>Ga0207874_1001303_pt1 | contig 29130 bp, 18 predicted proteins | sample HigsolmetaAR201D_FD_184833 | JGI IMG/M metagenome (GOLD analysis project Ga0207874, IMG submission 184833) | Ionic liquid and high solid enriched microbial communities from the Joint BioEnergy Institute, USA - AR20-1-D (SPAdes) (version 2) ...
CTGCTCGACGACCTGACCGTGTATGAGAATCTGGAAATCCCGCTGTCCTACCGCAACGTGAAGAAGAGCGAGCGCGAGAGCATCGTTTGTGACGTGCTGGACCGCTTCAACATTGTTGGCAAGAAAGACCTCTATCCGAGCCAGCTCTCTGGCGGGCAGCAGCAGCTAGTGGCCATCGCCCGCGCCATGATCGCCAATCCAAAAGTAATCCTTGCCGACGAGCCAACCGGCAACCTCCACTCGAGTCAGGGCAAGGAGATCATGGAAATGTTCCTGAAGCTGAACGAGGCGGGAACGACGATCGTTCAAGTGACGCACTCGGAGCGTAATGCCGAGTATGGGAACCGCATCGTGCAGATTCAGGACGGCTGGATTGCGGGCGAACAGGTGGTCAAGGCTCGGACGGCCCTACCGTAACTGGTTCTCCACTTCTTCGAGCCAGTCCGGCCGCTTCAGAACCTCGCGCGGCCTGGACCCGTCCGGCGGCCCGATGATTCCTTCCCGCTGCATCATGTCGAGAATGCGGGCAGCGCGGCCGTATCCCAGCCGCAGACGCCGCTGCAGGATCGACGTTGAAGCCTTGCCCATCTCCAGGACCACGCGGACCGCGTCCTGATACAGCGGATCCTCTTCGCCGTCGAACTCGCCCGCTTCCGCATTTTCGTCTTCAGAAGGCGGCGCCGCCAGGAAGCTTTGGTCGTAATCCGGCTGCGCCTGCTGCTTCCAGAAGTCAACGACGCGGTTGATTTCGCTTTCGGTGACGAAGGCGCCGTGGACGCGTACAAGGCGGGAGGAGCCGGGCGGCAGGAAGAGCATGTCGCCGCGGCCAAGCAAGTGCTCCGCGCCCATGGTATCCAGCACCGTACGCGAGTCCACGCGGGTAGCGACGCGGAAGCTGATGCGCGCCGGAAAGTTGGCTTTAATCAGACCGGTGATCACGTCGACGCTCGGGCGCTGGGTCGCCAGTACCAGATGCATCCCCACGGCCCGAGCCATCTGAGCCAGGCGCGTCACACTCTCTTCGACGCCGGCTCGTTCGAGCATCATCAGATCCGCCAGCTCGTCGATGATGATCAAAATGTAGGGCAGGGGACGCAGTTCCTCTTTCTCCTGTAGTTCCCCGTCCTCTTCAAACAAGTGCCGCGGTTCGTTCTGGAGAGCTCGTACCTTCTTGTTGAACTGATCGATGTTCCGGACGCCCTGCGACGCAAGCAGCTTCAGGCGCCGCTCCATCTCTAGAACCGCGTTCCGCAAGGCATTGGTGGCCTTCTTCGGATCCGTGATGACCGGAGTCAGCAGGTGAGGAATTCCTTCGTAAAGGCCCATCTCGAGCCGCTTGGGGTCCACCATAATCATGCGCACCTCATCCGGCGTCGACTTGAAGAGGATCGACATGATGAGCGTGTTGAGCATCACGCTCTTGCCGGATCCCGTCGAACCCGCGATCAGCAGGTGCGGCATCGTTTCGAGCGTCGTGACCTTGATGCGCCCGTTGATGTCCTTGCCGAGCGAGATCGTCAACCGCGAAGGCGAGTTGCGGAATTCGTCGGACTCAAGGATTTGCCGGAGGCTGATGACCTCCATCTTGGAGTTCGGCACTTCAATGCCAACGGTCGGCTTCCCCGGAATGCGCTCGATCAGAATCGACTCAGCCTGGAGGCCAAGGCAGAGATCCTCGCTAAGCGTCGTAATGCGGCTGTATTTAATTCCGGCCTCGGGCTTGAATTCAAAGGTCGTGACAACAGGGCCGGGGTTAATCTGCACGACCGAGCCGAAGACGTTGAACTCCTCGAACTTCGACTTAATGCGCGCCGCAATCTCCTTGAGCTCCTGGCTGTCGTACGCGTTCCGCGCGGGCGGCTCATTGAGCATGTCTGTCGGCGGCAGATCGTAGACCACGCGCTGCCGCCCCCGGGCAGGAGGCTCGGGTTTCCGCGTCGCGATGGAGATCGGCGCGGGAGCAGGCTGCGGGGCCGGAGCCGCGGTCTGTGGCTCGATATCTTCGATCGTCCGAATCGGAATCTCTTCCACTGAGGGTTGGGGCGCTTCCTCCCATGGAGGGGTGTCCTCGCCTTCCAAACGTATAGGCGGCATGACGAGATCCTGCTCTTGCTCTTGCAGTTGCACTTGGGGAGCAGCAGGCTCCTCGGAAGCTTCCGCTTTTTTCGCCCGGGCTGCTTTTGCAGCCTTCTTTTCAGCCTTCCTGGCTGCCCGTTCACGAGACCGTTCCCGCCAGCGGTCCTGGAAGTTCCTCACTCGCGACAGCGGTCCTTCAAGCCAGCTCGCCGCCCGGGAAACGGAGAAAGCGGAGACAAGATAGAGCGACAGGATGAGGCAGGTCGCGGTAAAGAGGGCGGCTCCGATCGGATTCATCGAGTCCACCAGGGAATCGGCCAGAAGCACGCCGATCAATCCCCCTGCCGGGAGCACGCCGCCAAACGGCCGGAAGTCCGGCCCCAGGGAGAGCGCCGCAGAAAGGAATGCCAGGAGGCTCAGCGAGCCCGCGACTTTTATGAACGGAGCCTCGATTGGCCGGGAGCGCACCCACTTCCAGGCCAGCATGGTGAACAGAACGGGCAGAACGAAGGCGCCGAGGCCGAGGATCTGGAGGGCCAGATCGGCGACGTGGGCTCCGACGCGGCCGACGATGTTCTGAGGGCGCGCCGACTCCAGCGCAGCCGTATTGAACGACGGATCGTCGGGATGGTAGGAGACGAGCGCAAGCATCAATGCGATGCCCGCGAACAGAAACACTACTCCTACCGCTTCGTTGAGCCGAGCGTGTCGCGAAGGACCGAGAATATTCATGCCGCCTGTTGGCGGAGGGTAAGCCAGAGCGATTACCAGTATGCCAAAAAATAGCGCTTCGGTACACGCACGATTTACACCTCCCCGAAGGGAGTGCAATTTCCGTTACAGTGACATTGCTGTCATACGCGACAAGGCATAATGGAATTAAATCCCCCATCATGTCGAACACGAAAATCGTCGCCACGCTCGGCCCGGCCAGTGATTCTCCCGAAATCATCCGTCAGCTTTTTGAAGCCGGCGTTGACGTTTTCAGACTCAACGCGTCTCACGGCACGCCGGAGGAGCATGTCCGGCGGATTCGCATGGTGCGGCAGCTCTCCGACGAACTCAACGCGCATATTGGCATCCTTTTGGATTTACAGGGGCCTAAGATTCGCCTGGGGAAGTTCGAAGGCGGGAAGGCGTACCTCGAAACAGGTTCGGAATTTGTGATCACGGTCGAGGACACGCTTGGCAATTCGAAGCGCGCGTCCACGAGCTACTCCGACTTTGCAAATGACGTGCGCGAAGGCGACCGCGTCCTGCTCGCCGACGGCAGCGTGGAACTTCAGGTACTTTCGAGCGATGGCGTGAGCGCTCGTTGCCGTGTCGTCTCCGGCGGATGGGTGGGGGACCGCAAGGGGATCAATCTGCCGGGCGTTCAGGTCAGCACCCCGTCTCTCACTCGGAAGGATATGGCGGACCTCCAGGTCGGTTTAGAGGCGGGTATCGACTTCGTGGCGCTGTCCTTTGTCCGTAAACCCAACGATGTCCTGCGGCTTCGCCTGTACCTCGAAGAAAAAGACGCGCATTTGCCGATTGTGGCGAAGATTGAGAAGCCCGAAGCCTGGCAAAATCTTGACGAGATTCTGGAGGAATCCGACGGAGTGATGGTGGCGCGCGGCGATTTGGGCGTCGAAATGGCGCTCGAGCGCGTCCCGTTCATCCAGAAGTCGATCATCGAGCGCGCCCGGCTCCACGGCAAGTTCGTCATCACCGCGACCCAGATGCTCGAGTCGATGATCGAGCATCCCTATCCCACGAGGGCGGAGGTCAGCGACGTGGCCAATGCCATCTATGACGGCACGGATGCAGTGATGTTATCGGCGGAAACCTCCGCGGGCAAGCATCCGGTGGAGGCGGGCCGCATGATGGAGCGCATCGCCCGGGAAGTCGAAAACTCGGTCCGCCGGCAGGGATTCAAAGATCCGCCCCATCGATCCAACCCGACGCAGGCTGAGATTGTAGCGGACGCGGCTTACCGGGCCGCTAGGACCGCAAACGCGGCAGCTATCGTTGTCTTTACAGCGAGCGGATTCAGTGCCCGTCTGGTTGCCCGGTACCGGCCGCCGGTACCCATCTACGCCTTCACTCAAAGCGCGGCCACTGCCCGGCAGCTTTCCCTGATCTTCGGTGTTTTCCCCGTGCTCGCTCCGCAGTTGACGTCAACCGACGAGATGCTGATGCAGATGGACCGCATACTGCTGGAACGGAAAGCGCTGAAGCCGCGGGATACCGTCGTCTTTGTCGCCGGACAGCCGATCGGCCGGCCGGGCAGCACGAATCTAATGAAACTGCATCGTATCGGCGAAGGCCGGTAGCGGTCGCCTCGTAGGGAAAACGGCGGCAACAGTCCCGAAGCGATTTAACGCTCGCTTTGCAGCAAAGCAGACATCTCGCTCGAATTTTCTCTGGAACAAGACGGCTGCTACTCCAGTCCATTCACTGAGGCATCGTAATGAGACTGTCGATAGCGATGGTAGCCGTTGCTTTGGGGGCTTCTCCCGGCCTCGCGCAGGATGTGGATCGCGGGGTGGAGCTCTATCAAGCGAGGAAATATGAAGATGCCGAGAAGGTGCTTCGTGTTGCGGCCGAAAAGGAGCCGAAAAACCCGCGGGTCCAGTACTATCTGGGCCTGACGCTCCTCGAGCGGAAGAAACCGCAGGAAGCTGAAGAAGCACTAAAAAAGGCTCGAGATGTCTCTCCCGACGATGTAAACGTCCTGGTTGCCCTCGCTCGCGCTTATACCGTGCAAAGGCGATTCGACCAGGCAGAGGAGACGTTGAAACAGGCGGCTGAACTGGACGCCGGCAACGCGGGGCTTCTCCTGGAGCGGGGAAAGCTGCAGCTTGCGCGTAAGCGGTATCAGGACGCTGTTCAAGACCTCGAGCAGGCGATTGAGCGCGAGCCCGGCAACGCCTATGCACACTACTACGCGGGCTTGGCGTACAACGGACTCCGCCGCCGCGACAAAGCGCTTCATCATTTCGACGTGTTCCTCCGCCTCGCTCCCGATGCTCCCGAAGCTCCCCAAGTGCGTTCTCTGCTCGCCGCACTTCGATAGCTGAGCCGGGGGATCCTTGGCATACATTCGGCCGCTTGCAGGGGCGCTTGCTCTGGTATTGATTCCCTCGTTCCACCCGCTGCTCTCGCAGGAACCCCGGGAGCCGATTGAAAGGTACATTCTTCGACGAATCAAAGAGATTGCCCTGGACAACGGCATTGTCCTCGAGGCGGCCGGCATCACCTGGAACGCCTTCCATCTGTCGGCGACCATGCACGGCGTCTCCGTCGCCTCCGCGGCCGCTCCGGATTTCCCTGCAATCGCGACTTTCGATCGCGCCACAGTGCGCATTGGCTTGGAGGACGCGGTTCATGGAGCGATCCGCATAGACTCCGTGGTTCTGGACAATGTTCGAATCCGCCTCGTTGTCGATGAGCGTGGCCGGAACAACATCCCGAAGATCCCGAAACGCCCTGAAAGAGAGAGGCGCATCGAGATCGATCACATCAATATCGGATCAGGATCTTTTGTCTACGAGGACCGGCAGCGCCGGCTGTTGCTGCGTCTTCCGAGCTGGCAGGCGGATGCCCAGCGCGACCTTGTGACAGACGAACATCTCATCCGCTTTGAGACCCTCGCCCACAGCTCTGTTACCTGGCAGGGACGCGTGCAGCTTCTGGACCGCATCTCCGGTGATGTTGCCCTGCGTGACGACGGCATCCGGATCGAGTCCTCCGTGTTCGTGAAAACACCAGAGTCCGATGTTGTCCTGACTGGCGCGCTATCGAACTTCGACGACCTCAAGGCGGACCTGGAATTCGCATCCAACGTGGATCTGCTGACGCTACTCGAGTTCTTCGGCGTCAAAGAGCGAATCGGGGGCACTGCGATCGCAAAGGGCAAGGCGACTGGCGATCTCGACCGGCTGCGGGTGCAGGCTAGGGTGGAAGCGCACGACGTTTCCTTTAGACAGTTTCGAGACATCGCGCTGTCGGCGAACGTGGACTATTCGCGCGCAACAAACAGGGTCCGGCTAAAGGAGTTTGACGCAAGATCGCCGCTAGGACATGCTCGGGGCGACGGAACACTAGCGTTGACCCGGCGCGCAGGCGAATCTCTGCTGCGAGCGCGCGTGGATGGCGCGGATATTGAAGCCGTCATGCGCTTATTTGACACGCCGGTGCGGGTGGCGAGCCGGGCTGAGGGACCAGTGACCCTCCGATGGCCAGGCTTCGAACTGAGCCGGTTCGAGGCAGAGTCTCAACTATCCCTCACCGCGACTCGCAGCGTTCCGGCGCCCAACCTGTTGCCCGCGTCCGGCACCGTCTCGCTGAGGGTTCGGGACCGGCGAATCGTTGCGAATTTGCAGCCGCTGCTGACCATGGCGTCCCGCCTCGAAGGGCCAGTCACGCTGCTCGGCTATCGAGATCTTGGGGGCGAACTGCGCGTGCAAGCGGAGTCGATCAGCAGAATTCTGCGCGGCTTGCAGGCCTTTCTCGGACGCCGCCAACCGCTTTTTGGCGTCGTCGTTGATGGCCCCCTGTCGGCATCCGTCCGCCTTGAGGGAACGCTCCGGCGCCCGGCGTTCGCGGCAACGGTGGTCACAAGCGGCGCTACTGTTGCGCAGCTTCAGGGGATCGACTTCGATGCGCAGGTTAGGTACGCGGATAAAGTCGTCACGGTCGCGGCTTCAACCATACGATGGCGGGAGCAGCTCGCCTTTGCCCAGGGGACGGTTGATTTTCGAGGGCGGCAGCCTGAACTGAATCTCACAGCCAATGTGGACGATGGAGAAATCCAATCCGTGCTGCGGGCTTTCGGCCAGGCGCAGATCCCCATCGAGGGCACATTCTTCGCGGACTTCGTAGTGACAGGCCCGGTGCAGGATCCGCTGATTTTAGGAACCGTGCAAGGCGACGGCCTCAAGGCATATGGGGAGGACCTTGGCGAGTTCTGGATCGACGCTCGCCTCGAACAAAGGATTCTCACGCTCGAGGAGTTCCGCATCAGGCAGCCCACCGGGGGCGCACTGGCTGCGCAAGGAAGCTTAGCTCTTGATACTAGCGACTACGCCTTTGAGGCCGAAGGATCGGACCTGTTAGTGCGGCAAGCCCGAATCCCGGACGTCGGATTCGCGAGCGGCGTTGTGACGTTCACCGCTGAGGGGGCAGGCACGCTTGCCGATCCACAGGCAGTCGCCCGCCTTGATGTGAACAGCCTCTGTGTGAACGGCGAGCAGGTCGGCGCCGTCACGGCAACAGCAGAGATCGCGAAGCAGGAGGTCCAATTCTCTTTTCGCGTACCCGCGTATAACCTCACTGCTACCGGGACGTCGAGTATTTACAGTCCGTACCCGGCGGTCATCGAGGTCGAAGCGCTCAACACAGATCTTGCGCAGTTGCCGGTCTATCTGCCCGGCTTTACCGGCTTGGTGACGGCGAGGGCAGAGATCTGGGGCAACCTCGATCAGTGGCAGGACATGGTAGTGCAAGCTCAGATCGAGGAGCTGAGCATTCGGTATCGAAGCATGCCGATCTGCCTCGACCAGCCTGGCTTCGTGGAATTTGCCAATCGCCGCTTCACCATACCTCGTCCGATTGTCCTTACCAGCGGAAACTCCGCCATTCAACTATCCGGGAACCTTCCACTGGACGCCACTGCCCAGCCGGGAGAGATGCGCATGACCGGAGTCATCGACCTGCCCACGTTGATCTCGATGCTGCCTCCGGAACGCCAGCTTCTTTCGTCGGGACAGGCTCATCTTGACGTCTCCATTCGCGGCAGTCTGGAACAAATGGAGCCAGCGGGTTCGCTTACTCTCGCGGGCGGAACCCTGGCGACTGCAGACGCACGAGTTCCCCCTCTTTACAACATCAATCTTTCGGCCCGCATCCGAGGGGGAGAAGCGGCGATTGAGCGTCTGACTGCGGATTGGGGTCCGGCAACGATCACGGGCACGGGGCGGTTGCCTCTTGGGCTGCTTCCCGCGGAGGTAGCGAACCGGATCGCAGGAGCGCGAAGCGGTCCCCTCGAGTTTGCCGCTGATGTCGACAACGTCCAGCTGTTGGCATTTCAGATTCTTCCAGAACAGGTTGCCGGCGTTGTGTCGTTTCGCGTGCAAGGCTCCTCGCCAAGCCTCGACCTCAGCCAGTTGCAGGCGCTGGCGGCATTCCGGCAATTGAATGTGGAGCTCGGACGGTACCGGATCGAGCAGGACCAGCCCGCGACGATCCTGGTCAGCAACGGGGTGGCCCGCATTCAGCGGTTCGTGCTGACCGGCCCCGACACCAACCTGGTCCTGAGAGGCGGCGCGGAGCTCGGAGGCGCGCAAAATCTGGACGTCTTGCTCGAGGGGACGACGGATGCGGCGATACTTGCGTTCCTGGCGCCGAAGATTCGCGCGCAAGGGCCTGCTGAGATACAAATAGCGGCAACGGGCACTCTCAGCCAGCCGCAGGTTGCCGGTTTTGTTCAGCTGGCCGATGCACAAGTGGCGCTCGATGAGCCGAGGCTCGCGATCGAGAACCTACAGCTCCGGATGGAGCTGAGGGGAGATCGGGTCAACATCACGACGCTAAGAGGTGTGGCGAACGGAGGCACTCTGACCGGTTTCGGCGGCTTTCGCATTGCGGGGGGAGGGGCGCAGGACATCAACATTAATGTTTCGGCTCAAGGTGTTTTTCTCGAATACCCCGAAGGCCTCCGTACGGTTTCAAACGCCGATCTGCGTCTTGTCTCCGCCGGATCGCAACTGGCGCTTGAAGGCACTGTGAGAATCCAGGAGGGGACGTACCGCCGGGACATATTTTTCGATGAACAGATTATGAGGCGCCTCCGAGGTGGCGGGCCAGTGGATCTCGGCAAGGAGCCAAACAAACTCCTTCAGAACCTCCAGTTGAATATCGGCGTGGAAACCGTCGAGCCGTTGGTCTTCGACAACAATCTGATCCGAGCCGAGGTCACGGCGAATCTTCGTCTTGTCGGCACTTATAACAGGCCGGGCCTCACCGGGCGCCTCGGCATTGAAGAGGGCGGAGAAATTTTCCTTTCCGACCGCCGGTTTATCGTTGAGCATGCGGAGATCACGTTCGTCAGCGAGCAGCGCATCCAGCCGTTCTTCGACGTCCTGACTCGAACGGAGGTGACCGGCTATGAAATCTCGATGCAGGTCACCGGTGAGATCGGAGCCATCGAGACGACGCTGACGGCGGATGATCCGAGCCTCACGCAGTCCCAGGTCCTGGCGCTGTTGCTCACCGGGCGCAGGGTGGATGAGGCACAGGCAGCGACGACGGTCGTTGCGCCCGAACAGGTTCTCTCGCTGCTTGCCGGCACTGTGACCGGGCGTGTGACGCAGCAGTTTGAGCAGATCCTCGGATTGAGCACCATTCGCATCGATCCCTCTCTGATCGCTCCTGAAGTGAGCCCGACTGCCAGACTTACAATCGGGCAGGACCTGTCCCGCCGTCTCAGCTTGATTTATTCAATGGACCTCGCGGACCCGGGCAATCAGATTTGGATTACCGAGTACGATTTCTCCCGCAGATTCTTTGTTCGGAGCATCAAGCAGCAGGACAATTCCTACCGCCTCGAATTCCGTCACGACCACCGCTTCGGCGGAGCGCCCTTCCGGCCAATCGATATTCGCGACGAGCGTCGTATCGCGAGCGTCGCCTTCCAGGGCAACATGAAATTTACGAGCCGCGAACTCGCCCGCCGTCTAGGGGTCGATCCGGATGACCGCTACGACTTCTTTGAAATTCGAAACGGCCTGGACCGGTTGGAAAAGCAATATGTCGAGGCGGGGTTCGTTGAGTCGAGGATCCGGCTGGAACGGAGTATCTCCGGCAATCGCGTGGATCTGGTGGTGCACATCATCGAAGGGCCGCATGTGGAATTTGTCTATGAGGGCTGGCAGGTGCCGCAGCGCGTGCAGGAGCAGGTTCGAGAGCAGTGGCACCGGGGTGTTTTCGACACGCAGCGCGCGGAGGACTCCGTCGCGCTTATCGAGGAGGCTCTGATTCGACGCAGATTCTTACGACCCTCGGTAACCTACCAGATCGCGACGCCCAACGCCCTCGTGAAGCGTGTCTTGTTTGAGATTCGGCCCGGCATCCAGTACAGAGACGTGCGCATCGTCTTCGAGGGCGCCAATGGACTGAAGCCGGATCAGCTTCGGAAGGCTCTTGATGACGCAGATTTGGACGTCGAGATCTACACGCGCGGGGACGACGTTGCGGAGTTCCTGAGCGGCTACTACAGGGAGAACGGCTTCCTCCAAGCAGCGGTGAAACCGCCCATCTATCAGCTCGACGCCACAACCCGGACCGGAAAAGTGCTCATCCCGATTCAGGAGGGATCGCGCTTCCGCCTGGGAACGATCGACTTTGACGGCAACACGGCGCTGACAGCCGGCGAGCTTCGGGCGCGCATTTCCGCCCAGCAGGGCGAAGTGTTTACGCCGAACTTGCGCGAGAGCATTTACTCGGAGGTCGAGGATGCGTACAGGGACCTGGGGTACGTCGACACCGAAATCACCTACACAGTCACCCAGTTGGAAGATCCGCCGGTCGTCAACCTTCTGTTCCAGATCAACGAGCGCCAGCAGCGGGTAGTCCAAAGCATCGAGATCAAAGGCACGGAATACACCAGCGTGGGCCTCGTCCGTTCGCAATTGGGATTCGACGTGGGGGACGTGCTGCTGGGAGAAACTCTCAGCCGGGCCCGCCGCAACCTATACCTGACGGGCGCCTTCCGGTTGGTTGAGGTCGAGGTGGTGGATTTGCCCCGTGCAAATTATCTGCCTCCCAATCAGCGTCCGGTTGCACTGCAGGTCGTCGTGGAGGAAGTTCAACCGTATCAGATTCGCTATGGAGGCTACTACGACACGGAACGCGGCCCTGGATTTATCCTTGATCTAAAGACTTACAATACGATCGGCGGGGCGCGGACGCTCGGACTTCGAGCAAGGTATGATTCAGATTTACAGGAAGCGAGGCTCTATTTCGGTCAACCGTATCTGCTCCGGTTCCCGCTGAAGCTCACAGGCGTCGCGTTTGCTATCCGGGAGGTTATGGATCCCTTTATTACGGATCGTATCGGCTTCTCGGTGGAGGCGGAGACCCGCTTCCGCGACCACTACCTGCTTACCGCCGGCTATCGTATCGAGCGCGACTCCACGCGGGAACGGGAACCGGATCCGCTGTTTCCCTTCGATGTCACTACGCGCGTTGCCCCGCTGGTTGCCACCCTGACGCGCGAAACCCGCAACGACATCCTGGAGCCCACGCGGGGTTCCTTTCTGTCCCAGGCTGTTGAATTTGCGCCGGATTGGCTGGGTTCTGAGCTGCGGTTTGTCCGTTCCTTTACGCAATACTTCCGCTACTTCCCCTTGCAGGAGCCCGTGAAGGTCCCGTTTTCCGCTATCCGGCGTCCGAGGCTTCTTTATGCCGTTGGCGTGCGGGCAGGGCTGGGATCAGGGTTGGGGGGGCAGGAACTCATTCCCTCTGAGCGGTTTTTTGCGGGAGGCGGCACGACGATCCGCGGCTTCCGTCAAAACCGTGTTGGTCCTATGGTAGCCGGAGAGCCGGTCGGAGGTGAGGCCGTATTTATTCTGAACAACGAACTCCGATTCCCAATCTGGCGTGTTTTCGACGGAGTCGCTTTCGTCGATATGGGCAACGTCTACGAACGCTGGCAGGACTTTAATCCGTTCGACGTGAGGAAGTCCGCGGGGTTCGGGCTCCGCATCCGGACCCCGTTCTTCATGCTGCGCTTCGACTACGGTTTTAAGCTGGATCGCAGGCCAGGCGAGAGCATCGGCCAATTTTTCTTTAGCATCGGTCAGGCCTTTTGAGGAAGTTTAGCGGACTACGACCTTCGCGAGGCCTGCGTTACCGGCCGAATCAAATACCCGGAGAACGATGAGGTGCTCGCCGGGAGAGAGCCCGTCGATCCGCACCGAAAACTCCTCTTGCGGGCTGTCCGTGACTCCGTCCGCCGCTTCTACGGGGATCCATGGACTGGCGTCTACCGAATACTCTGCGCGGCGAATCGAACTGGTGGAATCCGACGCGCGCATTTCAAACTCTACGAGCGAGCCTGCCCGCCGGGCTGTCCCAACTGTTACAACGGGCGGTGTATTGTCGATCACGACCGGGGCGCTGATGGCTTCGGCTTCCCGCGCCGTGTCTCCTGCATTGTTGGAACGGTCCGAGGCGACTACCCGGAAGAAGTACTTTCCGTCGGCGAGGACGTCGCCTTCGATTTGGTAAGTGTTTTCCGGAAACCAGGCCCGCAACAGCTTCCAGTTCTGTTCCCCTTCGCCCCGGAAGTACAGCGAGTAGAGCAGACGATCCCCGTCGTAATCTTCGCCCTGCCAGGTGATGGCGATGTGCTGGCTGGCGGTGCGGGTGAGGACCTGCGTGGGCCTGCTGGTTCCCGAGGTGGCGCCAGGTTCTCCGGTGTCCGTGACCGTGATGCTGTAGGGGCTCATGGAGCCGGTATTTGTAGTCGCCGGCTTAGCTGGAGCGCCTGCTGAAGGGTGAGTAGTAACCGTTATATGCTGGATGACTGGCGGCGTGTTTTGCGGCAGGTAGGCGACTGTTACCGACTCGAGCGCAGGCGATCCCTTCTGGACTGGGGAGAATTCGACCGACCATTGGATATACCGTGCGTTGGGGCTGGATATCGGCGAGCCGCTCGGATCCGTCATTGGTTGGGACCACTCGCTCCAGGTGCGGTCCGGGCGTGCTGAATTTCCTGTCCTGGTTCGGAACTTCAAGCCCTCGGCGCCTTCCGCCCTCCAACTGATCCTCCCCCAGCGCGCCACGCTTCCCGCGTCATGTACCGGGGATTCGTAGGTGCCGCTTGAGGCAATGCCAGTGCGCAGCCGGAAGAGCTTCCCGATGTTCCCTGTCGCCGCCACGAGCCCAGCCGAGGTCTCCATCAGGCGCGTCGTCTGAGCCTCGTTTGTCTGCTGGAGCAGCGTTACCTTCCGATCCGGCGTCAGTTGATAGATGCGTCCCTGAACGTCGGTAGAGAAGAGGAGCCCTGAGTTCGAGGCGACCAGGTCGTAGGCGTTCTCCTCCTTGGAGGTCCACAGCGTTTCAACGGTGTTGTCCGGATGGATTCGATAGACGGCGGAACGTTCGACGCCGAGCATTTCGGTGCTTGCCGCAAAGGTGCTGGTCACCTGCGGTGTGACCTGGGTGGGCTGTTTCAAAGGGTCGGATTTCTTCAAATCAATCCCCGCTTGCGCGTCGGTCACTGTGATTGACGTGCTTGTAGCGACGACGGCGCCGACCCCGGTCTGGAGAGACGAGGCTGGAACAGATCCTGCCTGCCTGGCAACAGCGCCTCCAAGCGCTGCAGCGTATATGGATCCGTCCGGCGCGGGCACGATGGACCGGATTTCCGGCAGATTCGCGTCGTACAGAACGAACGCTTTGTCTTTCGCCGATATCCGGTACAGAATTCCGTTCGGCTCTGTCCCTGCGAGAAGCCTGCCTTGTGCATCGACCGCCAGCGCCGTGACATGAGATTGACCAGTGTCATACCAGACTTCGCCCTTGCCCGGGCCGGTAATGCGGAAAATGCGGCCGCCCGCGCCCGTGCCTGCATAGAGCGATCCATCCTTGCCGATCGCAAGCGACCAGATATAGGTCGTACCGGGGGCGAAATACTCCGACGCTTGCCCCTTCTCAATCCTGTAGACCTTTCCGTTGGGTGAGGTAGCAGCGTAGACGACACCGGTTGACTCGATTGCCAGGGCGAAGACTTCGGGTTCGTTGGCTGTCCAGAAGAGGGAGGCCTTTCCGGACGGATCCACCTTGTAGATGCGGCCTCGATGTCCCGTTCCCAGATAGAGCGTCCCGTCGGGCGCCTTGTCCATGCACCAAACCGCGGCTTGATCCGAGGCGAAGAGTGTCTCCAACTGGGGAGCCAGGGTCAGGCGGCCGTCGCGCGAGAGCGAGACGCCCGAGAACTTGCCGCGAAGGAAATCCTCGTAGCTGTTCAGTTCCCAGGTGGTTGTGCTGGCCGCGTGGAGCGCTGGCAGCAGCGCGAGCGCTGTCAGCAGTCTGGAGGGTTTCATTCCTTAACTTCCACTTGAATTGTCTTTGCCCCGGAAATCACCGCGCTGCCCACCGGAATTGCCAGTTCATCCAACTTGGAGTTGGCAGCCTGCGGAACAGCCCCCTGCTGTTTCGCAAGCATCAAGGCGACGGAAGGGGGTGGCGAGGGCAAGTCTTCCCCCTGCACTTGAAACCCGGCATCCGGCCGCCAGATGCGGACATAGGCGCCGGTGTTCTCCCGTAAACGGTTCAGGAATGACACGAGCTGCGCGGGGCTTTTAGGTTGCTCGGTCAGAAAGCGCCGGTATTCGGAAAGATTGGTAGTCGCGCCATCGGCTACAGTAAAGTACAGCGGGCCTGAAGCCGCTCCAATCGGCACCGTCCAGGCGACGGTTTTCGATACCTCCTGTCCGTTCTCGCCGCGCAGTACCGCAGTAATCTCGATGGTTTCACCCGGCCGGACCTGCTGCCGCGACGCCCATACCTCGTCAATTTCCAACTGCTTCTTCTGATCGAATGCTTCAATCGCGAGGGAGACGCTTTTCAGTTTCAGGTCGGAGAAGCTGCTCTGCAGGACATAGGCGAGCGGGCTTGCTCCCGCCATCGAAACCTGCAGGGGCACGTTCACATCCCCTGCGAACATATTGCTGATCCGGATAGGGTCCGCGCCATCGAGCTCAATCGATCCCTTTATCGCAAAGCTTGAGGCGCCTACGGTGCGCTCCGTAGCGTCGATCGCGGAGAAGATGGCCATCTGGATAAGGAGGGGGGACAGAAACCGGTCGTTTACCATCGACATGCGGTAGCTGTGGTCCTTGGCTCGATTGGGATGCTTGACTGTAATGGACACCGGCACGAGAGTCGCGCGGCGGCCAAGTTCTCCCGCGACGGCCACGTTGCGATCCTGTGTAATCGTACCCATCCACTCCTTGGCGGTTGAAATCTTGAAGGACGTAGAGAGGTTGGGCAGAAGCGTCAGGACTTCCGCGCGCGCGAAGGGCAGCTCCGTGCTCCCAATCGAGAGAAAACGGTGGCCAAAGGCGTAGATGCGGTTGCCGTCGATATGCGTTACCGTTCCGTCTGCTCCCACGGCCATATCGCCGGACAGGAGCTGAACGCTGATCATTGAGCCGGGCTTCAATGCGGAGGGATTGCCCAATGCGGTCGAGCGAGGAGCGCCGCTGCCGACGCCCTGCCGTGGTTCCAAGCCGAGTGCCCGGAGCTTCGGTCCGAAAAACTCCAGCGTCCGCTCCGTAAAGCCTGCGAATGAGACCGGTGTCGCAATCTCGATCAGCTTCGCCTCGCCGCCGAGCGGGGAAGGAGGCGGGGGCAACATCGCGGTAAGATCGGCTGTCTTCGAATCCGTGTTCCAGGGCAGGCTCGCCCGAATGGAACGGACCGGCCCGTGCTGGGGAACGGTCAACATCTCCTCAATTGGACGAATACCGGCAATCGGTTCCTTGGAAAACGAAAAGGCGAAAGCGACTGCTCCCGCCAGTTTCCCCTCAATATAGACGGGGCTTCCGCTCATGCCCTGCATCACGCCGGTCGAGGCGAGCGGACCGCCCGATAACCTTGCAAGAATGATCGATTGTTTCGGGCCGATGTTCTCGAGTACGCCCAGGATTTCCGCGTCGAAGTCCTCAATCTTGTCACCCCGGAAAACGGTCTTGCCGACGCCCTTCATCCCGGGCCGGATGTCTTTTAGGGGATAGATTGGAGGCTGCGCCCAGAGGGGCCACAGGAAGGCGCCTGCGCAGAACAGCATCCAGAGGATGCGTGAGGTCAACACTTCACTATTGTATCGCCCCGAGTGAAAGTTCTCCCCGGACTTGGCCCAATCTTGTGGCATTCTAAACTATTACTTCGCTAGCGAGGAACCATGGCTGCTCCTGCAGATATCGTGACCAGAATCCGCAAGCACCCGGTGCCATGGATTTCGCTTGTTTGGTTTGCGTCCCTGCTGATCACAGCCTACGCACCGGTACTTGCCCGGTTGGTCGATCAGTGGAACAGCGATGAAGACATGGGTCACGGGTTCTTTGTCCCGGTGCTTGCAGCTTACATCGCCTGGAAACGCAAGGATGAGGTTCTGGCCCAGCCAATTAAGCCAAACTACCTGGGGCTGCTCCTGGTGGTTTGGGGGGCTTTGCAGCTTCTCGTCGCGACGCTTGGGGCCGAACTGTTTCTGGCGCGGACGGCTTTCGTGATCTCTGTAGTCGGCTCCGTGTGGTTCATGGCAGGCACAGCCGTCCTACGGATTCTAGCCTTCCCCCTCTTCCTGCTCCTTTTTATGGTTCCTTTGCCGGCGATCATTTATAACCAGATCACATTCCCGCTTCAGTTGCTCGCAAGCCGGATCGCCGAAGTTGTGCTGAGTACATTAGGGATTCCGGTGCTGCGAGAGGGGAATGTTCTGGAACTGGCCAGCCAGAGACTCAACGTTGTTGAGGCGTGCAGCGGGATTCGCTCTCTGCTCTCCTTGTCATTTCTTTCGCTGATTTACGGATACTTTACCGAAGACAGTAAGCGCATGCGAGCTTTGCTCTTCGTGTCGACGGTCCCGATCGCCATCCTGGCGAATTCCGGCCGGGTCACGTTGACAGGAATCCTAAGCGAATTTAAGCCGGAGCTGGCGCAGGGCTTTTTTCATACGGCGGAAGGCTGGGTGATTTTCATGACCGCCCTGATTTCTCTGATTGTCTTCCACCGTGTCTTGAGGCGGGTGATCAAGCTCGTTGGGGGAGGGGCCGAAAAGGATGCCTGAGTTTCTCCGGTCTCGCTCCGCCCGGATTCTGACGCTCGTGCTTGTGGTCCAATCCGCCGTGTTTTATGGCTTTTCGCGGCAGGAGGCAACGCCTTCCATTGCGCCGCTTTCCACTTTCCCCACTACTGTCGGTGATTGGAGCCTTTATCAAGAAGGCGTGATTGAGAAGGAGATTCTAGATGTGCTTCGTGCCGACGACATCCTCTCGCGCACGTACTACAGCTCCTCCGGTCTCGCCAATCTCTTTATTGCTTTCTTTAAGAGCCAGCGAGCGGGACAGGCTCCGCATTCGCCGAAGAATTGCCTTCCCGGGAGCGGCTGGGTCCCGGAGCTTTCGGGAATAGTCAGCATCTCGGTTCCCGGCTCGGATCAGTCGATTGAAGTCAATCGCTACATCGTGCAGAAGGGCGACGAACGCAGTCTGGTGCTTTACTGGTACCAGTCACGCAATCGCGTCGTGGCGAATGAGTATGTCGCGAAGTTCTACGTAGTCGCCGACGCCATTCGCTACAACCGGACGGATACGGCTCTCGTGCGCGTCGTCATTCCTTTTACGGGTAGCGACCACGGCCCGGCCCTGCGGCTGGGCGAACAGTTTGTCCAGGCTGTCTTTCCACTGTTGAAAGCCGCTTTGCCTGGTTAGTTGAGATACTTTTTCAGCCAGGCATGCAGCTCGTTGTAGAAAAAGCGGCTGTTTTCACCTTTCCTGATCCAGTGGTTCTCCTCCGGGAACACGATCAGCCGGCTCGGAATTTGCAGCCGCTGGAGTACGCTCCAGTTTTCGAGCGTCTGGTTCAGCGGCACCCGGAAGTCGTTTTCGCCCACGGTCAAGAGGATCGGCGTACGGAAGTTCTTTGCGAACCGGATCGGATTCTGCTCGCGCCAGACCCGGCCCTGTTCCCAGACCGGCCCGCCATTCATCACCTCGCGGTGATAAATCGTGTCACTGGTTCCCCACTGTGATTCCAGGTTGATCAGTCCGGCGTGGCTGACGAGGCACTTGTACCGGGTTGTCGTGGCTTGCATCCAGTTCGCAAGGTGCCCGCCATAGCTTGCGCCGCCGGCAGCCTGCCGGGACCCATCGATGAACGGGAACCGGCGGATCGCTTCGTCGGCCGCTTCATTGATCTCCTTTGCAGGGCCCGCGAGCGGATCTCCCTGAATGTCCTGCGAGAACTTCTCGCCGAAGCCGGTCGAGCCCGTGTAGTTGGTCAGCAGGACGACATAGCCGGGCTGGGCGATCAGGTGATAGTTCCAGCGAAGGAAGAAATGATCGCGCCACATTGTGTGGGGCCCGCCGTGCATCAGCACAAACAGAGGATACTTTTTGTTCTCGTCAAAGGCCGGCGGCAGCGCGATCATGCTGTGAATCTTCTTTCCGTTGCTGGCAGTAAACCAGAAGTGCCGCAGAGGCTGCCAGTCGATTTCCGCCGCGCGAGCCGCATTGAAACTCGTCAATGCAGTGTGCGTTCCCTTGGCGGGATCGATTCGCACAACCTCAGCTGGATTCACTGCGGACTCCCAGTTTGCAATCAGCAGAGGTGCGGATGCCTTTGCGGGAATCGTCAAGTTTGTATAAACCCCGGATGACATGTCGAAGGCCAGCCCGCTGTCGCCGCCCTTCGCCGATGCGCGATAAACCTTTTCATGGCCGGCGTCCTCCGCCAGAAAGTAGACGGTGCTGCTATCCGGTGTGATGGCGTAGGAGGTAACGGACCGATCGGTCTTTTCGGTGATGATGACAGGCGTTGTGGGATTAGGCCATGAGAACCTGGCGATTCGGTCGAGACTATACAGCTTTTCTCCGCTCCGGTTGTGTAATGCGTAGAGTGATTTGCCGTCCGGGCTGAACGACGGCGACGCGTAGCTATCGGGACCGCTCGTCAGGGCCTGCGGTTCGCCGCCCTCGACCGAGACGCGGTACAGGTGAGTCGGGACATCGGCGTATGCGGCAGCGTCCCTGCGAGTGGTTGCAACGAAGACGATCGACTTGCCATCCGGCGCCCATACCGGCTGCAGACTCTCGGAAGTGGATCCTCTGAGTCCTCCGAAGCCCGCCTCCGAGACCAGCTTGGTGCCGGCCAAAAGATCCTTAGCCGTGGCGCCCGGTTCCGCCGCCTGTACGAAGACGTGGACCTGGCGGTCATCCAGCCAGCGATCCCAGTACCGGATCGGAAAGCCGTCGTAGACTCTTGCCTTGTACTTGCGTGACTTGAGCTCCTCGGCGATCTTCCGGTTCGCGGCGTCGTCCCCAGCACCGGGATAGACCATGCTCGTGAACAGCAGTCTGCTACCGTCGGGGCTCCACCGAGGGGAAGCGGCGCCCGTAGAAAGGTTCGTAATGCGCTGCGCTTCTCCGCCAGCCGCCAGGTTCAGCACATAAATCTGCGATGCCTCGTCCTGGTCCCTTGTGGCTGAAAAAGCGATCCGTGTGCTATCCGGGCTCCACGCCACGTCGGATTCCTGGGCACGCGTGAAGGTGATTTGCCGGGGCTTTGAGGATCCGTCCGTAGGGACAATCCAGAGATCCGACCTTTGCAGCTTCTCGTCGTAGTCGGGCTCGGTTACTGAAAAGACCACCCACTTCCCATTGGGACTGACCACCGGCGGCCCGACGCGTTTCATCAACCAGATTGCTTCGTGAGAAACAGGGGACTTGGCGAAAACCGGCGTAAGCAGCGCTACGACGGCTACCACAGTTCGGGCGATCCGCATATTTCGACTATAACAGCGGTTTCGCTATGGTAATTGCATACAATGTGTGGGACGGAGGTTGCGATGAAACGACGCGAAATGTTGGGCGCCGCTGCTCTGCTGGGTGCAGTCGCTCCCCGGATTGTGCGTGCCGCCGCGCCTCTGCCCGATACCAGGTTGTTCGAGCGAGAGCCGGAGCGGTACTGGAGCCGGATCCGGAAGGAACAGTTTTTTCTGCCGGAGTGGCGAGTATTTCTAAATAACGGCAGTCTCGGCGTAACGCCCAAGCCCGTCGTGGCTGCGATGGCGGAATATATGGAGCGCTCGGCGGGCCTGCTCATGGATGAGTATCCGCGATGGGGTTATGAGACGCTCGACGAGCACCGTGGGGAAATGGCGGCGTTTCTCGGCTGCAAGAAGGAAGAGCTCGCCTTCATGCACAATGCGACCGAGGCGCTCAGCACCATTGCCGGCGGCCTCGATCTCCGCCCCGGCGACGAAGTCGTGCTCACGAACCAGGAACATCCCAGCGGCCGATCACCGTGGCTGATGAAGCAGGCGCGCTATGGAATCTCGGTGCGGGAAGTGCCGATTCCTCTACCGCCGAAGAGCCCGGAGCAACTGGCGGATGTGATGATTTCGGCAATCGGACCACGGACGCGGGTCCTTGCCTTTAGCGGCATACTCAGCGCCACGGGGATTGTCATGCCGGTGCGCCAGATCTGCGATACCGCCAGAGCGAAGGGCGTGATCACCGTGGTCGATGGGGCGCACATGAACGGCCAGATCCCAGTGAAGCTCTCGGATCTCGGCTGCGACTTCTATGCGGGCAGCCCGCATAAATGGATGTTTGCTCCCGCCGGATGCGGCATCCTTTATGTCCGCGAGGAGATGCAGGATCGCCTCTGGCCGAATACGGTGACCGGGAATTGGGACAACGCGAAGTTACAAGCCGCGCGATTCATGATGGTGGGCACCAACAACCGCGCGATCTTCGAAGGCATGATTGCGGGGCTTCGCTTCTTCAAGCAGATTGGAGAGGAGCGCATCTACAGCCGGATTCATCAACTGGCGCAGAGCGCCCGGGCGAAGGCTGCTCGCTTGCCCTACCTTGAACTCCTCACGCCCGACGATGATCGCATGTACGGAGCGCTTGTGACGTTTCGCCTTCCGAAGGAGGCCGATCTGACGGCGCTCTGGAAGACGTGCAAGGAGAAAAGGATCTGGACGATACAAAGTCCTCAGCTTCGCCTCTCGACGCACATCCACACGCGCCCGCAGGATCTCGACGTATTTTTCGATGTGCTTGAGTCGACCGTTGGCCGTCAGGGCAGAGCGTAGATGCCGCACTTAAGCCGCGCTGCCAATGCGGTAAATCATCTCGATCCACGGGCCCGCCAAAGCACCCGGGCTTATAGCGGCATGAACGTGCCGGTGCACAACCAGCTTGCTCACCGCCTCCTGCTCCTCGATGACTCTTTGATCCAGATCGGGGAAGGGCATCGTAATCAGTTCCGAGTTGAAGCCCTGGACGGGAAGGAAGCCGGCTCTGGCCAGGAGTAAATTCAATGTGCCGACCGTATGGCCGGTCAAATACGGGAAGCCGAGCAGATTGTTATAACCGAGAGCACGGCGAATCGTGGCGTCCCCGGATCGCCGGAAGGAGATGTAGAAGAGGGCGTTTGGCACGCGAATGACCAGCAGTCCGTGGCGTTTCAGAGCCCTTCGCACGTGGAGCAGCGTCGTAAGCGGATCGGGTAGCTGTTCGAAGCAATTCCAGATGAACACGGCGTCGAAGCGGCGGCCGCGGAGCGGCGCTTCTTCGAGGATTGCCCGGTGTACGGAACACCCCTGAGCCTTCACAAAATTCGTAATGTCCTTGCAGATATCCAGGCCGCAGGGGCGCCAGCTCCGCTCTTCGGCTGCCTGCAGAAATGCGCCCACGTGGCAGCAAACTTCGAGGACCTCCGCGTTCGGCGGGAGGAGACTTTGGTAAGCTTGCAGCTTCTCGCGGAAGGAAGTGACGTAGCGCGGGAGAAGGTGCTTGAGCAGATCGAAGTCATGCCGGTCCTCCTCGTACGTCCTCGCGTGTTTGAAATCGGACTCATCGCGGCGCAGCAAGCCGCAATGAGCGCATACGAGGATGGCGCAGGGGAAACCGTGCACGAAATCGAGCAGATCCTTCCTCTCGGCTGAGGCGAGACGACGCCGGGCGCGGGCTGTGACGAAACGCTCCCTTTCGCAGACTTCGTGTCCGACGCTGGAGGCGTCGAGTGCGAGATGGAAGGAGTACGCGCCGCAGGCCGCGCATTGCCTGCGAGTCATCCTTGGCCTCCAGCAGGTTGGACTGCCCCCGGAGGCCGCAGGCTACACCGTAAGCGCCTGCTTCGAGGATTCGCGCACCTCGATGAGGCCGTCGTGTACGCGCACGTCCAGTGTAGGAATCGGGTGTGTGGAAGGCCCCCGCTCGACCTTGCCGCTTCTTAAGGAGAACATTGAGCCGTGCCACGGACACTGAACGCAACCATCGACAATCCTTCCTTCCGAGAGAGGGCCGCCAAGGTGGGGGCACACTTCCGCAGCCGCATAGATTGTGCCGTTCACCCTGGCCAGCAAAATGCGGCCTTGCGGTGGCCCGACGCGTTTGAGCTCGCCTTCGGCGAGATCTGCTTCTCGCAAGACAGGCATAAAGTCCTTGGGGAACGTCTGGCCGGCGGTATGGTTGACGCCCACCTGATGCTCGTACACAAGTTCCCCGCCAAGGTAGGCGGATGCGAGCATTACGCCGAGTCCCGCCCAGGAAAGCTTCCGGGCCTGGCCGCGCTCGCCGTTCCGGCGGCGCATGATAAAGGAGGCGCTATACAGACCCAGAGCAGACACATTGAGTAGTGCGTGGACCAGACCCAATCTCCGGGCGCCTCCGTCCGTTGCATGCCAGTCCGCGAGTCCTGACAGGGCAGCCAGCACGGCTCCGGCGATACCGATGCCAATGGCTGTATCCGCGGCTTGGCCGTGTTTCGTGTTCCCGGTGGCTTCCTCCAATGCGTCCATGATGCCCGCTGTCGCCCATGCTCCCACCGGGAGGTCAACCAGAGCGACGTGCAGCGGATGTCCCAACCATGTTCCGTGGAGAAAATTGAGCGCCTTTTGGCCGGATTCGCCGGCCGATCGGAAGGCCGCGTCCACTCCCTTCTGCAGGAGATTCGCCGCCGGTTCGAGCCATTCCTGGCTCTCAATCAGTTCGAGTGCTGCATTCTCTGCCATAGGTGAGCCCGCCTTCGTAGATGCGGCCGTTTGAGATTGATGTCGGCAATTTTGCAGAGAACGCGATTAAGTCGACGGGACGGGGCTCCGGAGAAGGCGAGCCGCCACCTTGAGATCTCCTACAAACCTCATGAACTCCTCACGGCGTTGGCCCGCCTCGCCAAGCCGCAACAGGGAGGACGGATGAACAGTGGCAACGACCCGTCCCCAAGGGTGCGGAATGACCTGACCCCGCTGCAAGGTCAGGCGGAACGTCTTCCCGAGAACCGCATGGGACGCCGTCACGCCCAGGCAGACGATGACTTCGGGCTGGATGACTCCGATTTCCGCTTCAAGCCAAGGCTTACAGGCCGCTACTTCAGCGGCCGTCGGCGTCTTGTGGATCCTCCTCTTTCCACGCGGCTCGCTCTTGAAGTGCTTGACGGTGTTCGTCACATAAGTCAGCGACCGGTCGATTCCTGCCTGCTCCAAGGCCTTATCGAGTACGCGTCCGGCGGGACCGACGAAGGGTTGGCCTAGGCGGTCCTCATAATCGCCTGGCTGCTCGCCCACAAGCATGAGCCGGGCCTCGGCCGAACCAGCGCCGAAGACAGTCTGGGTGGCGTTCTTATAGAGATCGCACCCCTGGCAGCCTTTCGATGCTTCAATCAGCTCGGGCAGTGTCGGATTCGGCGGCACCCAAAGGGCGGCCGATCTATCACTTTTCTTCGCCATTCCGGTAAGAATTACCCGTCCGTCAGTTTGCGTGGCGCACAAAAGCCCAGTAATTCGCCCACAAATCCCTCTGGCACTCTTCGTGCCACTCTAAATCGCGGCAAGGAAAATCCCAGTGTTTGTCCCTGAAATCGACCTGGTCACGGCCGCTACTGCAGAGGCGGCGTGGCCGATAACAGAAACCGCGGATGCTTATGATCCGCTACTGGATCTCATCGGAGATGCCAACATCGTGCTCCTCGGCGAGGCTACTCATGGCACGCAGGAGTTCTACATCGAGCGAGCGCGGATTACGAAGCGACTGATTGAAGAACGAGGCTTCAATGCAGTTGCAGTTGAGGCTGACTGGCCGGCTGCCTATCTTGTGAACCGGTATGTCCGGGGAGAGGGAGAAGCCGGGCATGCCATCCACTCGCTTTCGGGCTTCAACCGTTTCCCACGGTGGTTGTGGCGGAACACAGTTGTCCTCGATTTCATTGCATGGCTGCGCCAGCACAACGATGCATTGCTCGAACAGGCGCCGAAGACCGGCTTCTATGGGCTGGACCTCTACAGCCTTTTCGAATCGATCGAGGCAGTGATCCGGTATCTTGACTCGGTTGATCCGGAGGCAGCGCAACGCGCCCGGTACCGTTACTCCTGCTTTGATCATCACGGAGAGGATCCGGCGTCATATGGATATGCGGCCGGCTTCGACCTGGAAGAGAATTGCCAGCAGGCCGTCCTTGAGCAGTTGATTGAACTGCAGGAAAACGCAAGGCGGTTCCAGGAGAGCGATGGGCGGCTCGCTGCCGACGAGTATTTCTTCGCGGAGCAGAACGCATTTCTCGTGCGCAACGCCGAGGAGTACTACAGGACGATGTTCTCGGGGCGCATCAGCTCCTGGAACTTGCGCGATCGCCATATGGTCGAGACCCTCGAACGGCTCCGCGAGCATCTCTTCCTCCAGGACGGCGTCTCGAAAGTCGTGGTGTGGGCGCATAACTCCCATATAGGAGACGCGAGGGCGACGGAGATGAACAGGCAGGGCGAGTTGAACCTCGGCCAGTTGATACGCGAGCGCCATCGTCGCGAATCACGCCTCATCGGCTTCAGCACATATACCGGCACCGTAACCGCCGCTTCGCAATGGGACGGTCCGGCGGAGACAATGCGAGTCCGGCTGGCCCTCCCTGAAAGTTATGAAGCACTCTTCCACGAGCTGCGTATGCCCAAGTTCGGCTTGACCATGTATCCCGACGGCGAGAGCCTGCTGCATTTGGAAGAGCCGCGCCTGGAACGCGCCATCGGGGTGATCTACCGGCCTGATACCGAGCGAATCAGCCACTACTTTCAAGCAAAGCTCAGGTCGCAGTTCGACGCGATCCTGCACTTCGATGAGACAACTGCGCTTGAGCCTTTGGACCGGCCTCCGGAACCAGTCACTCCGGAGCCCGAGACCTATCCTTCGGCCTTGTAAAGATCAAGCAGCGTAGGAGATGACATGAACCCGAACCTCAAGAATGCAGCAATCGCAGTCCTCGCCGGTTTCGGTGTAGGAGCCACGCTCGTCTACCTTCTCGAGCCGGAGCGGGGTAAGAGGAGACTTCGAACCATTGGCCGTGCTGTAACGAAGGTGTATCGCGGCACTTCCAAGTTCACCGGGAAAGTATCGGGCATTTTGAAAGAGGACGAGGAGGCGGTCTACGGAAAGGCGACCGCAGCTCTGATGGTTGGACTTGGCGGCGGCCTGGCCGTTTACGGGTTGCAGAAGCCCGATACGACCGGGAAGGCGGCGACATCGGTCGGATTGTCACTGCTTTCAAGATCGAACCCGCGAATCCGGGGCGTAGTGAACAATCCGATCATCCGGCAGATTATTCCAAGGATTCGCGGCATGGTGGCAGGAAGGAGTGAATCGTGAAGAACTTGAATCGAACGCCCGCCCCCTCTCCGGATTTAACCGACGAAGACGTCCACCATCCGGAGGCGCCTCCGGCTCAGACCTCCCTGAAGCGAGGGCTGAAATCCGATGCGCAGAAGAAAGCTGCCTCGCGTCCGGAGTACGGCAGCAGTCCCGGAGCAAAGCCGAAGCCCGGCGCTCACGGAGATGCTACGCATTATCCTGCGAGGAGCTCGGCAAACCGTCTCGACGACGATCCCCCTCCACCCGAGGATCCGATGGATCCTGACCCCATTCTTCAAGAGGAGGCAGATCGCCAGGAGGAGTAGCGTTTGAGAGGCTCCGCAGAAAATAGGGAGTAAATCTGTGGAGAGGGGCCTTGAAGATCCATAAGAACCAAAGGGCAAAGGCAACCGTCGTCAGGACGCCGCCTTCCGGGCCATAAGCGCCTCCGCTCCACACGGGTCCAACGCGCCAGATAAGCTCATACCCCGTAAGGGGAATAATAAGACCGCTCAGCGGGGCGCCGGCGAGCGGGAGAACAAGATTCCATCCGAAGTGGATTCCGATCGGAAACCAGAGGCTGCCGGATCGCCAAAAGGCAACCGCGAGAGCGGCGCCTGCCAGGATCGTATTGAACGCGGACGCCCACGAGGCGGCTGGATTGCCAAGATGCAGGACGCCGAATAATCCGGACGTCAGGATAATGGCGGGCGCCACTCCAACGGCCCGCATCAGTGCCTGAAGGAGGTAGCCGCGAAGCTGCAGCTCCTCGCCGGCAGCAGCAGCGGCAAGGAAGGCGATCATTCCTGCTGCGGAGCCAGTGCTGAGGGACGGCTCGTCTCGTTGCTGGAACTCTGCGACGCCTCCAAGTACCGGCCCCACCACCACAAAGGCAGCGAAGAGGGCGCCGCCGGCGATCCCGAGCAGCAAATTTCGGTCGCTCCAATTCAGGCCGATTTCGCGAAGCGGCTGATGCTCGAAAAGCCTCATGCACAACCAGTTCGAGAAGATGGCAGCCACGGCCGGGGCGAGGTTTGCTGCGAACCGGAATGGCAGATTTCCTGGTGGAACAATTTCGAGGATAGAGACAAGCACGGCTGACGCGGCCAGAAAGACAATGACAAAGGTCGCGAGCTTGCCGATCGCTAGAAGAATTGGAAAGAGCCGGCTTTGAAGGCTGGACAAGAAATCTCCCACTTCATCCTACACTGAACGGCATGAATTCGGCCGTAGTCAGCGGGCCGATTCCGGCTTACATTAGGAAATGAAATGTGGATCGCTCTGCTTCTTCTTACTTCGATGGCGGACTGGGTACCGGCTCGCTGGAACACAGCTGAGCCGAAGTCACTCGAGATCGTTTCCGAAACTCCAGTGAACTGTCTTTTGCTGGAGGAGAAGAACTGGCAGCCGGTGTTTGTAAAAGCTGCCGCGGAGAAAAGCATAGTCACGCTCGGGATTGTCCATCCTTCTTCTGAGGCCCTTGAGACTGCGAGGCGGGCGATCAGTGCCGGCTTGAAGGGCGTTGTGCTGGAGGGCGACTTTGAGCCGGATCTGGCGGCCCGGATTCGCTCATTCGCACAGGATATGAAGGCGGCCGTCATCGAAATGGGCCTGCGGTACCGTATGCCGCTCGATTCCAGTATCCCGGTCGTCGGCACAGTGCAGGGCGTTTGGCCGGGCATCCAACTGGAGACCGAAGGGTCCACGAAGGCTGCGCCGAGCGGCGCGCCGTGGATCAACACAAATACGGGATTCCTTCGCTTCGCACGGGCTGCTACCAGTTCGACAATCTGGGTGGGCGTCACACCGCCTTCCGGTTCGAACTGGCGGGTGGAACGTTACCTTCAGGCCATTGGGGATGCAGCCATGTCCGGCGCCCGCTGGGTCGTCGCGCTTGACTCCGACTTCGAATCGCGGTTGCTGGCCCGCGAAGCCCGCGCTCTGAAGGACTGGCAGCGGATCGGGACGCACCTCAAGTTCTTCGAAGACCATAAGGAGTGGCGATCCCTGCAGCCACATGGACTTCTGGCGATCGTTCAGGATACTTCAAGCGGCGCGCTGCTCTCCGGCGGAATTCTCGACATGATCGCCGTTAAGCACACTCCTGTCCGTCCGATTCCTACCAGAATTCTTAAGGCGGATTTGATGCAAGGCGCTCAAATGGCGGTCAACGTCGATCCCGAATCGCTGACACAGCAGCAGCGGGATGCTTTGCGCGCCTTCACGCGGAGCGGGGGCACTCTCCTGAGCGGCCCTCCGGGGTGGAAGTTTCCATCGCTGAAGGAGGGCCAAATTACGCTGCCCGACGAGGAGGTGAAGACGCTCGACAACATCTGGAAGGATTTGAACTCAATGACCGGGCGGCGGAACCTTGGCGCTCGATTATTCAATGTGTCGAGCATGCTTTCCAACTTGTTGAGCACTCCGGATGGGAAACAGCTGATCCTGCACTTGGTGAATTACTCGGACTATCCCGTCGAATCAATTACTGTGCACGTCCTTGGGAACTACAAGCGGGCCCGCCTTCTGACGCCCGAGGGAGTCCAAAAGGACCTTGAAGTTTACCCGGTGGAAGAAGGGACGGGAATTGACATTGATCAGCTTTCCGTTATTGGAACATTGCAGATAGACTAGGGAGTATGACTCGACGCGAGCTGCTTGCCCTGGGAGCGGGTGCAGGCGCGTTCTGCGCGACGCACTCGCCGCTTCTCTCTGCTCCTTCCGCTCCAACGGCTCCGGTTGCGATTGCCCGCTGCCGCACCTACAACAACGACGAACTGGTGACCGCGATGACCACTATGTTCGACCAGCTCGGCGGCTTGGGCCGGATCGTCAAGAACAAGACAGTTACGGTTAAGTTGAACCTTACGGGCAGCCCTGCCTTAAAGTTCCAGGGGAAGCCCCTCGGTGTAACCCATTATTCCCATCCCAATATGGTGGCGGCGTTCGCCTACCTCCTCGACCGGGCTGGGGCGAAACGGATTCGTTTTGTCGAAAGCTGCTGGGCGACGGCAGGTCCGCTCGAGGAGTACATGCTGGATTCGGGCTGGAACGTTCGGAAGCTGATGGCGGCTGCTTCCAACGTCGAGTTCGAAAACACGAACGCACTGGGTAAGGGGAAGAAGTATTCCCGGCTAAAGACAGCCGGCGGAGGATATATCTATCCTTCCATCCACGTCAATCACGCCTATGAGGATACGGACGTGTTTGTCTCCATGGCGAAGCTGAAGAACCACGCGACTTGCGGGGTCACGCTGGCCATGAAGAACTGCTTCGGCAACACGCCCGCGTCGATTTACGGAGACGACGCCGGTGAAGACGAGCCGAATGAAAATCCCACCTCCGGGCGTGGCAGCACGTGTCACGCGGGTAAGCGTCAGCCCGCGAAGATCGCGGCTCCGGAACTCGACCCGACGAGCCCGCGGGAGCCCGGCTACCGCATGCCTCGCATTACCGTCGATGTTTTCTCGGCCCGTCCGGTTGATATTGCTTTGATCGATGGAGTTGAAACAATTGCGGGCGGGGAAGGCCCTTGGGTCAAGAACATCAGGCACGTCACTCCCCACGTGCTCATTGCCGGGACAAACGCAGTCACGACGGATACGGTGGCAACAGCGGTGATGGGTTACGATCCCAGAGCCGCTCGGGGAACGCCTCC
>Ga0207874_1001307_pt1 | contig 29089 bp, 19 predicted proteins | sample HigsolmetaAR201D_FD_184833 | JGI IMG/M metagenome (GOLD analysis project Ga0207874, IMG submission 184833) | Ionic liquid and high solid enriched microbial communities from the Joint BioEnergy Institute, USA - AR20-1-D (SPAdes) (version 2) ...
GATTAGATACGTGGCGGTTTCTATCCGCAATGCGGATTTTTGGCTTTGGGAACGACGTTTGAGACGACCATCTCGCGGCCGTTCCCCGAGGTTTCTATCCGCAATGCGGATTTTTGGCTTTGGGAACCGAGCGCTTTACCTATGCTAGAGTCGCTGAGTGACGAGGGTTTCTATCCGCAATGCGGATTTTTGGCTTTGGGAACGGCCACAATGATTGAGCAGTTCATTCAGACGATTAGCGTTTCTATCCGCAATGCGGATTTTTGGCTTTGGGAACCCTGTCTACAAGCGGCTGGCGCGCGCTACTGACGTGGTTTCTATCCGCAATGCGGATTTTTGGCTTTGGGAACAGGAGACACGTCTTTCTGTCCGATCCAAGATCCATAGTTTCTATCCGCAATGCGGATTTTTGGCTTTGGGAACTTCGGCATCTTCTCGAGAATCGAACCAGGCTGAATGTTTCTATCCGCAATGCGGATTTTTGGCTTTGGGAACATGATGCCGTGTACCTCTGTGTGTACGGTGCTGGCGTTGGTTTCTATCCGCAATGCGGATTTTTGGCTTTGGGAACCCACAACCTGCCCGATTGCGACCTGTGCGATGCGTTTCTATCCGCAATGCGGATTTTTGGCTTTGGGAACGCGGATGTGATGGATGTAATCTGCGCAATCGCATCGGGTTTCTATCCGCAATGCGGATTTTTGGCTTTGGGAACGTAGAAATAAGTGCGGGACATGAGTTCGGCAATCAGGCACGTTTCTATCCGCAATGCGGATTTTTGGCTTTGGGAACGCGACCTTCCCGGAGGTCGCCACTGCCGAAATTCGGCAAACGTTTCTATCCGCAATGCGGATTTTTGGCTTTGGGAACATTCTCTGCCACACTAGCATCTTCTGATATTCCAGAAGTTTCTATCCGCAATGCGGATTTTTGGCTTTGGGAACCTTGACCAAAAGTCAAAGGCTGTTGATAACGTAAAAGTTTCTATCCGCAATGCGGATTTTTGGCTTTGGGAACATCTCACGAAACATTGTATCAAACGATTTTTCCATAGTTTCTATCCGCAATGCGGATTTTTGGCTTTGGGAACCGAGCGACCAAATGCCGCCCCCACGCGCTCAATCACGGTTTCTATCCGCAATGCGGATTTTTGGCTTTGGGAACTTTGGCCACGGCGGACGACCGGATAGTCCGCGCAAGTTTCTATCCGCAATGCGGATTTTTGGCTTTGGGAACGAGTGATTGCGCGCGATCGCGTGCGATCTCCAGGAGGTTTCTATCCGCAATGCGGATTTTTGGCTTTGGGAACATAATTCACCACCATGGCCTATCTGGTGATTATGTATTCGGTTTCTATCCGCAATGCGGATTTTTGGCTTTGGGAACCTAGAAATAACGCGTGGATGTCCAAATTCCAAGAGAAAGTTTCTATCCGCAATGCGGATTTTTGGCTTTGGGAACCTTGCACTACCCAACCGCCACGTAAAGAAGGATAGATCGCAGTTTCTATCCGCAATGCGGATTTTTGGCTTTGGGAACGGCCCGCCCTTTTTAGGGCATTAGAATGCTTTATATTTGGAGATTTGCGAGAGGCTCCAGTTTTTCGGCCTTTTCAAGCGCCTCGCCGTTGCCTCACCTCATACTATAACACGCTTTTTGCCTTTTGCAAAGCGCTTTCTCTATTTGCGAGAGACTCCCGGGTTTTTCGCACTTCAGGAGTCTCTCGCATTTGTTAAGGTGCTCACGTATCAACAACTATGCTCTGCTTCTAGTATACAAACATCTTTGGCTCTTGTGGGTGGCTGCTTCCAATGGTGATCACTTTTGTTTGGCATGCGCCACACAATTGGTAGAGACGGATGTTGTCCTCATCATCATCGACCAGTTTGCTGAGCTTATGCCGCAGTTCGATCAGTTGCCGAGGCGTTAGCCAACATTCAAACAACGAGTATTGCGTCCACGCCCCATACCCGCAGAGCAGCCGATGCACTTTGGTGCGCCGCTTATCTCCAGGGATGTCGTACACGATCACATACAAGCTCTTGCCCTTCATTGTTGCTCCTTAGCGCACCGTAAACGGCGTGTAGTGGGCGATATCGCCCTGGATGTACTGAGCGAACAGCCGCGCCTCCAACTCTAGACAGCGCCGATAGGTGCAGCGATAGCCGAAGGTTGGGTGTTGAATGGTCTCATCGAGCCGCGCCTCCAGTTTGCTGAGAAACAATCGCCGCGCTTTGTCGTGCAAACGATAGGCACCATACTCGTTGTCGAAGTCGTCGGGCTTGATTTGATTGGTGTTCACCAGCGTGATCACGGTCGAATCCACGATGATGGAGCGGTAAGGTTCGATCAGATCGAGCGCTAGCGCTGGCTTGCCAAACCCTGGCTGATGCAGAAATCCAAGCGCGGGATCAAGGCCAACGCTATGGATGCTCGATACAAAGAGGTTGGTGAGTACGGTGTAGCCAAACGATAACAGCGCGTTGATCGGATCGGTCGGCGGGCGCTTGACCCGTCCCCGAAACTGCCAGGTCGCCGCATCGATGATATGGGCGAATCCTTGATAGTACGCCGCGCTGCTCTCCCCTTCGCAGCCGAATAACGAGCCTAATCCGTGCATGCGATCGCCTGGCTCCGGCGGCTGCGCGACCTGCCGTTGCAGATTGCTGAGTTGTGTGCGCAACGCCTGCGCGATCTGTTCAAGCTCGCTGTGTTGCTCCCGCGCGCGGGCGTGCCGCTGGATGAGCGTGCGCATGTTGCGGATTTTGGTGGCAATGTACGTTTTCGCCAATGTAAAGCGCTGCTCGTGGTTGTTGAATAGGGCGTATTGCGCCAATCGCACGCCGCTGTTCTTGCCCCAATCGGCGGTCAGGCTGCCGTAGCTGCGCCCGTACAGCGAGAGGTAGTGTACGCCGATCCGCCGCTCCATCAGGGCGTGCAGCGCTGGCGTGGTGAGCGTGATGTCGCCAAAGACGATCACTTGATCGACGTGGTTGATCGGTATCCTACGCACTTCGCCGGGCCGACGGGTGCCTTTCTCGGCGGGAGCTTGAACGCGCAGCGCCTCACCGTCGATTTTGACGATGCTGTATTGCTCTATTAGGTAGAGGGTTGGCATATGATTCTCCAATCGTTATGTCATGCTATATCTGTGAACGTGATGTCAGAGCAAAGCCTTCTTAGCCTGCGGCAGCAAGATACTGCCTTTTTATTGTGATTTCGATGCGCTGCTACGCGCAGCGCATCGAAATCACCTTTCCTGGAAAAGTAGGTATCAATTGCAAGGCAATATCCCATTGTTCAATTTGCAGGTGATCATACAAATTTGGTATCATCCCATCACCCCGTCACCTTGTCAGGCTCGTCACCCATCATCTTGCTGAGCAGGTGATACTCTTTGGGCAGGCAGAGCGGTTGCAACGAGCATTCGCGGCATTTGCCACGTTGTTCGGTGTGGGGAGGCAGTACGCCATCAGCCGCCAACGCATGGGCCTGTGCGATGATCGCCTCGGTGGTGGCGCGCAGTTCCTCGTCGAACAGCACGTCCTCGCGCCGACGATTGGCGTAGGAGTAGAGCGCGCCCTGCGGGATGGCCTGGCCCGTGCGCTCCTCCAGGCAGAGCGCTTGCGCACACAGTTGCACATGATCGTTACGCCAGCGACCAAGCCGCCCTTTTTTATATTCGACCGGGTAGAGTTGACCTTCGCGCAACTCCACCAGATCGCAGAAGCCGCCGATCCGCAGCCGTTCGCTCCACACGTAGATGCGGCGTTGCTGGATCGCATCGGGACGCCAAAAGGTGCCGCTTGTATCGACTTGCATATGACGCAATTGGCCCTCGACCACGTGCTCGTTCAACAGCATCTCGGCCCGCAGATATTCGTAGCCGAAGCGACGAGGACAGTACGCCAAGGCGTTCAGCATCGCCAGTGGGATTAAGTCGTCGTTCATTGTATTCCTGCCTTGATGGATGATGTAGCAACTCACCCACTGTTGCTACATCAAAGCTGTTTTAGCCCGCGGCAACAAGGTATTGCCTTCTTATTGTGATTTGGATGCGCTACTACGCGCAGTGCATCCAAATCACCTTTTCGCACAATGCTGGTGTCTAATGAAATGCAGCATTACGTCAGAGGCCTTCCGAAAAGCATTCCAATGATGTACTTCCTTTGCGGGAGCGTCGGATGCGCCATTCGGCGAGAGTGCGTGTACTCACGAGCAACTCGGCTGCTGCGCAAGCCCAAGGGGTCGGTCGCGACCCCTTGGAACCCCGCGACCGGGGCTTATCGCCCCTGGACCCCAAGGAATCCGCTCTGTTATGCCTGTATCGTTTGATACCTCGGTATGGTCCATGTTCGGTGGTCGGTATGCGTTTTTTGTATGCTGATACGCATCTCTCTGCTTACACCAAATCCGATTGGACTATGTTAGTAACAAACCCGTTTTAGCCTGTGGCAGCAAGGTATTGTCTTTTTATTGTGGTGTCGATGCACTGCTACGCGTAGCGCATCCAAATCACCTGACCGAGGAAGTGCAGGTGTCAATTCCAATGCTGAAGAGGTACGTTGAGTGCATCATTTTTTAAATCCTTCACAGTTACCTTTGTCATTTCGAACGAGCCGACAGGCGACGTGAGAAATCTCATTGATCCGCATTGCAATGCGCGTTGAGATCTCTCCCCATTCGCTTCGCTCAGGGCTTCGACCGTTCAGGATGACAGTGCTTTTCGTCATTTCGTCGCTGATATCACCTTGTCACCTTGTCAGAATCGTCACAAGGGTGCACAAAGCCAAGCCAGCCCGCAGATGCGGCTCGCTTGCTGTTTCGGTTAATGGGGACATGCGCGCCCGTCGGCGCTGTGCGGCTAGTGCATGATGCGGCGGGCCTGGCCCATGCCTCGTGCCGTCTTAATGCCGATGCCCAGGTAGAACGCGGCATCGGCCAGTTGCACCAGGATGCGAGCGAGTTCGGGGTCGCTCGGCAGTTCGTAGTGGCATTCGCCCTCGAAGCCCTTCTGCGTGGCGCTGCCCACCTGATGCTGGAACAGGCGTGTCTGAATATTCGCCTTGCTCACCACGGTGTCGGTCAGCGCGGCGCTCAGCATCTCAGCGCCGATCTGCAACTCGGGGGGACAGAGTTCGTTCCAGCGCCGCGCCAAACTACCGAAGATCAGTTCGGGCGTTGGCAGCAGTGCGTGGCGCGGCTTGCCATTGGCGCGGACGCCCTGCCCGATCGCGGTGGGGGAGACGAATTGCAGGCCGATCCGCGCTGGCACCGTCTGATGCTTGGATTCTTCCACAATGCCAGCGAACGAGTGAAAGCCCGCCCACGGGTGCCGCTCCGGCGTGCCGCACACCTCCAGCAGCGTCAGCGGCGTGTTGGCGAGCATAAAGGCCGAGCGATGTTGGTTCGCCAGCAGCGCGCGGGTGAGGGTGCTGAACAGTCGGGCCTGCATCAGCGTGATGCGCACCTCCACGATCGGCACGCGGTGGCCGCCCCCGAGCTCCTGCACGACCAGACGGTGGAGCGCCACCGTAAACGGCTTGTTCTGCACATCGCGGTGCAGCGCGCTCGATAGCTCCGGGTCGATCTGGCGCACCAACTCGTAGAACAGCGCTTGGGTGTGGTGCCCCAGGATGGTCGGGCGCTCGCGGCTGTGCGGGGCTTCGAGGCGCAACACAAAGGCGTACAAATCGGGGGGATTCATCCAAACTCCTTGCTATCGTTCGGTCGCTGCCGTGATTCCGCCCACACGGAACCACGACAGCGATCGGAGGTTTATACCTGGAACTTCATCCGCTTCGGCAGGCCGTAGCCATCGCTTAGCTCATAGTATTCCCCGTAACAGTACGCATTAGCGACCAAGCTGGCAGGCGGCATCGAGATCATATCGAAGGCTCGCAACGTATCGGCCTCCACGAGGTCGAGCGGATTGAGCGGCACAACGGCCCGATAATCGCGTTTTTTCTCGACTACCTGCACTTCCTCGACTTCGACAAAGGTTTTGCTATGCCACTTGCCGAGCCGAATCCAGCGGGGCAACTTCTGCTCCTGCCGACTGATAACATAACACACAAAGCTGGATTCCGCCGCGATCTCCTTGGCGCGCCCGAACGATGGCGTGTTGCGCGTGGCCTGCTGCATCTCCACATGCAACACTTCCTCGCCATACTTGAACGTCGCCAACTGAAAGCGAATCTCCAGCGGCTGAGCGGGCGTCACATACACCTCCTCCGCCAGCGCATTGAGGTCCTCGGCGTAGTGCGGCACCTGCTCGGCGTGAAACCAGGGCGACTGCACCAAGCCGAACGCGTAGGCCAAAGAGTAGTTGTGCAGGTAGCGCCCGGTCTCGTAGAGCCTGCCGATCTCGCGCCCGGCGTAAAAGAGCGGCTCGTGCAGCGTAAGATGACAGCGATAAATGTGCATAGCCGTCTCCTACTTCTTGCCCTTTTTCTCGCCCTTTTTGATGTATCGGTTGTGATACGCCTGGCTGGCCTGCGTAGCGCTCGTGAGCAGATCCTTAATGCCCTGCTCGCCCTGGAAGCGCTGTTCGAGCGCCAATTCGCGCACGCCCTCACCGATGTAGCTCGCGTGGATGGTGGCGGTCTCCTGCGCCAACAGGCGCGGCAGCAACTCCTCGGCGGCGCTCAGCGCGACGCTCACCGAGATCGGCTCGGCGGGCTTGATGGCGCCGCGTTCCATCAGTTCATCGTACAGGTGCTGTGTAAAGCTCAGGTTCGAGAACAGCTCGCCATCGCTGAACACCACGCCGATCAGGTGATTGGTCATCGTGCCGGTGCGGGTGGTCTGCGCGCCGTAGCGGCGGGTGCGCAGCACATTGTTCAGCACATAGTAGAACAGCGGCTCGCTCAGATCGCGAACCGTAATCACGGATGGGAACAGCGTCTGAGGCCGCACATGATCCTGCTCGTTGATGCGGCTGGTCAATTCGCCCTGACGGCTCATGGTGCCACCCTCGTAGGGCGCGTTGAGCGTGAACGCCTCGTGGCTCACGTCGAACTCCGACAAGCTGTAGGCTGTGTCGCTATAGACCTTCGACTTCTCCGAGCCAGCATCGCCGATCGCAAAGCCGTAACTCACGCAATCGGGGCACTGCTTACAGAAATCGACATTGTAATCGCAGATCGGCAGGCCGTTCGCATCGACCATCACACCCCGATCATCCTTTTTGCCCTCCTTGCCGCTGAGCTCCGGGCTGATCAGGCCGTAGCGCCGCAGCAACTCGCGGCCCACCAAGCGCTCGGGCGTGGTCTGCTTACGCTTAAACATCGTGATCCGCGAGATGATCTCGGTTGTTTTCACGCCAGCGTGAACCTGCGCCGTGTTCAGTTCGCCATCGGTCTGGAACAGCGCATACGAATCGGTTTCGCGCAGCAGAATGATGTGTGCATAAAAGCCCATCGGGCGGGGCGGCACTTCGCTCGGGAAGAAAGAGGTTGACATTGCAGGTACTCCTTTTCAGTCGAATCACAAGAGAACAATGATCTTAGGCAGCGGCTTCAGCGATGTCGGATGGTTCCTCAGGCTCTTCGCCACGCTCTTTCCATTCGCGGCGCTGCTCGGCAATGTAGATGGCCTCGCAGGCATTTTTGAGCAGATTCAGCTGTTTGCCCGCCAACGCCGCGCGATTACCACCGAACACATCGCGGTAGATTGTCTTCACAAAATAATTGGCGAACTCCTTAATCGCGGCGTCGATCTGCTCATTGATCGGACCGTTCTCCTTGTTGTAGAGCCAAACCGGCACGCTGCCAGAGGCGCCCGGACGCGACATACCTTCGAGCGATTTGCGCAAGCGACCAGTCACCAGTTCGCACAGCGCTTCGTCGCTATCGAACAGGCGCAGATCGGCATCCAGCAGGGTATCGGCGGCCTCGCGGATGGGCCGCAGGATGGCGTTGCTGTTCAGCCGTCCACGGCCATGGCGGTAGAACTTGCGGTAAAGCTCCACAAGCTTAGAGGCATGCGACATAGCTTCATCTCCTTGTAGGTACCGCTTCACCAAGTCAAGGTAAAGCGCGGCTTTGTAGCCACTCGGCACATCGTTTGAGTCTCGTCGGAGCGATTTTTTGAGGTAGTGAAAGGCGTAGAGCGGCGATGTGGCCAGGTTGCGGGCCAGCGGCGCGATCTCGTGCCAGCGATAATCGAAGCCGCCGGAGCTCTTGGCGTTCGCATCGATGTGGATCATGTAGCCCGCCAACAGCGCCTGCAACGCGGGCAGCACCTCATCGACATTGAAGCGACCGGGCGTGAAACGAATGGGGTTTGCGCGATCCTGCGGGCGGCGCGCAAGCTCGGTGAGATAGCCCACGAAGGCGTGCGGCGCGTCGAAGGCCACCGTCTCGGGCAACTCGGTCGCCTCCTGAATGATCGGCAGCATGCTCTCGCTGGCCACCACCTTGATATCGAGCAGCAGCGGCAGCACCAGGGCTAGGAAGGCGGGCTGAATCCACGACTCGGCATCCTTGGCATCGCGCTCGGCGGGCGGCAGACCCACGAAGCTAAACGTGATCGGCTCGTGCTTGGGGAAGCGCAGGCGGAACAGCCGATCCGTCTCAGCAGGGCGCTCGATCCAAACCGGATGCAGCATCAACTCGCTCAAGTGCTGGAAGTACCCGGGAGAAAAGTCGTATCTGATCTGCTCGGCCTGTCCATCCGGCTGCGTGAGTTGGCGCAGGTTGGTGAAACTGGCGCTCCTGATGTTGTCCTGCACAGCCCGCAGGATGCGCAGCGTCTCGGGCGTGAAGAAGTAGGTCGGGTAGAAGAACAGGTAGCGGATGCGGCGCTTCTCGAAATTGCCGCCGCTCTCGCGCCCACGCTTCATCAACAACTGGCGCAGCATCATCTCCATGCTGCAAATCGCGCAGATATGCCGAATGGCCTTGCTGCCGTGCAGCGGCTGTTTGTTGGTGTAGACCATCGGCGCGAACAGGATGGCGGCCTCCTGCTGGGGATTGACGGTGTACGACGACGAGCAGAGCGAGCAGACGTTGCTGGCGCCGCGCCCGGATTTGCGGGCGTTGCTGTAGCGCGATAGCTCGGTCTTCAGGCGCTCGTTCAGGTTGGTGGGCATAGCGCCGCGAATGCGCAAATGCTCAAGCACATAGCGCTTGATCTCGTCCCAACTGCTCGCCGTATCGCTGGTGGTTGGCAGGCGCTCGGCCACCCGCTCCAGCAACTCGCGAATGCGCTGGTTCCACTGATTATCGTCGAGACCGGTGGTGCGCTTGCGGTAGACGCCCGCCGCGTAGTACCAACTGTACGGCACGCCGCCCGTGGTGCGGTTGGTATCGAGCGCATCGAACACCTCCCGCTGATCGGTCACGCCCATCTCCTCCAGCAGCAGGCTCTTGGCATCGAGCGAGGGATCGGCATCATTGGCGATCTTCACGGCCAGCGCACAGCCCTCCGCCAGCCGATCCACCTCGGGCAGCGCGGGCAGGTCGAGGTCAACCGTGGCATCGACCATATTTTTGGCGCGCATATTGTCGTAGCGCTTCTGCGCATCGGATTTCGCCATCATGCGCTTCTCGCCAAAGGTGGGAATCAACCGCACTAATTGCTGCGGATTGAAGAATAGCTCGTAATAATCGGCGTATTTCAGCCCTTTGCCATCGCGGCTAAAGCCCGTGAGATCGCGGGCCAACTGCTCGCCGCACTGCGTCTGGATCTGCTGTACCACGCGCTCGGCGATCTGCTCGACGGTCGGTAGCGGCGGCGCGCCCTTGCGCGTCAGGTAGACCACACCCGTCGGCGCGAACAACAGCGGCTCGCGGAAGCCCTCCACCCGCAGCGCCTCCATCGTGGCGTTGTGGATCATATTGGTGAGCACACCGCGCAGATCGGAAAGGTGGTGGTAGATCAGTTGCACGCCGATGGTGTTATCTTGGAACCTATCGAGTTGGCGCAGAATGGATCGGTGCTCCACCACATCGATCGGCGTGCGGCCCAGGTAGGCCAGATAATCGGCCAGCGTGGCGAGTTTAGTGGCTAGCTGGATTTTTCGGCCCGAAGCCTGTAGGCTCGGTAAACTGCCCAGGTTGTGCATCACACCCCATTGCAGTTGTGTATTACTGGCAATGTAGATTAGGTCGTTGAGATAACGATCCAGCCCGCCGATCGGCGCTAAAAAGGCGTCGAGGCCAAGTTCCACACCCCACTGCTTAATGATGCCACGCACCAGATCGAAATGCACGGATGGGTTGACGGTATGGTGCTGAAGGCCGTGCTCTTGCAGTTGCGCATCGACTTCGGGCAGTTTCAGCCAATCGTGCAGGGTGAAGCCAGCGCAGAACAGGCGATACGTCACACCATCGTGACCAAAATCGTCCTCGAAGGTTGGATGCCCCCAATCGCGCAGAGAACGAGCGATCTGCGCAGTCGGCAGCAAGCCGTTGATAATGTGGGCGCGCATCGTCTGATCGTCGCCGTAGCGCTTGATCTCATCGAGCGTCAGGCCGTCGTTCAGCTTATCGCGCACAAAGTTGCCGCCCTTGGCCGATTTATGCCCGAGCAGCGCCGAGAGTCGGGGCGCGACGTGCTCGGCATAATCGCGCAACACCTGATCCTCGGGATCGACCGCATCCTTCAACAGCAAGCTAAACAGTGGCTCAGGAGTGGGCTGGGGCTTCTCAGAAAGCTCTTGCTGACTTTCAAGCGCTTCGATCCGCTGAAAATCTTCTAACTCAGGCAGATCATCAGTGGAATCATCAAATGGTTCGTCGTTATCGGACACGTAGGCCTCCTTTAGCACATAAAGGATTTGTCGTCGGGTCGTTTGCGGTTGTGAAAAAAGCTATCGAGCAGCAGCGCGTCGCGCCCGAAGGCGATGCTGCCGGTGCGAGTATCGCCTTCGATGATGTATGGGAACAGCGGCATCAAGAAAGGCAGATAATAGGTGCGTTTGGCCTCCAGCGGCGTGGCATCGGGAATGAGCAGAGCGGCGGTCTCACTCTTCAGCAACAGCGGCTCAAGGTCCTTCACAAAGGGCTGGTGCCCGGCCTGCACCCCGAAACCGGGCAGCACCTGCGCACTGAACATGCGTTGCTCATCCCATACGCCAACCTTCGGCGGCAGCTTAATGGTGATGGTGTTATTGATCTCGAACAATTGCTTCCAGCGGAAGTAGAAGGTGATGTAGCGCGCTTGCGAAGGGCTGAGCTTCAGACCGTAGCGGGCCACCTCACGCTCGAACTGCTCCTTGGTAAGAAGTTCCAGATCGGCATTGGCGAGCAGCCAGAACAAGTCGTAGGTCACAATGCTCGGTTCGGCTTGATCGAGCCGTAGGACGGCGGCTTGGAAGGGCGAACTGCCGCGAAATTGCAGGGCGCTCTTGATCAACGCCCCCTGCTTGTTCTTGAGATAATCTTCCCAAGCCAGGAGCGTCTGCTTGGTGGAACTCCCCGTGAGCTTACGATACTGCGCGCTCAATTGCTGAACTACATCCTGAAAACTCTGGGAGGCGGTTTTGCTCCTCAGGCTTCGGATCACCTGCACCGCTTGGAAGCGGCCCCATAGCCGAGCGTAGTGCGGGAACTGACGGGCCTCGTTGAACGCCTCGGCGATCTGCGACGATAGCGTATCACGCTGGAGCGCTTGGCCATCCTCAAGACGGGCGGGATTCTCGCCCTGCGGCGCGAACAGGCGCTCGTACACATAGGGCGCCACCAGCGCCACCGCGTGGAAAGCGTGGAACTGATGCTGGACGCCCTGCGCATCGGTGTAGTGTGTATGGCGGCCCAAACGGCCCAAGCGCTGCATAAACTGGCTGGCGCTATCGGCCTCGAAAATCAGCAAGTTGATGCGGAAATCGACACCCACATCGACGGTGGAGGTACCGACCAGCACCTCGGCCTCGTAAGACTGCTTGCGCTGCGCCCGACCATCGATGCCCGTGTTCGACTCCACGCGGATATGGGCGGGCAAGCGCTCCCGCAACGCCTGGACGATGCGTAAGGCGCTCGCCACCGACCGCACGATCACGGCGGCCTTGGCGCCCTTGCCGTGCTGCTGGAACCAATCGCTCAGCGTCTGCACCATACCATCGAGCCATTCCTCGGCGCGTTTCTGCTCGAACTGCAGCGTTGCGCCCTGGAGAATCGGTCGCCACATCGCATCGGGGGCGGAGCCATAGGCGTACCAACCCTCCCGCTGGGGTGCGATCACCCGCAGGCGAGCGCCGAGACCAAGATCATTCAATGGCTTGATCAGGCGCTCATCGGGCGTGGCCGAGAGGAACAGCACTTTCAGGTGTTGTTGTTGGGCGGGCTGCTGCGTCAACAGGAACAGCAAACCGATCAGCACCGCCGTGATCTCGGGCGTATCGAACACGTGAAATTCATCGAACGTGAACTGACGAAACTCCATACTGAGGGCATTCGCGATGTAGGTGATGGCACGCCCGGGCTGCTGATAGTGAAACTGCAAGATCGCGTGGAAAATATCGGGGTTGCTGAACACCACTCGATAGTTCTCGATCACATTCATCAGCGTATCGGAGCGGCTAGGCTTATACTGCTCGTTTGGAGAACTCTCCAAAGCCTCCTGCCATAACTCATCGAGCACATGGGCCGAGAGCTTGCTCAAGCGGTTGGCCTGCACGCCCCAGGCCGCCATCGAAGCGATCGCGCTGGTGTACTGGTCCTCGACCAGTTCGTTGGTGGGGTAATGGGCCAGGATCGTGTGGTCGCGATCGACCAAAAAGGGCAACTGGCCAGCGAGGCTTTTGCCATCACCCGTCATCGCGGTATTGATGACGATACTCACCTCGGGATCGGTGAGCGCCTCGTAGGTGGCGAGTTGATGCTGTGAAAGCTGCCAATTGGGCAGTTTGGCCGCGAGCGGCGCAGGAATGGCGCTCGGATCGGCGAGCCGCGAGAAGACCGGTAATAAGCTGATACGCATTGCCTGCTCCTTACCGTGATGTTTCGTTCGAGTATAGCATGGGGAATGTAACTCAGGGAGTTACATATGGACTGCACGATAGGAACTTCTCAATATTCGAATAGCAGAAATGCAATAAAACAGGAACGTTACCAAGAAGTGAGAATGAGCAGATGTAGTCGAGCGATGTAGTTCCATTGTAGGGGAGTGGTGTAACCAATTTGTAAACAGTCAAGGGGAGTTATAAGTGAGGGGAAAGGGTTTGGAATTTTTAGTGTATTTTACACCTCCCCACCGTAGGCTGCGTTCAGGCGACGGATATCGTCGAGCATCCGTTGGCGAAGCCACTGCGGTTCGAGGAGTTCGGCGTTGCCAGCGTACTTCAGCAGCGTGCGCACAATGAAGAAGGCGTTGTAGCCCTCGGCCTCGATGATCGCATCGCCGTTTTCGAGGTACTCGACGACGCGCTGCTGGTCGAAGCGCCGGCTGATCTCGCCACGGGCCAACTGCGCCGCCAAACGGTAGCGAAAGCGGATCACCTGGCGTTGGTGTTGTCGGCTTAAATGCGGTGGTAGGCTCTGGCGCTCGCGGATCTGATAGATGCGGTCCACCCGAAAGTCGAAGATCTGCTTTGTATCGTACGAGAAGGCCACCAAGTAAAAGTGCTGCTCGTAGTACTCGATATTGTGCGGCTCGACGAGGTGGCGCATCTCGCTGCCCTGCGAGTTACGGTAGAGGAAATCGAGCACAATGTGCTGACTGATCGCCTTCTCCAACAGGCGAATCGTCGCGTTATGGGGGCGGTAATCGATCGCGGGTTGCACGGGCGCGGTGCTGGTTTGGCGCTGAAAGTAGATGCGCGCCTCCTCGGGCGAGAGCTGCCCCGTCAGCAGGTCGAGCAGCCGTTGGATATCCTCGAACTGTGGGTGGTTAGCCCCGAAGCTATCGCGGATCAGCGCCAAAGTGCGCAGATGCTGTTCATCGAAGGGGATGCGCACGCCGCTGATCTGGTAGCGTTTCGGCCTGGCGCCCTGCTTCTCCAATTGGAAGCCCAATTGCTCCACGGCCTTGAGATCGCGATGCAGCACTGCCCGAGCGCTCTCAGGGTTGCTGGAGTAGTTCTCGGACAGTGCGGCGTAGAGGTCGTTGAAAGTGTGGGGCTTGGTGGTGAGCAACTGGCACAGCGCCACCACGCGCTCGAACTGGTTCATGGTGTGCTTAGAGGCTTTCTGAAAAGTATTCCAACGCGGAAATACGAATCAGGCAGGGCAATACAATAAACATACGGTACATCTTGAGCGACATGCATCTCCGTCGTAAGCCTATGCGCTTTTTAGATTATGATTATGTCAAATTCAGTAGGCTGAGACATCACATACTCCATTATAACCACATTGGGGTTTGCCTCGCGACAAACCCCAACAACGTATCCGCTACTCGCCCACCGCGCGCTTCACCAAAGTACGGATGCGCTCCTCCACCTCGGGCGTTAACTCCTTGAGCGCGAAAGCGGTCGGCCAGAACGCGCCCTCATCGAGCTGCGCCACGTCGCTGAAGCCGAACGAGGCGTAGCGCGTGTTGAACTTCTCCGCGCTCTGGTAGAAGCACAGGACTTTGCCATCCTTGGCGTAGGCTGGCATACCGTACCAGAGGCGTGGCCAAAGTGAGGGCGCGGTTGTGGTGATGATTTCGTGCAGCCGCCGCACCATCGATTGCTCCGGCTCTGCTAGCTCTGCGATCTTCGCAAGCACATCGTTCTCGCCAATCGCGCGGTTTTTGCTTGCCCGCTCCTCGGCTTTGAGTTCCTTGGCGCGCGCCTTCATCGCGGCGCGTTCCTGCTCGGTAAACCCTTGGGTGCTCTTCTTCGCTTGGCTCATACCGTCCCCCTTTACTCTGGCTTAGGCTGTGAATAGTACATCAGATACGAACATCTGTTGCATATTATATGTGACTTTATGGTCACATGTCAAGGGGAAGTGTGCGTCTTTTGGGATGATGGCTCAAGATTAATGCGAAAATGCTGTGCAAGATCTTGCGCCTGTTCGTTAGTGAAATGGGCCAACAAATATGCCAACAGATCCTCCTGGCGATTCTGGCCGAACACCATACGGTACAAAGTCAGTGATCGGCGTAGCGCATCAAGACGTTCGCGATCTCGACTCAGTGGTAAAAAGGGAACATGCCGCTCGATAGAAGCACTGCCAGGAAACACCCAATATGGGATGATATCCGTTTGGGTAGACCCACGTCGTTCCTTGGCCTTCGTAAATCCACGGGACAAATAAGAAATAGCGTGCTCGTGTTTGGATCGTCGAGGTGCCAGGGAAGAGTGTATCCGCGAATGCGTCGCGCACGCTCCCAAAGCCAAGTTCGTCGCGCGTGTCCTTCTCGCTGAAGGCGTTGATGACATCGAGCATCTTGCATCAATCGGTTTCCGAGTAGTCCAGCCAGGTGAACGAGGAAGGCATTGGCTACCTCTTGTGATTTCCGATGTGATGCCAAATCTGATTGGATAGTTGTGATTAAAAGCTATGTAGCCTCGGCAGCAAGGGTTTTCCGTTTTTATGATATTGAGACGCTGCTCACACAGCGCCTCAATATCACGTCCCCTGCACATCCTTAATGTGGCGTCAATCTTCCTCGAACCCTACCTGCTCGAACTTCAGCACGCGACTGTTTTCGGTGACGGTGCGCACCACGTTGTCGGGCACACCGTCGGGCACTTCGGCCTCGATCTCGAGCGTAATGCGCACCTTGGCGCCCAGCAGGCTGGTTAGGTGCACGATCACTTCTTCGGCGATCTGAGCGGCATGTAGGCTGACACGGGCTGGGTTGAGCTGGACCGAGCCGTGGAAGCGGCGCAGTTGGCGATTCGCTGGCTTGACCACTTCGGGTGTCGTTGGCTGGCTTGTGCTGCTTGAGTTCGCGGCAGGCACGAAGCTTGGAGACGATGTCTCGGCAATGCTGAAACTGCTTTGGGCTTGTTCACGCTGAGCCTGTTGCTGCCGCCGTGCCTCCTCTTCGGCGTCGAGTTGCTGCTTAGCGACATCGGCTTTGACCACCAGGCCGCTGTCGTACTCGCTCAGCGTGATGGCATTGTTCACTTTGAGGCCGAGGTAGCGCCCGCTGCTTGCGTCGTAGCTTTCGGCGTAGGCGAAGGTCTCCACCTCCCAAGTCAGGCGATTGACGCCGTCTTGGATCGCTCTCAGCAGTACTTTGGGATGGGTCAGGCGCGGCAGGTAGTGGTAGCGCCCGAAGTCTTCGACCAGCTGGCGCACCGAGACATGGTTGCCGCGCCAGAGCGGCACTTTGTCGAGTTCGAGCTTAAGAATGCTGGCTGCGAGGTTGCCGATCAAAAGCTCTTCGTTGCGCAATTTTTTGCTGGCCCGCACCGCCAAGGGATCTTGGCCCACTAGGGGTAGGGTGTTCCAAGTAATAGGCGCTTGAGGCGTGCTTTGGCTGGGCACCAAGAGATAACGATATGTTTCGGGCAGTCGCGCTTTGACGGTATTGTCGGCGTTGCTGCGCTGATTCTCGGCCTGCTTGACTTGGTTGGGCGAGAGATCGTAGCGCTCTTTATCGCGCAAAATGCTGTCCCAGGCGAGGAATTTACGAATCGCCTCGTCGAGATCTTGAATGCGGGTGCGATCGGGCGCCAAAAAGACCAAGCTATTGCGATAGATACGCGGTGATGTGCCGCGCGTTTCGAGAATGCTACGAGCAGCGACTTCAGCCAGATTGTCGGCCCCTTTGCTATAAGCTTGGTTGATTCCCAAGACAACCAAACGGGCATCAAGATCGTCGCTGACATCAGCGCTTGAGCCCGGCAAGGGGTGAATACGCAGAAAGTCGCCCTTGTTGCTGAGATCGGCTCGTAAGCGTTTGTCGAGCTCGCTTAGCACACGGTCGGGCTCGCGGCTCAGTTGCTCGGTCAGATCTTCGGCCAGCTTGGTGACGGTCGGCTGGGTCGAATACCAGTAGCGGGTGCCATCTTGATAGAGATAGGTCGCTTGGGCGGCCAGACGCCGCAGAGCATCGCCAAACACGGCTGGCGATTCGCCCGGCATCACACAGCCAAGTTTGATCCTGCGATCCTCCATACCACGGTTCGAGGCGCTGGCGATCGGTGCTGAGCCAAGATAGATTGTGCGGGCTACACGGCGAGTCGCAGCGTATTTGCCCAAGTTGGTGACTTCGCCATCGATCTGCAGCGGCAGCGAGTTAGGCCCGTCGACATCTTTCTCTAAGATCGGCGTCCAGTTATCCGAGAGGTAGCGGGTGAGCTCAAATTGAACTTGCGCCTCGTCGATCGGAATATTGGCGGGCATAATCAGGGGATTGCGGTCCCCTTTCTCCCAGAGATTATGGATCACAGCCGCCATCAAGCGCAGCACGCCACGGGTGCGCTGGAACTTCACCAAGGTCGACCAGTCGGTATAGAGCCGGTCGAAGACCTCGGGGTGAATCGGATAGGCCGCTTTGATGCGCTGCTCGTAGCTGCTGCCTTGGACATCGGGGGGGAACTCTGAAGCTTGGCTGCGATACAGCTCGGCAAAAGCTCGCGCCACTACATCGCGCTCTTTGAATTGTTCGTTGGTTATCAGCGGCTCGAAGAGACGGCGACGTACAATCTCAAAGCCCTCTTCGGCGCTGGCGGGCCGCCACGAGGATTCGACACGCCCGATAACATTGCGCAGACGATCAAGCGCTTCGCGTCCGCGCTGGCCGCCAACCTCAACATCGTCGGCATGGTTGTGGGGCGAGTCAGATGTATCCGAGGCGGGCAAGCTGATTACCAGCAGACAGTTTTTGGCCAGCTTAGCCGATTCGGTCAGGGCTTGGGCAAAGCTAAACTGGGTTTCAAAGTTGCCAGCGGGCAGCAGATTTTGGTCATGAAGCTGGCGGGCATAGGCCACCCACTCGTCGATCAAGATCAGGCTGGGGCCGTAGTCGTTGAAGAGGCTGCGCAGGGTATCGCCTGGATTGGTGGCGCGCTCGTCATCGAGGCGCACCCGCTCATAGGCTTCGCGCCCGCCCAACTGCCAAGCAAGCTCGCCCCAGAGGGTATGCACCACCGTACCATCGGCTTTGACGCTGGGATTGCCGGGCGAGATCTTATTGCCTACCAGCACCACTCGGCGCGCTTGTGGCAGGCTAGGAGAGCCCGATTGGCCAGCGTAGGCCTCTTGCAAGACCTGATCGACCCCCAACAGTTCACTTGGCTTAGCGCCCGAAACAAGGTGGTAGAGCGCCAGCATCGAGTGGGTTTTGCCGCCGCCAAAGTTGGTTTGCAGCTGCACAACTGGATCGCCGCCCAGCCCCGCTAGACGTTGAGCTGCGCCGACTAACAGCTGTTTGAGACTTTCGGTCATATAGGTGCGGCGGAAGAACTCTACTGGGTCGCGGTATTCGTCGCCGCCCTCGCCCAGATGGACCTGCCAGAGATCGGCGGCGAATTCGGCTTGCTGGTAGCGCCCATTGGCCACATCGCGGTGGGGTGTGATCACTTCGCGCCAAGGCTTAAGTGCGCCTGTGACCGCGCTCTCAATCGCGCTGCTGCTCGTTTTGCGCAGTTCATTACGAGCCTGTTCATCGAAACGTTGGCGCAAGATCTCTTGCTTCATCTTGGCAACTTCAGCCGCTTGAGGTGCTGAAACAGCATTGAGCAGACGTTCAACCGAGTCGAGCGCTCGGTAGGTATCGTCACTTGAGAAGGGATCTTGATGGGCCCACTTATTGCGGGTGTCGCGCAGTTCGCTTACGATCGAACGCTCGGCAAAACCCAAGGTTTTGCGAAAAACATCGTTCCACTGCTCCCACATCATACGCAGCAAGGCCGCTGTATCAAGATGAGGAGTATTCTGATCGAGCCATTTGAGCTCGTTTTGCCAATTAGCTGTAACAGCAGTGACCCAATATTTGCCGCGTTCGGCTAGTAATTCGCGCTCAACAAAGGGTTTTAGCCCTTCGCTAAGCAGATCCATTGCTTTGCCAACACGCTCGCGATTAGTAATTGCCATGGCTTATTCCTCACCAAAAAGATTCGTTTGCACACTACTTGAACTGCTTTGCTGGGCAAGTTTAAGCATTTCGGGCCAGCTTTGCACTAGGCTGTTGTAGGCCAGCGCCTCTTGGGCTCGTTTGCTGCGTTCACAAATGGTATAGAGACGGTAGGCCAGTTCGCGGGCTGTTTCGGCTCGGCTGCCAAGTTGGCCCAAGAGCTCAGCGGCGGCCTGCTCGCCCTGCTCCAAACGGCGCACCAAATGGTGAACGGTCTCCCAAACGGTGAGGCGGGTATCGGCCAGCGGGCTCCAATCGGCGGCCAGCTCTTCGGGCTTAAGCAGACGCACTTTGCCGCTCTTGGCGTTTAACAAACCAGCTTCGATCATACCGTTAATACTGGTATTTTTAGCTTTGGAAAGAGTTTCTGCTACGCCATATTCACCTTCGTTAAAGGCGAACTGCTCAAACCAAGCCAGAGCCCAGCGGGTGTCGGCGTCGAAATCACCCTCTTGTGCGGCTAGCACTTCATCGAGGATCTGGTTGATGATGGCGAGGGCTTCGCGCACAGTGAGGGGCTTGCCCGAAGCATCGATCACTTTGCTATAGCGAGAGAAGACCGCCATACCCGGGCCAATTGCCGCTTGGGCGAGGTCGACCGGGGCGATATTGCCACGTTGCATAGCAATCAGTGCTGGTGGTAGCTCGGCCTTAAGCGCCGCAAGAAAATCACGTCGAGTGATAACTGGAGCATTTTCTGGACGTGCTCGACAGACTAATACAATGGAGGAGGCAAGTGCATTAGTGCCTGAACCAATCATACGGTTGCTTAGCTCGGTGCGCATTGGCCAAGTGCCAGTAATAGCAAAGCCTGCTTTGATGACCGCAGCAAGAAAGGTCTCCCAACCGGTGCTAGAGGTGCCATCTTTAGTATTGGTTTCGCTCTGTTTAAAAGCATAATAGATCGTTACAGGAAAGGCTGGATGGGCTTGCTCAGCTAAACGCTGCATAGCCTTGGTCATACCAGTAAGGAAAAAGCGCTCAGCTTGCTCTTTTCCTCCATGACGATAGGGAGTAGCAACTAATTCATTATCTTTAGGTGTTGCAAGCGTTGAAAATAGTTCCGGGAAAATGGGTCGTAACGTCCGCCTTAACCAGATGTAGAAATAGTCGGATAGATCAGCATAGCCAATATTATCGTAATAAGGAGGGTCGGTAGAGATAACCTTATTTATACTAATATCCTGCAATTGAGCAGCTATTTGATACGTATAACCATGTTTCTGATCGGGAAGATAAATAAGAGTTTTATATGCCCATTCAAGACCGCTCAGGATATTTCCAGCAGAATCTGAAAATCCATTAGTTTCAGCATAATCCCAAGACATCGGAATTGCTTGACGGCCAAAAGTATTGCGAATTAATTCCTTGCTAGAGTGCCAAGTACAGATAGTTGACCAATAATCACTAGCTTTATCTACAACAAACGCCAAATATACCGCCACAGCATCAGCATAGGCTTGAGCACCGGTGCCACCAGTGTTAAGACCAAGATTGTCATCGGCTAAACCAGCAGCAATAGCATCCTCCTTCACCTTTTCACGGGCCTCAGATACTAGATCGGCAAAGGTATTTAGTGCTACCAGTTGGCGTGGTGTGAAAAGATCAGCAAAAGCTGTAAGCCCATAGTTAGGTGTATTAAAATCACGAGGGTTATGAGGTAAATTAATTTCGGGTTTCCACTCTGGTTGGGCTTGCTTAGCAATGGTTTCATGTTGAGGAGATGGGCTTAAATAGATTCGACCAGATTTACCTTCGGCCACAATCGCCATTAAACGAGCGCCCATACGGCCTGCAACTCCCTCGGCCTTAATATAGTCACCCTCTATTGGCATTTCAGAGAGTAAACATCGAAAGTTAGCGCCACGGGCTAGTTTGGTACCATTTTTAGCAGCTTCAGGGTTGTTAGGTTTGCCAACTTTAACAGTAAAGTGGTAGCTATCGCCCTCAATCACTGGCTCCACATAGGCCTCTTTACCAGGTTTAGTAGAGAGCATAAAGGTCGAGGCCAGTGGTACATCAACATGGGCATAGGCAGGGTTAGGGCTTTTTACTGTGCGTGCCCAAAGCCAAGCGATCACCGTTAGCTCTTGGTTCTGGTAGGGTTTAAGGTCGGGGCGCTCTTGCACCATTGCTGGGGTGATTTTTATTTTGGGGTAAAGATGGCCGATCCGTTTCTCGGCCTCTTCGCGCATCCATTGGCCATAGTAGCGCACATCTTCGGCCAAACCTTGGGCACCCTTCCAGGAACGAGGAGGGAGGAAAGAGGATTGAGCATCTCGCCTCAGATCTTCGTTCGCTCCTTTTTGCTCGCTGCTAATACCTATTTCCTCGTTTCTCGTCCCTCCCTCAGCTTGCGGCGCATCGTCGTGAGCATACGGCTGGCTTCGTCGATCAGGCCGCGCGCTAGGATCGTCTCCTGGGGCTGAAACCAACCGATTCGCTCGCAAAGAGTCAGAAGGGTCTCCACTTCCGCCAGTGAGCCCTGAGCGATCGCCAGGAATTGAGCCTTCTCGTTGCGTGACTCGCGCGTCCATCCCTCCGCGATATTCGCCGGGATCGACACGGCCGCCCGCGTGATCTGTGAACGCATCCCGTACGTCTCTTCCCGCGGGAACTGCGGAGTCAAGCGATAGATCGCCTGCGCCAAATCCATCGACTTCTGCCAGACCACCAGTTCCCGATAGTGAAGCGGCTCGCTCTTTTCTCGTTTCTCCATACTCACTCCTACTCCTAGGATTGACTGGCGGCTGGTTAGCAAACTTAGGTGGAATCTCGATCATGGCTTTATTGATCAGCACCGGCACCGGGTTCAGGTCGCTGGCATAACTCTCTAGACCCAAACGCTGGGCTTCCAGCGGCAGCGCGCCGCCGCCGGCGAAGGGGTCGTGGAAGGCCGGCAGCTTTTCGGGGTCGAACAGTTCGGCGGCACGCGGGTGATCGCGGTTTGCCTCACAGGTGCGCCGCCAACTCTTCCAAATCTCCTCGCGGGCTTGGTTCAAGACCTTTTCATTGGTAGTATTCTCCCACAACACCAACTGCTCGATAATCCGAAAGAGCCGCTGGCGCTCGGCCTCTTGGGCCTCCTCGGTGGGGAACAACTCGGGATGAGCCGAAGGATCATCGACCATCTGAGCGAAAATCACCGCCCGCGCTGCGGCCAATGGTCGGCGCGCCCACCACAGGTGCAGCGTGCTGGGGTGGCCATGGCGGATGGACTTCTCGCGGGCGCTGGCGGCGTTGATCGCATCCAGCGGCAGGGCGACTTCAATCAGTTTTTTAGTGGTCTGCATGATCGATACCGTCATCTATTCAGGAACCTCATCCTACAGGCGAGGTTGTTTTGGCGCTACAATAAAACCTTCAGGAACCTCCAGATCATTCAGATCCAAAGGAACCTCAAATTCATACGAACCATGAAATGCATTCGCAGCAGCAACATACCTACGAATGGCCACAAGATCTTCGATGATTCTCCCTTCGATAGCCGAAAGGAGATGTACATCGCGATGTTTGATCTCCACACCTTTGCATAGTGCATCGAGACTTGCGCCCGCATAGATGCTCTGCTCTTTGCCGATAAACGTTAAGGTGGGCACGGTGGAATAGTATCGAATTTGCTCAAGTTCCTCTTTGCTGACAGTGAGCTTGAGATGTGAGCTAAATTCTAGGCCGCCCAGCAAGGAGCGCACTTGTTTACGTTTGATGGCAATGTGCATACGATTACTCTCACCATCTCGTGATGCTCTGCATGAGAATCCGAAAAACAACCAGCACAGCAAAGTCCTACAAAACTTCAGTTTAGAGTATTCGCTGTTTTATACCAAATCCGGTTAGACAGTTATCATTGAAAACCCGTTTTAGCCTGCGGCAGCAAGGTACTTCCTTTTTATTGTGATTTCGATGCGCTGCGTGTAGCAGCGCATCGAAATCACCTGCCAGGGAGTAAGGCTGGTATCACTTGAAATGTTGTTTCGCGTTATTCATCAAGCCGACTGCTGTTCGTAACTCATTACTCGGATCTGGTATTACTCGTTGAGTTCCTTCACTTCGCTTCGCAGCTTGTTCAGGATGATAGCGCTTCTGTTGAAATAGGAAATGTATCTAACAGAACGTTTACCAGCCTGGATACTTCTCCCAATCGGCGGCGAACCACGAAGCTTCGGGAGGGTTAGCGAACTCAATGAAGAAATCCCAAGCTAGCTCTGCGATCTCGTTTCGAAGCTCTAACTGATCCAACCAGCGCTGCGGAATAGCCTGTTTACCGAACAGCAAGCCGAGTAGTTGGCCCGTCAACGCACCGGTAAGGTCGCATTCACCTGAATGACTGGTCGCCAACCAAACGCCATGTGCGAAATCGTTGGCTTTCAAAGCACAGAACACAGTAATCGCAAGCGCCTCGGATGCCATTATACCAGAACCTAGTGTGGCAACCGTCGCAGGTGTTGCAGGAGCGCTATTCGCCAATTCCCGAGCTTGGGCGACAGCCTTGAGGCACTCTTTATGATTGGGCACCTCTTTGAGCGCATCATCGGCAGCATCCAAGGCTTCCGTAAGCGAAGCACCTCGTACAATCTTATCGAGCAGCGTCGCGAAATAACCGGCTGTAACATACCCCGTTGCATGCCCATGTGTCAAGGCGGCGATCTCACAGCCAAGCGAAAACGTATCAAACAGGCCAGTCAAGCCAACGGGAGCGATCCTCGCTAGCGCGCCAACACCTTTGCTTTTGTTGATTGGTTCCTTTGGGCTGCCACGTTTACCGCCACGAAGCGCTGTTAGCACTGTTTGGCTAGGACCACGCCGCGCATGCAGAGCCTCCAGCGCAACGAGCCAGCCATCGGCTTCGGTTGGCACTGGAGCCGGATCTGGCATGGGATACCCTTGGGTGGCTAACCACCGATAGTAGGCATGCAGCACGACGCCCACAATATCGCAGATGCCTTTTTCATCGCTGCGCCGTTTGGCACGGATCAGACCCTCGGCGGTGAATAACGTCATTTGGCTATGCCAACTCAAGGTACCACGTTTACCAGCGATCGGCAGGAAATCGAGCTGATCCGCAGTGGCGAATGGTACACCTTGCTTGGCCTGACGAAGGCCCGCACCAAGCGCATCGCCTACGGCACCACCGAGCAGGCAGCCCGCCAAGCTATCGAGCGTCGCATGCGGGGCATGCGCAGGGCGATGCGAATGCAACTCGTGCAGCCATTCCTGCGAGAAAAGCTGACGCACTGGTCGCAAGGATTTGCTATGCACCAACGTACGTCGAACATGAGCGCCTTGATGGGCATCAAACGACAGCACTTCAACATAGCCATCGCGAAAGCAGGCCCGTTCTAGCAGATACAGCGTTGGAGCCGAGTTATTGCTGTAGACCCCAGCAGGCATTATATCGGATTGCTTCGCTTCACCTGAGAGCGTGTCGATCACATGTTGCAGTTTGCTATCAATGAACTGCTGCCTGCCCGCCTTCGTTTGATTGGCTTCGTAAGGGAGCATAAAGACCTGGCGCAGGATCAACTGTCCTAAGGTTTGTTTGCTCGATGCGCCCTTTGGATTGGGTTGATAGGCAAGCACATTGATAGCCGGATTGATGTATTGCATGTCGCCTGCAGGGAATGCCATCTGCTGATGGTATTCCACAACCACGAGCATGTCCTTAACCGTTCGCGTTTCCACTACTGTTTGAGATGCCACGACCTTACCCATTTCTATGCAATAACGTAAACAACAATGCCCTACGCTCGTATGTTGCCCGTTGAACACGTGTTTGTGTAAGGGAATGCTCAGGTTTGGTTATCTTAATGCGCTATCGTCGCTATTCCTTATGAGTATATACTAATCGATACGTTGCAGGATAAAGATTAGGCTCTGTCTGACAATTCATCTAGGAAATCAGCAAGCGCAAATAGCGCTCAATAAAGGCGAGTTTGACGAGTTGGAGATAATTGACCGCCAATTTCTCATAACGGGTAGCTACCGAGCGACACTCCTTCAACCACCCAATACATCGCTCGATCACATTACGGTCACGATAGAAGCGCGGAATAACGACTTGAATACCGTGGCTCTGTAACCAATGCCGAATACGGTGAGCGTGATAGGCTTTGTCCGCAGCAACTCGCTCAGGTCGCTTGCGCGTACGACCACTCGTCCGACGCTCAATCGAGACGGTTTCAAGCAATGCCTCGCACTGGGTTGATTCGTGTGCTTGACCGGGCAAAAGCAGAGCACTGAGTGGGAGGCCTTGTGCATCAAGTGGACTTGAAGTGCTTGGAGGATCACATCCCAGGTGCCGTTACGACGCCAGAATACATAACGATCGTAGATGGTCTGGTGTGCCCATACCGTTCAGGAATATCGCACCAAGGCGCTACGGAGCGAAGTTTCCAGAACAGACCATTTCAGATTGGGCGGTGGTCCAACCAGGGACGACCAACCGACCCATTCTTGAAAATTCTTTTCAAGTTCTTGCTGTCGAAGCTTATCACCTATTTCTACCCGAATAATCGTTTTACCATTGGTATTCAGGGTTTTCCTATACCAAGATGGTTATGTGAATCGTTGGCGCTCAAAATAAATAGCCAAGGTAGGTGTAAACAGCTCTACACGATCACCAAGACTAAAGGTGCTTTTGAAACCAATCCCACGGAAACCAATTGTATGAAGCGCTCGTTTATTCGAATAGCCGAAACGGCAGAGCGAAGCAAAATGTTCTTCGGTGAAATCGTCACCATTATGCTCGAAAATAAACACAGAATCCTCAATACGCACACTCGCTTCAGTCGCACCCGCGTCATCTGCATTTTAGAGTAACTCGGATAGTACGTGTCGAGGACTCTGAACTTGCTTAAAAAGTTGATGCCATGGCCCTGCAAGCTCGGGATCTTTTTCGAGTTGCTCCCATCGCCGCGTAGCCTTCCGACTGATAGTATCAAAATAGCTGGGCTTTTTCATCGTGGCTCCTCCGCACGGGCTAAGAGATCAGCGAAAGCATAGTTGACACTGGTGACGCCAAAGTCTGGTTCACGATGGAAAGGTCGACGCACATAGTGTACCCGGTGGGCACCGCCATCTTGGAACTCGACAATCGCGAGAATAAAGTCATCGGGCTTGTTAAGCGAGTACAAAATCTCGTTCTTGGTCACGGTGATAGTCTCAGCGCCGGATATTCGTCCCTTCACCTCGATAAAGCGCAGTCGGCCTGTGCTGGGATCGCGGCTCTCGATGTCGTAGCCCAAATGCTCGTACTCGCGATCGATCGGCTCGTAGCCCAAGCTGCGCTCGCACTCCATCACGATCTGGCGGGCGCGGGCAGCCACCGCTTGGGTATCGACGGGCTGGCTCGGCTGCTGACTAAGCTCTGCGATCGGTTTGCCCAGCATTTCGGCGATCAAGCCGATCGGTACGACCAACAGCCCTCCCAGCACTACAGGCGGCAGGGCCGAGATCTGACTCTCGAGGTCGAGCTGCTCCATACGCCTTTGTAGGCGAGATTGCAGCTCATCCGCGCGACGGCGCGCCTCTTGCGAGTTAAGATGGGCGTTGACCTTACCCGCCTGCTCTTGCTGCTTCAACTCCACAGCGCGATGATCCCAATAGCTGATCTCTTTGTTGAGCCGTTCGTACACAGCGGCGCGTGTCTTGTTGATCAGCTCCAACTGACGACCTTTCACCTCTTGCAAATGGCTGGAGACGATCGTGCTGATCGCATGGCCGAGCACCTTTTTCTCGAGCTCGTGGTTGATCCAGCTGCAGGCCGGGTGCGCCAAGATCTCGTTGGGCCGCGGTTCGTCTTCGCGCAGGGGCCGGTAGTCGAGATAGGGCGCATAGTGCAGACTGCGCGGCTCTTGGTTGGCGCTCAGCTCCACATAGAGCATTCGTTTAGAGATGATGTGTCGCTCGCCGGTGCGTGTGCCGATCGCGTCTTGAACGCTATGCTCGAGATAGAAGAGCACGCGTGGCTCTCTGCCGAGGTCGCGCTCATCCACTAAGATCGTACCACGGCGCAATAGGTCGCGATGGCGCTCTAAGATCAGGTCGATGGTCATATCGAGCAGCGGGTGCCCTGGGCAGATAAAAGCGGCTGCGGGCTGGCCTGGTGATGTCAGCAGCGCTTTGTCGAAGACGATGCGCTCGTAGCGAGGTGAGATCGGCGCTCCGTTGCCGATCTGGCGATTGCGATTGCGGATGACGGCCGGCACATGCGTGATCTCGTAGCGCCGTGTTTCGCGCTGGTGAATGGTTCCGTTCAGCTGTTTAAAAGCTTCCAGAAAGAACGATTCGATGTAGTGGGGCTGGAGCCGTCTGGCCTCGGCCCGTTCCATATCTTCGCGCACCTTGGCCACATGGCTGATATCCAAGGCATCGCGCGCCAGGGCCTTCCGTTCTAACAGATCTTGGATCTGCTGCGTATTGACGGCGTTCTCGATCACTTGGTGGAGGCGCGCTCGGATATCGGGACGTTCACCGTAGCGAATCGCCTCTAAGAGCAGGTCGCGCAGCGACTGACCTTCAAATTGCAGTTTGCCCAGCACATCGAAAACTTGGCCTCCCAAGGCTTTTCGGGCTAGTTCGAGCTTCTCCAACAAGGTTTGATAGACCTCACCCTCGCGCGTGTCTTGGGCGATCAAGTTCCACAGGTGGCAGACTTCGGTCTGACCGATACGGTGGATACGTCCGAAACGCTGCTCGAGACGGTTGGGGTTCCAAGGCAGGTCGTAGTTCACCATCAGGTGGGCGCGCTGCAGGTTGATACCTTCGCCCGCCGCATCGGTTGCGATCAGCACTCGAACTTTGGGATCATTACAGAACGCATCTTGGGCCGCTAAGCGATCGTCGCGCTTCAAGCCGCCGTGAATCACAACCACTGCTTCGTCGTGGCCCAAACAGGTGGTGATCCGTTTGAACAGATAGTTCAGCGTATCGCGGTGCTCGGTGAAGATAACCAGCTTCTGATCGGGCGAATAGGTTGGAGGCGGTATCGTCCCGACCTCGTAGCTCTCTTTACTTTCAGCCAAGCGATTTTTGATCGCCTGAGGCGTGAAGATCACGCCCAGCAGCTCCGCCAGTTCGCGCCATTTTCGGTCGTCGCTGCTTTGGCGTACTTTCGCAGCTAGCGCTTCTAACTGCTTCAGCCGCTCGATCTCTAAGCGCAGTTCGTCGATGGTGCGCGCGGCCGTGGCTTGATCGAGAATCTCTTGTTCGACCTCCTCGACCTCGTTATCGGGCGCGTCTTCCAGATCTTCCAGATCTTCGAGGTTGAGCACCTTCTCTTCGAACCCGCCGTTGCGATGAAGCGTTTCAAGCTCGCGCAGGCGCTTTTCCAGCCGTTCGCGTCGCCGATGGAGCGATTGATAGATCGCTTCGGGCGATGAGGCCAGACGGCGTTGCAGAATGGTCAGAGCGAAGCCGACCGTGCCCTTGCGGTTTGTATTCAGCTTGTCGGCTCGGTTGAACTCCTCACGGACGTAGCTGGTCACCTCTTGATAGAGCTGGTTCTCGGCTTCGGAGAGCTTGTAGGGCAGGGTGTAGGCAATGCGCTCTGGGAAGAGGCGCGTGCCGTCGAATTTGAGCAGGCGCTCTTTGACCATGCGCCGCATCATATCCGACACATCGACTTGATGCACCCCATCGCGAAAACGCCCTTCGAAACGGTCGCTATCCAGCAAAGCCATAAAGAGCTGAAAGTCTTCTTCCTTGCCATTGTGAGGCGTGGCTGTCATCAACAAAAAGTGACGGGTGAGCGAGCCGAGTAACTGCCCCAGCCGATAACGCTTGGTGTATTTGATTTCGCCGCCAAAGAAGGTGGCCGAAAGCTTGTGGGCTTCGTCGCAGACCACTAGATCCCAGCGGCACTCGGGCGCTTGCAGCTTCTGTTGCAACTTCTCGTCGCGCGCCAATTTATCGAGGCGGGCGATCACCAGGTTGTGTTCGCTGAACCAGTTGCCGGTGCGGGCCGTTTCGAGTTTATCGTTGGTGGCGATCTCGAAGGGTAGATGGAAGCGCTGATCTAATTCATATTGCCACTGTTCGGCCAAGCTGCCCGGGCAGACGATCAAACAGCGTTGTAGGTCGCCCCGTGCGATCAGCTCTTTAATCAGCAGACCAGCCATAATCGTTT
>Ga0207874_1001310_pt1 | contig 29044 bp, 23 predicted proteins | sample HigsolmetaAR201D_FD_184833 | JGI IMG/M metagenome (GOLD analysis project Ga0207874, IMG submission 184833) | Ionic liquid and high solid enriched microbial communities from the Joint BioEnergy Institute, USA - AR20-1-D (SPAdes) (version 2) ...
GCCGATCGCCGGATGCCGGGCGCCACGAGCCGTTGGAACCGCGGCAAGGATCTCTCGTGGGAGCCCTTGAGGATCGAGCGCGTCGCCGAGGTCGCGTACGACCATCTCCAAGGTCCGCGCTTCCGCCACGCGACGCACTTCAAACGCTGGCGCCCGGACAAGGCGCCGTCGGAGTGCCGCTACGATCAGCTCGAGGTCACGCCGCCGATCGAGATCCGGCGGATCTTCGGTTGAAGCTCACCACCAATCGTCGCCCCAGCCGCCCTCGTCGCCCCAGCCGCCTTCGTCGCCCCAGCCGGCGCCGTCGTTCCAGCCGTCGTCGCCCCACTGGTCGTTGCCGGCGCTGCTGCCGGTGTTGAAGTCGTCATCCATCGCGCCCTCGGCGCTGGCGACGACGTCGCCGACCTCCTCGTTCGCATTGGGAGCGCATCGCTCGCCCTGACATTCCTGCGGGCCAGGCCCGGCCGGCCCGCCCTTGTCGCAGATCCCCATCTGCTGGCAGAGGTCGACCATGTACTTGGACGAGCTGCGCTCTCGCTTCTCGGGCTCGGGGTCGCCTGCGCAGCCCGCGAGAACGAGAGCGGTCAAGAAGCCGAAGAGCGTCGACTGCGAAAATCGGAGAACCATCGATTCGTGCCTTTCTGTACGGACGCGTGCTGTCCGCTCGGAGACCGCTCGGCATGAGCGCTCGACGCTCTCACCACCAGTCGTCGTCGCCCCAGCCGCCTTGGTCACCCCAGCCGTCGTCGCCCCAGCCGCCGTTGCCCCAGTCGTCGCCGCCGTTGCCCCAGCCGTCGTCCCACGCGCCGTCGCCCGCGTTGCTGTTGCCGTTGCCCGCGCCGTCATCGCCCGCGGAGTTGTCCTGGTCATTGGCGCCGGAGAGGACGAAGCCGTCGTCCTGCCCCTCGTTCGCGTGGGGGAAGCAGGACTCGCCCGTGCCCGTGCACGGCGACTGCGGACCAGGCCCGGCCGGCCCGCCCTTGTCGCAGGCGCCGAAGCGCTCGCAGAAGTCGAGCATGTACTTGGACTTCGTGCGCGCTCGTTCCTCCTCTTCGGGGGCGCTCGAGCAACCCGTGAGAACGAAGGCCGTGAAGAACCCGAAGAGCACCCAGAAGCACGAAGCGTCATGTCTGTCCTTTCGACGGAGGGCTACAGCAACGGCGGTGCCGGCCCTTCGGCGCGGGGCTTCGCTCCCGGATCGGGCGCCAAGTGCTCGATGTTTCTCGGGGACGCGCCTGCTCGGGCGGAAGAACGCGACCGAGCTGGATCCCGCCCGCGGACGAGCGGAGGCCCAACGGGGAGTAGGGATCAGGGCAACGACCTCCTACATCTTCGGATCGTCCGACCTTCAGGCGCGTGCCCGACGAGGGTATCCACAGGCCCATGACGGAAGCGGGCGACGACGAGGTCACCATCGAAGGCGCGATAGCGCTCGACGGCGTCGAAGAGCTCGCCGTCCAGGTCGCTCTCGTCGTCGGGGCGGAGACCGTCGCGTCGGCGCGGATCCCCGAAGGCGAGTTCACCTTGGCCCTCGACGACGGCCGTAGGGTGAAGGTGGAACGGGACGAGCAGACGCGCGTCGAGGGACTCCCCACGACGCGCATCCGCGGGCGTTGGGAGGAGCTCGAGAAGCATGCCGAAGCGCATCGGGTCGGCGGACGCGCGCCCGGGCCCCACGTCCGTGCCGAGCTCCAGCGGCGCGTGCTCCGTCCGGGCGCTCGCGTGAGCGTTCGCGGCGCGGTCCTCGCGCGCGAGGTGGCTGGGACGGCCGCGGGGTACCGTGCGCCCGGCGGCTCCGTCGCGGTCACGCACGTCCTCGCTCGTGAGATCGCGCCGGCCCCCAAGGTCTCCTCCGCGCGCGGGAAGGTCACGCTACCGATCGCGCAGATCGGCGGGGTCGCGCTCTTCGTGATCGGTCTCGCATTGTTCACGCGTTGGGTCGTCGCGTGGCCGGCTTCGCTCGCTCATCCGGACGTCGCCGCGCTTCGGGCCGCGGCGGGGACGACCATGTCGTTCTACGCCTCGTTGGGGGTCTTCCTCCTGCTCGACCGCTCGAGGCATTCCATGCGGCTGTTGCCGCAGTTCGTTCGGGCGGACGGCGAAGACCACACGCCCCTGGAGTCTCACATGGTCGCGTTGTTCGCCGGACTCGCGTTCTCGATCCTGATGGGGCTCGGAGTCGGCGGCATCCTCGAGACGGTGTTGGCGGCCGAGAGCCTCGAGGTCCGCGGTTCCAAGGGCCCGCTGGTCCGGGGCTCGAGCATTCCGGCGACGTTCGCGCGCCTCGGGATCATCGCCGCTTGGGTGGGACTCTGGCTTCGCGAGCGGCGCGAGGCGAAGCTCGCGAGCCTGTTCCGGGATCGCGGATCGGGCTGGAAGGTACGAAGCGGACGAATCGAGACCGGAAGCCTCGTGCTTCGCAGGCTCTTCTGGGGAGGCGCTCGCTCGACGACGACGGCCTTGCGGGGTCACGTCGAGGCGCCGCTCACGATCCGGAGCCGCGAGGGCTCGCTCCGCGTGGAGCCCGACGGACTGCTGCTCGGGATCGACCCGGCCATCCCGTTCCAGCGCGACGGACGCAACATGCGCTGGGAGACGGGACCGGGAACGGCCGTCGCGATCGCCGGCCGGCTCGACGGCAAGCGTCACGTTCGCGCGAGCGGGCCGGAGTCGCTCCTCGTCTTCGCGACGAGCGCCGACGACCCCACGCAGACGCTGCGGCGGCTCCTCCGTCAGCGTCTCGTCGTGCTCGCGATCGGACCCGTCGGGGCGATCCTCGCGCATCTGCTCGCTTACTTCGGGTGAGCGGATGCGAGCTACATGATCGCCGAGTCGAGAAGACGCGAGTGGATGACGCGCCGGGGCTTCGAGCCCAGATTCGTCGGGTCGACGTTCGTGCGGAAGATGTCGAGCTCGACGGTCGGGATGGGGATCTTCACACCCGGGCTCGGCTCCCAGTCGTAGACGCGTAGCTTCGGGACGGGATCGAGGATCGACGTCTTCGCCGAATCCTTTCCTTCGCCTTTCGCGACTCGGGCGCCGAAGAGCGAGACGTCATGGCCTGGGTCCTGGCCGTTCGGGAGCTTCCAGGCGGAGACGACCTCGATCTTCATCACGACGCGGCTCGTGCCCGGGCCCACGCGGAGTCTCTTGCCCTTCGAGGACGCGAGGGCGATCCGAGCGGCGTCGGCCCATCCCGGGCGGCCTCCCTCGGCGTCGAGGAGCTCGATCGAGACGACCTCGCCGTGCGCGTCGGAGACGGCCACGAACACCGCTCGCCCGCGGACGGGCGCGACGCTGCGCCAGGTGGCGTCGGCGAGCGCGGTGAGGACCGGACCTTCGGGGCCGAGGCCCAGCGCGCGATCGCGTTCTCTGCCTGGATCGCGGAGAGCTCGCTCGACCACGCGCTTGGCCTCCGCTCGCTCCACGTCGGCCTCGCTCCGCGGCAAGAACGCGTTTCGGCCGATGCCGATCCCGATGTCGATCGGTCGAGCAGGCTCGGCCGACGGAGCCCACGGAGGCTCGACGCTCCGGTCGTGGTCGTTCGAGGCCTCCTTCGACGGAGGGCCGGCCGCCTCGTCTCGGGCGGCGGCACCGGCGCTCGCGAGGTCCGCTCGACGTGGTTGCGACGATGCCGAGGCGCGGATCTCGCGCTCGGCTACGGGGCTCGACGTGCGAGGCGCCGTCGCCCGCGCGATCGTCGGCTCCGACGGCCGATCGGTGTGCTCCGTCGCGACGAGCTCGAAGACCTGCTCGTCCAGCGGCGATGGTCGGGAGGCCTCGGGCGGGCGCCACCGTTCGGGGAGCGAGGCCACGAGCCATGCGGCGAGCGCATGGAGGAGCAGCGCGACGAGGGGAGGGGTGGTCGCGCGCAGCCACGCTCCTGGCTCTCTCTCCTCCTCATCGAACACCGTGACGATCCTCCCTGTTGCGGCTCCGCGCGCTTTCATTCAGCGGCGGTCACGTCTCGACGTTCCGAGCGCGCACGCGCGAACGACGTGGTATGGCCGTTCGCCATCGCGAGCGTAAGCCGCCGAAGGCGGCCCGGGGACCGACGGGCACTGCTTCGTGGGTGCTTCTTCGAGCGATCGACCTGCACGGTCGTGGTGACGGGCTCGGCGAACGTGACGTCGTCGGGCTAAAGGACGTAGAGGGTGCCTGCGACCCGCGTTCATGCGGACGCTCACGCGCCTTGTTGCGTGCATGCTGGGGCGTCGCGATGATGCGTGCTCGCACGCGCGGCCGCGCGCAGCGCCGACATGCCTGGTCACGATCGTGACCTCCGGAAACCATCGGCTCGAGGATGGGGCGAGCACGATCCAACCAATGGAATCACGAGGTTTTCGGGCGATACGCGGTGACGCCGTGGTTGGAATGTTACGTGCTCACTGCTCCGCAGGGCCGGCGGAGGAGACGGCACGATGCAACAAATCGCGATCTTCATCGTCGGCTCGGGCGTCGTCGGCCTCGTCTGGGGCATCCTCCAGAGGCTCGAGGCGGGTCGGATCGCCTCCGCGCCCTTCGCATCGACGGGCAGCATCGCCGCGGGCGATGCGCCGTTGGGATCGAAGCGCGAGATCAGCGCGGAAGGTCGCGTGTGCTGCCCGCACCCTCTCGTCGCGCCCTTCAGCGGCACACGGTGCCTCTTCTACAGCATCAAGTGCACCGCCGAATGGAAGGAAGGAGCGACGAAACGCACGAAGGTGGTCGACGAGCAGAAGGTCGCCGCGCCCTTCTCGATCGACGACGGCAGCGGTGGGGTCTGGACCGACGCGAGCGAAGGCGGCGACTTCGATCCCATCCAGTCGAAGAAGGAAACGAAGAGCGGCGGAAGATCCTTCTCCGCCCTCGCCGACGGCGTCGTGCAGTTCGGGGACTACAGGGTCTACGCGAGCGACGGCGTCCCCTCCGACGCGAAGTTCACGGTGGAGGAGCGAGCGCTTCCCGTGGTCGAGCGCATGTACGCTTGCGGCGTCGCCGACGACCGCGGAGGGATCGCCGCGCCGAAGTGGACGCAGCTCGTCCTGTCGTCGAAGTCACGTGACGAGCGGCTCGCCTCGTCGTCCCGGCGCGCGAAGCTCTGCATCCCGGTGGGCGCCGCGATGTCGGTCATCGGCCTGTGCATCGGCATCGTCGACCTCTTCCCCCAGGACGCGGAGGCGAGCACGGAGTCGAGCGTCGTCGCGTCGATCCCGACGACGCCGGCGAAGACCACAGCGACGACGCCAGACCACGCCCCGTCGCCTCGGAGCGACGAGACATCGACCTCCGACATGGCTCCGAACGAGAGCGATGTCGCACCGGCCACCGACGAGCCCATCGTCCGTCACACCAAGAAACCCAAAGCGAAAGGAAAGCCCGCGAAGAAGAAGACCAAGAAGCAAGCGAAGACGAAGGGCACGGCGGCGCCGAAGAGCTGAGCCACCCGCGACCCCTCACCCCACCTCGAGGCGCCGACGGGCTCTTCCGATTCGCGAGCGAAACGAGAGCAAACCCGAGAGAGAGCACGCACACGAGTCGAACCGGAGACCACCCCTCGCGGGTGGTCTCCGGTTCGGTTCTTTCCATCCGCGGTCGGGCGATGGCCCGGCTTGCCGAACGCATCGCGATCGTGACCCGCGGGTCGTCGCGCCCAATCAAATGACCATCGACGCGTCGGGGGTGGACGGGGCTCTCTGATCGAGATGTCTCGTTTCGCTCTCCTCGTGCTCGTCCTTTTGGGGCTTCTGGTTCCGGTCACGGCGCTCGTCGCGTGCATGCCCCCGGATGGCGATGCGAGCCCCGGCCAGGACGGTGGTCCTGCCGACGCGCTCGCTCCCGGGGACGACGCGCCGATGGGAGACGCCGGAAACGCTCCGAACGAGGTGAACGGGCGGCCGCCCGAGCCTCCGAGGGTCGTGTCGACGATCCCGGTGACGGGCGCGCAGGGGGTCGCCTGGAGCCAGCCCATCACGATCGAGTTCTCGCGACCGATGGACACAACGTCTTCGACAATTCGTTCTTCCCGCACATCTCCGTCGGGCAGATGACGCACGTCTCCTACGCCACGTTCGACGGCGTGAAGGTTTTCCCTGCGGGCACCGAGATCTTCGGGCCGTACGATGACGGCAAGCTGCAGGTGGAGATCGGCGCGCTCGTGAAGTTCTGGCCCTCGCCCTGACCCCCACGAAAAGGTCGTCCGAAGACGAAACGGCGCGAGAGCCTGGTCGTGCTCTCGCGCCGCGGCGCCGTCGCGTGAGGCGCCGTCGCACCGTCGTCACTGGACGAGTCTCGCTCAGAACACGCTACGAACGAGACCGCCGTCGATGCGTAGGGCCGCGCCGTTGATCGCGCTCGCGCGTGGGCTCGTGACGAAGGCGACGAAGTCGCCGATCTCCTCCGGAGAGATGAGCCGCCCGATGAGCGAGGTGGGGCGGTTCTCGCGCATGAACCGCGCTTCTGCCTCGGCGAGCGACATGCCGGGGAAGAGGTCCTGTACGAACTTCGCGACGCCTTCCGTCCTCGTGGAGCCGGGCATGATGGTGTTGACGGTGACGGCGGTGCCCTTCGTGAGCTCCGCGAGGCTTCGCGACAACGACAGCTGCATCGTCTTCGTCGCTGCGTAGTGGGGCATCTCGGGCGACGGGGCGATCGCAGATTCGCTCGAGATGAAGACGACGCGTCCGGTCTTCTTCTCGAGCATGCGCTTCAGGTAATGCCGCGCGAGCCTCACGCCGCTCAGGATGTTCACCTCGAACAGTCGAAGCCACGCCGCGTCGGTCTCTTCGAAGAAGCCCACCGGCTCGTAGATCCCGAGGTTGTTCACGAGGATGTCGACGTCCGGGAAGGCCGCGATCGTCGCCGCGGCGCCCTCGGCCGTGCCGTTGTCGGCGGCGAGCTTCTCGAGCTTCGCGTCGGGGACGACGCGGAGGATGTCGGCGACCGCACGTTCGACGCTCGCGGCCGTCCGCCCGTTCACGATGACCCGCGCGCCTTCACGTGCGAGCGAGGTGGCGATGGCCTTGCCGATGCCGCCGGTCGAGGCCGTCACGAGAGCGAGCTTGTCGTCGAGCTGGAGATCCATGGTGCGCTATCACCTCCGAGCGAAGTTCATGCCCATCGATGCTCGAGCTCGGGGCGCCGTTTCGGAACGGCCCGAGAAGCTGCGGCAAAGGGAACGTCGGGTCATCGCGGATGCGCGATGCCCGGCGTCGGCCTTCGAGCGCGAGGCGCGCTCGTCCTATTCGGTGAAGAGGATGGTGTACTGGCTGTCGGTCGGTTGCCCGTTCGCGTCGTAGCAGCGGACCTGCGCGCTGTCGCCGCTCCACGAGAAGAGGTTGCAGCGTGCGTTCGAGCCGTAGCCGCTGACGAGCAGGTTGCCGCGGGCGAGCGACTGGCCGCCGAGCTGCACCGAGTAGGTGCCGACGGCCGTGCGCGTCGCCGTGATCGGCATGCCGGAGGCGTTGTAGGCGTAGGACGGCTCAGGCTCGTACGTCGCCTCCGTCGACTTGTCGGCCCATGCGTAGCCGAGCGCGTAGGCGGAGCTCGACTGCATCTGCGTCACCGCGTGGACCGTGAACTGGCTGTCCGCGGGCGCGCCCGCCGAGTCGTAGCAGCTCACGTAGACCCTGAGGGGCGGCAGCTCCCACTCCTCGACGGTGCAGTGGTTCGAGCCCCCGACCGCTTTGACCTGGACCGCACCGATCACGAACGTGATCCCGTCGAAGCGGACTTCGTACTTCCCCGTTGCGGACCGCTCCACCGTGATGTCGCCACCGGTCGCGTTGTAGGCGTGGTTCGGATCAGGCGTGTACTGGTCGCTCGTCGGGTCGTTCGCCCACGCGTACGCGACCGTGTTGGCTGCCGTCGGGCGACCGTTCGCCCAGACCGTGACGACGTACTTGCTGTCGACCGGATTGCCGGCCGGGTCGTAGCAGCGAACCCTCACGGAGTCGCCAATCCAGTTCGCGACGTTGCAGGTCGCGTTCGACGCGTAGGGCGTGACTTGCACGTCGCCCGAAGAGAGCTTCATGTCGGTGAAGATCATCTGGTAGTCGCCGATCCCGCTCCGTTTCGCGGTGATCGGCTTGCCCGTCGCGTTGTACCGCCAGAACACGAACGGCTCGTACTCGGCGCTCGTTGCCTCGTGGGCCCAAGCGTAGGCCACCACACGCGAAGCGACCGGGGTGTTGTCGAGCGTCACCATGACGCTGTACCGGCTGTCGACCGGCGCGCCCGTCGTGTCGTGGCATGTCACCTCGACCGTGTCGCCGGCCCACGACTCGACGTTGCAGGCGTGTGGAGGGTCGTACCCCGACACCTTGACGGATCCTCGGGTCAGATCCAGGCCGGCGAACTTGATGGAGTAGGTGCCCGTGGCCGAACGCGTCGTCGTGATGGGACCACCGGCCGAGTTGAAAGACCACTCGGCGGCCGGGGTGTAGCTCGCGCTCGCAGGATCGTGCGCCCTCGCGTACGCCGCGACGTTCGCCGTGCTGAAGCGGTCATTCCCGATCAGCGTGACCGTGAATCGGGTGTCGGCGGCGTTCCCCGCGTTGTCGTAGCAGTTGACCGCGACAGCGTCGGCCTCCAAACCCAAGAAGACGCAAAACCCGTCGCTGTCGTATGCGCTCACCTGCACGTTTCGGACATCCGTCAGGTTCGCGAACCTCACGCGATACATACCGAGAAAGACGCGCTCTGCGGTGATGGCGCCGCCGGCCGCGTTGTAGCTGGATTCCGCGCTGGGCGTGGAGCTCGCGCTCGTGGGATCGTCCACCAACGCATAGCCCACGACGCTCGCTGCGCTGTGGATGCCGGCGCGGACGACACTGATCTCGTAGCGTCCGTCGACGGGATTGCCGGCCGAGTCGTAGCAACCGACCTCCACGGTGCTCCCGTTGACGCCGCGGACGTTGCACTTGGCCTTCACATTCTGGGCCGTGACCTGCACGTCGCCCTCGGTGAGCGACAGCTCCTCGAAGGTGATCGAGTACATGCCGGTGCTGCTGCGCTCCGCTTTGATCGAGCCGCCCGCGGCGTTGTACGCGTAGGACGGGGCGGGCGTGTAGCTGGCGGCTTGGGCCGCGTTCGCCCAGGCGTACGCGACGACGGCGCGCGTCGGGGGCGGCCTGACGGCGATCGTGCTCGTGGCGGTGAGCGCACCAGCCGTCGCGGTCACCGTCGCCGTTCCGACCGCATCGACGGGAGGTGTGTAGATCGTGCTCACGCCCGTCGTAGAGGAGATGCTCCCCGGGCCGGTGAGTGTCCAGCTGATCGGATCGGAGGAGCCCGTGAGGGTCGCCGTGAGCTCGACCGGCGCTCCACCGACGATCGTGGCGAGGCTCGCCGGAGTCACGGTCAGGCTCCGTCCCTGCTGTCCGGCATCGGAGCCCGCTCCTCCACCTTGCTGTGAGCCACTTCCTCCACTCGGGTCGGCGGCGCCGCCGTCCGTATCGGCCGGAGGAGTGTCGGCCGCAGGCGCATCGGAGGCGTCACCTCCACATGCGTAGGTGGCGGTCAGCAAGGCGAGGGAGGTCAACGCGAGGGTGAAGCGATGCTGGAAGGGCTGGCGCATGGTGGTCTTTCTCGGCAGCACGAATGGGCGTCGTTCGAGCGCGCTGGCGCCACCGCAAGAGCCAGACCATCGGCTGCTGCTCGAATTCCCTCGAGAAGACCGCCGTTTGCGGGCGGCTATCCCTCTCGAGATTCTGCGAGTCACGAAATCTCGAGAGCGGGCTCACGAAGGTTCGCGTCTCGTCGGGGCGCATCCGACCGCGCGAGCGAGCGTGGTGGCAACTAGGAAGGTGACGACCCGAGCTCCCGCAGCCGACGCTCGAGGAAGCGACGCTCGCTCTCGTTGCCGACGAGCGCCAGCGCGCGGCGGTAGCTCCGGACGGCTTCTTCTTTGGATCCGAGCCGTCGAAGCAGATCGGCGCGTGCGGCGTGGAGGAGGTGATAGTCCTCGAGGGCGCCGTCCTTCGCGAGCTCGTCGACGAGCGCGAGCCCCTCGGCCGGACCGCGTGCCATGGCCACCGCCACCGCGCGGTTCAAGGCGACGACCGGCGAGGGGCTGACGGCGAGCAAGAGGTCGTAAAGGCGTACGATCCGCGGCCAGTCGGTCTCTCGAGCATGCGCTGCCCGACAGTGCTCGGCGGCGATGGCGGCCTCGAGCGCGTACGGTCCGGGCCCGGAACGGAGCGCCTCTTCCACGAGCGGGAGCGCCTCCTCGATCTGTGCGCGGTTCCAGCGCGAGCGATCCTGATCCTCGAGCAGGACGACGTCGCCCGCCGCGTCGAGGCGCGCTTCGCGTCGGGCATCGTGCAGGAGCATGAGGGCGAGGAGCCCCGTCGCTTCGGCCGGCGGCGCCGGCATCATGAGCTCGCGCAACATCCGGCCGAGGTGGATCGCATCCGCGCAGAGATCCGTGCGCACCAGCGAGGCGCCCCGCGTCGCGGCGTAGCCCTCGCTGAAGACGAGGTAGATGACCGCGAGCACCGCCTCGAGGCGTTCCGCGATCTCCGTCGCCGCCGGGACGACGTAGGGGATCTTCGCGTCCGCGATCTTGCGTTTCGCGCGCACGAGACGCTGCGCCATCGTCGGTACCGGCACGAGGAACGCCCGGGCGATCTCCTCGGTCTCGAGGCCGCAGAGCGTCCGGAGCGTCAGCGCGACGCGCGCTTCGAGGGCGAGCGCCGGATGGCAGCACGTGAAGATCAGGCGAAGGCGATCGTCCGGGATGGTGTCCGGATCGACGGGCTCTGCGACGCTGGTGTCCGCGACGAGGGCGAGCGCTTCGATCTTCTGGTCGAAGTTGCGCTGCCGCCGGAGCCGGTCGATCGCCTGGTTCCGGGCGGTCTGGATCAGCCAGGCCCGTGCGTGCTCGGGGACGCCCGACGCGCCCCACTGCTCCACCGCGGCCTCGAAGGCCTGCGCCGCCGCCTCCTCGGCGACGTCGAAGTCGCCGACCAGCCGAATGAGGGTCGCGACGATGCGCCCCCACTCCTTGCGATAGAGTGCCTCGATGGCGCGGTGGTGGTCCTTCGCGGCTGAGCTCGGGGCATCGTCGACCATGGCCGGGCCGACGATTTGACCTTTTTTCGGGGCCGCTGTCGATCGGGCGGGGCGCCGTTCGATTCATGGGCGGAGGTGAACGATGAAGTACATGCTCCTCACGTACGTGGACGAGAAGGCCTGGTCCAACCTCACGGAAGAAGAGAAGAAGCGGGAGATGGCCCTCTGCGAGCCCCGGGTCCTCTCCCTGATGGCGAGCGGCAAGCTCCTGAGCGGCGCGCCCCTGCAGCCGTCGTCGACGGCGACGACCTTGCGCCTGAAGGACGGCAAGCGGCTCATGACGGACGGCCCCTTCGCGGAGACGCGCGAGCAGCTCGGCGGCTACTCGATCCTCGAGGCGGAGAACCTCGACGAGGCTCTCTCGATCGCGTCGAGCTTCCTCTTTTCCGAGAGCAAGGTTCCGACCACGATCGAAGTCCGTCCGCTCGTGGAGCTTCCGGATCCGCCCAAGCCCAAGGCGCAGTAGCGTCCGCGCGACGGTCGGGGTGTCGCTCGACCGTGCGTCGAGCGCGCTCCGCGTCCCGGTCGCCGACCCGACGAAGGCGCGTCGGTTTTCTTCGAGGCCGCTGTCGATCGGGGGGACGTTCGTTCGATTCAGGGGCGGAGGTGACGATGAAGTACATGCTCCTCACGTATCTCGACGAAAAGGCTTGGTCGAACCTCACGGAGGAAGAGCAACGGCGGGAGATGGGCATCTGCGCGCCTCACGTGCGCTCGCTGATGGCCAGGGGCAAAATCGTGAGCGGCGCGCCGCTCGAATCGACGTCGTCGGCGAGGACGTTGCGCATGGAAGCGGGCAAGCGCCTCGTGACCGACGGGCCCTTCGCCGAGACGCGCGAGCAGCTCGGGGGCTACACGATCCTCGAGGCGGAAAGCCTCGACGAGGCGGTCGAGCTCGCGTCCGGGTTCTTGTCCCCCGAGAGCAAATTGCCGGTCTCGATCGAGGTGCGCCCGATCGTGGAGCTTCCCGAAGCACCGAAGCCCGAGGCGCGCTAGGCGTCGGGGAGGTCCGTGAGCGGCCTCAACCGCCCCCGCCCCTCCACTCCGCCGCCGGATCGTAATCCGGATCCGGCGGCTCCTCGGGGGGGCGCTTGTCCTCGGGGACGTTCTTCAGGTTCACGCGGATGCGCGTCCACGCGGAGAAGCGACCGCGCATCGTGTCGACGAGGACGTCTTCCGGCGCGAGGAACGGAACGACCTCGGGGTGGCGTGCCTTCCAGCGCTCGAGCCCCGCGAGCGCGTCGTCCTTCGACTTCGCCTTCGCGATGACGTGGACGGGAAGCTTCGGCCGGGCGGGCCTCGCGCCTTTCGCGCGCGACGGCGCGACGCGCGGAGCTTCGCCCGGTGCCTTCGAGAAATGCGGAGGCCACGGGGCGTCGCCCAGGCCTTCGCGCGCCTGGCGCTCGGCGAGCTCGAGGAGCGGCTCGATCGATCCGTGGACCTCGTCGATCCGTGCGTGCGCATCGCCGCGCTCGGCGTAGATCGCGGGCACCGTCCGGATCGTGAAGTCGGCGGGGTCGGCCGTCTCGAGATCCTCCCACGAGAGCGGCATCGACACGCGCGCGTCCGGGGTCGGGCGCACGGAGTAGGCGGTCGCCGTCGTGCGGTCGCGCGCGTTCTGGTTGTAGTCGATGAAGACGCCGTGGCGTTCTTCCTTCCACCACTTGCTCGTCGCGATCTTCGGCGCGCGCCGCTCGACCTCGCGCGCGAAGGCGAGGGCCGCGCGGCGGACCTGCTCGAAGGGCCAACGCGGCTGGATGCGCACCCAGACGTGCACGCCACGCGAGCCGCTCGTCTTCGGCCAGCCGATGAGCCCCATCTCGCCCAAGACCTCGCGCGCGACCTTCGCGACGTCGATCACCTGCTGCCACGGGACGCCGGGCACGGGATCGAGGTCGATGCGAAGCTCGTCCGGATGATCCATGTCCTCGGCCCGCACGGGGTGGGCGTGGAGGTCGATGCAGCCGAGGTTGATGACCCACGCGAGCTGCGCGACGTTCCTCACGACGATCTCGTCGGCGCTCCGTCCGGAGGGGAAGGTGAACGTCGCGACCTCGATGAAGTCCGGGCGCTTCTGCGGCGCTCGCTTCTGGTAGAAGGGCTCCGCCTCGATCCCGTCGGGGAAGCGCTTGAGGAGCATCGGTCGGCCGTAGACCCCTCGGATCGCGCCCTCGGCGACGGACAGGTAGTACCGGACGAGGTCGAGCTTCGTGACGCCGAGCTTCGGGAAGAAGATCTTCGTCGGGTTCGTGATCGTCACCTCGTGCCCGGCGAGCTCGAGCACCTCCGCCTTCTGCGGCATGCGGCGAAGATAGCGAATTCGCTCGCGTGAGAGCGACGGGCGGTCGAGGCGCTAGCATTCGCGTGGGGGCAGGGTAGGACCGCTCACCCGCGACAGGTGCATCGCGGCGTTGACGAGGGCGACGTGAGAGAGCGCCTGCGGGAAGTTGCCGAGCAGACGCTTCGTGCGCGGATCGTACTCCTCGGCGAGGAGCCCGACGTCGTTGGCGACGCCGAGGAGCCGCTCGAAGTGGGCGCGCGCCTCCTCGTGCCGGCCGAGCAGGACGAGCGCCTCGACGTACCAGAACGAGCACGCGAGGAAGGCGCCTTCCGATTCGGGCAGCCCGTCGACGTTCGGGTGGGTGATGTAGCGGTGCACGAATCCGTCCCAGAGGAGCCGCCGCTCGATGTTGGCGACGGTCCGGACGACGCGCGGATCGTGGGGCGGCAAGAATCCGACGATGGGCAACAGGAGCAGGCTCGCATCCGGTTCCCTCGACCCGTAGTACTGGGTGAAGCCGCCGCTCTCGGGATCGATGCCCCGCTCGCAGACCTCGGCGTGGATCTCGTCGCGCACGCGTCGCCAGCGATCGAGCGGGCCGTCCAGCCCCCACAGCTCGATCGAGCGTACGCCGCGATCGAACGCGACCCAGCACATCACCTTGGAGTGGACGAAGTGGCGCCGCGGCCCGCGCACCTCCCAGATGCCGTGGTCGGGCTCGCGCCACGCCTTCTCGAGATAGAGGAGGAGCGCGCGCTCGAGCGCCCAGCCCTCCTCGGTGTGATCGAGCCCCGTGATGTGCGAGAGGAACAGCGTGTCGGCGATCTCGCCGAAGACGTCGAGCTGCAGCTGGTCGGTGGCCGCGTTGCCGATGCGCACCGGCAGGCTGCCCTCGTAGCCGCTCAACCAAGGGAGCTCGACCTCCGTGAGGCGGCGCTCGCCGGCGATCCCGTAGACGACCTGGAGCTGATCGGGCGCGCCCGCGGCCGCGCGGAGCAGCCAGTCGCGGAAGGCGCGCGCCTCCTCCTGGTATCCGGCCGTGATCAGCGCGTAGAGCGTGAAGACCGCGTCACGCACCCAGCAGAAGCGGTAGTCCCAGTTGCGGACTCCGCCGATCTTCTCCGGCAAGGACGTCGTCGGCGCCGCGACGATGCCGCCCGTGGGCACGAACGTGAGCGCCTTCAGCGTCAGGATCGAGCGACGGATCGCGTCCGCGTACGGGAGGTCCATGCGGCACCGCTCGCCCCAGAGCTGCCAAGACGCGTCGCATCGCTCGAGCGCCTGATCGGCGTCGATCGGCAGGGGCCTCTCGGCCACGTACGAAGGCGCCCAACGCAGCACGAACGGGACGCGATCGCCCGGGCGCACGACGAAGTCCGAGGTCGTCCGCAGCTGTTCTCCGTGCAACGGCGCCGGCGTCCAGAGCCGAAGGAGGTCCGGGCCGGCGATCGCCTCGAGGCCGCCGACCTGGCGCGTCACCCACGGGATCGTCTTGCCGAAGTTGAACCGCAGCGCGAGCTCCGAGCGCACCGGCACGGCTCCCGACTTGCCCGAGACGATACGGACGAGCCCCGGACCGTCCGAGCCGATCGGCATGAAATCCGTGAGCACGATCGCGCCCTCGTCGCACACGAGCTCGGTCTCGAGCGAGAGCGTGACGCCGCGGTAGCGTCGCCGTACCTGTCGGACCTGCGACCTCGGAGCGATTCGCCAGAACCCGTTCTCGGGCGTGCCGATCAGGGCGGCGAAGCAGGCGTCCGAGTCGAAGCGCGGGAGGCAGAGCCAGTCGATGGATCCGTTCTCGCCGACGAGCGCGGCGCCACGGCAGTCGCCGAGGAGAGCGTAGCCTTCAATCCGGCAGGCCATCGGGGTGAGCGTCTCGCGGATGCACGCGGGAAGACATGCATGAGCGAGGCCGCTCAAGCTCGCGCTGACGATCCGGCAGCGCGGCGCTTCGGTGCGCCCGCGCTCTTCGCCGGCTTCGCGGGCTCCAGGGCTCCGGCGGACATCATCTCGAAGAGCTTGGACGTCGTATTCCAGTTCCGGATCGTCAGGTGCGCGTAGACGGGCATCGAGACGATTCTCGAGAGCCGGCTCTGCGTGGCCTTGGCGACGAGCCTGGACACGTAGACGACGCCCGGCCCGACATGGGCGCGATCGACGCCTTCCTTCGTCGGCAGGACGTCCATCACCTCCGCGGCCGTCAGCGGCTCCCTCACGAAGATCACGTCGTAGCGGTGCTTCGCCGGCTCCGAACCGAACCCCTTCGGCGCGCGCGTGACGATCTCGCGCATCTGCGCGAACGACCGCAGCACCACGCGCGCCTCGTAGTCGAACGCCTTGCCGAGCGCGGCCTCGATGCGGCGGACCAGCTTCGACGCGTCGCCGTCCGGCGCCGAGAAGATCACGTTGCCGCTCTGGATGTACGTGACGACGTCGCCGAACCCTCGCGCCTCGAAGCACGCCTTGAGGTCGGCCATGCGGATCAGGTTCTTGCCGCCGACGTTGATGCCGCGGAGGAGGGCGACGTACCTGCCCATGCTTCACTCGGTCGCGTCCGCGCAGCAGCGGAAGCCCGTCGAGTAGTCGTGGTAGTCGTGGGCGTGCGCGGTCGTGCGGTAGTTGCAGCCCTCGCCGTTGATCGTCGTGTCGAGGAAGTAGCCGCCGGCGAACATCCCGCGGGGCGACGACGGGTCGGTCTTCACCCACTCGTGGAGATTGCCGACCATGTCGACGACGCCGTAGCCGTTCACGCACGCCTCGTGCGATCCCGTGCGCGCCACCGCGCCCTCGACCTGACCGAGGCGCGGATCGTTGAGCTGCGTCCACACGCTCGGCTCGACCGACTGGGGACGCGAGCTCGACTTCGCGGGCGTGCGCTTGGCGATCGAGGCGTTCTTCTTCGAGGAGCTCTTCGTCGAGGTGCTCTTCTTCCCGGTCTTCCCGGACGTGCGCTGCTTCTTGGCGACGGCGTCGTCCGAGCGGGAGGACCGCGTCCGCTTCTTCGAGGCCGGCTCGCCCTTCGCCGCGGTGCGCGTCGGGCGCTCGCGCTTCGCTTGCGCGGCCTTCCCTTTCACGACGTGCGCCGGACGCGTCGCCTTCGCCGTGCGGTCCGACTTCGCCTTCCCGGACGACGCCTTGCGAGGAGGCATCGCGACCGGATCGGCAAGGCGGTGGAACCCGAACACGGCGGCGACGGCGCTCTTGCCGTTGTCGTGGCAGACGCCGGGCTGCCGCGTGTCGCCGTACGGGTACGTGGTCTTCGACGGGCCCATGCACGCGGTCTTCCACTCCGCGTACGAGCAGAGGCGCTTGCCCGACGCCATGCACGCCTCCTCCGCCTGCACCTCGCTGATGAAGGCCTGCGGGAAGACCCCGGGCACGCTCACCGCCCGGACGGTGCGGCCGTCGACGGGCAGATAGTGCGGGTGCGGTCTCTCGACACCGTCGGGGCCGATCTCGACGACGGACGCCTCGTACTTGTCGATGCAGAAGCGCAGCGGCTCGCCGTCGGGGCCGACCGCGTCGGCGACGAGCACCATGTCCGGCGGGCAGGGCGACGGCGGCTCCGGCGGGGCGGGCAGCTCGCTCGTGGCCTCGACCTCGCCGTCCTCGTCTTCGAGGTCGTCGTCGGTCGCGTCCGTCGTCTCGGCGGGGTCGACCGCCGGGGGCTCGGCGGCGGCCGCCGCGGTCTCGGGCGCAGGACGCGTCGAGGCGGCGCACGCCGTCGCGAGCATGACGGCGAGCGTGAGCCCCGTTCGGAGACGAGCCATCCTGGCCGGCATCGACCACGCTTTAATGAAGTGCGGGCGCGGGCGCCAGTTAATGGATGCGAAAAAGCGGCGGCGCGTGGTCGTCCGTCGTTCGGCCGAGGACGGGACCGCGAAGTCGAGGAACGTCGCGCACTTGGCGCGCTCGCCAAGACGGCGCTTCCTTCGGGCGGGAGCCGCTATCCTGGCCAGCGATGCGTCGCTTCGTGCTCCCGATCCTGCTCACCGTCGTCTTCGCCGCGTGCTCGAGCGACCCGCCGGCCGGCAAGGAGCCGGGCACGAGCAGCGGCTCGAACGGCGACGCCGGCGGTGGGGAGGAGCCGGCTTCGAAGGTGACGGTGACCGAAGAGACCGTCGACGTCGGGGGCACGAAGCGCTCGTACGTCCTCGCGGTCCCGAAGTCGTTCGACCCCGAGCGGGCGTACCCGCTCGTCCTCGTCTTCCACGGCGACGGCGGCGACGGACCCGGCATGCGGCGCGCGCACCCGATCGACAGCTTCTCGGGCGACCAAGCCGTCGTCGCGTACCCGACGGGCATCGGTCAGACCTGGAACCTCTACGAACCGTCGTCGACGAACCCGGACATGGCCTTCGTCGAGGCGCTGGTCGACGCGATCTCCGAGAAGGTCGGGGTCGACCGGACCCATGTCTTCGGCGTGGGCTACAGCTCGGGCGGGTACTTCATCAACCAGCTCGCGTGCCGCAAAAATGGCTTCTTCCGAGGCATCGTCGTGCACGCGGGCGGGGCGCCGAACGAGCCGGAGGATCCCGAGGCGGGGATCTGGCCGTCGGGCTACGTCAAGTGCAAAGACCAGCTCCCGGCGCCGCAAGGCGGGGTCGCAGCGATGGCCGTACACGGCGAGAACGACGCGCCGGAGGGCGGCGAGTTCGTCGCGATCTACTGGGCCGCGCTCAACGGCTGCAGCGAGGAGCGGACGGCGACGACACCTTCGCCCTGCGTGAAGTACGAGGGCTGCCCCCCCGACAAGCCCGTCGTGTGGTGCCTCATCCCGGGCATGGGCCACACGATCTGGCAAGAGGGCGCCAAGGCGGGCTGGGACTTCATTCGGAGCTTCTGAGGCCCCGGAGCGAGGCGCCGGGAGCGAGACGGCGGGGCCCGCGGGGGGCCGAGGCGTGCGATCTCGTCAACCAAGGTTGTCCAAGTTATCGACAAGAGCGATCGACTATGATCTAAGGGACTCGTGCGTTTGGTTAACGAAGGCGCTCCCCAGGAGGGATGGGAGCGCCGTCCGGGTGTTGACGAGACCATCGATCGAACGAGCCGACGACCCGCCCACTCCGAGGTCGTCCCCGACGCGCCGCTGAGCGAGACGCGGCCCGTCGCGTCGCCCGCCGCGGCGTCCGGCCCGGTGCCGTGCCTCCGGCTCTTCGCCGACGAGGTCGTGATCCATCGGACCGAAGGCCTGGGGTCGACGTTCGACACCGAGCGCGTGCCGCTGATCGAGCTCTCGTTCGAGTACGAAGGCGTGCGGGTGCCCGCGTCCGAGGAGGACGACGAGGTCATGATCGACGTCGATCGCTGGGTCCAGCGCGACGAGCGGGAGGAGAGCCGCTGCCGCCGGATCCTCGAGAGCTTCGGCGCCGTCCCCCTCGACTGCCTCGACGACTGGGCGAGCGCGGCCAACGCGGACTACGTCGTCCGATGCGAAGGCAGCGTCCACGACTACTGCAGCTTCAGCGCGTACGTCGTGCCGCAGCTCCGTGTGCTCGGGTGGAAGGTCGAGATCGCCCCCGACTACCCGTTCCGCGTCGTCGAGCGCGAGCCCGCCTGGTACGCGGACATCTCGCCCGCGCCGGACGGGCGGCCGAGCAGGCGGAGCCTCGGCGACGACGAAGACGAGCGGCCCGACTGGTTCGGGCTGGAGCTCGGCATCGATCTCGACGGCAAGCGCGTGAACCTCTTGCCGGCGCTCGTCGAGATCCTCGAGCGCGCGAACGGCAAGGCCTTGAGCGAGCTCGCGCACACCACCTCGCGCAAGTGTCTCGCGCTCCCGGTGGGCGACGGCCTCTACCTGCCCATCCCGGCCGAGCGCGCGCGTGCGCTCCTCCGCGTCCTCGCCGAGCTCTACGACGGGCAATCGCCGAAGGGCGAGATCCGCTTCCCGCAGGTGCGGGCGGCCGCGCTCTTGAGCCTCGAGGAGGCGTTTCGGAAGGACGGGGCCGACATCGAGATCCGCGGCGCCGGCAGCGCCCGAGAGTGGGCGGCCTCGCTCGTCGCGCCCGAGAAGATCGAGGTCAAGCAGCCCACCGCGTTGCGCGCCGAGCTCCGCTCCTACCAGCTCGAGGGCGTCGCGTGGCTGCAGAACCTCCGCGCGCGCGGGGTCGGAGGCATCCTCGCCGACGACATGGGGCTCGGGAAGACGCTCCAGACGATCGCGCACATCGCGCTCGAGAAGCAGGAGGGACGCCTCGATCGCCCTGCGCTGATCGTCGCGCCGACGAGCCTCGTGATGAACTGGGACCGCGAGATCAAGAAGTTCGCGCCCCACCTCCGCGTGCTCGTCATCCACGGCGCCCAGCGCCACGACGCCTACGACGGCATCCGCAACGCCGACGTCGTCGTGACGAGCTATCCGATCCTCTGCCGTGACGAGGAGCGCTTCGCGGAGCACTCCTTCTACCTCGTCATCCTCGACGAGGCGCAGACCATCAAGAACCTGAAGAGCCGCGCCCACGCCGCCGTGCGCATGGTCGACGCGGAGCACCGCCTCTGCCTGTCCGGCACGCCCGTCGAGAACCACCTCGGCGAGCTCTGGGCGCTGCTCGACTTCGTCAACCCGGGCCTGCTCGGCGACGAGCTGCACTTCAACCGCTTCTATCGGGTGCCGATCGAGCGGAACAAGAACGAGGAGCGCCTCGAGGCCCTCCGGCAGCTCGTCGCGCCGTACATCCTCCGGCGCAACAAGCGCGAGGTCGCCAAGGAGCTCCCGCCGAAGACGGAGGTCATGCGCCCCGTCGAGCTCCAGGGCGCCCAGCGCGAGCTGTACGAGTCGATCCGCGTCGCGGCCCACGCCGAGGTCCGGCGGATCATCCGCAAGAAGGGCCTCGCCGCGTCGACGGTCCCGATCCTCGGCGCGCTCACCAAGCTCCGCCAGGTCTGCTGCGACCCGCGCCTCGTGCGCATGTCGCAGGCCGCGAACGTGCGCGAGTCGGCGAAGTACACCATGTTCTTCGAGCTGCTCGAGAAGCAGCTCGAGGGCGGCCACCGCGTGCTCGTCTTCTCGCAGTTCACGAGCATGCTCGGTTTGCTCGAGGTCGGCCTCCGCGAGCGCAAGATCAAGTACGCGATCCTCACCGGCGACACGAAGGATCGCGCCGAGGCGGTCGACCAGTTCGAGCGCGGCGGCGCCCAGGTCTTCCTCATCAGCCTCAAGGCCGGAGGTACGGGCCTCACGCTGACGAGCGCGGACGTCGTCATCCACTACGACCCGTGGTGGAACCCGGCGATCCAGGCGCAGGCGACCGATCGCGCCTACCGCATCGGTCAGACGAAGCCGGTCATCTCGTACCAGCTCTTCGCCGCGGGCAGCGTCGAGGAGCGCATCCTCGGCCTGCAGCGATCGAAGAAGCACGTCGCGGACGCGATCCTCGGCCAGAACGCCCAGGCGAACGCGATCACCGAGGCCGAGCTCGACGTGCTCTTCGCGCCGCTCAGCGCCTGACACCGAGGACCCGAGCGCGAGCCGGAGCGGCGGCCGCTCGCGCTCGGAACAACCGCTTTCGCGGACCCTTGGCATGGGTCATCATCGGAAGCGCCCATGAAGATCGCCCTGATCTACCCGCCGCCGTGGAAGATCGCGGCTCCGGGCGAGCCGCGTCACGAGACGGACGGGCCGCCCGCGGGCTACCGCGACGGCGATCTCGACGCCGACTTCTACCAGACGCCGTACGGCCTGTTCTCGCTCGGCGCCCAGGCCCTGCGCGCCGGGCACCAGGTGAAAATCCTGAACCTTTCGGCGTTCGCGTGGAGCCGCGTCGAGGAGGTGATCGGAGCGATCGAAGCCGACGTCTACGGGCTGTCGTGCTGGACGGCGAACCGCCGAGGCGTGCGGCTCGTCGCGGACCTCGTCAAACGCAAGCATCCGAAGGCTCACGTCGTCGTGGGCGGGCCGCACGCGACGCCGCTCGCTCCCGAGCTGTTGCGTCATTACACGAGCGTCGACACCGTGTGCGTCGGCGAGAGCGACGTCACGTTCCTCGAGCTCGTCGACCGGATCGCGAACGGCCAGAGCACGAAAGGGATCGCGGGCACCGTCTATCGCGACGGCGATCGCATCGTCGTGGGGCCGAAGCGCAAGAGCATCGCCAATCTCGACGAGCTCGCGTCGCCGCACCACTGGTTCGACACGCACATCATGATGACGTCACGCGGCTGCCCGTGGGCGTGCACGTTCTGCGGGGCGGAGACGTCGTGGGGCAGGGGGTTCCGGGCGCACTCGATCGACTACGTGCTCGACGCGATGGAGAGCGCCGTCGCGCGGCTGCCCGTGAAGATGATCCAGATCAAGGACGACACGTTCACCACGAACAAGAAGCGCGTCCTCGAGCTGTGCCGGCGCATGCGCGAGCGGAAGCTCGATTTCTTCTGGAGCTGCGACACGCGCGTCGATCTCCTCTCCGACGAGCTGCTCCGCGAGATGCGGCTCGCCGGCTGTCAGCGCTTGTCGCTCGGCGTCGAGACCGGATCGCAGCGCATCCTCGACCTCATCGACAAGAAGATCACCGTCGACGAGATCCTCGAGTCGACCGAGCTCGCGAAGAAGTACGGCATCAAGGTCCGCTACTACATGATGCTCGGCAACCGCGGCGAGACGAAGGAGACGTTCCAGGAGACGCTCGCCTTCCTCGAGCGCGCGAAGCCGCACGAGTACGTCTTCTCGTGCCTGTCGATCTACCCGGGCACGCGCGACTTCCACGATGCGGAGAAGGCCGGCTGGCTCGACCGCGAGGTGTACTTCACCGAGGACTTCCAGGAGCTCAAGACCCCGTTCGACGCGTCCGAGGAGGACATGCGCGTGATGAACGAGTGGTTCTACGCGAACAGCGGCCTGCGCACGATGCACAAGGACGGCGTGCGCGAGTACCGCGCGATCCTCGAGCGGCTCGGCGACTACCACGCCGCGCACATGGATCTCGGCGCGGCCCTCTATCACGAGGGCGATCTCGACGGTGCCGAGCGCCACGTGCGGCGCGCCCTCGAGCTCGGCTATCCGTGCCCGGGCCTCGCGTACAACCACCTCGCGTGCTTCGCGAAGGCGCGCGGCGACATCGACGCGATGATGGACCTGTTCATGACCGCGGCGAAGACGGACCCGCAGCACTGGGTCCTCATCCAGAACGTCAACGCCGCGCGGGCGTGGTTCAAGCAGAACGGCCCGAGCCGAGGGCTGCCGCTCGAGCTCACGGTCCGCCACGACTTCCAGCTCCTCGAGCGCACCGCGCAGCCGACGCTGCCGGGACCTCTGCCCGACGATTTCGCCGAGTGGAAGCCGACGCCGATCCGCTCGGAGGCGGCGGCGCGCTGGATGCGGACGCCCGACGTGGAGGGCAGCGGCAAGGGCCTCGACGATCCGCTCGGGAAGAAGCGCCTGAACGTGCTGCCGTCCTGACGCCTCTTTCGGCGTGCCGCTCCGTCGCGAGGGCGCGCGCTCGAGCGATCGCGCCCTCGCGTCGATCGGCTCGGGTCACTTCACGTCGCGGCCGACGGCGTGATCGAGGCGGATGCGAGCGAGGCGCGCGTCGACCTTCGCGTTCAGGTGCTCGAAGCGGGTCTGCGCCAGCGCCGTCTCCGCGTCGATGAGCGTGGTGGAGGTTCCGCGCCCCGCGTTGAACAGCTCGCGCGCGACGCGGTAGCCCTCCTCGGCGCTCTCGAGCTGCCGGGTCGTCGTCACGATGGCGGTGTCGGCCTCGAGGACGGCCTGGTACGCCTGCGTCACCTCGAGCTCGATGCCGTCGCGGACGGCGGCCTTCTGGGCCTCGAGGGCCGCGGCGCGTGCCTCGGCGTCCGCGGCGCCCGGTCCGGCGCCGACGAAATCGTTCGGTGACCACGTGATCTGCGCGCCGAGCGCCCAGGTCGGGAACCACTCGTCGCGCTGCGGGAACCGGCGCGGGTTCGGGTTTGCGTACGTGACGTCGCCGAACGCGGAGAGGGAGGGGTATCGGCTCGCGCGCTGGATGTCGGCGAGCTTCCGCGCAGCCTCCGCGTTCTTGTCGATGCTCTTGATCTCGGGACGCTTCGCGAACGCCTCGGCGACGAGCGCGCGCGGGTCCGTAGGCGCCGGGGGCATCGGGCTGTCGAGCGTCTCGCCCGGCTCGAGCTTCTCGTCCTCGCTCGCGTGCATCGCGATACGGACCTGCCGCTCCGTGATGGCGACGCCGTTCTTCGCGCGCTCGACGGCGAGCTCGGCGGCCGCGACGGCGGTCTGCGCACGGAGGACGTCCGCCTTGGAGGCGTTCCCGACGGCGAACTGGTTCTCGGCGTCCTTCAAGTGGGCGCGCGCGACGGCGAGCGACTGCTCGGCGACGACGACGGCGCCGCGGGCCCGGAGCCACGTGTAGTACGCGATCTTCCCGTCCGAGTACGACTTGGCGCGCGCTGCCGCGATGTCGTGGCGCGCGGCCTCCTCCTGGCGCGTGGACGCGGTGTACGCCTTGCTGATCTTGAGGAGGTAGTCGCTGATCGGGATCGCGATCGTCGCCTGCGTGAGGTACTGGTCGAACACCATCGGGAAGGTGGCCGCGGCGGCGATCGTCGGCGAGGGGTTCAGCGTCCCAGGCGGCGCCGTCGTGACCACGAAGCCGCCGGGCCCGAGCGAGGGCAGGGTGAACTCGCTCAGCTTCGTGTACCGCGCGGTGAGGTCGATGCGCGGCAAGAACCTCGTGCGAGCCTGGTCGGTGCGCGCGATCGCCGCCGTCAGGTTCTCCTCGGCGGCTTTGGCCTGATAGCTCGTCGCGGCCGCGCGCTCGGCGACCTGCTCGGCGGTGAGCCCTCCGGGCACCGCGCCGACGAAATCAGGGACCCGCGGCGCGCCGGGCGTCTCGGCCGCTCCCGGAGCGGGCTGCGCTTGGGGGGCCGGCGGCTGACCTTCTCGCTCTGCGGGCTGCGCGGCAGCGATCGACGAAGAGGACAAGGCGCACGCCGTCGCCGCGAGCAGGATCAGGCGAGCGGTGCCGCGCGGGCGGCGTTCATTTTCGACCTGAAGCTCGTCGTATCTCTCTTCGACGCACTCGTTGGGTGCGAAGCTGGGCATGTGGAGTCCTTTCTCCCCGACCTTCGATGCCGATAGGGGCCTCGACGTCACGCCCGCGCTTCTACTTCGCTTGCAGAAAAACCTGGACGAAAAAGGACGCCTTGGCGAAGGTTACGGGAGCCCGATGCTCTTCTCGCTGCCTGCCCGGTGCTCCCGGGCCGTCCAGCCCCCCGAAAGCGCGGAGGGTCGCGTCGCTCGCGTCGCCCGGCGGCCGAGGGCGCGCAGGGTCCGTCCGTGGTCGCCGGTCATCGCTCTTCTCGTCGTCGGCTGCACCCCGCCGCGGGAGCCGAAGAAGATCGAGATGGAGCCGATCGGCACGATCAAGGACATCCCCACCACGCCGCCGGAGACCGACGACGACGACAGCGACGTGACGACGCCGAACAGCGGTACGCCGCCGCCCGGCACGTCGACGTGCAACTCCAAGGACTTCGACAATCTGGAGGAGACGCTCAAGCGGTGCGAGGTCCCGATGCCGGGGGAGTCGGACGTGCCGTCCATCAAGGACAAGCTCGAAGTGGAGATCACGTCGAGCACGCCGTCGACCACGCCCGGTGGCCGCGTGGACGTGCAGATCACGTTGCGCAACACGACGAGCGAGCCGCTCGATCTCTACTTCACGGGCGATCCGACGCCGCGCTTCGACCTCGAAGCGACGGATGCCAAGGGGCGCCGAGTCGACATCCCGTCGGGCAAGTGGCCCGGTTACCCGAAGGGCTTCAAGCCCGAGGTCCGCGAGGCCAGGGCAGCGAAGGTGACGCTCCAGAAGAACGGCACCGCGAAGGTGAAGCTGACCTGGGATGCGATGAAGATGCGGTGGGCTCCGGACAAGGCGAAGGTCTGGGAGGGGCGCGGCTATCCGCGCGTGCCCTCGGGGCCGCTCAAGCCCGGAAAGTACACGCTCCGTCCGGTCATCCCGATCATCGGCGAGGTCGATCTCCCGAAGCTCTCCGTCGAGGTCGGCTCCTGAGCCGACGCGGCTGCTGGATCGCGCTGGATCCGGCTCCGAGGCGCACGGCCCTCATCTGATCTGCATCGGGCTGCCGAAAACGATGGAAAGTCAGAGACGTAGAGTCCCGACCGATATGTAGGGAATGCGGTTACATGGGGAACGCGGCTTGCTCGAGAGGCGCCGTCGACACGCCGGACCCGGAGCCTGCCCATGCGCCGCCTCTCGATCACGCCCGCTTTCGTCTTCGCCGCCTGCGCCCTCCTCGCCGGGTGCGCCTCGCCATCCGGAGCGGGCGACACGACGAACGAGAGCGAGGAGGCGTTCGCTTCGGACCAGGCGACGCTACTGGAGTTCGAGTTCGACGCATCGCTCGTCACCGACTTCTCCTGGCACGACGAGCAGACGATCCAGGACCAGCTCCTCTACACGATCGGCCACCTCAATCACGACAACAGCGTCGGCCGTCTCGACGCCCTCGAGCTGTCGGACATCGTCAAGACCGAGCGAGACGGGAAGATCGAGATCAAGTACCACGCGAAGCTGCCCGTCGCGTGGGGGAGCAAGACGAACCTCCCGACGAGCTACGAGTTCAAGCTGCCGAGGGACGTGAGCTACGCCGGCCAGTACGCGTTCACGGAGGCGCACAAGCACACGTGCGTCGACCCGGCCGCGCACGACGTCGACATCGGAAGCATGTGGTACTACTACCGGCCGCAGAAGCGTGGCTGCGACGTCACCGACGAGGAGCTGATCGTCACGACGGCGACGGTGACGCGCTCGACGCTCAACACGACGGGCAAGTATCCCGAGTACCACGAGGTCTGGAAGGACGATCGCCTCGAGGTGATCTCCATCTTCGGCAAGTACGAGCTCACCGGCGGCGCGAACGACGCCGGTGTCCGCGCCTTCAACGCCTTCGTGGCCAGCATGAAGCGCGAGCTCGGCCGATACCGGCTCGTCACGACGCCGGCGAACGTCGGCTCGGCGCCCGGCCCGGACACGAAGGACGTGACCTTCGAGGCGACGCTACCCGACGGCAAGAAGGTGAAGGTGACGGCGCTGCTCGTCGACGCCATCACCTCGACGTGGCCCGGCTTCGACGAGCGCTACGAGAGCCTCACGCCCACCGCGGATCTCATCGCTTACAACGGCCACGCCGGCCTCGGCGAGAACGTCCGCGCGCTCGCCCGCAAGGGACGGTGGGAGGCGAGGAAGTACCAAATCTTCTTCATGAACGGCTGCGACACCTTCGCGTACGTCGACGGCTCGCTCGCGCAGACGCGCGCGGCGATCAACGCCGACGATCCCACCGGCACGAAGTACATGGAGTTCATCACGAACGCGATGCCGTCCTACTTCCGTTCGATGGCGGACGCCTCGACCGCGATCGTGAAGGGCCTACTGTCCTTCGAGGAGCCGAAGACGTACGAGCAGATCTTCGAGGGCATCGATCGCGCCGAGGTCGTCCTCGTCACGGGCGAGGAGGACAACGTCTTCCGGCCGGGCATGCCCATCGGCTCGGGCGGCCGCTGATCGACGACGGCCCGAGCTCGAAGACAGGTCGGAAGGAAGCCACGGAGGCCGCGGCTCGTGAGCCTGCGGCCTCCGTCGTTCGTGCCGAGCAAGGGTGGGGGGAGTCGTCGCCGTCCGCGCCGTCGGAGCGGGCGAGGACGGCCGGCGTCACTTGTCGCGCTTGAAGCGCTTGCCGTGGCCGCCATGACCGTACAGCTCCTTGGCGACCGCGCGGACGGCCTTCGCCTCTTCCTTCGTCACGGTGCCGTCGGCCGTCGCCTTCGCGACCTCGGCGTTGATCTTCGCGACGGCGGCGTCGAACTTCGCACGGAGCGCCTTCGCCTCCTCGGCGGAGAGCTTCGAGGCCCGCTTCTCCATGCGCTCCCGTGCCTTGGCCTGCCGCGCTTCGATCTTCTGCTTGAACGCAGCCGCCGGCATCGGGAAGTTGGCCTTCTCGCCTCCCTTGCCGTGGGCCATGGCCGGCGCGGCGGCGAAGAAGGTGGTGAGGGCGAGGGCGGTGGCCATGATCATCGATCGCATCTGAACGGGTCTCCTTCGTAGGCCCGGCATCGCGGGCTCGTGAGATTGGACGCACGACGGGCCGCCGGGATGCCTCGGTTTACCTTCCTTTACGGGCGGCCCGGCGGTGGGCACGAAATGCGCATGTGGCGCCGCCCGGCTGATACGATGGGCGCCGCCGTGATGCACGCCGAGGTCCGGGCCCTGCCGTGGTGGGCGCCACCGACGCGACCGAAGGTGGCGCGCTCATGCGGTTGACGGTCGGCATCCCGTTTTACGACGAAGAGCGCTACCTCGAGGCGGCGGTCCGGAGCGTGCTCCGACAAACCGTGCGCGATTTCGAGCTGTTGCTCGTCGACGACGGATCGACCGACCGCTCTCTGGAGATCGCTCGCAGCTTCGACGATCCGCGCGTGCGGGTGCTGTCCGACGGCGTGCGGCGCGGGCTGCCCGCCCGTCTCAACCAGATCGTGGCGCAGGCACGAGGCGAGCTCGTGGCACGCATGGACGGCGACGACGTCGCCCATCCGACCCGGCTCGAACGACAGCTCGAGCTCCTCGACCGCGATCCGTCGCTCGATGCGGTCGGCACCTGGGTGGCGCTCGTCGACGAGGACGAGACGCCCGTGGCCGTCATCGAGACCGCACGGCTGCCCGTTCCTCCCCGCGTCGCGCTCGAGCGCGGGATCTTGCCTCACGCGACGATGGTGTCGCGACGCGCGTTCTCGAAGAAGTATCCGTACGACGAGACGCTCACGCGCGCGGAGGATCGAGACCTCTGGTGCCGCGCCGTGCAGGATGCTCGGTTCGGCGTCGTCCCGGAGCCCTTGTACGTGGTGCGCGTGCACACGTCGACGGAAGGGTTCCTCGCCGACTACCTGGAGAGCCAGCGCCAGAACCGGGAGGTCCTCTTGCGCTACGGTCCGCGTTTCATCGGCCTGCCGCGGACGCTGCGGCTTTGCGCGGAGACCTACCTCAAAGGCGGCCTCATGCGGATCGCGACGCGTGCCCACCTGACGCCACAGCTCGTACGGCGCCGCGGTCGACCGCCGACGCCCGAGGAGCGGCGACTCGTGATCGAGGCGCTCGAGTCGTCGCGGGCGACGTGAGCTCGCGTCACGGACGTCGGGCGACTTCCGTCATGTGGACCGTCGTCCGTGCCCATGCACGTGCGGCCTCGGTCACGTACGGGTCGGCGTCACCGTAGATCAAGAGCTGGCGGGCGATGGCGTCGAGGCGTTCCCACGGGGCGAACGCGTCCGGTTTCACGATCCTCACGTCGCCGAGATCGGTGCGCGCCGTGGTGTCGGCGCGGCGAAACGTGAACGTGATGCTGTACCGCGGGCCGGCTGCTGTGGGCGAGCAAGCTCCGCCCCAGTGGAGCGTGTTGGCGTTCCAGACGAGCGCGGTTCCGCGAGCGACGGGCGCCGGCACGCCCGACGAAGGATCGAGCGCCACGTCCTGCAGCGAGCCCCGCGCGTAGCCGGGATCGTCGTCGAGCGGGACGAAGGTCATGCACGCGCGGTCGACGCCCGCGTCGGACAACGCGATCCACGTGTTCAGGTACTCGGGTCTCGACCGATCGAGCCGCTCGTACACGCCACGATGAGGCTTCCACCCCGCCTCGCCGGGAGGGACTCGGAAGGCCCAGAGGTCCTCGATGAGCTCGTAGTCCTCCCCGAGGAGG
>Ga0207874_1001311_pt1 | contig 29032 bp, 24 predicted proteins | sample HigsolmetaAR201D_FD_184833 | JGI IMG/M metagenome (GOLD analysis project Ga0207874, IMG submission 184833) | Ionic liquid and high solid enriched microbial communities from the Joint BioEnergy Institute, USA - AR20-1-D (SPAdes) (version 2) ...
TTCCAGTCGGGAAGCATGGCCTGAGTGTCGTAGAGTCCAAGCGTTTTCTGGTGCTGCTCCCAGGCATCACGACGGGCCGCAAGCGTCTGATTGTAGACCCAGCGGCATTCCTCAAGCTGTTCCTCAAGGAGACGCTGCTGGCCTTTCGTCAGATGCAGACGGTACTGATATGCGGATTTATGCAGAACGCTCATACCGTCTATTATGGCTTAACTTCGGATAGAACACAAGTACTATCCGTGTGTGCCAGTGCGTTTCATTGGCTATCGAGGACGGCATTCATCCCCGGCCTAAAGGCACGGGACTTTCTGCCGCCTTTTCTGTAAGCGCAAAGCCGAACGCATTCACATGGCGTTTGACGATGATCCTAAGAGAAGGCTATAATGCTTTATGGATGTGATGCGTATGTTGGCGTTGTGATAGAGCCCCAATCTTCGCGCGGCCAGTAGGAGATCCACGCTTTACCGATCACTCGATCTAACGGCAACGAATCCCATTCTCGCGAATCGCTGCTGTTCACACGGTTGTCGCCCATGACGAAGATGGTGCCGGGCGGCACAGTAATGGGGCCGCGACCACAAACGTCGCTCTGTGAGTTACAGGTGGTTGGAGTGCCTTTGAGATAGGGCTCATCGAGCACTACCCCGTTGACAAACACCTGTCCATCACGAATCTCGACGGTTTCGCCAGGCAGAGCAATCACACGTTTGATATAATCTTTTTCGGTATCTCGCGGGTATTCAAACACGACTACCTCGCCACGCCGAGGCATGTGGAATGGATACACAATTTGTGGCGGCAGGTCGGCGTTACCAGGTAGCAGCCGCAATGGCGCATTCATATCGAAGTGGAAGTAGACCAGCTTATTAACAAGGATATACTGGTTCGTGTGCAGGGTTGGCTGCATACTCGAACCTTCGATCTTGAAGTTTTGCACCATGCCGCGAACGATTAGGAACACCAGCAGGATAAAGATCGCTGTTTCGAGGAGTTCCTTCACCACGCCGCGTACGCTAGGAGCCGGGTGCTCTTCACTCATCTCGAGGCGAATTCGCTCCCAGCTTGCTGAAGCAGATTGATCTGAGGCTGTAGTTGCGGTTGGATCAAGCCCAAGCCGACGTCGGAGTGGAGTTTCGTCCATGATGTTCTCTAGTGTGCTGCTTTGTAGCAGTGCCGCTAGCATTCATAGATCACACTACAAATGCCAATGGCAACTTGTAGTGCCATATAATGGCATTATAGCATAATTGATACTGCGTAGCCTTGGTTCGCCTCATGCAGATGCGTCGTTGGTGCGGCAACGTGAATCCGCCACCATTGGGCAACCGAGACTGATAGAATGATTGCGTTGCGTTTTCAAGCACATCAGTAGGAGTAGCTATGCGCCTGACCGATCTTGTTGAGCGGATAAGCGATAAACGATATCGTTGTGGTGTCTGCCAGTGGGGCTGCACGTTGAATGTGGGCAGCGTTGGGCGCTGTCAGGTGCGCGTGGGTGTCGATTCCGGCATTGCTATCCTGAACGATGGTTTGATAAGCGCAGCACATGTCGGCCCGATCGAGGATCATCGATTCTGGCACTTGTTGCCAGGCACATCGGTCCTATCGTTGGGCAGTTGGGGCTACGCCTTTCCCGAGGATCAGAATCGTGGCCAGTATGCCCGCATCCCCGAGGACCCCGCCAAACGCCGTAGGCTGGAGCCGGATCGCGCCGCACAGTTCGCGCTCGAAAAACTCTGCCGTGGCGTGGTTTGGACGTACAGCGACCCCGCCGTGTCGTTCGAATATGTGCGGGATCTGTTGCAACTCAGCCGCGCAAACAGCCGCTACACGGCGATGGTGACATCGGGCTACTTCACGCAGGCCGCGCTGGATCAGTGGGGCCACTATCTCGATGGGATCAACCTGGAATTGCGGGCCTTCGACGACGCCACCTATGCGCGCCTAACAGGTGTGGCGGAGTGGCGCGGCATCTTACAGGTGGCGGAGCGGGCGCTCAAGCACTGGAACTGCCACGTGGAGGTGACGACGCGCATGCACCCGAACGTGAACGACTCGCCGGAGCAGGTACAGGCGCTCGCGGGCTGGATTCGCGATACGTTGGGGCACAACACGCCCTGGCACGTGCTCCCGGGCGATGCGGGTGCGGCGGCGGCGGCGAGTGTGGCGCGTGCGCGGCGGCTCGCGCATGAGGCTGGGCTGCACTACGTCTACGGCGCCGAGCAGAATCAGAATACGCTGTGCGCACGCTGTGGCACCACGCTGATCGAGCGCAATGCCAACGGCACACGCGTGGTTGGGCTCTCCAATGGGCAGTGTAACAGTTGTGGAAGCGCGACAGGCATTCGCACATCGATTTTTAAACGCTAGAAGATATGCTATACTAAGCGCAACTGAATACGCTGTATGACAGGTGTGGGAGAGTGCCGCGCACGCGGCCACCGAAGGAGCAAGCAAAGGAAGCCGAACCTTTTGCGAATCTCTCAGGTTCCGGAACTGCACCTCGATGGCACTCTGGAGAGCTAGCTTCTCGATAGATCGCTAGCACCGATGGAGTAACCCGACGTAACGTCTGTAGTTTGGCTCTGGTAGCCCCGGACGACATACTAGGAGCAACTCTCAGGTTCGCGGACAGAGCTTAGGCAGACCGCCTAGCGCTGTTCGCTTTTTTATTTCTCAGCGCATAGGCCATATCAACACAATCGCCAATTGAGAGGAGAGGCCGAATGTCAGAGACGCTTAAGCGAACGCCGCTCTACGACCGCCATGTGGCCCTAGGGGCACGCATGGTACCTTTCGGCGGCTGGGATATGCCCGTGCAGTACAGCGGGATTATCGATGAGCACAATGCGGTGCGCAAGGCCGCCGGGCTGTTCGACATCAGCCATATGGGCGAGTTCGAGGTGCGAGGCCCCGATGCGCTGGCTTTCTTGCAGCACGTGGTCACCAGCGATGTGAGCCAAATCGGCGAAGGGCAGGCGAGTTACGCGCTGCTCTGCCACCCCAACGGCGGTATCATCGACGATCTGTTCATCTACCGCCAACCCGACGGCTATATGATCGTCGCCAACGCCTCGAACATCGAGAAGGACTTCGCCTGGCTGCTTGAGCAGGTGGTTGGCTTCGATGTGGCGCTGACCAATATCTCAGATCAAACCGCCATGCTGGCGCTGCAGGGGCCGCTCTCCGAGTCGATCCTGGCGCGCGCCACCGATACTAATGTGATCGATCTGCCCTTCCACGGCATCACCACTGGCACACTTTTTGGCAGCATCCCAGCCCAAATCGCACGAACTGGTTACGCAGGTGAAGATGGCTTTGAGTTGTTCGTGGCGAACGAGCATATCGAACAGGTATGGGATTCGCTGCTGGCACTCGGCAAGGACGACGGCCTGAAGCCATGCGGGTTGGGTGCCCGCGACAGTTTGCGCTTCGAGGCGTGTTTGGCGCTCTACGGCCACGAAATCGCCGACGACATCAATCCATATGAAGCCAAACTCGGTTGGGTGGTGAAACTGAACAAGGGGCCGTTCATCGGTTCGGAGGCGCTCAAGCAGATCAAGGAAGCTGGCGTGACGCGCAAGTTGGTCGGCTTCGAGATGGTTGGCCGCGGCATCGCACGGGGCGAGTATGAGATCCACAACACGGCGGGCGAACGTGTTGGATACGTCACCACGGGGATGCCCTCGCCGACGTTGGGCAAGAACTTGGGGCTAGGCTATGTGCCCCTTGAGCTCACCAAGGAAGGGAGTGAGTTCGATGTGATCGTGCGCGGCAAGCCCGTGCGCGCGCGTGTCGTCAAAACGCCGTTTTATCAACCTCGGTACAAGAAATAGTCTCGTTCATCGTCAATTAGCAGAGGAGTGCGCACAATGTCAAACATACCGGCCGATCTTCAATACACGGGTTCGCACGAATGGATTCGCATCGAGGGCGAACAGGCAACAGTTGGGATCACTGATTTTGCCCAGGCACAACTCGGCGATGTCGTCTATGTGGAGTTGCCCGAAGTAGGCGCAAGCTTCGATTCAGGTGCAAACTTCGGTGTGATCGAGTCGGTCAAGGCTGCTTCGGATCTCTATTTGCCAGTGGCAGGCGAGATTATTGAAGTCAATAGCAATCTGGATCAGAACCCCGATCTCGTCAACAGCGATCCGTACGGCGATGGCTGGTTGGTGAAGATCCGTGTGGCACAAGGCATTGGCGCCCTGATGAGCGCCGAGGCATACAGCAAGTTAATCGCCGAGAGTGATCATTAATTGTGAGGCGCTGCTGGTTGGCTCGTTTGCCCGATCAGCAGCGCTTTCGGTAAGGAAGCATGTCGCACTATATTGCAATCACCGAGGCCGAGCGCGCCGAGATGCTCCAATCGATTGGGATCTCCGACGTTGCCGAGCTCTTCGCGGGGGTGCCCGAATCGCTGCGTTTCCCGCACGTCGAGTTGCCTGCGCCTCTCTCCGAGATCGAATTGCGGCGCATACTGACCGCTCTTTCGAATAAGAACGCCAACGCCTCCACCCACAGCATTTTCTTGGGTGCTGGCGCGTACAACCACTTCGTGCCGAGCGCGGTTGACCAGATCCTGCGCCGCTCGGAGTTCTACACGGCCTACACACCGTATCAACCCGAGATCAGCCAGGGCACGCTCCAGGCGATCTTCGAGTATCAGAGCTTGATCTGCCGCCTCACGGGCATGGAGGTGGCGAACGCCTCGCACTACGATGGCGGCACGGCGCTGGCCGAGGCCGCGCTGATGGCGGTGGCTTCGAGCCGCAACCGCAGGAAGGTCGTGGTGGCCCCCAGCGTTGGCCCGCAGTACCGCGCGGTGCTGCGCACCTACACCCAAGGCTCCGATCTGCAGATCGTCGGCGACGAGCGCCCCGATGCCACGCTCGACGATGTGCTGGCGCTGGTCGATAACACGACGGCGGCGCTGGTGGTGCAGAACCCCGATTTCTTCGGCACGCTGCACGATCTCAAGCCACTGGCTGAGCGAGTGCACGCGGCTGGCGCGCTGCTGGTCGCACACGTCGATCCGATCGCGCTCGGCTTGTTCCAGACGCCCGGCGAGGCCGATGTGGATATCGCCACCGCCGAGGGCCAGCCGTTGGGTGTGGGCCTCTCGTTCGGCGGACCGTATCTGGGTATCTTCACCTGCAAGTCGAAGTATGTGCGCAAGATGCCGGGCCGCTTGGCTGGCGCAACGCTCGATATCGACGGCAAGATCGGCTATGTGCTGACGCTGCAGGCCCGCGAGCAGCATATCCGCCGCGAGCAGGCCACCTCGAATATCTGCACCAATCAGGGGTTGATGGCGCTCGCCGCCGCAGTGTACCTCAGCCTGATGGGTCGCCAGGGGCTGCGCAAGGTGGCCGAGTTGTGCTACCACCGCTCCCACTACGCCGCTCAGGAGATCGCAAAGGTGCCGGGCTACAGCCTCATCGATCAGGGCGCGTTCTTCCGCGAGTTTGTGGTGCGCACGCCTCGCCCGGTCGCCGAGATCAACGCAGCACTGCGCGATCGCGGCATCATTGGCGGTTACGATTTGAGCAACGATTACCCACATTTGGGCAATGCGATGCTGTTGTGTGTGACTGAGATGAACAGCAAAGCCGAGATCGACGATTTGGTTCAGGCTCTCGCGCAGATCTAAATGTTGGGCTGGTGTTTGAAGCGTACCCCATAATCTAGGGAAATACGATGAAGCTCGCTGACCAACAACTCGAAGTCATTCTCACACGTGCCTTCCCTGGCTCGCAATTGACCAACGCCAAGGAGCTTGCGAGTGGTGTCTACGCACTGCAAGCTTCAGGGATGCAGCCGCTGTTGGCGCTGCCCTATCCCACGAGTCAGGCCGCCCGCACGGCAGCCGCAGCGTTGCGCATGCTCTCCGCCGAGTTCGATCTGCCTATTCCACAGCTGCAGGCCAGCGATCCCACTGGCGAGACGGTCGGTGTGCCGTATCTGCTCGTCTCGGGGATCGGGGGAGAGCCGCTCGCCAATGTGGTAGCGTCCATCGGCGAGGAGCAGCTTTATCAGCTTGGCCGACGTTTGGGCGAGATTGTGTCGCGCGTCCATCGGCTCGCCTGCCCGCACTATGGCGCGCTCGAAGGCGACGATCCGATCGCCCACAACGATGAGCGCCAGTACGGGCTCGCCCGTTTCGACTACGAGTTGCTGCTTTGCGAGGAACACGGCATCCTCGATCGGCAGAAGGCCGAAGGGTTGCGCATCTGGTTCCAAAGCATTTTCTCGCCTATAGGACGCCAACCCGCGCTGATCTGCGGCGGTATCGGCCCGTACTCGATCCTCGTGCGCTACTACGAGGGCAATTGGCAGGTGAGTGGGCTGCTCGGTTGGGAACACGCCCAAGGGTGGTGCCCAGCGTGGGAACACGTCACCTGCTTCGAGGCCACGAGCGACCCGCGCTTCTTCAGCCTGCGCGTTGGCTACGGCAACAGCTACGACGAGTTGACCAAACGCACCTACGAGCAGGTGCGCGAACCGGTGATGCAGCCCTACCGCGTGATGCTGGTGCTCCAGCGCATGCGCGAGGCGTATCTGCGGGGCGAAGTGATGCTTGGGCAGCAGTTGAAGGGTGTTCTTCAGGCGATGGTGCAAGCGAGCGATAAACGAATTATCGAACAATAAAGGATAACCATGGATACTTTTGAGCCACCGCTATTCGAGCTCTCCGCTCCTGGCAAAGTTGGCGTGAACCTGCCCGCGCTCGATGTCCCCGAGGCGGCGCTGCCAACCGAACTGCTGCGGCGCGATGAGTTGGAACCTATGCCAGAACTGAGCGAGCCAGAGGTGATGCGCCACTTTACCCGCATTAGTCAGCGCAACTTCTGTATCGACACGGGTATGTATCCGCTTGGCTCGTGCACCATGAAGCACAACCCCAAGCTGCACGAAGAAGTCGCCCGCTACGCCGGCTTCGCTGGCGCACATCCGCTGCAAGATGAGCAGGTGTCGCAGGGCGCGCTTCAGATTATGTACGAACTGCAAAGCTACCTGGCCGAGCTTTCGGGCTTCGATGCTGTGGCGTTGCAGCCTGCGGCTGGCGCACAGGGCGAGTTCACGGGTGTGCTGGTGTTCCGGGCCTACCACCTCTCGCGCGGCGATACCGAGCGCACGGAGATCCTGGTGCCCGACTCGGCGCACGGCACCAACCCGGCCACGGCTGCGATGGTCGGCATGCGCGTGATCGAGGTCAAGAGCGACCGACGCGGCAACGTCGATCTCGATGACCTGAAGAGCAAGCTCTCGCCCCGCACGGCTGGCCTGATGCTCACCAACCCGAACACGCTCGGCCTGTTCGAAGAGCAGGTGCAGGAAGTAGCTCGGCTGGTGCACGAGGCTGGCGGCCTGGTCTACGGCGATGGCGCGAACTTCAACGCCATCCTGGGCATCATCAAGCCGCGCATGGTGGGCATCGACCTGATGCACTACAACCTGCACAAGACCTTCACCACTCCGCACGGCGGCGGCGGCCCCGGCGCTGGCCCGGTCGGCTGTACCGCCGAACTTGCGCCGTTCCTGCCCAGCCCGGTCGTTGTGCGCAAGGACGATGGCAGCTTCGCGTTCCACACGCCGCCGCAGAGCATCGGTCGTATCAAGACCTTCTACGGCAACTTCGGCATGCTGGTGCGGGCGTGGACCTACATCCGCACGCTCGGCGCCGCTGGGCTGAAGGAAGTGAGCGAAACAGCGGTGCTGAACGCGAACTACCTCCTGAGCAAACTGCGCAACACCTATCCCGCCGCCTACGACCGAGGCTGTATGCACGAGTGCGTGCTGAAGGGGCAGATCGAGGGCGCGCCCGGCGTGCGCACGCTCGACATCGCCAAGCGGCTGATCGACTTCGGCTACCACCCGCCGACAGTCTACTTCCCGCTGATCGTGCCCGAGGCGATGATGATCGAGCCGACCGAGACGGAGAGCAAGCGCAATATGGACGGTTTCATCGAGGCGATGCTGCAGATCGCCGAGGAAGCCCGCCAAGACCCCGAGAGCCTGCACCAGGCGCCCACCACCGCACCCGTGCGACGGCTCGACGAGGTGCGCGCCGCTCGCCAGCCAGTCCTGAGCTACAACCCCGAGGCGTTCGCCAAACTGCGCGAGGAAGGCGCAGCCAAAGCCCACGCCTAACTATCCCCCAAAGGCAGGTGCTTGGAGCAATCCAGCACCTGCCGCCCTTTATTACTACACGAGATAACAAACCTGTTAACCAAATAACCCCGCTATATCACAAGCTATTCATTTAGCTACGATATAATTGATCTCAAGGACGGGAGAAACAGGCTACTGCTGATTGCAGCGGTATAGGATATAACCTGGGGGGGCATATGCCAAAGCATCAGTTTGCTCGCCTGATCCTCAACCGCCTCGTATGCAGCGCCATCCTGACTTTGGCGCTTGGGGCCGGCTTGGCCACGTTGCCAGGGCACCCGGCCACTGCCATCACCGTCCTCTACGACGCCGCGCAAGGCACACTCCCCAACGCCCAAGGCTTCTTCTACATCACCAATCCCATCCCGCCACACTCCGCCAGCCAACAGTTCGATACCGACGCCACGCTGCTCACCACCCTGCACAACAACGATCAAGCTGGATATTTCGCCACGGCCAACCCCGCGATCGTGCGGGCGAACGGCGCGACCGTGCGCTTCCGCCTTCAGGTGCTGCAGGAACAGCACAGCAGCCAACACCGCGCTGGCATCAGCTTGATCGTGCTGAGCAACGACAAACAGGGCATTGAACTAGGGTTTTGGGAGGATCAGATCTGGGCGCAGGACGACGGCGAGAATCTGTTTCGTAAAGCCGAAAGCGCCTCCTTCGACACCAGCGCTATGAAGGAGTATACGCTTACGCTGTTGGATAACACCTACACGCTCAGTAGCGGCTCACAGATCCTGAGCGGACGGCTGCGCGACTACAGTTCGTTTGGTTGGCCCTACAACACCGCCAATCTGATCTTCTTGGGCGACAACACCACGTCGGCGGGCGCGAAGATTCGTTTCGCGTATCTGTCGGTTGAGCCTGGCATCTCCCCACCCACGATAACACCGACCGCCACGGCCACGGCAACCCGCACCGCTACTGCCACCGCCACAGCTACGGCAACCGCTACCGCAACTCGCACTGCAACGGCTACGGCGACGGCAACCGCCACGGCAACCCGCACCGCTACTGCCACCGCCACGGCTACTGCAACGGCGACGGCGACCGCCACCGCAACTCGCACTGCTACCGCCACGGCTACTGCAACGGCAACCCACACCGCTACCGCCACGGCTACGGCGACAACAACTACGACCGCAACCGCAACCCGCACCAGCACGCCGACCAATACACCCACGGCGACACGCACTGCCACGCCAACAGTGCCTATCACTACGCCAGGGCAAGCCCCCGAACAGCAACGCTTCCTGCCCTTTATCACTGCGCCCTAAAAACGAACAAGCCCCCAGCATCGCGCCGGAGGCTCGTCGCACCTAACGAATCGTAGGGCCTACTCGGGGCCATACAGCTGCACAATCTCGCTCACCCCATCGCCGACGATCTTGCGGAAGCGCTTGCTCCACTCCAGCGCCTCCTCCAACGTGTTGGTATTCAGCACCGCGAAGCCAGCCGTCAACTCCTTCACCTCAATAAACGGCCCATCGGTTACAGTGAACTTGCCATTCTCCAAGATCAAGCGCGTGCCAGTGGGAGCCAAAGCGCCAGTCGTCACCAACACACCCGCCTGAGCCGCCTCGGCGATGAACGCGCCCATCTCCGCCATCAATTCTTCACTCGGTGGCTCGCCGTTATCAGGATTGTAAATCGGGCTATACACGAGGAATTGCATGACCGTTCTCCTTTGCCGAATAGCTCGGCCATTATACGCTGCTCCCACAAGATTGCCGCTTAGCAAGGAGCCAGACAAACACTCAGCGATTGCCGCTTCATCATATTATCGTTCGGCCTACGCCCGAATCGACAAGCCAACCGACCAAATTTCGAGCAATTTTATGTGCGAGGTAAACCTGCTCTCGGAGAATAGAGATATCTTCGTTACCCACAAAATCGGCTGCCACGAATTGTTAGGACCACAAAACGAACAGCTCACCCGCCCAGCTCCGCCAAACGCGCCTCAAAGAAGCGCCGCTCGGGCTCCAACTGCGTCAGCGCCAACGCCCGCCTGTACGCCTCTCGCGCATCCTCCACGCGCCCCAACCGACGATTCAGATCGGCGCGAGTAGCGTGCGCAAGATAATACTCTCCCAGCCCGCCGCGCTCCAGAATCGCATCGACCAGCGCAAGCCCAGCGGCGGGGCCATCGCGCATCGCCACCGCCACCGCACGGTTCAACTCCACCACGGGCGAAGGCATCACCTGCAACAGCAGATCGTACAACCCCACGATCTGCTGCCAATCGGTCTCCTCGATCGAAGGCGCCACCGCGTGCAGCGCCGAGATCGCCGCCTGAATGCAGTACGAACCAACCTGCCCGCTGCGCCACGCCTGCTCCACCAACTGCGTGCCCTCGGCGATCAGCGCCTGATCCCACAAACTGCGATCCTGCTCCTCAAGCCGAATCAGATCGCCCTCCGGCGAAGTGCGGGCCTTGCGCCGCGACTCGTGCAGCAGCATCAGCCCCAACAAACCCTGCACCTCCGGCTCCGGCAGCAGATCCACCAACAAACGCCCCAAACGGATCGCCTCGCCCGAAAGGTCGGGGCGCGTCAACGCATCGCCCGACGAAGCCGAATAACCCTCGTTGAACACCAAATAAATCACCTGCAACACCGTATTGAGGCGAGCGGGCAACTCCTCGCGCGAAGGCACCTGATACGGAATCTTCGCATCACGGATCTTGGCCTTCGCACGCACGATCCGCTGAGCCAACGTGGGTGGGGCCACCAAAAACGCCCGCGCGATCTCCTCAGTCGTAAGGCCACACACCTCGCGCAACGTCAGCGCCGTGCGAGCCTCGGGCGCGAGCGCCGGGTGGCAACACGTGAAGATCAGGCGCAGACGGTCGTCCTCCAAACCCTCGCCGCTCCACGGCTGCGCCTCGGCGTTCTGCTCGATCTGCTCGGCCAACAGCGCCAACGACGCATCGAAGCGCGCCCGACGGCGCATCGCATCGATCGCCTTGAAACGCCCCGCCGACACCAACCACGCATACGGATTCGCCGGAATGCCATCGCGGGGCCACTGCTCAAGCGCAGCCCGAAACGCATCGTGCAGCGCCTCCTCGGCCCGGTCGAAATCGCCGAGCAGACGGATCAGCGTCGCCAAAATACGGCGCGACTCATCGCGGTAGATCGCATCGAGCCGCTGATTCAAGTCGACAGTAGTCATCACAACAAACGCTAAGCGAAACGTCGCGCATTGCGAGCGCGAGCTTTAGCGGCTTCAACTTCACGATTCTTGGGCGGAGCATTGGTTTCGAGCGAGGCGAGCAACGTAGCGGCAGCGGCGGCCACCTGCTCCACAGCGGCATCGAAGGCGGCCTGATTAGCCTGCGAAGGCTTGTTAAACCCGCTAATCTTGCGCACAAACTGCAACGCAGCGGCGCGCACTTCCTCGTCGCTCACGGGCGGATCGAAGTTGAACAGCGGCTTGATGTTTCGGCACATCAGACACCTCTCATTAGAAGATTTGTTCGCCTCAAGGATACCACAAAATCAACCTTCCCGCAGAACCCATGCGCCACACCAACGTCAGCGTGTGTTGTTGTTGCTGACGCAAAGAAAGCGCGAACTCAGCCGATACGCCCGTGGTCATGCCCACGTTGATTCCCGGGGGGAGTGGCCACGCGGCACGAATCGCAGCGCTACAGCGGCTGCGCCCGTTGTGGCAATCGCCGTATCACCATTCACGCACAAAAAAGCGGCGCAGCCCAAGGCCACGCCGCTCAAACCACACAACGCGCAGCTACTTCACCACGCGATACGTCAGATGCGTCACACCCCGATCGGGCACCACACGCTGCACCTCAAGCTCGATCGGCTCGATGCCCAAATGCTCGAACAAGCGCACGCCGCTGCCCAACAGCACCGGAACCACATCCAAATGAATTGTATCAAGCAGGCCAGCCCGCAAGCATTGGCGCGTCACATCGGCGCCGGCCACGCCCACGGTCTTATCGCCCGCCAACTCGCGCGCCACCGCCACAGCCCGCTCAACGCCCTCGGTCACAAACGTGAACGGCGAATCGGCGCGCTCGGCCCATTCCTTCGGGATGCGGTGCGTCACCACCACCACCGGCACATTCATCGGGTGCTTGCCGCCCCAGGCCCCCGCCACATCGAACACGCGCCGCCCAGCCACAATTGCGCCAATCGCCTGATGCGCCTCGGCAAGTTGCTCGGCCCCCTCGTCGGTCACGCGCAGGTCCATCTGCTGCTCGCCAGTCTCCAAAGGGAACTCGTTCGAGCCAGCAAACATCCAAGCGAACAAGCGCTCAACATCATCGTTTGGACCAGCGATAAACCCATCAACCGAGATAGAATAGCCCACACCAACGGTCATCTTATCCTCCTCGCATATGCGGAGGCAAGTACTGCAACACCCAAGCATTGCCGTCTGGATCGCTGAACGAAGCGTATTTGACGCCGCGATCCTCCTGGATCTCGCTTATCTCCACGCCCCGCTCCACAAACCACGCCCGTACCGCCTCAATTTCTTCCACCACCAGATGCAAGCCTTTAAGCGAGCCAACCTGCATCTCCGACATCGCGCCAAAACCGATTGTGAACACGATCGAGCAGCCCGAGCCAGGTGGCGTCAACTGAACGATTCGCCTATCGGACGTAATCGTCACATCGTAGTCCACGTGAAATCCAAGTTGCTGCTCGTAGAACGCCTTGGCGCGATCCAGATCGGCAACGGGGACGGGCACCACTTCGAGCTTCATCTCGAACGGGCCAGTTTGCTCTGGCGACGTGCCCATGATCACCTCCTTGAAAACTACCGATCGTTCATCAGAACATCTGTAGCATACTCGTTTGGCGTGGGAATGTCTTGTACAGAACGGCAATTGCGTATCTGGTGAAGGCGCACGATCTGAGCGGGGGTGTGGCCGAGCCACAGCTTGAGGGAGCGGGTCAGGTGCGGCTGGTCGAAGTAGCCGACCTCGAACATCGCATCGGCGATGGAGTGGCCCGAGGCGAGCAGGGAGGCGGCCTGGTTGGCGCGTTGGTACTGCAATAACTGGCTCTGCGTGAGCCCGGTGGCTCGCAGGAAGCGGTGGCGCACGGTGCGGGGCGCGAGATTGGGCACGTAGCCATCGAGCACATCGCGGATCAGCGGATCGAAGGCCAACACGCCGCGCCGCACCAAGCGCTCCACGAATACGTCGATGTTCTCGACGCTGGGCATCTCCCAGGCCGAGGCATCCAACCAAAACGCCCGACCGGAGGCGGAGGGCAATTCGATCTCGCGGTTCAGGTACGTTCGCACAGGCATCTGCGGCATATAGGTGCCGAGCTTAAACTTCAGCCAGATCAGCTCGGCATCCGCGCCCCACTGCGCGATCCCCGATGCCGACCACGGGCCGACCAGGATGGCGCGACGCTGGCCGTGCAGGGAGCGCAACACCAAATGCCAGTGGATCTCGGCGGGGCGCACCACCCGAGCAGCGGCGAGTGTGGCGCCGTAGGTGATCGACTCGATATAGGGCGACTGGTGCGGGCGCTCGTGGACAATCAGGCTCATACAGGCGCTCCTTGAGCAAAACACTCGCACAAGCGTGCTAGTTGCTATTGTACACCCATTCGCGCCGCTATGGATCGTGCTTTGGTCTAAGGGGAAGGTGTTTTGAGCTGAGGGAACGTGGTACGTCTAACGCGATGATCCTACGCTGAGATCTCTCCCCATTCACTTCGCTCAGGGCTTCGACCGTTCGAGATGACAGCGTTTCGCCTCGTATATTCACTGTCATTCCGAACGGAGTGCCCAGCACAAAGTGAGGAATCTCAGTGTGTTTCGCTTCGTATATTCACTGTCATTCCGAACGGAGTGCATCGCACGAAGTGAGGAATCTCAGTGTGTTGCATTGTCTTCTACACTGAGATCTCTCCCCACTCGCTTCGCTCAGGGCTTCGACCGTTCGAGATGACAGCGGTTTTTCGATGCACCTACATTGAGATCCTTCACGCATTGATCAAAAACAGGTCGTTCGGAATACGCACAGAAATCTCAAAAATCTGTGCAATCTGTGTCATCTGAGGACAAGCGATTACCTTGCCTCACGCAGGTAGCGCAGCCAGCACTGCAACAGATACGCAGCGGCGGTGTTGCGGCTGATCCCCAACGGTTGGTCGCCCGCGCCGCCCTCGAAGCGCAGCGTGCTCACCAACAAGCGCCCGCGCCCCCATGCAACCTCGGCGGCGTAGTCGTACTGATGCATGGCCCGCATATCGAGCCGCCGCAGGATGGGCTTCGCGTTCAGCTTGCGCGTATCCAACGCCACATCGGTCGCGCAGCCGTACAGTTGCAGCCCCAACTCCTCGGTGGGGAAATCACGCCAAGCCGGATGCGGCTCGGCCAAGCGCAACGCCTCGCGCCAGAACGGCAGTTCCACCGTCGGGCAAGGGCCAGAGGTATGGTGCGCCGCCTGCAATAGCAGCGCACGACCACCGCCCGCCACAAACGAATCAAGCTCGGGCGTCCAGAGCGTCGCCAGCACCACCGCATGGCGCGGCGCCCGCTCGGGATGCGCCAATACCTGAACCTGCTGCGCGATCTGCCGTAGATCCCGCAGCCGTCCCAGCGGATCAAACAGAAACACGTTGTCCAAGCCGTTCCAGTAATCGCGGGGGAAACACCAGAGCGGCCAACTGTTGGTTGTCTGCTCATCGCCGATCGTGAGCGTGGCCCGCAGCGTGGCGCGGCGCGGCTGCGGCACATCGGGCGAGATCCACTCCGCCACCGTCAGTTCGCGCAGATCACCAGGCCGAATCGCATTCGCCGTGGTGTGCTGGCCGCTCGCAAACGGCGCGCCCTCGGCAAAGCCCACTGTCCAGCGCACTTCAGCAGGCCCACTGCTGCGGCCATAGTGCGACGCGATCAGGTGCGCGCGGATCGGCGCGCCAGCCGTGTAGCTCCACGTATCCCACGGAGCAATGCGGTCGCCGCCACTCAGCCACGCCCGCCGCCGCCCCCAGCCGACCAACACCACCAGATCATCGTTAAACGATCGAAACTCGTCGGGCGCGTGCTTTAGGCGGTCGAGCTCGTCCCACATGCCCGGCGTGCTGATCGGCGTGTCGCGCTCGCCCGTAATGACGTAGCCGCCGATCTCGCGGTAGGTGCGCATCAACTCCAGCACGTACTTGCGGTAGATCAGCGCCTGCTGCTCGGACAGCCGCTCCAGCTCCGCACCGCGCTCCCACAGCCCCAGCGCCTGCAGCCGCCCCTGCTGATGCACGATCTCGTACTGCCAGCGCGCGCCCTGCGGATTCACCTGTTGATCGGCGCTGGTCCACCACGGCAACTGATCGCCATCGGAGAGCCGCCGCAGATCGCGGAAGGTATCGGCGTCGCAGAACTCGCCGAACAGCCAGGGCTGCGTGGCCCGCCAGCGGGGCGAAAACTGGTCGATCAGCGCGCGGTAGAACTGCAGATCGCTGTAGAAGTGGTAATCGTAGAATTCGGCGTGTTCGTCGAGCAGGCCGCCGTACGCCTCGCCGGAGCCGCTGTTGTCGCGCACCAGCGCATCGCCGCCCAGCCGCTTCACCATCTCGAACAGCGGAGCGAGCAGATCCGAGCCGACGCTGCGGTTCAACTCACAGCCCAGCGTGTAAAGGATCACCGAGGGATGGTTGCGGGCCTGGCGCACCAATCGCTCGTATTCCAGCGGCGTCTGCTCGCGAAAGAACGGCGTGGGGTTCGGCAACCACATCGGCAACTCGACCCACAACAGCATGCCGAGCTCGTCGGCTATATAGAAGTAGTAGCTGGGCGGGAACCACAGGCAGAGCTTGACGCCGTTGTAGCCGAGCGCCTTCAGGCGCAGCATGTCGGCGCGCACCCGCTCGGGGCCGGGGTTGCTGTGCAGCACATCGGGGTACCAGCCCCACGAGAGCACCATGCGCACATGCAGCGGCAGACCGTTCAGCAAGATACTGCTGCCGTCCACCTCCACGCTGCGCAACCCGAAGCGCACCACACGCTCATCGCCGTTGAGCAACCGCACACGGGCCGTGTACAAACGCGGCTCGCGGGGCGACCAAGGCTGCGGATTCGGCAGTTGGGTGGAACATCGTATGCCACGCTGCCCCTGCGCCGCGCCCTGGTACACCTGCATGCCATCCGGATCGCTGATGCTGATACTGATCTCGGAGAACTGATCGAGATCAACCATCACCTCGACCGCGCCGTCGGCCTGGCCGCGCACGTGGACATCCTCGAACACCACGGGGCCGCTCGGCTCCAGCGTCACCGATTGCCAGATGCCGCCGAACACATGGCCCCACACGTACGGCAAAAAGCCCGCCAACGTCTCGCGCAACGGAAAGCGCCCCGGCACGTAAGCGCTCGATGGGCCGCGCGTTGGCCCGGCGGGCTTCTCGACCTGTACCACCACTTCGGCGGTTTGGCCGGGCGCGACGGCATCGGTGATCTCGATGGCGAACGAATCCCACATACCGATGTGCTGCCCGACCACCTGGCCGTTCACCGAGACGACGCAGTGGTAGCTCACGCCGCCAAACCGCAACCACAGGCGTTGGCCGCTCCACTCGGTGGGTACGCTGAAGTTGGTGCGATACCAGACCGGGCCGGACAGCAGTTTGTGGGCGCCCAACGCCTCCCAACATCCCGGCACGGCGATCGGCTGCCAATCGTGTTGGCCCTCAAAACGACATTCCCAGGTATCGAGTGTGAGCATTGGAGTGCCTTTCCTGTTCGCTGTAACGGCACGTATTGTACTACGCCGCCTGGTCGAACGGCGGCACATGCAGCGCCGTGCCCCAATCAAGGCGGTGTGGCTGTCCGTTCAGTTCGAGCGTGAAGGTGCTGGAATCGTGCGGCTGAATGCTGATGTGCAGCGGCGCGTCCCGCCAATGCAGGTGCAGATCGTAGCGCCGACCAGCCACTCGCCACTCGTGCGGCAGGTTCGGACCGATGTGCAGGCCGTCCTCGGTGGGGCTCAGGCCGACCAGCGTGTGCAACAGCAGGTGCGTGGTGAAGGCGCCCCAACCATACCCCTCGCCACCGCAGCGCCCGTTCAGCGGCCAATACTCGCAGGCGATGCCGGGCAGCGTGCGGTCGGGCGCGGCTTGGCGGGCGTCCCAGAACGTGTAGGCCCGCTCGCAGATCGCGGCGGCGATCGTGGCGGCAGTGACGGTCTGCCCCACGGCCTCGGCGGCCGCCACAGCCACCCACGCGAACATCGGCCAGACCAGCGCATCGGGATTGAGCAGGGCGGCATCTGGCTGCATCGCACCGTTCGGTTGGTGCGGCAGACGCAAAGCGAGCGGCGTCAGCAGCATGATGTCGTTCAGCGTGGTAAACTGCCCGGCCCGCGCATCGAAATCGGCCCAGCGTTGGCCGTTCCACAAGCGCGCCGTAGCGGCGGTGAGCATCTCGGCGCGTTCCTGCCAGTGCTGTTGATCGGCGGGGCGCTCCAACAGGGCGGCGAAGTACGCCAGCGTGTCGGCGGCGTGGGCCAGCGCGGCGTACAGATCGACGGGGCGAATATGGCGCACTGGGTGGCCGCCACCGAGCGGCTGCGGCCCGAAGCGCGGCGAATCATCTTGGCCGGATTCCCAGCTACAGCTAAAGAACCAGCCGCCATCCTCGGCTTGGCGCTGCTTCAGCCACCATTCGAGATACTCGGACAGGAAGGGGAAAATCGCTTGCAGCCAGGCTTGGTTTGGCGACAAATCGTACAGCCACCTCGCCACCAAGAACGGGAAGCCCCAGTTTGGCCCGGTGCCGCAGACAGTGCCGTCGGCGGCGACCATGTTGTAGCTGCCATCCTCACGGGAGCAGGGCACGTTCGGCAAGGGCGCGTCGCGAAAGGTGTTGAGCAGCAGTTGTTGGGCGAAGTGCGGGTTAGCGTAGCCCAGCAGCAACGAGTCGATGGCCGCCTCAGCCAGCACCACCCGCGGCGCATGAATCTGCATGCCATCCCACACGTTTTGGTAGATACCCATGGGCTGCCGCACCACCATGCGCAGCGTCTCGAGATCGTACACCAAGCCGCGACGCCAATGCGCGGGCCAATCGCCACTGAGGCGAGGCGCAGTCGCCCAAAACGCATCGTCCTGCTGGATTTTCTCGTCGCGCAGGGTGGCGGCCACATCTCGCACGGCGATCAAGTGGTGGCGAGCAGCATCGGCGGTGTGGCCCCGCGCGAACAACACCTGAATGTCGCGCTCGGCGGGCGCATCGAACTGCCAAACCCCGTGCAGCGCCACGGGTCGCCCCTGCTGGCCCAACGTCGCCACGAAGCCATCGGCGGGCAGGCCGGGCGCGGGCTGCGCGGCCCACGTAGCCGCCAGCGCAGCATCGGGCGTGATGCCCAACGTGCGAGCGGGCAGATCGCACCACAGCGCGAAGGCTTCGCCATCCTCAAACGCCTGCAGGATCAGCATGTCGTTGGCGAAGAAGCCCACCAAACCAGATTCGCCCCACGCGCCAGAAATACCATGATGACGTTGATAGAGGGCGTGAATCGAAAGTTCGGCGGGTTTCGATAATCGTAGGCGCGCGTGCAGCACATGTTCGCTCACTAACTGCCATTCCGACTCAAGGTAGTACTCTTGATGCCGACAGACGAATCGTTTCAGCTGTTTTGTGTGGTATGGACTGGTAACACCATCGTACATCGCAAGTTGCGTATGACCAGCGAAACCGATCGATAGACCCGCCCGGTACCGTTCATGTTGGCCGCCGTACCCGCCAGGAAACGCTGGAACATGCCAATAAAAGCCGTTCTGATGCGAACGAACAACTCCGCGCTGACGAAGTTTATGCGTATGCGTTGGATTATCGAGATACCCATGAGGAGTGTAATCATCGATCGGGAAGTGCACCACTACTTCTCCTACTACACGATTAACTCATTTTATTAATCTTTACTTTGTATATTTTCACATGAAGATGCTATAAAAACATTTTCGTTTATAATAGGATATAGCATATACGACCGTTTTAAATCACCATCATTCTTTGGTATACTAAGATATATCATCTCTTCGGCACGGTCCATCCATCTTCGATAAAATCAAAACTTTTCTTGCCAGGGGTATAGCAACAATATGTTCATAACTGAACATTCTATGAACGTGTCTTTTAGTGAACGTATTTAGTGCAAGGATGCAAGTGTATGCGACAATGGATCATGCGTCTTTCAACAATTGAAGGTCAAGATGAGGATGGACAACGACGAGCCCAAATGATTTTTATTGTAACGTTGGGCTTAATTGTTACCAGCTTAATGTTGGTGCCATTAGCATTCGCTTTTAAGAGTGGCACGTACGGATGGTTGACGCCGCTCGCGAATTGTTTCCTTATGGCTACTTCTTTCCTGGCCTTGCGGTGGGGGCGGGTCGAGTTAGCCGCTTGGATTATTATCGCAACATTATTTATAGGCTGCATCGTCCCAATACTTATTGATAATTCAATTTCTATCTCGCTCTTTTTTGCTGCACTTCCTCTGTTATTTGCGAGCCTGACCCTACGCCCCGTCCACATCTGGTTTGTGCTTATTCTGCTTTTGGTGTCCGTGGGCATCTGTGTTTTGATTCTTCCACCATCGGCCTACAGCAGCAGAGAAAACCAACTCTTGCTGTTCGGCAGCGTGATTTTCTTCGGCATTGTAGCACTGCTCAGTTATTTAGGAGCGAACAACACAGCGCATGCCATCCAAACCATTCGTCAGGCGCGCCAACAAGTCGAAATGAGCTTAAACGAACTTGCGCATAGTCATTCTGTGCTTGAGGAGCGTATCTCCGAACGCACCGCCGCCCTTCAGCGCGCGCTCAACGAAGTCGAGACGCGCGCCCGAGCGCAAGAACAACTCCTCGCCGAGAATGAGAAACAACGCGCTATCATCCGCGAGATGAGCGTGCCCGTCATTCCTGTCAGCGAGAAGATCCTGGTGATGCCGCTGGTCGGCGAGCTTGATGAGGAACGGCTTGAGCATTTTCAACAACAAGCGCTCAAGGCACTCGAACGCTATAAAGTGAAGTTCTTGGTGCTCGATATCACCGGCATCCCATTCGTTGATAGTCTGGTTGCCGAGAGGTTGCTCAACGTCGTGCAGTCATCGCGCCTCTTGGGCACCGACGTCATTCTGGTGGGTATCCGCCCCGAGGTGGCCCAAACCGTTGTGCAACTCGGCCTGAACCTCTCGGGGATTCGCTCGTTTAGCTCGCTCCAATCCGCGCTCGCCGAGATTTATATACCCTACCATCAGGTGATCCGATCACCTGCCACTATTACTATGTAACGCTCGCTGCGTACGCTTCGTACCAGCTCTTCATCTCAGATTATGTGATGTCGATGCACTGCAACGCGCAGTACATCGACATCGCTGATTTTCAGAGATATTCTAACTTCACCTATTACAAACGATATTACTCCACACATCCACTCCATTCCTCTCGGTAACCCCATCATTTTAACGATATTTTCACTTCAACCATTTTTATTGTTCAGCGCCTCAAAATGCTCACTTCACAAACTTTCATTAATCAACCAGGGATCTCGTGTTAGTATCACATAAAAACCCTCTTTATCATTGATCTCTTCTATAAGAAACTGATATAATTCCTTCAGTTTCTTCTCCAACCCTGTCCATCGTCAATTTCCGACAGGTCATATCTTTCGAAATCCTTCTCCTATCTCGGTAGCCGTGCTCTATCAACTTTCATTGCAAGTGAGTGAACCCAAGTGTTCAGATAGGAAACCATGAAAAACGCGCTTTATCGATTGCTAACCGTGCAATCCCAAGACGAAGAAACACAACAACGCGGCCAAATGGTCATCATCATTGGCCTAGCGATTGGCCTCACGTGCCTGTTTCTACTGCCAGTCACGTTTTTCGGGAACTCATCGAGATTTGGTGCTATTTTACTCACCTGCTCAATGATTGGCCTCTTTATCTCGATTTGGCTCGCACGCATCGGCCAGGTCACGCTGAGCACCTGGCTGCAGATCGGCATCGTCATTGCAGGCACAATCAGCGCAGATCTCGCCTCTCAGCAGGTGTCATTCGGAGCGTTCTTTCTAGGGATCGCGCCGCTGATCGCAAGCCTGATCATGCGCCCTCGCGAGATCTGGATCGTCCTGATCATCAATATCATCCTGCTGCTGATCGTAGGCTGGAACAGTTCCCCCAATGCGCCACTGCTCGCTAATAACACGTGGTTATCGCTCAGCGGTGCGCTCATCTTTCAAGGCGTCATCAGCTCGCTCGGCTTCCTCGGCGCCTCACACATTCAGCGCACACTCCAACGGGTGTACGCGGCACGTAACCTCGCGCAGCAGAACGCCGCAGAGCTCGCCCGCACCAATGAAGAGCTTGAGGCCCGCATCCAAGAACGCACGCTCGCACTCCAAACAGCGTTCGCCGAGGTGCAGGAGCGCGCCGAAGCCCAAGCGCGCCTGATCGCCGAAAACGAGCAGCAGCGCCAGATGATCCTGCAAATGAGCGTCCCGATCATCCCCGTCAGCGACTCGGTGATGGTGATGCCGCTGGTCGGCTCGCTCGATTCACAGCGCCTCAACCACCTGACCCAGCACGCCCTACACACCATTCAAGAGAGCAAGACGCGCTATCTGGTGCTCGATATCACCGGCCTCGTTCTAGTGGATACGCAGGTGGCCCAAGGTATTATGAAGGTCGTGCAATCGACGCGCCTGTTGGGAGCCGAGACGCTGCTGGTCGGCATTCGCCCCGAGGTGGCCCAAACCGTCGTGCAACTCGGCCTGCGCCTCGACGACATCCGCACGTACAGCACGCTCCAAGCGGCGCTTACAAGCCTCTCCGACGAGGTCGTCAAATCAAAAGAGCACATCATCCAACAGTAGAGTTGTTTCCTTCTGCTGCACAATCTCGCGATACCGCTCTTACAGCATCGCGAGATTGTGCTTTTCATCGTAAAACGAAGAATCACTTCATCGTCACAGTTCCACCGAATCCACGTTCTCCCCTCTCTGAAGCGCAATTTCTACGTCTCCGCCAATCTCCTCGCCAAAAGCAATCATTCATTACAATACCAAGATTAAACGAGATTTAAACATCTCAAATCACTACAACTACAACCTTAGACCTATTTCCCACAACAATAGTAACCACATGAAATCTTCGTGCGTCCTCATAGCATACAACACTTCATAAAGCGTTGTATTGACATAGATGAATATAAATGAGGTAAAAACGTGATTGAACAACTGTCAGAGCAACTCATTCGCGCTAACGATATCGCAATCGAACAATTGCGCATTGCATTGCCTGGACGTGTCTATACACCGGAAGACGAAGGGTACGACGCAGCACGCGCCGGATACGCACTGCTCGACCAGCCATCGCCCGACATCATCGTATTCGTCGAGGACAAGGACGATGTGGTCACCGCCGTCAACGTAGCCCGCGAAAACAACCTGAGCGTCGGCGTGCAAGCCACCGGTCACAACTTCGGTTTCCCGTTCCAGGGTGGCCTGCGCATCAACACCAGCCGCATGCAAGGCTTCAGCATCAACCCCGAGCGACAGATCGCCCGTGTTGAGGCAGGCGTTCGTTGGGGCACAGTTGTTCAAGCCGCGCAAGAGTACGGCCTCGCGCCGCTCAACGGCTCCTCGCCGACCGTCGGCGTCGTCGGCTACTCGCTATTCGGCGGCTTCGGCTGGATGCTGCGCAAATACGGTGCAGCCGTCGATAGCGTCGTCGCCATCGAAGTCGTCACCGCCGATGGGCAGTTCCGGCGCGTCAGCGCCACCGAAGAGCCCGACCTGTTCTGGGCACTGCGGGGCGCCAGCGGCAACTTCGGCATCGTCACCGCCATCGAATTCAAGCTCTACCCGGTCAGCCAGATCTACGGTGGCGCGATCTTCTACGACATCGAGCACGCCGCCGAGGTCCTCACCGCCTACAGCAAATGGGTCGCCACCCAGCCCGAGGAGATGACCACCTCGATCGTGATTATGCGCCTGCCGCCGCTGCCGGACCTGCCACCGTTCCTGGCTGGCAAAGCCGTCATCAGCGTGCGCGGAGCATTCATCGGCAGCGAGATCGGCGGTCAACACCTGCTGGCGCCCATGCTGTCGCTCAAAGGCATCATCGCCAACACCTTCCGCATGATGCCCTACAGCGAGAACGGCAGCATCGCCAACGACCCAGTCGACCCGATCCCCGCCTACCGCAAAACCGCCATGCTCAAAGGCCTCTCGCCAGCCGTCATCGAAACCATCGTGCGCCTGGCTGGCCCACAAGCCTCAGCGCCCGTGATGATGTTCGAGATCCGGCACATTCGCGGCGCAATGTCCCGCGTCCCCGACGACGCCTGCGCCTTCAGCCAGCGCCACGCGCCGTTCATCATGCAAACCATCAACCTGATCATGGGTCCCGAGCAGGGTGTCGTCGTCAAACGCAACACGCAGACCATCGCAGACGCTATGGCACCCTTCACCACGGGCGGCGTGCTGCCCAGCTGGCTCGGCGATGGCGACTACGGCCACGAGCGCATGCGGGCGGGCTTCTCGGAAGCGCACTACAAGCGCCTCACCGAGCTTAAGCGCCACTACGACCCGACCAACATGTTCTGCCAGAACCACAACATCAAACCCGCAGAATAACACCACGGTAACAACAACGACCCTGCACAAACGTGTAGGGTCGTTTTCCTGTCTCCAAACCGCTACCAGGTGACGATTATCCACAGATTACACAGATTATTTTGTATGTGGGAACGGTAACGAGTGCTCGATTGCAGCATTCAAATAGATACGCACACTTCCCACAATAAAAGGCAATACCTTGCTGCCGCAGGCTAAACGGGTGAATCGGTGATCAGGTGACCAGGTGCAACACCAACAACCAGCACACCACACCGCACGTTGCCACCACAACCCCGACCCAAACCACAAACCGCCACGTAACGCAAGGTGCCGGCCAACAACGGCACCGAGCACATCGCCACGTGGCAGTTCAACGCATTCGACCTCGACATCCCCGCCCTGCGCATCGGCGCTCAAACCATCCGCGTCGCCGAGCCGCTGCCGTGGGACGTTTGGCTGTGGAGCGGCATCCCGTTCGCCCTGATCATCTTCGGCATCATCGAAGGGATCGTGCTGTTCAGCGCCATCCTCAGCCTGATCGCGGTCGCCATCAACATCAAAATCTTCCGCGCCAACATCTCGCCCTCGCTGCAATTCCCGCTCAGCATCATCTTCACACTGCTCGTATGCCTGATCTTCGGCAGATTCGTGGGCCTGTTCATACCCGGGTAGAACAAGACACCGCGCCTCAGCATCAGCGTGCTTTGATTCTGCTGGCGCAAGAGGTCCAACCGCAGCAACAACGCCCGTGGTTTTGCCCCCGCTTAAATTTGCGGCGCCGCGCACAAACGACAGCAAACGCAGTGCTACGGCAGTGTGGTCAACCACATCAGCGTTTCGCGCACCACCACGCGCCTTGTCACCTTGACAGCGCTATGCGCTCGTGCGATGATTCCCCTCCAATTGCCGAAGCCCAAAGCACCATTCACTGGGCAGTTCATTCTGGAGGAACAAGTTGGATACTCTTGTGCTGAAGCTCGTCCTCACGCCGACCATCATCGGCATGGCGAGCCTAGCAGGCCGACGCTGGGGGCCGGCAATTAGCGGTTGGCTTGTAGGCCTACCGTTCACCTCGGGACCAATCGCGCTCTTTCTGGCGCTTGCGCACGGAACAACATTCGCCGCCGCCGCTGCGGTTGGCACATTGGCAGGGACCATCTCGCCTGCGGCCTTCTGCGTGACATACGCTTGGCTCGCACGCTACGGCTGGCCGATCGCCATTACAGGGGGCTTCGCCGTGTTTGCGGTGGTCACCGCCCTACTGCAATCGCTGCCATTGACACTACCGCTGGCACTGCCGCTCGTGGTGATCGGCCTCATCGCCGCGATTTGGCTGATGCCACGCCGCTCCGAGAGCACGAACACCGCCTCGGTTCCGCCACCCGCCTGGGACCTGCCCGCTCGAATGATCGTGGCGACAGCCTTTGTGCTGCTGCTTACTGCGGGCGCGCCGATGCTCGGCCCACAACTCACGGGCCTGCTCTCGCCATTTCCACTATTCGCGTCGATTTTGGCGGTGTTTGCGCACCATCAAGTTGGCAGCCAAGCAGCGATGAACGTGCTGCGCGGCTTGCTGCTCGGGCTATTCGCCTTCACTGGCTTCTTCTCAGTACTCTCGGCCCTGCTCGTCACCTTCGGCATCACCATCTCGTTCATTGCCGCGCTGGTGACCGCGCTGCTCATTCAAGGCAGCTCGCTCTGGCTGATGCGACGCGCTGCGAAAAACGCCTCCAAATGACGGGTGGCCTTTCAAACGAGCCTACAGCAGGTCTATGTTGTGATGTCGAAGCTCTGCCAGGCGCAGCGCCTCGACATCATTTTTTTGGGAGATGTCGGTATCCATTGTTCGGCACATCCCGACATCTGCGTCATCTGGTACAATATATCATCATATACTGATATCATGATATGGTGATGGTATGGCGAGCATCACAAAACAAGCGACCACCCTCAAAGCAAAACTCTTTCGCGGCTTCTCCGACCCGTCGCGCCTCTCGATCCTCGAAGTACTGCGCGAAGGCCCACGCACCGTCAGCGAGATCGTCGCTGCGACCAACCTCTCGCAGCCGAACGTCTCGAACCACCTAGCCTGTCTGCGCGACTGCGACCTCGTCATCACGCAGCAGCAAGGCCGATACACGCAATACCAACTCGCCGACGAACGCATCGCACGCATCCTCGACTACGCCGACGGTCTCCTTGCCGACGTAGCCCACGGTGTCTACCAATGCACGCGCTACACCGAGCACAAGGAGCAGTGACATGGCAACACAAACCATCGAGATCGCCATCAAAGGGATGGATTGCAGCTCCTGCGTCCAACACGTGCAAACCGCCATCGAAGCGCTCCCAGGCGTTCGCTCGGTGAACGTGCTGCTCGCCACCGAAAAAGCCATCATCCAACTCGATCCGCAACAGGTCGACCTGCCCACCATCGCCAAAGCCGTCGCCGATGCGGGCTACAGCGTCCCAACACCCAGCGCTGCAGACACACCGAGCAGCCGCAGCGTTCGCGACCTCTCGCGCCCCATCATCACCGTCTTCGGCATCGTCTGCTGCCTCGTCCTGTTCGTCGTCGTGGTGGGCGAATGGCTCGGCCTATTCGAAGCCATCACCAAGCGCGTCCCCTGGCCAAGCGGCGCAGGCATCGTGCTGCTGGTTGGCTTCCCGATTTTCCGCAACGTCGTGCAGGCCGCGCTGCGCAAACAGATCATCTCGCACACGCTGATGAGCTTGGGAGCGCTCGCCGCACTCGCAGTGGGCGAATGGGCCACCGCCGTCGTCGTGGTGTTCTTTATGCGGGTTGGCGACTACGCCGAACACTTCACCACCGAACAGGCCCGCAGCGCCGTCAAAAACCTCACACGCCTCGCGCCGCAGACCGCCCGCATCGAGCGCGATGACCTTGAGCAGGAGGTGGACATCAGCCAGGTCACCCCGGGAGACATCGTGGTGGTGCGTCCGGGTGAGCAGATCCCAGTAGATGGCGAGGTGATCGCGGGGCAGGCCACCGTCGATCAGGCCGCCATCACGGGCGAACCAATGCCAGTCGAGGTCGGCATCGGCAGCAACGTCTTTGCGGCTACCATCATACATCTCGGCAGCATCAAGATCCGCGCAACCCGCGTCGGGGCTGCCAGCACCTTCGGCAGAGTCATCAGCATGGTCGAGGAAGCCGAGACGCACCGCGCCGACGTGCAGCGCATCGCCGATAAATTCTCGGCCTACTACCTGCCCGTGGTCGCCACCATCGCCCTGCTCACCTTCCTGCTGCGGCGCGACCCGCTCTCGACAGCGGCAGTGTTGGTGGTGGCCTGCTCCTGCTCGTTCGCGCTCGCCACGCCGATCGCAATGCTTGCCTCAATCGGCGCAGCCGCCAAGCGCGGCCTGCTGATCAAGGGTGGCAAATACCTCGAAACGCTGGCCCAAACCGATGTAGTGCTGGTCGATAAGACGGGGACGCTCACCCTCGGCAAACCGACGATCGTCGATATTGTGCCGCTCAACGGCATCACCGCCACCGAACTGCTCGCGCTCGCAGCCTCCGCCGAGCGCTACTCCGAGCACCCGCTCGCCGAAGCGGTGCGCAACGCCGCACAAGCGCAGGGCCTCGCGCTCGCCCCCGCCGACGAGTTCGAGGTGGTGCCGGGCTGTGGCGTGCGCGCCAGCATCGCCGGGAGTCGCATCGCCGTCGGCAGCAGCCGCATCATCGCCAGCGCCGCCCCGCCCGAGGCGCAACCACTGCTTGCGCAGCAGCGCACACTGCTCTACGTCGCCAAAGACGATGCCTTTATCGGCGTGCTCGGAGCCATCGACACCGTGCGCCCCGAAGTGCCCCAAGCGCTCGCCGCACTGCGCAGCCAAGGCCTCAAACAGATCGAGCTATTGACGGGCGACCACGAACAGGCCGCCGCAGCGCTCGCCGAACAGCTCGGCATCACCTACCGCGCCAACCTCTTGCCCGAGGACAAGATCGCCATCGTCAAGGAGTACCAGCAACGCGGCCACACCGTCGCGATGGTCGGCGACGGCATCAACGACGCGCCCGCGCTGGCTCAAGCCAATGTGGGCATCGCTATGGGCGCGGCGGGCACCGACATCGCCATCGAGGCGGCCCACATCGCCCTTATGCGCGACGATTGGACACTGGTGCCGGATGTGTTCGGCATTGCGCGCCGCACCCTGCGCATTGTCAAGGGCAACTTCACCTTCACCATCGCCTACAACGCCATCGGCCTCGCGCTGGCAGCGCTGGGCTTCCTGCCGCCGATCTTCGCCGCCGCCGCCCAATCGCTGCCCGACCTGGGCATCCTCGCCAACTCATCGCGGCTGCTGCGGGCCAGACAAGGTGACAAGGTGACAAGGTGACCGGGTAACTTGGTGACTTGGTGACCTGGTGTTGTCGCTCTGTTGGTGCGCATTCCGGTCATTCTGAACGAGCGCAGCGAAATGCGGGTGACAAGGTGACCTGGTGACTTGGTGCTATCGCTCTGTTGGTGCGCATTCCGGTCATTCTGAACGAGCGCAGCGAAGTGAAGAATCTCCTCGTCTCATACAACCTTGAGCGCCTGGATTCCTTTGGAAAGACTCGTTCAGGATGACCCCGCTTTTACGGCGAAATACAATGCTACTCATTGCAGGGCTTTGCCGACCTGTCAGTTGCTTCCGAAGGCTTTCTGATGCTCCAAAACGCATCTGGTGGGTCAAAAGCAATGCGATTCATTGCTTGCTTCGCTCCCGCGTTGAGATCCTTCACTTCGCCTGTGGCTCGTTCAGGATGACCCCGCTTCTCTTCGTTTCCGCGCTGAGATCTCTCACGTGCGTTCGAGATGACAGTGTTTTTCATTGCATTCAAAAGTATCTCATTGTCATTCCGAATGAGTGCGCAGCACGAAATGAGGAATCTCGTCGTTTTTCATTGTAGGGCGCATTGAGATCTCTCACGTGCGTTCGAGATGACAGTGTTTTTCGTTGCATTCAACGCGGGCACGGTATGCCGTTTGTAGCATCCTAATACCTTAGAACACCGCATCCTCAATGTCTCTCATTGTCATTCCGAATGGAGTGCGCAGCACGAAATGAGGAATCTCGTCGTTTTTCATTGTAGGGTGCATTGAAATCTCTCACGTGCGTTCGAGATGACAGTGTTTTTCATTGCATTCAAAAGTATCTCATTGTCATTCCGAATGAGTGCGCAGCACGAAATGAGGAATCTCGTCGTTTTTCATTGTAGGGCGCATTGAGA
>Ga0207874_1001314_pt1 | contig 29001 bp, 17 predicted proteins | sample HigsolmetaAR201D_FD_184833 | JGI IMG/M metagenome (GOLD analysis project Ga0207874, IMG submission 184833) | Ionic liquid and high solid enriched microbial communities from the Joint BioEnergy Institute, USA - AR20-1-D (SPAdes) (version 2) ...
GCGAAAACGTCGGCAACGCCACCAATAGCTACACCAACCTCACCTTCTGGCTCTACCCCGCTGCGGATGGACGCAGCACCGACAGCTACGATTGGAACGATGCGCAAGGTCAACGACGACGCTTTCAAATCCACTATGCCGCCGATGGCAGCACCGAGATCGAGGTGCCCGCGCTAGGGCACCCTTGCCGCGTGGCGATCGTCGGTGGGGCGGCTGTGGATGTGAGCGCATCCGACCAATCGCAGCGCATCACCGTGCGACCTGCGAGCTAGTGTAGCGCGTGGGTAATCGGGCGGCGACAATGAGGTTGCCGCCCGAACAACGATGTTCAATGTTATAAGGAGGCTCGCATGCGATTGCGACGTTCGCGACCGCTCGGATGGTTGTTCCTTCTAACACTCATTTGTCAGTTTCTCATCACTGTTCCCCGAGCATCGGCCCTAAGCGGCATCTACCACAACCCCTACGGCAACGACGAACTGTACGCAACTGAACAGACCGAACGCGTGCCCCGCGACCCAATGGCGGGCGACACCGTGTACTTGAACGCGACCACCTGGCCGATCGAAATGGGCCAGAGCGTGTGGATCACGTGGACCAAGAACGGCGTGAACCAGACGCCGATCGGCGCAGCATGGCAGTACAACAGCGGCAACAACTCCTACTGGCGCATCACGATGGGCAGCTTCTCACGTGGTGACCACATCGTCTACACCGTTCACGCCGATGTGAACGGCAGCGGCCAGATCAGCACGGGGCCGTTCAGCTTCAGGGTCACCTCGTGGAGCCACGTGACCAACGTGAGCAGTTACACCAACAACGGTACCTCGGTGGATATCACCACGGGCGACAGCGAGGGCAGTTTCACACCCAAGGTGCGCATCGCCTTCCCCACCACCGACAGCTTCCGGCTGCAACTCGCACCCACGGGCACGGGCCTGAACATCAGCGGCATCAACAGCTACAGTGTCGCCAACACCTCCAGCACACTCACGCTCTCAACCACCGATCTGGTGTTGAAGGTGAACAAGACGCCCTTCCGCCTTGCGGTTTACAAAGGCGATGGCACCACACTGATCACGCAGCAGTACGACTCGACGATCTTCCGCAACCTCGGGTGGGCCAGCGACGGCAGCACGACCGTCACCAAGATCGAGGATCACTATCTCAGCCCGCTGGGCGAACGCTTCGAAGGATTTGGTGAGCGCTACGACTACCTGAACCAACGCGGTCATGATGTCCACAATTATGTCTACAACCAGTACCGCGACCAGGGTAGCACGCACCGCACCTATCTCTCGGTGCCGTTCTTCATCAACTCGGCGGGATACGGCATCTACATCCCCAGCACGCGCTACTCCATCTTCAACATCGGCACGTATCTGAACGATATGGTCGGCTTCACCACCGATACGGGCGGCGCGCTGAACTCCACATTCGACTATTACTTCTTCACTGGCACGCCCAAGCAGATCATCGATCGCTACACCAGCGTGACGAGCCGACCGCAACTCCCGCCGAAGTGGGCGTTCGGCCTGTGGATGTCGGCGAACGAGTGGAATACGCAAAGCGAGGTTTTGGCCGAGATCGCGAACACCAACACCTACAGCATCCCGCATACCGTACTGGTGTTGGAGCAGTGGAGCGACGAGGCGACCTTCTATATCTGGCACGGCTCGACCTACACCGCGAAGCCGGGCAACCAGGCGCACAGCTACAGCGATTTCACGTTCCCGAGCGGAGCGGCTTGGTCGGACCCGCAGAGTATGGTGTCGACTGCGCACAGTAATGGCATCCGCGTGATCCTCTGGCAGATCCCGGTGTTCAAGGAGAACTTCGACACGAACCCGTCCACCGCGCCGCAGCAGCATCTCAACGATAAGAGCTATGCGCAATCGCAGGGCTACGTGGTGGATAACGGCAGCGGCAGCCCCTACCGCGTGCCGAGCGGGCAGTGGTTCGGCGATAGCATGGTCCCCGACTTCACCAATTCCGCTGCAACAGCTTGGTGGATGAGCAAGCGCGCCTACCTGTTCGACGACATCGGCATCGACGGCTTCAAGACCGACGGCAGCGAGGCGATCTTCGGGCGCAATGTGAGCTTCTACGATGGGCGCAAGGGCGACGAGATGCACAACGCCTATCCGAACAGCTACACCGACGCCTACAACAGCTACGTCGCCAGCAAGACGGGCGGCAACGGCGTGATCTTCAGCCGCGCGGGTACCTCCGGCGCGCAGGGCACCTCGATCTACTGGGCTGGCGACCAGAACTCCAGCTTCGAGGCGTTCCAAGAGGCGGTGCGCGCTGGCTTGAGCGCGGGGCAATCGGGCATCCCGTACTGGGCCTGGGATATGGCGGGCTTCACTGGTGATTTCCCCAGTGCCGAACTGTATCTGCGTTCCGCTGCGATGGCGACCTTCTCGCCGATTATGCAGTATCACTCCGAGAAGGCGAATCCTTCCATCTCCGAGGCACGCACCCCCTGGAATGTGCAGGCCCGCACGGGTAACACCGATGTGGTGCCGATCTTCCGCATGTTCGCCAATGTACGTATGAACCTGCTGCCCTACATCTACACCGAGGCCAAGCGCAGCAGCGAGACCGGCGTGCCGATGATGCGCGCTATGAGCATCGAGTTCCCCGATGATCCCGACGCAGTTGTGCAGGATCAGCAGTATATGTTCGGCGATCAGCTGTTGGTCGCGCCCGTCACCACGGCCAGCGCCACCACCCGCAACGTCTACATCCCGGCGGGCGAGTGGTACGATTTCTGGAACGGCGGACGCTTCACAGGCCCGGGCACCAAGAGCTACGGCGTCGGTTCGCTCGCCAGCATCCCGGTGTACGCACGACCCGGCGCGATCATCCCGTTGAACCTCAACGCCGATTACGAGTTGGGCGGCAACATCAGCAATAACGTCGATACCTACACCAACCTGACCTTCCGCATCTACCCACACGAGCAGGCCAGTTACGACTACTTCGACGATGCGGTGGGCGTCGATCGCACCATCACCAGCGACACCGATTGGCTCAACCAGACGATCACCGTGGGTGTTCCAGCCATCACCACCACCACCACGCTGCAAGTGATCGCCAGCAAGCCCACGTCGGTGACGCGCAACGGCAGCCCGCTCACATCGTACAGCACGCTGGCCGGGCTGAAGAGCGCGAGCGAGGGCTGGTACTGGGATCCCGCGCTGCAAGCCACGTTGGTCAAGTTGCCCGCCAGCGGCAGCGCCCGCACCGTGGTGCTGAACGGCGTGAACAAGGCCGCCTACGAGGCCGAGTTTGCGACGGGCGTGGGCACCGCCACCAACACCGATCACCCGGGCTACACTGGCACGGGCTTTGTGGATAACTTCGAGTCGCTGGGCGATGGCGTCACGTTCGACATCAACGCCGATGCGACAGGCGACTACACCCTGCGCTTCCGCTACGCCAACGCCACGGGCAGCACGGCCACCCGCACCATCACGATCGACGGCGTGAATGCGGGCACGATCAGCCTGCCGAGCCTAGCGAATTGGGATACCTGGGGCACTGCCACGCTCAGCGCATCGCTTGGGCAGGGCACCCACACCATCCGCATCGGCTACGACACTGGCAACGCGCAGGCGATCAACCTCGACAATCTGGAACTGGAGCTCACCAGCATCAGTTCGGCGGAGCGCTTCAAGTACACGTCGGGCAACAACTATCTGATCGTGGAAGTGCTCGACGACGATCTGTTCCACTTCGAGCTATCGGCGCTTGGGCCTGGCCCCAGCACCTCCGAGCCGATCGCCACTACGCCGCAGGTCGCTAAGACCGACTACGACGGGCCGAGCGTGTTGGTGCAGGTGGGCAATACGCTCGAAACGAGCGAGATGCGCGCCGAGATCGACAGCTCCACCCTGTGCGTCGAGATGTACGACACGACCACCACGCCCGACACGTTGCTGCACGAGATCTGCCCGTACAACCTGAGCAACGCCTGGAAGGGCCTCTCGATCAGCAAGGAGTCGATCGAGCACGCCTATGGTCTCGGCCAGCAGTTCATGATGGGCGGCAGCGCCGATGGCGACTGGGTTGGGCGCACGCGCACGGCTGGCGGCGACTATGGCAACGCTATGGTCTACGACACCGACAACGGCCCGGTTGGCAACTTGCAGATCCCGGTCCTGTTCGCGGTCGGACCGAACAACATCAACTACGGTCTGTTCTACGATAACATCTACAAGCAGACCTGGACGTTGACGGGCGACCCGTGGACGGTGGAGAGCTGGGGCGATCAGTTGCGCTGGTACGTGATGGGTGGCCCCGACCTGCCGGACCTGCGGGCTGATTACCTGGAACTGACCGGGCGTCCACCCGTGCCGCCCAAGCAGGCGCTGGGGTTGTGGGTCTCTGAGTACAGCTACGACAACTGGGACGAGATCGATGATCGATTGGACGACCTGCGCGCCAGCGAGTTCCCGGTCGATGGCTTCGTGCTCGACCTCAAGTGGTTCGGCGGCGTCACTCAAGGCTCCGACAACACCAGAATGGGCACGCTCGATTGGGACAATACGAACTTCCCCAATCACGCCACGGCGATCAGCGACTACGCCGACGACGGCCTCGGCATCATTCTGATCGAGGAATCGTACATCGGCAAGAACCTGAGCGAGCACAGCGACATGGCCTCGCGGGGCTACCTGGTGCGTGAAGGGTGCAGCACGTGTGATCCGGTCTACCTCACCGGCAACGATTGGTGGGGGCGCGGCGGCATGATCGACTGGACACAGGACGACGCTGGCGACTACTGGCACGATACCAAACGCCAAGCGCTGATCGAGGACGGCGTGCTGGGTCACTGGCTCGACCTGGGTGAGCCGGAGATGTACGACTCAGGCGATTGGGTGGCGGGCGTGCTGCCCGGCAAGCACAACCACGCCGACTATCACAACATCTACAACCTCAAATGGCTGGAGAGCGTGGCGCGCGGCTACAACCGCAACGGCGTGCAGCAGCGTCCGTTTATGTTGTCGCGCTCGGGTGCGGCAGGCATTCAGCGCTTCGGCACCGCCGTCTGGTCGGCGGATATCGGCTCGAAGCTGACCGCGCTCGCCGCGCAACAGAACGCCCAAATGCACATGTCGATGTCGGGCATCGACTATTACGGCTCGGATGTGGGCGGCTTCCGTCGCGAGATGCTGGACAGCGACCTCGACGAGCTGTACACGCAGTGGTACGCCAACAGCATGTGGTTCGACATTCCGGTGCGCCCGCACACCGATAACGTCTGCAACTGCAACGAGACTGCGCCCGACCAGATCGGGCATGTCGCCAGCAACTTGGCCAACACCCGCCAGCGCTACGAACTGACGCCCTACTACTACTCGCTGGCCCACCGCGCCTACCTGTACGGCGAACCGATCGTGCCGCCGCTGGTGTTCTACTACCAGAACGATCCGAATGTGCGCGAGATGGGGCATGAGAAGCTGATCGGGCGCGACATCCTGGTTGGCATTGTGGCAGGAGAAGGCGAGCGTCAGCGCAACATGTACCTGCCCGCGGGCGATTGGATCGACTACGCGACCAACACCCGATACACCAGCACCGGACAGTGGTTCAACAACCTGCCGCTGTACGTGAACGGCGTCTTCCGGTTGCCGACGTTCGTGCGGGCGGGAGCGATCTTGCCCAAGATGTACGTCGATGACAAGACCATGAACACGCTGGGGCAGCGCAGCGATTCCAGCACCCGCGATGAGTTGATCGCGCGGGTCTACGCCGACAGCACCGCCAGCAGCTTCACGCTCTACGAGGACGATGGCAGCAGCATCGCGTATCAGAGCGGCGCGGTGCGCACGACCACGATCAGCCAACAACTGAGCGGCGGTAACGCCACCGTCACCATCGGCGCGTCGAGCGGCACGTACGCTGGTGCGCCGAGCAGCCGCGCGAACGTGGTGGAGCTCGTCACCGACAATACGCAGGCCTCGGCGGTCACGCTCAACGGCAGCCCGCTGACGCAGTACACCACCAAGGCGGCCTTCGATGCCGCCAGCAGCGGCTGGTACAACGCGGGCGGCAACCTGGTGATCGCCAAGTCCAGCAGCCTCAGTGTGGGCAGCGCCAAGACCTTCGTGTTCACGCTGGGGCAGATGCCCGTCTCGGCCACGTTCACTTGCAGCAACGGCACCACCGTCCCAGGCCAGTCGGTCTACGTGGTGGGCAACGTGCCGCAACTGGGCAACTGGTCGCCCGCGAGCGCCGTGAAGCTCACCCCGAGCGCCTACCCGACGTGGACGGGCACGATCAGCAACCTGCCACCCAACACGACCATCGAGTGGAAGTGTATCAAGCGGAACGACAGCAATTACCCCGACACCGCCGACCAGTGGCAGGGCGGCTCGAACAACAGCTTTAGCACACCCGGCTCCGGCAGCGCGGGTACTACCAGCGGCGGCTTCTAGTCGCATCTCCTCACACCCACCCAGGCTCCGCCATGTGCGGGGCCTGGGTTTTTGTCGGGATGGGTATCAGCATGACATGGTTCTGCGCACCAGGGGCTGCATCTGCTACAATACCGCCTTCATACGAGGGTGTAGCGGAAGGAGCACCGTATGAGCGAACCACGGACCTTCGACGCCGAGTTGATCGATCGGATCGAGCGCCTGCTTGGCGCGCCGCTTGTGCAGCACCGGGCTGTGCAGGGCGGCTACACGCCAGCTCTGCGGCTCATCTGCGAGACGCGGCTTGGCCGTTGTTTTGTCAAAATCGGCTCAACCCCGCTCGTCAATAGTTTTGTCCACCGCGAATTGAGCGTGTATCAGCGGCTACGAGGGCCGTTTATGCCCTCGCTGCTGGCCTACGACGATAACCCCGAATCGCCCATACTGATCACCGAGGAGTTCTCGATGGGGACGTGGCCGCCACCGTGGGATACACATCAGGTGGTGATGGCGCTTGAGCAGATCGAGGTGATGCACGCGACGCCTGCCCCGCAGCTTGAGCCGTTCGCTACCGTGCATCCGCAGCGCGAGTTGGGCTGGCAGAGCGTCGCCGACGACCCCGCACCGTTCCTGGCGCTCGGCCTAGCCGATGGCAATTGGCTGGACGCTGCGCTGCCCGAACTGCTCGACTATGAGCGGCGCTGCCGCACCGATGGCACGAGTCTGTGCCACTGGGATCTGCGCAGTGACAATATGTGCTTCATCGACAATCGGGCTGTGATTGTGGATTGGAACCTGGCCTGTCTGTCGAACCCCAAGCTTGATCTGGCGTTCTGGTTGCCGAGCCTGGCCTACGAGGGTGGCCCATCGCCCGAGCAGTTGCTGCCGGATGCGCCGGAGGAGGCCGCGTGGGTGTCGGGTTTCTTCGCGGCCCGCGCGGGGCTGCCGCCCGTGCCGAACGGCCCGCGTGTGCGCTTGGTGCAGCGCCAACAGCTTGAGACGGCGCTTCCATGGGTGGCCCGCGCCCTCGATCTGCCGCTGCCGTAGCGTTTCTTCACTTGTCACACGATCGTGGTGATGCCTGTGCTGAGCCACGATCGTTCTTTTTCTTCTATTGTGAATATTTACCTTGAAAGGTCATATGTTCACATAATGGTGATGTTATTGTTCGCTAGGGTGAGGCGGAGTGCAATGGACAAGGTAGAGCGGAACCAAACGCTCAAGGCTGGATGAGACGGGGAGATTCTTCACTTCGTGCTATGCACTCCGTTCAGAATGACTCTATTTGGGACTGACTGCTGAATGGGCAAGCTAGTGCAGTTTCTGCCCCTTTTACTCAGAAGTTGACGTGTGAATGGACAAGGTAGAGCGGAACCCAAACGCTCAAAGCAGGATGAGACGGGGAGATTCTTCACTTCGTGCTGCGCACTCCGTTCAGAATGACTCTATTTGGGACTAGCTGCTGAATGGGCGGTCTTGGGCAGTTTCTGCCCCTGTTATTCAGAAGCTGACGCGTGAATAGGCAGGGTAAAACGAGATCCAAACGCTCAAGGCTGGATGAGACGGGGAGATTCTTCACTTCGTGCTGCGCACTCCGTTCAGAATGACTCTATTTGGGACTAGCTGCTGAATGGGCAAGCTAGTGCAGTTTCTGCCCCTTTTACTCAGAAGCTGACGCGTGAATGGACAAGGTAGAGCGGAACCCAAACGCTCAAGGCTGGATGAGACGGGGAGATTCTTCACTTCGTGCTGCGCACTCCGTTCAGAATGACTCTATTTGGGACTAGCTGCTGAATGGGCGGTCTTGGGCAGTTTCTGCCCCTGTTATTCAGAAGCTGACGCGTGAATGGACAAGGTAGAGCGGAACCCAAACGCTCAAGGCTGGATGAGACGGGGAGATTCTTCACTTCGTGCTGCGCACTCCGTTCAGAATGACTCTATTGCGCTTTTCGCAACTTGCACAGTCACCAAGTCATACCAAGTCCGACTGGATAGTTGTCATTGAAAAACGGTTTTAGTGCATCGTTTTTTCACTGTTCTCACTGTCATTTCGAGCGAGCCACTAGGCGACGCGAGAAATCTCGTCGTTCTGCATTGCCATGCGCATTGAGATCGCTCCCCATTCGCTTCGCTCAGGGCTTCGACCGTTCGAGATGACAGTGCTTTTCGTTGCGTTCTTGTCACCTGGTCACCTGGTCACCTTGTCACCTTGTCATGCGACAGCGCCCGCATCCGAATCTGCACGGTCGCGTTGAGGCTGGGCGGCAGCGTCACGGTGATGCGCCGCAGCACGCCGGGTTTGGCGTTCGCACGGCTGGCGTCGGTCAAGAGTTCGAGTTGGAAGGTGGCATCGCAGGGTTGCTCGATCGTCAGTTCGAGGGTGTGGCGTTGGCCGTGGATGCGGGCGGTCGCGCCATCGAGTTGCACGTCGGCCCAGGAGATCAGCGCCGTCTCAAGCGTGCCGGGCTGCCCGTCAAACTCCGCATTGTCGCGCAGGAAGACGGTGCCGTCGCTGTCCAGCCGCAGTTCGCGCTGCAGGCTGCGCAGGTGCGCCACGTCGTAGGCGCCGCGAAGGTCGAGCAGGGCGCGTTTAGTGGTGGTGTCGAGCGCCAGCAGTTCGCCACGATGCGCTTTTCCCGTGGCCTGCAACTGCCCGTCGATGCGCGGGACGCTGTGGCCGTAGGAGTTAGCGAACACATTCTCGTAGCGCTGCGGCCCGAAGTAGGCCCGACTGTACAGGCCGCGCCCGGGGTCCACCAGCAGGTTCTCGCCGTCGATGTTCAGCACGATACTGCCGATGTCGTTCTGGTTGTGGTTCTCGCCGTTGTGCCCCGCTTTGAGCGCCAGCACGATCGGCGCGCCTTCGCTGGTGCGCGAGACGAGGCGAGCCACACCCACAACTGGCAGGTGCGCATCGCTGAGTGCGGGCGGATCGGGTTGCTGGCCGTCCCACCAGAGCAGGTTGCGCAGCATCATCGTCAGGCGCCAATCGCCCTCGATGCGTGCCGGACGCGCTATCAGATGGTAAAGCGACGGCTCATTGGTGCGCTCGGCGAGCCGCGTGATGAAGCCTGGGTGAAAGTGCAGTTCTTCATCGCAATCGGAGAAACTGGCGAACTGCGAGCTAGAGAGGTGCATCTTGGCGGGATACGCGGCGATAGTGGCCATACGCGGCGTGGCGAGCAGGTCGAGCGCGCCGTGCGTGCGTGCCCGCAGCAGTTCCGACAGTGCCACCACGTTGATCAGGCCGTACTGCCAGTAGGCCACGCCCTCCGAGGAACTGCCGTCGTCCTCGAAGGCGTGCGCGAAGAAACTGCGCAACCCGGTGAAGGCCAGGGCCAGCGCTTGTGCCACACGATCCCGATCAGGGTCAAGCAGCAGAAAACTCGCGGCCACCGCGCCGTTGCAGACGCCGTTCCAGTTGTGGCCAACCTGATACCAACTGAACGAACTAGCGTGCCGCAGATACGGCTCGTGGACGCGCCGATCCACTTCGATGCGCACGCGCCGTCGCACTTCGCCATCGAGGCGTTCGCCCAGCACTGCCAGCGTCTCGGCGAGCATAAACGCGGTTTCGGCGGCAAACAGGTCGATGTCGCCGCCCCGCTCGTGGGCGGGCAGCACCCAGTTGCTCTCCTCGCAGATGCTCCAGAGCAGGTCGTGAACCACATCGGTGAGCGTGTAGGGCGTGGCGTTGGGCAACCGACCCGATGAGAACGATTGCGCCGCCACCGAGCCACCCCGCGCTTGGGTCGGCTGCGCGTCGGGCGGCACGATCTGCTCCGGCTCAATGCCGAGCAGCAACCGCAGCGTAGCAGCGCCGAGCATACGGCGTTTCGCGAAGTAGGCGGCCTCGTAGCGGCCACGGTCACCGTCGCGCCCGAACAGGCGGTAGAGCGTGTAGGGCGTAGCGGGCACCGCCGCGATCTGCGGCATCAACTCCTCGGTCTGCGCGAGGATCTGCGCGGTCTGCGACGCGTTGCGCAGGGCGGTGGGGTCAGCGCGCACGGCTTCGAGTTCAGGCATGAGCGCTGCGTTGGGATCGAGCAGACCCTGGATGGTCGCGGCGTCGAGTGAGAGCGGATCGGCGTATCGGCCCATGGATGCACCTGTACCATTATGTCAAACGAAAGGCGATTAGGCGGCCACTACACCCCGCAGGGTGAGTTCCTCGGCGAAGTGGCAGGCGACGGAGTGACCGGGCGCGACTTCGCGCAGCGCAGGCCGCTCGATCTTGCAGCGGTCGCGGGCGTACTGGCAGCGCGGGTGGAAGTAGCAGCCGCTCGGCGGGTTGGCCGGATCGGCAACTTCGCCCTGCAACACGATACGTTGCGAGCGCAGGCGCGGATCGGGCTTGGGCACGTTCGCCAGCAGCGCCTCGGTGTAGGGGTGCTTGGGCGTGGTGAACAGCCGCTTGGTATCGGTCAATTCGACCAGTTTGCCCACATACATCACCGCCACGCGGTCGGAGATGTAGCGCACTACGCTGAGGTTGTGGGCCACGAACAGGTAGGTCAAGTTGAGTTCCTGCTGAAGATCCTGCATCAGGTTGAGGATCTGCGCCTGCACCGAGACATCGAGCGCCGAGACGGCTTCGTCGGCGACGACTAGGCTAGGGTTGACGCTGAGCGCGCGGGCGATGCCGATGCGCTGGCGCTGGCCGCCGCTGAAGGCGTGCGGGTAACGACGCATGTAGTCGGGTGAGAGACCCACTTTGCGCAGCAGCATCGCCACCCGATCCTCGATCTCCTTGCCCTTCGCGATGCCGTTGACGAGCAGCGGCTCGCCCACGATCTGCAACACGTTCATCCGGGGGTTGAGCGAGGACATGGGGTCTTGAAAGACCATTTGGATGGATTTGCGCCAGGGCTTCACCGCGTTCCGTTTCAAACGGGCGAGGTCTACCGGCTGGGAATCGGGCGGATTGAACAGGATCTCGCCGCCGGAGGGCTTGTAGACGCGCACCAAGCAGCGCCCGATCGTGGTTTTGCCACAGCCCGATTCGCCCACCAGGCTGAGCGTTTCGCCGGGCCGGATGCTGAAACTCACGTCATCGACCGCCTGCACGCGGCCAACCACGCGCCGCAGCAGTCCCCGCCGGATCGGGAAGTGCATTTTGAGGTTACGTACATCGAGCAAAGGTGCTTGTTCTGCCATGATTGCCTCAATCTACGCGAAGCGGTTCGCGGGTTCGGTCGTTCGCGGATTCGATAGTCGCTTGGTGCAGCCAGCAGCGCACGAGATGATCGGAGCCGATCGGCAGGAGCGACGGCGCCTCCTCCTTACACATCGCGAGGCGATGGATCAGGCGCTCGCGACAGCGCGGATGAAAGCGGCAGGCCACGGGTCGCGCAAACGGGTGCGGCACCGCGCCGGGGATCGTGTCGAGGCGCTCGTGCGTTTCGCCCTCGAGGCGCGGCACCGAGCGCAGCAGGGCGCGGGTGTAGGGGTGCTGTGGATTGTGGAAGATGTCATCGACGGGCGCCTGCTCGACCACTTCGCCCAAATACATCACCGCCACGTCATCGGCGATCTCGGCCACCACGCCCAAGTCGTGCGTGATGATCACGATCGCCATGCCCAGTTCCTGTTGCAACTGCTGCATCAACTCCAGGATCTGCGCCTGCGTGGTCACATCGAGCGCGGTAGTCGGCTCGTCGGCGATCAGCAGGCTCGGCTGGCAGATCAGGGCCATCGCAATCATCGCGCGTTGGCGCATGCCGCCGGAGAGTTGGTGCGGATAGGCGTCGAAGCGCTGCTCGGCGCGCGGGATGCCGACCTTGCGCAGCATTTCGATGGTAACGTCGCGCGCCTCTTTTTTGCTGACAGGCCAGTGCAGGCGGAAGTTCTCGGCCACTTGCGAGCCGATCGTGTGCACCGGGCTGAGCGACGACATCGGCTCCTGAAAGATCATCGAGATGTCGCGCCCGCGAATGGCCCGCATCCTGGGGCTGTTCGGGTCGAGATCGGTGATAACGATGGTTTCGCGTTTGCGCGCATCGGTTTCGGGCAGATGGAAGACGATCCGCCCATCGACGATGCGGCCAGGCTGCGGCACGATCTGCAGGATAGAGCGGGCCATTACGCTCTTGCCGCAGCCCGATTCGCCCACGATCGCCAGGGTGCGGCCATGCCGAACCTGAATATCGGCGCCATCGACGGCTTTGACAACGCCTTCATCGAGCATGAAGTGCGTGCGCAGGTTCTGCACTTCGAGGAGAATATCGTCCATGAATACTCCGTTGCGTGTTGTTTGCAGCATCAGAGCGCCGCAGGTAGCTTCTATGTGTATGGATCGGCGGCGTCGCGCAGACCATCGCCCAAGAAGTTGAACGCCAATACGGTGATGACCACCAGCACTGCGGGCAGCAGCAACCACGAGGCGGTGGCGAGTGTGCGAATGTTTTGGGCCTCTTGCAGCAGCACGCCCCAACTGTTGACCGGCGAGCGCAGACCCACGCCCAAAAAGCTGAGCGCTGTTTCGGCCAGGATGGTGCCGGGGATCGCCAAGGTCAGCGAAGCGATGATGTGGCTGGTGAAGGCGGGCACCATATGGCGGAAGATGATGCGAGCCTGGCTTGCGCCCGCGACTTGCGCCGACATCACGAAATCTTCCTCGCGCAGCGCCAGGAAGCGCCCGCGCACCACGCGGGCCAGCGAGGTCCAGCCGATCAGCGAGAGGATGACGGTGATACTGAAGTAGATACGCAGCGGCGACATGTCCTTGGGCAGCGCGGCGCTGAGGCCCATCCACAGCGGAATGGCGGGGATGGAGCGCAGGAACTCGATCAAGCGCTGGATCAACTCATCGACGATGCCGCCGTAATAGCCCGAAATGCCACCCAGGACGATGCCCAAAACGAGGCTCAGCAACACGCCAACCAAGCCGATCGAGAGCGAGACGCGCGCACCGTAGACGGTGCGTGAAAGCAGGTCGCGGCCTAGTCGGTCGGTGCCGAGCAGGTGCACGGTCTGCTGCGGGTCGTCGAGGCCGAACAGATGCGTACGCGTCTCGAACAGGCCGAGCAGTTTGTAGGGCGGGCCTTCGACAAAGAGGCGCAGGCCGTAGCGCTGGCTCTCATCGCGGGTGAAGGTCGGCTTCAGCGAGACGGCATCGCGGGTGAGCGTGTAGCCGTAGACGAACGGCGACCGCCAGGTGCCCTCGGGCGTGATGATGTGCACCGATTGCGGCGGCAGGTAGGTCAGGCGCGGGTTGACCTTCTCGGGGTCGTAGGGCGCGATGGCGTCGGCGAAGATCGCGATGGTGTAGAGGAGGATGATCACGATCGCCGAGAAGACCGCGAGTTTGTGCTTGCGAAACTTCCACCAAGAGAGTTGCAGTTGCGAGGCGACAAAGACACGCTGTTCACCGGCTTCGGCTTGGGCGGCTTCGCGCTCTAGTTCTTCGTCGATCCCTCGCGTCATTGAGCTTGGCAGTGTACTCATCGATCTCACCCTGTGTGATACCAACTCCGTTCGACAACGAACAGCTTTGTGGCTTCGTCGATGCGTGGCCCATCCGCGAGTAAAGCGCAACAGCGGGCCACACGACGGAGGTTGCGACGTAGCGACGGGCGATGCGGCTGGTGCGCGTTCCTTTCACCCAAACCCATACGATGGTTGAGGCTGCACGGGGTTACTGGTATTGGATGCGCGGGTCGAGCCAGGCCAACAGCACATCGGAAATCAGCGTGCCGATCAGGGTCAGCGAACTGAGCAGGAAGATGCACGCGCCAGCCAAGTACATGTCTTGCGAGACGAGCGCCCGCAACAGCAGCGGGCCGATCGTCGGCAGGCTCAGCACCACGCTCACGATCACCGAGCCGGAGATCAGCGTCGGCAGCGCGTAGCCGATGGTACTGACGAACGGGTTGAGCGCCACGCGCACCGGGTATTTCAGGATCAGCCGTGTCTCGGCCATGCCTTTGGCGCGGGCGGTTTCGACATACGGGCGGTGCAGTTCGTCGAGCAGGTTGTTGCGCATCACGCGGATGAGCGAGCCAGCCGAACTGAGGCCCATCACGAGAATCGGCAGCCAGATGCGCTTGAGCATGTCGATGACTTTGCCGATGCTCCAGGGCGCATCGACATATTCGGGCGAGAAGAGGCCGCCGATGTTGGTGTTGAAGTAGACGAACGCCAGCCACATGACGGCGAGCGCGAATAGGAAATCGGGCGTGGCGAGGCCCAGGAAGCCAAGGAAGGTGGCGAAGTAGTCGCCAAACGAGTATTTGCGCACGGCGGAGTAGATGCCAATCGGGATGGCGACGATCCAGGTGAACAGCAGCGTCAGGAGCGAGAGCGTCATGGTGAGCATCAGGCGGTCGCCGATCAGCGTGGAGACGGGGCGGTTCCACTCCAGCGATTGGCCGAAGTCGCCGCGCAGCATGTTGCGCATCCACTTGAAGTATTGGATGTAGAACGGGTCGCCGAGGCCGTAGCGCTGCCGCAACTGTTCGATGGCCTCGGTGTTGACCGATTCGCCCTGCGCGGCCAGGTTCGCTGCGTAGGCGGTGAGGAAGTCGCCAGGCGGCAGTTGGATGATCGCGAAACTCATCAACGAAATAAAAAACAATGTCGGGATAAACATCAGAATGCGCTTGAGAATGTAGCTCACCATGGCGGTTCCCCTTGGTTCTCTGGTGTGGCTAACGGCAGCGACGGTTTTGAGTGACAATACCTTTCAAATAGGTGGAAAGTTTCGGCGTGTGCTATTTGAAAGGTATTGTCGTTGCTCCGCTTGCGACGTGGCAAACAAAGCTATCGTGGGCAGCGTACTGCTGACAAACGATTGGAGTGTAGGTGGTTCGGTGCGTTGCGAGTCATATGGCCACCTACGTTCGTACTGCTACACCGGGTCCATAAAGAACTGTACCGGGTTGTGCGGCGCCGGTGTCGGGTAGAGATAGGCACTGACCATGCTTTCGGGGACGTTGTGGAAGTTGTTTTTAACGATGCCGTAGAGATCGGGCTGGGTTGACACGCCGATGGTATAGAATTCTTCTTTGGCGATCTGGACGATCTGCTTGAAGAGTTCGTTCTGCTTGGCGGGATCGGGTTCGGCCTTGAGTTGGTCGTAGAGCTCCATCTGCTTTTTGGGACCAGCAGGTGGCTCGATGGCGCGTTCGTCGTTGGGGTTATTATACCAGTATTGCCAGCCAATACCGTAGTTCGACTCGTTGCCGTTGGGGAACACAAAGCGCGGTTCGAGGATGGTGCCGATGCCGCCGTCGGCGCCCCACACGTTTGCATCGTGGTCGTTGGCCTCTTTGCGCGTGTAGAACAGGGTCCGCTCGATCACCGAAAGCTCGACGGCGATGCCGATCGCCTTCCAGTACTGCACCACCAGTTCCATCGAGTCGGCGCGGTCGCCGATACCGGTGGCCGTCTCGATCACGAAGCGGATCGGGTTGCCATCGGGATCGGCCCAGTTGCCGTTGGCATCGAGTTTGTAGCCCGCATCGGCCAGAATCTGCTTGGCTTTCTCGGGATCGTACTCGGTGTATTGCTTGGTCATCTCCTCGTCGTAGAACTCGGTGCCCTTGAGCGGTGCGACTTGGGCCGGCTCGCCCTGCCCGAGGTAGACGGTGTCGATGATCTCTTGGCGGTTGATGGCGTGCGAGAGGGCGATGCGGAATTGTTTGTCGTTGAAGACCTTGTTTAACACCGGGTCTTTGTGCGTGAGGTTGAAGCTGATCGCGTTGGTGTTCGAGGCCGCCTGCGTCTCGGGATAGATGCGGTAGCCACCCTTCTCGGCGTTATCGACGATGACCGGCTTGTTGGCGAGCGTGTTGAAGTTGCGGTCCATCATCTCGATCTCGCCGTTGAGCACCTTCAGCAGCAGCGCGTCGCGATCCTGCACCACTTCGAAGATCTTGCGATCGATGTAGGGCAACTGGTTGCCCTCGGGATCGACCTTCCAGTAGTACGGGTTGCGCTCGGTGATGACGCGCTCGCCATCGCCGACGGCGGTCTTGTAGACCCAGCCGTTGATGGTGGGCAGATCGACGTTCGAGATACGGGCGACCACACCGCCGGGGCCGCTGGTGACTTTGGCCTGAAACTGCTCAACCCAGGTGGGGAAACCTGCCGCTTTGGCCTCGGCATCGGCGTTCGGGTTGTATTTGGGATGAAACTGCTTGGCGTACTCGGCCTGTGTGTTGACAAAGCCCAACAGATCGGGCGTGGCGAGGCGCTGTAGGAACAGACCGTTCGGGCCAGCGAATTTGAACACAATTGTGGTATCGTCCGGCGCGGTTACCTCAGCTGGCTCGCCGTTGATCTTGAAGAACGAGATCTGACCAGCCGGGCTCAATTCCTCATTCCCGTAGATATCCTCGACATAGAACAGCATGTCTTTGCTGGTGTAGGGCTTACCATCCGACCACTTCATGCCTTCGCGCAGGTGGAAGGTGTAGGTGGTGCCGTCGGGCGAAACCTCCCAGCTTTCGGCGATATCCGGCTCGACGCCGGACCAATCGGGCTTCCAGCGCACCAAGCCGTCGTAGCGAATGGTGCGGACCATCCACACCTCGTCGGAGCCGCCGAGTAGGCCGCTGCGCCACTCGCCGCCATACGTGCCGATACGCTCGACCACAGGCACAACGAGCGGATTCTTCGGGAGTCGTTCGGCGAGCGGCGGTAGTTGCCCTTGGGCAACCAATTCGGCCAACATCGGCGCCTCTTTGCCACTGGCAACTGGAGCAGCGGGTGCAGTGGTTGGCGCTGGAGCATTCGGAGCAGCGGTTGCTGCGGGTTCGGCGGGTGCGGCGGGTGGTGATGTCACCTCGGGGGCGCTGCCACAAGCAGCAAGCAACCCAGCGGCGGCACCAGTGCCGGTAAGGCGCAGGAAACGTCGGCGCGAGAGCTTCTGACGATCTGCCATGATCGTAGTCCTCCTTCGTGTGTCACGGTTGCGTTTCGAACGACAGCAACGAACCTGAACAGGAGCATCTACTTATGTAGCCCAACCGAGAACAATACTCCCTCCTTTACGATACCATCAACAAATGCTCTATGACTTACCAGAAAAACGTTCGGTGACCCAATGCGCGCAGCAGCGCCTCCAAGTAAAAATAGTCGCCGTAGGGCAGCATTGTGTCGATGATGCCGTGCGGCACATGCGCGACGCCATGCCGAAGTAGCCCTTCGGCGTGGGGCACATCGCGAGTGCTGTAGTCTGAGATCAGGGTTGTGAGAATATGAAAAGCACAACTGCGATACTGCTCGGCTTGAGGGGAAGTTTGGGGGAATTGATCGGCCAACAGTTGCAACCCGGCAGCCGTGATCGCGGCAGCGGAGCTATCGCGGTAGTGTGGCGCATCAGGCGTGAGGCAATAATCCCACAGCGGCACGCCATGCTCATCGATCTGGTTCAGCACATAATCGGCGAGGCGTTGCGCGGTGTCGAGGAACAGCGGCTCGCCGCAGTAGCTGTAGATGCTCGCCAAACCGTGGATCGCCCACGCCTGGCCGCGACTCCAACACGATTCGTCGGCGAAGCCCTGGTTCGTCTCGCCTCGTAGGGGAGCGCCCGTTGCAGGATCGAACACGAAGGTGTGGTAGGTCGAGCCATCGGGGCGCACCAGATAGCGCACCGACGTCTCGGCGTGGGCGCACGCGATCTCGGCAAGCTCTGGGCGATTGGCCTCGCGCGCGGCCCAAAACAGCAGCGCCATATTCTCTAGGCCATCGATGATAATGCGGCCACTGTTATCGAGCGGATCGTGCGACCACTCGTTCCAGGCGCGAATAAACTTGCCGCGCGGGTTGAAGCGCGCCGCCAACGCCTCGGCAGCCGCCAAGCCCATCTCGCGGGCAGTGCTATCGCCTGTCAACTTGTAATCGGCCACTGCCGAAAGGGTGTAGAGAAAGCCGAGATCGTGATCGTGCGTTTCGGGCAGCAACAAGCGCTCGGCAAAGTAGCGGCGTTGACTACGAGCGGCATCAAAGAAGAGTTGCTCACCGGTCAAAGCGTAGCCAAGCCATAATTGGCCACTCCAGAAACCCTCGACCCAGAAATGCCGCGTGCTCCGCTGATACGTCAGATCGGGTTTGCCAACCTCAGGCCGCTGATCGCCCATCAGCGGGATCGTGCGACGGATGGTCCGCCAGGCGGCATCAAGCGCGAGGGCGAACGGGCTCGCTTCGACAGCCACGGTGCGCGTCATAGTTTGGCCCTACTTATGCAAATTTTTGCAAAATATTTCTGAATGTTTCGCAAAATATATCACAACTCAAATGGAGAGTCAAGCCAATAACAGCATCCCAACCATGGAAAACAGCAGGAAGCATGCCCTTCATGAGCTTTCAATTGCTAAAATACACCAACACATTGCAAAAGGAAGTCATTTCTCAGAAAATTTTTGCATAAAACGCTTGCTTATTTGCGATCTTTTGTTATACTAGCATCAGCAGAATCCGTTGCATTGTTGCAAGAGGCGATCATGCGTGCCGAACAGTCAAATCCGACCAATCGACGAATGAGACAACGCGAGATCGCCGAGCGCGCCGGAGTCTCGATCAGCACCGTCTCGCGTGTCCTGAACAATGTTTCGGGCATCAGTTCCACCCTCCAACAGCGCGTCTTAGCCGCAGCCTCCGAACTCGGCTACCCTATCTCAGTCGATCGGCGAACAAGCCGCCTGCAAAACGTTGCACTCTACACCTACCTCCCCGCCGCCCCCTCGCTCGATCCGTTTCACGGCGATGTTCTGAACGGTGTTGAAGCTGAATGCGGTCGCCAAGGCATTCACCTGACGTATGCCAGCATCAGCAAGCTTCAGCTCAGCCCCGAGCACCTGATCGAACGGTTGCGGCAGAATCCGGTCGATGGCCTGATACTGATGTCGGTCGATGACCCTGAGCTGACCCGCCAACTCATGGCCATCAACCAACAGATCGTGATGCTCAACGTCGATCAGCGCGAACTCCCGCTCGACACCTTCCTGCCCGACAATCACTACGGCGCGCTGCTGGCGACGCGCCACCTGATCGCCAACGGGCATCGGCGCATCGCGCACATCACCTGGTTTGAGCGGCGCACCATCCAACGGCGCTACGAAGCCTACAAGCTCGCGCTCGCCGAGGCCGATATCCCCTACGACCCCGGCCTGATCATCGAAGCGCGCATCAACGCCGAGAACGCCTACGAAGCGCTTCGCAAGCGGCTCGCGACCCAAGAACTCGATTTCACAGCGGTGTTTTGTGCGAATGATATTGCGGCGATCGGAGCGATGCGGGCGCTCCAAGAGGTAGGATTGCGCATTCCCGACGATGTCTCGATCGTCGGCTTCGACGACCTTGCGACCACGGCGTTCCTCTCACCGCCGCTCACCACGGTGCGCATCGAGCGCGAGGAGCTCGGCGCGCTCGCAGTGCGCCGCCTGATCGAGCGCTCGAACACGCCGAACCTCACGCCCATCCGCGTCGAGATCGCCGCCCGCCTAGTCGAGCGGCAATCCGTGGCGCGGGCCAAAGCGCGCCGGAAATGACAAGGAGACACGATGACACGGTGATCGCGCAGACCATCCTGTCATCCAAATGAATTGGGTATGTTACGTTTTTTGTGGATGAATCTCATCCTCAGACGCATCCAGCAGCATCCGCAGCTTGGCGACAAACCGACCAAGCTGCGGATCACAGCGTTCGAGCGGCAGTTCATCGAAGCCAAACCACGCCACGCGTCGAAACTCGGCGACATCGGGGCGCAGCACCTGAGCCACATCGCCACGAAGCGCATACCACAGTGACACATCGGTATGCCCCGCCGTCGCGCCGACCGTCTCCGTGATCGTGATGAAAATCGGCTGCGCGAACAGGAACGATGCCTCCACAGCGAGCTCCTCGGACACCTCGCGAGCGGCGGTCGTGGTGGGATGCTCACCCAACTCCACATGCCCGCCGCAGGGCAGCCACAAGCCAGCGTTGATGTGATCCACCAGCAGAATCGCGCGCGTCTTTGGGTCGATCAGCGCCGCATACGAAACCAAATGTTGTGGCGGTGTAGCGGGCTTCGCAACGCGACAAAACGGCACACCCGATTCAACCCACGCCAGCGCCTCGGCGATTTGTTCGCGCTCGTTCGCGTCGAGCGGCACCAACGTGCGCACCAGGCCCATCACCTCGGCGCGCACCGCCGCATCGGAGGCATTGTCCATAACGGCACTCCTTAGCCGACGAAGCCGCTCAGTGCCTGCACCCCAAACAGCACCAGCATCCCAATCACAATCGTCAGCATCACGCTGTTGGTTTTCCAGGCCACCACCGCAGCGACCAACGCCGCGATCACCCGCCCGTTCGCCAGCGAGAACGAATAACTCCCGTTGATAAACACCAGATCGGGCACCGTAATCGCCACCAACATCGCCACCGGCACAAACTGCAGCCCGCGCTGCACCAGCTCGGGCAGCGACCAGCGCCCCGCCAGGCCGATAAACGAAAAGCGCACCGCGAACGTCACCAGCGCCATGCCCACAATCACCGAAGCAAGGTACATCACGAACGTTTCTCCAGAGCCAAACCCACCGTTACAGCGGCAAGCAAGCTGATCAATAAGCCAGTCTTAAACGGCAGTGCGGCTGTCAACGCAGCGCAGATCGCGGCAGTGAGCGCAACGCTACCCGACACTCTATCCTTGATGCGCGGCACCACCAGCGCAATAAACGTCAGCGGGATCGTGAACTCCAGTTGCCAGTCCGATGGCACCTGCGCGCCCAGAAAGATCCCTACCATAGCGGCCACCTGCCACAGCAGCCACATCGTCAGCGCGGCGCCGAGGTGGAACCAGGCCCGATGCGCCGCATTCGGCAGCCTCAGCGCCAGATTCATCGCCAACGCATACGACTGATCGGTGATCACATAGGCGCTGAGGGCCTTGAAGAACCAACTGTTGCGCTCCATCGAGGGCGCCAGCGTGGCACTGTAGATCATAAACCGCAGATTGACCACCAACGCTGTGAACACAATCAGCACAGCGGGGGCATTCGCGGTCAGCAACTGCAACGCGACCAGTTGCGCCGAGCCAGCGTAGACCAAAAACGACATCGAGAGGGCGCTTGGCACCGAGAGGCCAGCTGCTACGGCTGCCACCCCCGAAACCAGCGCGAACGGCATAATCCCCAGCACCAACGGCAAAAAGGCGCGCGCACCAGCCGTAAATGCAGCCCGAGGCGAATCCATGGCGCACACTCCAATGTTGCGGGCTGCGGTTTGTCCAAACAATCGCAGCAACAAGGAACCAATCAAGCGGAAATTATACCGTCACTTTCGGCGCGCCGATAAGTGACAAACCGAGGGGATGCGGGGGAGACAAGGTGAAAAGGTGACGGGGAGACTGGGTGATGAGTATTCCTTAGATCACACGATGCCGATGGTTGCTATCTGCAGCCCATCGGCATCACAAATCTATGCGCTAAATGTTATGTTCACCAAACATCAATGAAGCTGCAAAAACATATCGGCGGCTAGCCGAAAGCTCTCGGGCAGCAGATCAAGCATAAAGCCGAACGTCTCCACCAGCGTAGCAGCGTACAACGAATCGTTCAGCAGCGGCGTCCACAACGGCATTGGGAAAGTGATGCCCAGCAGCAAAAAAAACGTACAGGCCAGCAGACCCTGTAGCAAGCCAAGCACAGCGCCAAGGATGTGATCGAGCGGGCCGAGGAACAGCAACCCCACAAAACGCCGCAGCAACGAGGCTAACAGTGAGGCCAAGCAACTCACCCCGAGAAATACCAGCACAAAGCCAAGCCAACTCGCCAGCATATCGTTGGTAACGAACGACGACAGCGAATCGGCCACGGCGCTCCCGTAGCGGCTCGCGAATACAACACCCGCCACCAAGCCAACCACAGATAACACTTGACGAATCAAGCCCCAATATAAGCCCATTACCCCAAAAAAAAGGGTAATGACAGTAATCGTCATGTCAAGACTATTCACGGCGACCTACAATTCTAGCTCGTAATCAAAGCAAGCTGCAATGTTGGGAAACAGTAGTGTATCACGGCATAGGCCACCAAATCGACCTAAAAAATAAAGAACAGGTGACATTATGAGCGGCAAACCGTGAGATCTGCACGCAACTACCTAGTATCATTCTTCTCGGCCTGTTTGCGCAGATAACGGGCGATCCCGGCCACGGTCATATCGCACCAGAGGCGCACCACCGGATGCGACACGTTTGGGAACAGCCGCAGCGCCACATCGCTCACATCGAGGCTACCGCTCGCGAGCGCCTGTTGCACCACCTCGACGGTATCGAGCAGGCGCTGGCGCTGTAGGGCCAACATCGCCATGCCATCCGCCACCTCGCCGCAGTGCGAGATTAACAGCCGTTGGAAGCCAAGCGCCGCCAGCCGCTCGTACGTCGCGAGTTGCGCCGTCAGGTCGAAGCCGGGTGGTGGCGTGACTGGTTGCAGCGCAGTCTCGTGGGCGGCTATACCGCACGCATCGCCACCAAACAGCACGCCGCTCTCCTCCAAAAAGTACGCGATATGGTCGGCTGCATGGCCTGGACTAGCGACCGCCCGCAACCGCACGCCACGCCCCAGATCGAGCAGCAGCGTCTCGGCGGGGCGCAGCCGCTCACGGGCGATCGGCAGGACCGTGCCCTGCAACGGCCAGAGCGCCGGACCGATCGTGCGCTCGGTGCTCGCCAGCAGACGGCTCGGCTCGACCAGCAGATCGGCGGTGGCGCTGTGGATATAGACATCGGCATTGGGGAACGCTTGGGCCAGCGGCTGCGCGCCACCAGCGTGATCCATGTGAATGTGAGTGCAGAGAATCGCGCAGATCGCCTGTGGGGCAACACCAAGCTCAGAGAGGGCTGCCAGCGTAGTCGGCACCGTCAGCGATGTGCCGGTATCGATCAGCGCGTACCGATCGGCATCGCCACGCACCAGGTAACACACGCCAACGCCGGGCATCCCGTATAAATCGTGGTCGATCGCGGTGATCGTTTCGTCAATTGCAATCATTGCAGGCATACAGCACCTTTGATGGCCTACAGCAGCGACAATGGCTCAAGCAGCATCAAGCTGCGAAACGTACCGCATCGCCATAACTTACAGCATCGAAGAGAGAAAGTGTTGCTGTAGTATAGCATGTGTTCAGCAGCACGAACACCGATTTTGACTGCCAACCGCAGCTACAAGCCGATCATAAACACGAAATCGGCTCGCCCTTCTATGACGTTCGATCGTAGAAATTTGTCTCAACACCTACGGGAGGATTTGGGGGAATCTTGGCGAGCTATCGCCAACTAACGGCGCAACACCGCCGATTCGCGCACGATCAGGCTGGTGGAGAAGGTTTGTTGGGGTGGGGTCTGCCCGTTGAGCAGCGCCAGCACCGCCTCGCTAGCCGCCCGCCCAAGCTCGATCAGGGGCTGGCGCACCGTTGTGAGCGGCGGCGTGGTATAGGCCGAGGAGATCAGATCATCGAAGCCGACCAGCGAGACATCCTCCGGCACGCGGATGCCGTGGCGATAGAGCCCTAAACGCGCGCCGTAGGCCATCTGGTCGTTGGCCGCGAAGATCGCCGTGAAGATCGTGTTCCGGCTCAGCAGCGATTGGAGCGCCAGTAATCCCGATTGCTCGGTGTAATCGCCCGCGACCACGAGCTGTTCGTCGTGGGGCAGGCCCGCCTCGCTGAGCGCGCGCAGGTAGCCGCGACGACGCTCAACAGCATCGTGATGCGTCTCGGGGCCAGCGATATGCGCGATGCGCTGGTGCCCAAGCTCGATCAGGTAGCAAGTGGCTTCGTAGGCGGCCCGCTCGTCGTCGATGTACAGGCATTGCGATTCGAGACCAGCGATGCGACGGCCAACCACGATCAGCGGCAGTTCCTTGGCGCTACGCCGCAGTTGCTCGTCGGAGATTGTGCCTGGTAGCACTACTAAGCCATCCACGCGCCGACCGGAGAGCAGATCGAAGGCGGCCAACTCCTGTTCGGTGAGCCAGTTGCCGCTAGCAAACACCGAGTGATAGCCGGAGCCGAGCAAGCCCTGCTCGACGCCCCGCAGGATCTCGCCGTAGAACGGGCTGGCGACGCTCTGCGTCACCACGCCGATCGCGGCGGTGCGCCCCCGCGCCAAGCCTTGGGCGATCACGTTCGGGCGGTAGTTCAGTTTCTCGACAACTGCCAGCACAGCGTCGCGCTTGGAGGAGGCGACGGGCACCGTGCCGTTGAGCACGCGAGAGACGGTGCTCGGCGAGACGCCCGCCTCGCGAGCGATATCGTGGATTGTGACGGGCTTTTGCATATCGCCATTATACTTGTCTTGAAAGCGGTGTCAATACGCGAATATGCGATTTTAGTGTCGGTTCTTTACGACAATCAGTGCATCTTATACATTCTTGTGAGTTCTCATTGTCATTCCGAACGAGCCACTAGGCGACATGAGGAATCTCATTGCTCTGCATTGTATTGCACATTGAGATCTCTCTCTTCGTTCGAGATGACAGTGTTTTTCGTTGAACAAAACCATGTTCAATACTTCTAAAACAGAGCACGAAGGCTCCATCGTCATTTGACAATCGAGCGAACTAGCCACTATAATATCTGCAACCGATTTCATAAATCCACATCTCACCCTCATCTTGCACTCTTTGGTGGTGTGGCTCACTGAGTGTATCGCACCCTCTTCCGTGCAATGAGTCCCGACACTCCACAAGCCGCACTGGTTGCGTCGATTCGTTCGGTACGGGCGGGCGCTCCCCGAGCGTTCGACTGAGGCATTCAACGCATATCAACGGTGTACGGCGTTCCGCAGCGGCGAATCGCGCGCGCGTTTTGGCGCGCAGCGCCACACTTGTCCGAGCGCGCGCACGTTGTACACGACGTTGTTTGCCCGCAGCGACGGGCGGTCACGTTGCGGTTGCATCTTTATTCCCATCCATCCTAGTTGCTTTCTGGTGGAACACGGCCCAAGTTTTGGCACAGTCCTGAAAACGGTTTCAGTTTACGCTACTCGTCGCGATCTTCTTCTTGCCCGCTCCAGCGAGCCAACGACGATGACCGGACTCGTTGGCTTCGCGATGCTGTTGCTGGTCCGGCGTGTTACCGAGCAAGGAGGCTCCGATGTCGCTACGTCGTGTTCGCATCCTGTTCCTGGTCTGTATTGTCGGCTTATTGGCGAGTCTAGGGCCGTTGAGTCCGGCGTCGGTGGCGTTGGCCGCCACGCTGCCCGTCGTCGACGACTTCGAGACGACGCTCAACACGAACGTCTACGATTCCAATGGTATTCCGATCGGGTTCTTTGTGGCGCAAGATGGCGGTTCGCAGACGACGTTTAGTCGCACCGATTCGCCGCCAAGCCCGGTGCCCGGTGCCGCCAGCCCGAACTCGGTGCTGCAAATGGGCTTCAATGTGGCGGCCTACGGTGTGGTGATCCACGGCTTCGAGAACGATGCCGCGAATCAGTGGGTGACGCAGGATTGGAGCACCTACGGCGGTATGAGCTTCTGGCTCTACGGCAACAACAGCGGCACGGATCTGTTCGTTGACCTGATCGACAACCGCCAGCCCGGCGCGACGAACGATAGTGCCGAGCGTTTCACCGTGACGTTCAAGGACGATTTCAGTGGCTGGAAGCTGATCGAGTTGCCGTTCGAGAGTTTCGTCCGCAAGGAGATCGGCAACGGCGCGCCGAACGATGGTCTGACGCTGACGGAAGTTCACGGTTGGGCGTTCGGCACGCTCACCACGGCCACGCCGCAGACCTTCTACCTCGACGATGTGAGGTTGTACGGCACCGCGCCGGAGCGCCCACTAACCGTGAGCTTCGCGCTGAACACCAGCAGTGTGACCGAGGGCCGCACCGCTCGCGTGGTGGTGAAGCTGAGCAAACCCGCCAGCGAGCCAGTGACGGTGGAGTACGAGGCGACGCATGGGCAGACCAATAAGCGCGATGTGACGCTGCCGAAGGGCAAGCTGACCTTCGCGCCGGGCGTAGTGCAGCAGACGATCGAGATCGTCACGCTGGAGGACGCCAAGGACGAGTTCGATGAGGGCTTGTTGCTGCGGTTGAAGAATCCGAGTGGCGCGGTGCTGGGCACGCCGCCGACCGCCCGCTTGGTGATTGTGGATAACGATGCCACCAATCCGTTGTTGCTCGATGATTTCGAGATCGACCCCTATCTGTTCCGCGCTTCGAGCAAGGCGAAGGTGGATACAAAGGAGATCAGCGCGAAATCGTCGAAGGCGCTACCCGGCCAGATCGGCTACGAGCGTGTTTTGGAGCTTCAGGCCAAGGGCAACCAGGCCGCCACGATCGAGCGCCGCTTCCCGCAGGCGCAGGATTGGAGCGCGTACCAGGGGCTGAGCTTCTGGTACTACGGCCATCGCACGAATAAAAAGATTACGGTGAATCTGCTCGACAATCAGCAGCCCGATCCCGGCCCGAGCGGCTGGAAATTGGTGTGGAGCGATGAGTTCAACACGAGCAAAAACACCAAGCCGAACGAGGAGTTCTGGGGCTACGAGATCGGCGACGGCACGGTGAACGGCATCCCGGGCTGGGGCAATAGCGAGTTGCAGTATTACACCGACAAGCGCGAGAACGCCGCCACCGATGGCAAGGGCAACTTGGTGATCACGGCGCGGGCCGCCGATGGATCGCTGCAGTGCTACTACGGGCCGTGCCAATACACCTCCGCCCGTCTGCTCACTAAGAACCGCTTCGAGGTGGCGTTTGGGCGCATCGAGACGCGCGTGAAGGTGCCGCGCGGCGCTGGCTTATGGCCGGCCTTCTGGGCGCTCGGCACCGACATCGATAAGGTGGGCTGGCCGCAGAGCGGCGAGATCGACATTATGGAGCACGTGGCCCGCGAGCCGTACCGCGTGTTCGGCACCATTCACGGGCCGGGCTACTCGGGTGGGCAGGGCTTCGGCAATGTGTACGATCTGACTGAGCCGGTCGCCGATCAGTTCCACACTTTCGCGGTGGAATGGGAGCCGGGCGAGATCCGCTGGTACATCGACGGGATCGAGTATCACCGCGCCACCGCCGCCGATGTCGCACCGAACGAGTGGGTCTACGATCACCCCTTCTTCCTGCTGCTGAACCTGGCGGTGGGCGGCAACTTTGGCGGAGCCGTCGGCTCGGACACCACCTTCCCGCAGCAGTTCCTGGTCGATTATGTGCGCGTCTACCAGGCTACCGATACCGCCGAGCGCTTCAAGGCGACCTTCACCGACAACTTCTCGGGCTGGAAGCGCATCACGATCCCGTTCAGCAGCTTCAAGCGGGATTCCTCGCCGAAGAACGCGCCCAAAGATGGGCTGACGCTGACCAGCGTGCACGGCTACGGCTTCGAGATACCGAAGAACTATCCGAAGAAGGCGCTGATCGATCAGGTGCAGTTGGTGGGGAATTGCAGCGAGCAAGTGGTGGTGCAGAACACCAACGATAGCGGGCCAGGCTCGCTGCGCCAGGCGCTGAGCGATGTCTGCTTCGGCGGCACGATCAGCTTCGCGCCGAGCTTGGCGAACAAGACGATTGGCCTGTACTCGTCGGAGTTGACGATCGACAAGCCGGTGACGATCGACGGTGCGAACGCGCCCGGCCTGGTGATCAGCGGCAGCAACACGGTGCGCCCGTTTGTGATCAACGCCAGCGTGACCGCCACCATCCGCAATCTGACGATCAGCAACGGCTATGGCTTCGAGTTGGCGGGTGGTATCCTGAACAACGGCACGCTCACGCTCGAAAGCGTCAAGGTGGTGAATAACCAGGTCGAGACGAGCGGTGAGGATTATTGGAAGGGCGGCGCGGGCATCTACAGCGGCGAGAACAGCACGTTGACCGTGCGCGACAGCACCGTGGCCGACAACAGCGCGGCGGACTCTAACGGTGGCGGCGTGTACGCCTTCTTCAACAGCATCGTGCTGATCGAGCGCAGCACCATCAGCGGGAATAGCGCGAATGTGGGTGGCGGTCTGCGCACCCTCGGCGACATCCAGATCATCAACAGCACCATCAGCGGCAACTCGACCTATGGCTGGATGGGCGGCGCGTTCTTCCACACCGACGGCACGATGCACGTGCTCAACAGCAGCATCGTGGGCAACAGCGCCCCGGCAGGCAGCACAGGTGGTGCGTTCGTGGGCACCTTCACGGATGCCAACGCGACGCTGGTGTTCGCGAACACCTTGCTGAGCGGCAACAGCGAAACACAATGTTTCGTGGCGCCGTGGGGCTCCGGCGTGGTCACGCTGAGCTCGCAGGGCAACAACCTCGCCACCGACGACACCTGCGCACCCAGCGCGAGCGACTTGGTGGTCGGCGATGCGCTGATCGGCCCGCTGGCCGACAACGGCGGCCCAACGCTGACGCACGCGCTATTGCCGGGCAGCCCGGCGATCGACGCGGCGAACCGCAACGCCTGTCCAAAGACCGACCAGCGCGGCCAGAAGCGGCCCTACGGCAAGGGATGCGATATCGGCGCGTTCGAGTTGCGCAGCAAGAACAAGTGATACCACGCCGCCGCAGGCTAAAACGGGTTTGTTACTGACACTGTCCAATCGGATCTGGTATGATGGAATAGGAGACGCAAGACAAAGCAGCGGGCGG
>Ga0207874_1001323_pt1 | contig 28905 bp, 26 predicted proteins | sample HigsolmetaAR201D_FD_184833 | JGI IMG/M metagenome (GOLD analysis project Ga0207874, IMG submission 184833) | Ionic liquid and high solid enriched microbial communities from the Joint BioEnergy Institute, USA - AR20-1-D (SPAdes) (version 2) ...
GCCCACCACTTGTTGCCCTTGGAGTCGACCCAGAAGACCTTACCGACGGTCTTCGGCAGGTTGACGTTCTTGACCTTGGTGGCGGTCACCTTGCCGTAGCCGGTCGGGTTGGTCACGCCCGGCTTGCCGTCGGCCGACGGGCCACCCTTGACCTGCAGCCTCTCGCTGCTGCCGACGTAGTACTCGTACTTGTACTCCTTGGCCTGCTTCAGGGCCGCGGCGTTCGAGTCCAGCCAGAACTGCGCCACCGAGTACGCCTGGGCCGGAGTCTTGGCCAGGTACTCACTGGACCGCACCGGAGCGGCGGACGCGGTGGAGGTGGTGACCAGAGAGGTGCCCAGCACGGCGGAGGCGGCAACGGCCCCACCCAGCGGAAGAACAAGACGCTTGACTCGAGTGTTCAAGGGAAGCTCCTCGGGACGTCGTGCAGTGCAACGCATCGGGTGTCCCACGCGTCAGTCGAGAGACAGTCAGGAACATACGCGGTGATCTTGGGTTCTCACAGCGTTTCACCAAGGAAGAGTCGATCGTCGCCGCATGTGACACTTCTGTGACCATTGTGGCGGACGGCGTCAGATGTTGATTTGTGCGGACATCTCCGCAGGTCGCCCCAGGGTTTTCCGGAGCCCTCGGGCGCGCCGGGTCAAGTCCGCGGTCAAGGTCGGGCTCGCCGTACTGTGACACAAATCACATTCGCCACACGGCACCGATTCGGCCTCATCCGCGTCTAAGAGCCTTGCCTCGCGCCGTCCCGTGGGGTTGAACTGAAGGCGACACCCCCGCGCAGGTAGGGGAAGCACGTGACCCGCCTCGACATCGTTGAGCACGGCCAGGGCCGACGGCGGCGCCTCTCCGTCGTGGTCGCGGCCGGCGTGCTCGCGCTGTTCCTCTTCGTCCTGCTCTCCGGCCGCGGCGACCCGGCGCCGCCGCCCGCCCCGACGGCCGAGCCCACCGGGCCGCGCGTCGTCATCCTCGACCCGACCCCCGCCGCGGCCAACGCGGTGTTCCCCAAGGAGAAGGGGAGCGGGAAGCGGAGGACGATCGACGTGACCTTCCCCGACGGCGCGCGGGCCAGGCTCGGCTATCCCGCCGACCTGCGCCTCGCCGAACTCGGCGTACGCCCGCGCATCGGCGTGACCCTGGTGACCGACGACGGATCCGTGCAGCCCCGGATGCTCGTCGCCCCCTACCGGGGCGAGGCCGAGGTCGCGCGCAACGGGCCGATGATCCGCCATCTCACCGACAACGTGACGCTGTGGCCCAGGCCGGAGGGCGCGCCCGCCGCGGGCGAGGTGCTGCTGTTCGCGTTCGGCCCGTGGCGGCTCGCGCTCACCGACATGTCCTACGGGCTCACCTTCGAGCAGCGCCGTACCTTGGCGCGGAACCTGCGCGGCAGGGTCACCAAGGACGGCTTCCTCGTGCTGTCCGCCCGGCGGCCGCTCGCGCTCGCCCGGCCGGGCGAGGTGTACGCCGAGGTCCCGTACGGCCCGCAGCTCTGGCTCGGCGGCGACCGCGACCGGCTGATCGTGCTCATCCCCACGCCGGACTGCCCCAGCCGTGCGGCCGATCCGCCGGCGATCAGGTCGGTCACGAACGCCACGGGCGCCGGCTGCCGCGGCGACGTGTACCTGGCCGCCGCCGGCGACCAGGAGTTCGTGGATCGCGTGCTCAATGAGGTACGGGTGCGCTACGAGGCGCGATCGGCCACTGGGTAGGGTTCCGGCATGTTCGCCGTAACCGCAAGCGCCATCGACCCCGACGACCCGCTGCGCGGGCTCACGCTCGGGGAGCGGCCCGAGCCGAAGGTCCCCGACGGCTGGACCACCGTGACCGTCCGGGCCGCGGCGCTCAACCACCATGACCTGTGGACTCTCCGGGGCGTCGGGATCGGCCAGGACCGGCTGCCCATCGTCCTCGGCTGCGACGCCGCGGGCGTCGACGAGGACGGCAACGAGGTGATCGTGCACGCGGTGATCGGTACGCCGGTGCACGGGGACGAGACGCTCGACCCCAAGCGCTCGCTGCTGTCCGAGGTGTACGACGGCACGTTCGCCGAGCGGGTGGCGGTGCCGCGCCGCAACCTCGTGCCCAAGCCCGCCGGGCTCAGCTTCGAGCACGCCGCGTGCCTGCCCACCGCCTGGCTCACCGCGTACCGCATGCTCTTCGAGAAGTCCGGCCTGGAGCCGGGCTCCACGGTGCTCGTGCAGGGCGCGGGCGGCGGCGTCGCGACCGCGCTGATCATGCTCGGCCGGGCCGCGGGCTACCGGGTGTGGGCGACGAGCCGGTCGGAGGAGAAGCGCGCCCGGGCGCTCGAGCTCGGCGCCGACCAGGTCTTCGAGCCCGGGGCGCGGCTGCCCGAGCGGGTGGACGCGGTGATGGAGACGGTCGGCCAGGCGACCTGGGCGCACTCGCTCAGGTCGCTGCGGCCCGGCGGCCGCATCGTGGTGTGCGGCGCCACGAGCGGCGCGGTGCCCCCGGCCGACCTCAACCGGGTCTTCTTCCTCCAGCTCTCCGTGGTGGGCAGCACCATGGGCACCCGCGAGCAGCTCGAACGGCTCGCGCGGTTCCTCGAGCAGACCGGCGTGCGGCCGGTGATCGACCGGACGCTGCCGCTCGAAGAGGCCCGCGAGGGCTTCGAGGCGATGCAGCGGGGCGACATCTTCGGCAAGATCGTGTTCACGCTGCAGTGACCGGCGTGCGCGGACGCGGACTCCGGGAGGACCCGGCGGTCATCCCCGGAGCGCCTCCCGGATCCGCTCCGCCACGTCGTCGAGGGCCTCGCGGCAGTAGGTGAGCGTGTTCTCGTCCAGCTCCGCCTGGGCGGCCTCGCGCCGGATCCGCGCGACGAAGTCGGCGAGCATGCGGCCCAGCTCGGCGTCGTACTCGGCCCGCCGGTCGTCCCGGGCCTCGCGGGTCCCGCCCGCGCCGGTGCCGCCGAAGCCGCTCCAGAACTGGTCCCAGATCCGCAGCCACTCCCGGGCCCACTGCTCGCCCTCGTCGAGCAGCTCCTGGGGCGGCCGGCCCCACGCCACCGTGATCGGGGGGAACAGCCGCCGCGGCCCGCGCCGCTCCTCCGCGCGCGGCTCCGACCGGCCGGCCGTACGGCCCGCCGCCTCGCCGCGGCGTATGTCGCGGGCGACCCGGGTGAGCTCGTCGCGCAGCGCCCGCACGGTCTCCCGGACGTCCTCCTTCACCTCGCGGGCGATGTCGCGCACCGAGTCGGCGATCTCCTGCTCCAGCTCGGCGAGCTCGTCGAGCCGGGCGTTGAGCTCGGCCCGCCCCTTGTCGGTGAGGGTGAACACCTTCTTGCCGTCCCGCACCTCGTGCGTGACGAGGCCCTCCTCCTCGAGCCGGGCGAGCCGCGGGTAGATCGTGCCGGGGGAGGGGGAGTACACCCCGAGGAACCGGTCCTGCAGCAGCCGGATCACCTCGTACCCGTGCCGCGGGCTCTCCTCCAGCAGCTTGAGCAGGTACAGCCGAAGCCGCCCGTGGCGAAACACCGGACTCATGACTCCTCCCCTCCCGGGCGCGGCTCCCCGCGCAGCAGTGTGACGTCCCCCGACACGGTGGTGACCTCGACCGAGGCCATGCCGCCACCGAGCCGTCCGCTGACCGACCGGGCGCCGGGGTGCCCGTCGCAGCGGAGGTCGCCGAAGCCGGTGGTGATGCTGCCGATGCTGGAGCGCAGCACCACGTCGGTGTCGACGTCGGCGGGCAGCCGTACCACGACCGGGCCGGAGATGCTGGTGACCGTGACGTGCCCGGTGGGCGTGAGCACGAGGTCGGCGGTGATCCGGGCGGCGACCGTGTCCGCCCGCAGCCGCCGCGGGGTGCCGTCGGCGACGGTGAGCTCGCCGGCCACGCTGGTGAACGACAGGTCCCCGGCGAGCGCCCGGCTCTCCACCGTGCCGGACACGGTCTCGGTGCTGATCTCCCCGCTCACGCCGTCGAGCACGATGTCGCCGCTCACGCTCCGCACCCTGGTCCGGTTCTCGAACCCGGCGAGCACCGCGGAGGCGGAGACCACGCCCACCTGGACCGGGCAGTCCCGCGGCGCGGTGAGGGTGAGCGTCGCGCTGCGCCGGTCCGGGCGCAGCCAGCCGAGCACCCCTTTCAGGGTCGGATCGCCGTGGCCGACGGAGAGCCGTCCGTCGTCGTGGGTCACGGTGAGCGGCGCCGGGCCGACCTCGCTCACCTCGAGCATCGGGGGCCCGTCACTCGCCAGTACGGCGAGCCGCCCCGCCACGATGCGCACGGTGAGCTCGGTGACGGGGCCGAACGTGAGCCGATCCGGTCGCTCGATCGTCCAGCGTTGCATGACGGGCCCTCCGTCTCGACCATCATCCGATAGACACGATATATCGCGTCCATCCCAAGTCAAGACATATCGCGTCCGCGCGTCCTACGCGTCGTCGTCGAGCCCGTCCTCCTCGTCGTCGAACCGGGCGAGCCAGGTGGCGAACCGGTCGATCGGGGTCTCGAACTCGGGGTTGAGGTCGACGAACTCGCGCAGCCGCTCGGCGAGCCAGGAGATCGCGACCTCCTCGTCGCCGCGCCGCTCCATCAGCTCCTCGATGCCGCGGTCGGTGAAGTACATCGCAGTGTCCTCCTGCGTACACGGGAAGTCCCCCACACCGGGCCGCGCGGGCCCGGGTGTGGGGGACCGGATCGTCGTCTTCGGTCCGGGCGGCCCCGCCAAGGGGCCGCCGGCGGGAGGGTCAGGCGCCGAAGACCTTCTGCAGCAGCTCCTCCTGCTCCTCCTCGTGCTTGGCGTGCGAGCCGGTCGCCGGCGACGGGTTCGGGTCCCGGGAGACCCGGCGGATCGGCCGCCCGCCCAGCAGGTCGGGGTTCTCGGCGAGCTTGAGCGTCAGGTACGGCCACGGGCCCATGTTGACCGGCTCCTCCTGCGCCCAGATGAGCTGGACGTCACCGCCGTACCGGTCGAGCTCGGCGGTGAGCTCCTGCCGCGGCCACGGGTAGAGCCGCTCCAGCCGGACGAGCGCCACGTCGTTCCGGCCGAGCTTCTCCCGCCGCGCCAGCAGGTCGTAGTAGATCTTGCCGGAGCACAGCACCACGGTGCGCACGCCCGCCGGGTCGACCTTGGTGTCGCCGAGCACCGGGCGGAACGAGCCGCCGGTGAAGTCGCGGACCGGGGAGGTCGCGCCCTTGTGCCGCAGCAGCGACTTCGGCGTGAACACGACGAGCGGGCGCCGCCGGTTCGACAGCACCTGCCACCGCAGCAGGTGGAAGTACTGCGCCGAGGTCGTCGGCTGGGCGACCGTCATGTTGTCCCGGGCGCAGAGCTGCAGGAACCGCTCGATGCGGGCCGAGGAGTGGTCCGGGCCCTGGCCCTCGTAGCCGTGCGGCAGCAGCAGCACGACCGAGGCGCGCTGGCCCCACTTCTCCTCGCCGGAGCAGACGAACTCGTCGATGATCGACTGGGCGCCGTTGGCGAAGTCACCGAACTGCGCCTCCCAGCAGACGAGCGCGTCCGGGCGCACCGTGCTGTAGCCGTACTCGAAGCCCATCGCGGCGAACTCGCTGAGCAGCGAGTCGTACACGTAGAACTTCGTGGTGCCGTGGTTGAACGCCTTGAGCGGGGTGTGCTCGGCGCCGGTGAGCCGGTCGACGAGCACCGCGTGCCGCTGGCCGAAGGTGCCGCGCCGGGAGTCCTGGCCGACGAGCCGCACCGGGTGGCCGTCGATGAGCAGCGAGCCGAACGCGATCGTCTCGCCCATCGCCCAGTCGATCGCGTCCTCCTCGACCATCTGGGCGCGGCGCTGCAGCAGCGGCACGAGCCGCGGGTGCGGCGTGAAGCCCTCGGGGAGGTTGATCTGGGTGTCGACGACCCGCTTGATCGCCTCCTCGGTGGTGGCGGTCGGGGTGTCCTCGTGCCGCCACGGCACCACGTCCTCGGCCGGCGGCTTGAGCACCGCGCCGGGCTCCGGCGGGCGCTTCGCCGCCTCGCGGACCTCGGTGAACGCGCGCTCGAGCTTCTCCTGGTAGTCGCGCAGCGCCTGCTCGGCCTCCTCGACCGTGATGTCGCCGCGGCCGATCAGCGCCTCGGTGTAGAGCTTCCGCACCGACCGCTTGGCGTCGATCAGGTCGTACATGAGCGGCTGGGTGAAGCTCGGGTTGTCGGCCTCGTTGTGGCCGCGGCGGCGGTAGCAGACGAGGTCGATGACGACGTCCTTGCGGAACGCCTGGCGGTACTCGAACGCGAGCCGGCCCACCCGGACGACGGCCTCGGGGTCGTCGCCGTTCACGTGGAAGATCGGCGCCTGGATCATCCGGGCCACGTCGGTGGCGTACACCGACGAGCGGGACGAGGCTGGCGAGGTGGTGAAGCCGACCTGGTTGTTGACGACCACGTGCACCGTGCCGCCGGTGCGGTAGCCGCGGAGCTGCGACAGGTGGAGGGTCTCGGCGACCACGCCCTGGCCGGCGAACGCGGCGTCGCCGTGCACCAGGATCGGCAGCACGGTGAAGCCCTCCTCGCCGCGCTCGAGCAGGTCCTGCTTGGCGCGGACCACGCCCTCGAGCACCGGGTCGACGGCCTCCAGGTGCGACGGGTTCGCCACCACCGACGTCTTGATCTTGGAGCCGTCGTACGCGACGAAGTCGCCGGTCGCGCCGAGGTGGTACTTGACGTCACCGGAGCCGTGCGCGCTGCGCGGGTCGAGGTTGCCCTCGAACTCGGCGAAGATCTGCGCGTACGACTTGCCGACGATGTTGGCGAGCACGTTGAGCCGGCCGCGGTGGGCCATGCCGATGACGACCTCGTCGAGGCCGTCCTGCGCGGCCGCGGTGATCACCGAGTCGAGCAGCGGGATGAGCGACTCGCCGCCCTCGAGCGAGAACCGCTTCTGGCCGACGAACTTGGTCTGCAGGAAGGTCTCGAACGCCTCGGCGTTGTTGAGCCGGCGCAGGATGTTGAGCTGCTCCTCCCGGCTCGGCTTCTGGTGCGGCCGCTCGACGCGCGCCTGGATCCAGGCCCGCTCCTCGGGCTCCTGGATGTGCATGTACTCGATGCCGATCGTGCGGACGTAGGAGTCCCGCAGCACGCCGAGGATGTCGCGCAGCTTCATCAGCGGCTTGCCGCCGAAGCCGCCGGTGGGGAACTCGCGCTCCAGGTCCCACAGCGTCAGGCCGTGCGACTGGATGTCGAGGTCGGGGTGCTTGCGCTGGCGGTAGTCGAGCGGGTCGGTGTCCGCCATGAGGTGGCCGCGCACCCGGTAGGCGTGGATGAGCTCGAGCACCCGGGCCGACTTGGTCACCTCGTCGTCGTGGCTGACCGAGATGTCGCGGACCCAGCGCACCGGCTCGTACGGGATGCGCAGCGCCTCGAAGATCTTGTCGTAGAACGCGTCCTCGCCGAGCAGGAGCTGGTGGATCTTGCGGAGGAACTCGCCCGACTGCGCGCCCTGGATGATGCGGTGGTCGTAGGTCGAGGTGAGCGTCATGATCTTGCTCACCGCGAGGCGGGCGAGGGTCTCGTCCGAGGCGCCCTGGTACTCGGCCGGGTACTCCATCGCGCCGACGCCGATGATCGTGCCCTGGCCCTGCATGAGCCGCGGCACCGAGTGCACCGTGCCGATCGTCCCGGGGTTGGTGAGGGTGATCGTGGTGTCGGCGAAGTCCTCGACGGTGAGCTTGCCGGCCCGGGCCTTGCGCACGATCTCCTCGTACGCGGTCCAGAACTCGCGGAAGTTCATCGTCTCGGCCCGCTTGATCGAGGGCACGAGGAGCTGCCGGCTGCCGTCGGGCTTCTTGATGTCGATGGCGAGGCCGAGGTTGACGTGCTGCGGCTTGACGAGCGTCGGCTTGCCGTCGATCTCGGCGTAGGAGTGGTTCATCTCCGGCATCGCCTTGACCGCCTGGACCACGGCGTAGCCGATGATGTGCGTGAACGACACCTTGCCGCCACGCCCGCGGGCCAGGTGGTTGTTGATGACGATGCGGTTGTCGATGAGCAGCTTCGCCGGGATCGCCCGCACGCTCGTGGCGGTCGGTACGGCGAGGCTCGCCTCCATGTTCGCCGCCGTGCGGGCGGCCGCGCCGCGCAGCCGCTCCTCCTCCGCGCCCTGGGGCACGGGTGCGGCCTTCGCCGCCTTCTTGGGGGCGGGGGCGGCCTTGGCCGGGGCGGGGGCCGGGGCCGCCGGTGCGGCCGGAGCGGATTCCGCGGGTGCCGGTGCGGTGGCCGTGGCGCCCTCGGCGCCGTTGCTCGCCTGAGTGGCCGGGGCGCGCTTGGCGCCGCCGTCGTAATCAGCGAAGAAGTTCCACCATGCGCGGTCCACCGACTCTGGATCTTCTAGGTACTTCTGGTACAGCTCATCGACAAGCCACTCGTTCTGCCCAAAGCTGGCCAGCGGGTTTGTCCGCGACGACTCAGACGACACGGCGGAAATCGCCCTCTTCCGCAGATCGGCGTTGGATTGGAAGACCTGTCCAAGGCTACTCGCCCCGCCAGGGGGCGTGTGCCCAACAACTGGATCGCGTGGTCGGCACGTTACGGGTCCGGTGACTCATCCGGTGCGCATCCGGCGGCTCCTTGGGTGCGCGGCGTCCCGGCGGCGGCGCTCCGCCGAGGGGCGAGGTGCTGGGCATGTCCTCGAACCGATCCTCTCAGTGCGCGCGCGGTTGGTCACCACTCGGCGCCCTGACCCGCCGGTTAGGCCCTGGTTTCCGCGCGGCCAGGCCGGTCTCGCCCGGCGGGGACGTCTAGGGCACCGCTTATCCCGAACGTGCCCATATTGAATCATATGTGTTACTAACGGTCGTTCCGTCGCGTGGAACGCTCACGGGTCGGCCCGTCCGCCGTCGTGCGGCCTGCGGCGGGCGGCCGGGCCGGCGGGCCGGGTTCCCGATCGCGCCCCGGCCGCGTGCCGTCCGTGTATGCCGGGCCGTACCGGGCTTCCGGCGACCCCCACTAGAACGCAATTCGATTTATGTGCGCACAATCGTGGGGGTCGAAGGGAGTTTGGGATGGTACGGGATTCAGCGGTGAGCGCCGCCGGTTCTGCCGCGGCGGACGCGGCGTCCGGGGGCACGCCGGCCGCCGCGGGTGACGTTTCGGGTGCCCCGGCGCGGACGGTCACGCCGGCCGACGAGCGCCAGCGCGCCGCCTGGCGGAACGGCGAGCTGCCCCGCGTCGAGCGGGTACGGCCCGGCCTCTGGTCGATCCCCGTGCCGATCCCGATCAACTCGCTCCGGTACGTGCTCGTCTACGCGCTCGAGCTGACGAGCGGCGTGGCGATCATCGACGCCGGGTGGGACAGCGACGAGGCCTTCACCGCGCTGCGCGACGGGCTCGGCCAGGCCGGGTTCGACATCTCCGACGTGCGCGCCGTGCTCGTCACCCACGTCCACCCCGACCACTACGGCCTCGCCGGGCGGGTGCGCGAGCACTCGGGGGCGTGGATCGGGGTGCACCCGGCGGACGCGAACCTCGTCCACGACCGCCTGTTCGACCTCGGCGACGACCCCGAGGCGCGGGTCCGGGAGCTGATCCGGCGCGACCGGGAGCTGCTCGAGCGGTGCGGGGCCCCGCAGGAGGTGATCACCGAGGCGGTGAACCTCGCCTCGCTGGCCCGCCGGTTCGCCGCCCCGGCCCGCCCGGACGTGCTCATCGAGGACGGCGACCGGCCGGTGCTGCCGGGCTGGGACCTGCGCGCGGTGTGGACGCCCGGCCACTCGCCCGGCCACCTGTGCTTCGTCTCCGAGCGGCGCCGCATCCTCATCACCGGCGACCACGTGCTGCCGCGGATCACCCCGATCGTGTCGGTGCACCCCCAGTCGTCCCCGAACCCGCTCGCCGACTACCTCGACTCGCTCGCCACGATCCGCGCGGTCGGCGTCGAGGCGGGCGTGACCGAGGTGCTGCCCGCGCACGAGTACCGGTTCCTGGAGCTGACCGCGCGGGTCGACCACCTCATGGCCCACCACGAGGAGCGGCTCGCCGAGATCGAGGCGGCGGTCGCCGCGGCGGGCGGCGCCTCCTGCTGGGAGCTGGCGAGCCGGCTCACCTGGTCCCGGCCCTGGGAATCGATTCCGCAGTTCATGCGCAGGATGGCGAACAACGAGACGCTCGCCCACCTGGTCTGGCTGGAGTCCCGCGGCCGGGTCCGCCGGGTGCCGGGTACACCCGACCTGTGGTACCCGGCCGACTGAGCCCGCGGGCCCGCGGCCGGGCGTGCCGGGCCGTACCCGGGCGGCACGATGAAACGTGTTCTCGGCCCGATGGTTACCGCCGGGTAGCGGCGACCGGTGCGGGCCCGGCTATCGTGTGGACATCAACCGAACCTTGTTCTCCTGAAAGGCGCACACATGTCGGAGCTTCGGTTTGATGGGAAGGTCGCCGTCGTCACCGGCGCCGGAAACGGGCTCGGCCGGTCGCACGCGCTCCTGCTCGCCGAGCGTGGCGCGAAGGTCGTCGTGAACGACCTCGGCGGCGCGCTCGACGGCACCGGCGCCTCCTCCGGCCCCGCTGCCGAGGTCGTAGAGACGATCAAGAAGAACGGCGGCGAGGCCGTCGCGAGCACCGACAACGTCGCCACCCCGGAGGGCGCCCAGGCGATCATCCAGACCGCCCTCGACGCGTTCGGCCGGGTGGACATCCTCGTCAACAACGCCGGCATCCTGCGCGACCGGTCGTTCGGCAAGATGACGGTCGAGGAGTTCGACGCCGTGCTCGCCGTGCACGTGCGCGGCTCGTTCCTCGTCACCCGCGCCGCCTTCCCGCACATGAAGGAGCAGGCGTACGGCCGGATCATCAACACCAGCTCGCCGGCCGGCCTGTTCGGCAACTTCGGCCAGACGAACTACTCCACGGCGAAGATGGGCCTGGTCGGCTTCACCAAGACCCTCGCGATCGAGGGCGCCCGCGCCAACATCAAGGTGAACGCGATCGCCCCGGTCGCGTGGACCCGGATGACCCAGTCGATCCTCCCGGCCGAGTTCGAGCAGAAGTTCTCCGTCGACCGGATCAGCCCGCTGGTGGCCTACCTCGCCCACGAGAGCTGCGAGACCACCGGCGAGGTGTTCTCCGTCGGCGGCGGCCGGGTGGCCCGCGTGTTCGTCGCCGAGGGCCCGGGCTGGCGCACCGACGAGATCAGCCCCGAGGCGATCCGCGACAACTGGGAGGCGATCATGGCCGAGCAGCCGTACCTCACCACCGAGCTCGGCAAGCAGGCCCAGGCGTCCATGGAGAAGATGCTCTGACGCATCCCGTGAGCCCCTGATCCCCAGGTTTCCGTGCGGCACCCGCGGCACTCACCGCGGGTGCCGTTCGCGTCTCCGGGCCCGGCCGTGCCGTAGCGCACCGCCCTCGGGTACGGCGCGGCCGGGCCGATCTTTGTTCGATCATCGGCGTAAGTCGCCGTGTCGCGGGGCATGGCCCGGCGCAAGTCGGCCGAATCGGACCAGGCTGCGCCGCCTCATGAGGGGACTTCGTTCGATGATCGGCAAAAATAGGTATTGATTCCGGCGAAAGTCGGCTTTATGGTCTCGGGCATGGCCACCCCGACGGGCGACGAGCGGGCCGTACCCGGCTCTCCTGCCGACGTGCTCACCCTCATCGGCGCGGGCAGCGCGACCACCCGCGCCGACCTGGCGCGCGTCACCGGGCTCGCCCGCTCCACCATCTCCCAGCGGGTGGACCAGCTCATCGAGAGCAGGCTGGTGAGCGAGACCGAGGACGGCGAGTCCACCGGCGGCCGCCCGCCGCGGCGGCTGCGGCTGCGCACCGCGGACAACGTCGTCGCCGGGGTGGACCTCGGCGCCACCCACTGCCGGATCTCGCTCATGGACATCAGCGGGCGCACCCTCGGCACCCACGAGGACCCGCTGCTCATCGCCGAGGGCCCGGAAACCGTGCTCGCGCACGTGGACCGGCGCATCCGCGGCCTGCTCACCGACGCGCGGCTCACCCCCGAGGCGCTCAAGGCGATCGGCATCGGCGTGCCCGGACCGGTCGAGTTCGCCACCGGCCGCCCCAACAACCCGCCGATCATGCCGGGGTGGAACGCGTACCCGATCCCCGACTACTTCGCCGAGCGGTACAACGCGCTCGTCAAGGTCGACAACGACGTGAACGTGATGGCGCTCGGCGAGCACCGCTCGGCGTTCCCGGACACGAACTACCTGCTGTTCGTCAAGGTCGGCACCGGCATCGGCTGCGGCATCATCGCCCAGGGCCGGCTGCACCGCGGCGCCCAGGGCAGCGCCGGCGATATCGGCCACATCCGGGTGAGCGGCCACGACGAGGCCGGGTGCCGGTGCGGCAACAGCGCGTGCCTTGAGGCGGTCGCGGGCGGCGGCGCGCTCGCCCGCAGGCTCACCGAGCTCGGCTTCCCCGCCGAGTCGGGCTCGGACGTGGTCGCCCTGGTCCAGGCGGGCAACACCCAGGCGCTGCGCCTCGTCCGCGAGGCCGGACGGCTCATCGGCGAGGTGCTGGCGAGCCTGGTCAACTTCTTCAACCCCGAGGTGATCGTGATCGGCGGCGTGCTCGCCAAGGTGCACGACCACCTGCTCGCGGGCATCCGGGAGACCATCTACCGGCGCTCCCTACCGCTCGCCACCCACCACCTCGCGATCGTCCCGACCCGGACCGGCGCGGACGCCGCCGCGACCGGCGCCGGAATGCTCGCCATCGAGCACTTCCTCGCCCCGGAGAACATCAACCGGATCGTCACCGAAACGGAGTCCGCCCGGACGCCCACCTCCACCGGAGGCTGAACACCCCCCTGGAGGCGCTCATGCCTTCACCCGCCCCTCTGCTGCGCATGCGGGGGATCGTCAAGCACTTCCCCGGCGTGCGCGCCCTCGACGGGGTCGACCTCGACGTGCACGCGGGGGAGGTGCACTGCCTGCTCGGCCAGAACGGCGCGGGCAAGTCCACCCTGATCAAGGTCCTCTCCGGCGCCCACCAGCCCGACGCGGGCGAGGTGCTCCTCGACGGCCGCCCGGTACGGCTCGCCAACCCGACGGCCGCGATGCGGGCCGGCATCGCCACCATCTACCAGGAGCTCGACCTGGTGGACGGGCTGAGCGTGGCGGAGAACATCTTCCTCGGCCACGAGCACGCCGCCCTCGGCTTCGTCCGCCGCCGCGAGGCGAACCGGGCCGCGGCCGGCCTGCTCGCCCGGCTCGGCCACCCCGAGATCCACCCGGCCACCGAGGTGGGCCGGCTCTCCCCGGCCCGCAAGCAGGTGGTGAGCATGGCGCGGGCGCTCTCCCACAACGCCCGGCTGATCATCATGGACGAGCCGTCCGCCGCGCTCGCCCACGACGAGGTGGCGAACCTGTTCCGCGTCATCCGCGAGCTCACCGCCCAGAACGTCGCGGTCGTCTACATCTCCCACCGGCTGGAGGAGATCCGCGAGATCGGCGACCGGGTCACCGTGCTCAAGGACGGCCGCACGGTCGCGGTCGGCCTGCCCGCCCGGGAGACCCCGACCGCCGAGATCGTCTCGCTGATGACCGGCCGCGACGTCGAGTACGTCTTCCCGCCCCGGCCCGCCCCGGCCGACCGCCCCGAGGTGCTCCGCGTCGAGGGCCTCACCCTGCCCGGCCGGTTCACCGGCGTCTCGTTCACCGTCGGCGCGGGCGAGATCGTCGGCCTCGCCGGCCTGGTCGGCTCCGGCCGCTCGGAGATCATCGAGACGATCTACGGCGCCCGCCGCCCGAGCGCGGGCCGCGTGCTCCTCGACGGCAGGCCGGTACGGCCCGGCAGCACCCGCCACGCCGTACGGCTCGGCATGGGCCTCGCCCCCGAGGAGCGCAAGGCGCAGGCCCTGCTGCTCGAGGAGCCGGTCGCGCGCAACATCACCCTCGCCGGGCTCTCCCGGTATGCCCGGTTCGGCTGGCTCGACCGGCGCGCCGAGCTCGCCGAGGCGAACCGGCTCGCCGAGGTGCTCGACATCCGGCCCCGGGACGTGCGCCGCCCGGTCAAGACGCTCTCCGGCGGCAACCAGCAGAAGGCGGTGCTCGCCCGCTGGCTCACCGAGCGCGGCGCCGCCGACGGCGCGGGCGGGCTGCGGCTGCTCCTGCTCGACGAGCCCACCCGCGGCGTGGACGTCGGCGCCCGCGCCGAGCTGTACGCGGTGATCCGCGACCTCGCCGACCGCGGCATCGGGGTGCTGCTGGTGTCCAGCGAGGTGCCCGAGGTGCTCGGCCTCGCCGACCGGGTCCTGGTGATCCGCGAGGGCCGCCTCGTGCACGAGGCCCCCGCGGCCGAGCTCGACGAGCACCGCGTCCTCGACCTGGTGATGGTCGCCCCGCAGGGCACGAAGGAGGGCTCCGGTGACTGAGACCAAGGCCCGCACCACCGCCCGGGCGCTGCCCGGCACCGCCCGGCTCCGCCTCGGACGGGTCGGCGAGACCCGGCACCTCGGGCTGATCGTCGCGCTCGCGCTGCTCGCCGTGGTGGGGCTGATCACCCGCCCGGAGAACTTCGCCACCTCGGACAACCTGGTGAGCATCCTCGCCCTCGCGTCCACCATCGGCGTGATCACCGTCGGCATGACGTTCGTGATCATCGGTGGCGGCATCGACCTGTCGGTGGGCGCGGTGATGGCGCTCGCCTCGGTGTGGGCGACCACGCTCGCCACCCAGTCGTACGGGCCGTGGGTGATGGCGCTGTGCGCGATCCTCGTCGGCACCGGCGCGGGCCTGGTCAACGGCATCCTCATCGCGTACGGCCGGCTCGTGCCGTTCATCGCCACGCTCGCCATGCTCGTCGCGGCGCGCGGCCTCGCCCAGCGCATCTCCGACCGCAAGACCCAGCTCATCCGGCCGGAGAACGATGCGATCGTCGAGCTGTCCACCACCCGGGTGCTCGGGCTGCCGCTGCTCGTCTACATCTTCGCCCTCGTCGTCGTGGTCGGCTGGATCGTGCTCAACCGCACCACGTTCGGCCGCCGCACCTTCGCGGTCGGCGGCAACCCGGAGGCCGCCCGGCTCGCCGGCATCGACGTGCGGCGGCACACCATGCTGCTGTACGCGATCTCCGGCTTCTGCTGCGGCGTCGCCGCGATCCTCATCATGGCCCGGACCACCACCGGGTCGAGCACCCACGGTGACCTCTACGAGCTCGACGCGATCGCCGCCGTGATCATCGGCGGCACCCTGCTCACCGGCGGCCGCGGCTCGATCATCGGCTCGATCCTCGGCCTGCTGATCTTCACCGTCATCACCAACCTGTTCATCCTCAACGGCCTCAACACCAGCGACCAGCTCATCGCGAAGGGCCTGATCATCGTCGCCGCCGTGTTGCTCCAGCGGCGCGGCCTGGTCGGGCGACGGGCCTAGACGGACCTGGACGCGATCACCCCCCAACCCCCAAGGAGAACCACCATGTCTCGACAGGACGCTCGCCTCGCTCGCCGTGGCTTCCTGTTCGGCGGGGCCGTCGTCGGCGCCGGTGCCCTCGTCACCGCGTGCACGAGCAACGAGCCACCGGCCGCGCAGCAGAGCGCGGCCCCCTCCCAGGCCCCGGCGGCCGTGACCGACAACGACCGGCCGGGCCGCGAGGTGAAGATCGGCTTCTCCGCGCCGGCGGCCGACCACGGGTGGATCGCGGCGATCGCGAAGAACGCCGAGGAGGCGGCGAAGCGGTACTCCGACGTCACCTTCGTCCCGGTCGAGCCGACCAACGACATCAACCAGCAGATCTCCGCGGTCGAGTCGCTCATCCAGCAGAAGGTGGACGTGCTCGTGCTGCTGCCGAACGACGGCGAGCAGCTCAACCAGGTCGCCCGCCGGGCGATGGACGCGGGCATCCCGGTGGTGAACCTCGACCGGATCTTCCCCGACAAGCTCTCCTACCGGACCTGGATCGGCGGGGACAACTACGGCATGGGCGTCGCCGCCGGGCACTACATCGGCCGGAAGCTCAAGGAGAAGGGCGTCACCGACCCGGTGATCCTGGAGATCCAGGGCATCGCCACGCTGCCGCTCACCCAGGAACGCTCCAAGGGCTTCGAGGACGCGCTCCGCACGTACGGCTACCGCGTCACCGCCCGCCAGGACGCCCAGTTCACCGTGGAGTCCGGCACCGAGGTGGCGACCAACCTGCTGCAGGCGCACAAGAAGATCGATGCGATCTGGAACCACGACGACGACCAGGGCGTCGGCGTGCTCGCCGCGATCAAGGAGGCGGGCCGCAACGAGTTCTTCATGGTCGGCGGCGCCGGCTCGGCGAACGCGATGCGGGAGATCCAGTCCGGCACCAGCGTGCTGGAGTGCACCGTCACCTACAGCCCGACCATGGCGGGCTCGGCCGTGAAGCTCGCCCGGCTCATCGCGCAGGGCAGGGGCATGAGCGACCTGGTGGAGCAGCAGGTGCCCCAGTCGATCACGCTCGCCTCGGAAACGATCACCAAGGACAACGTCGAGCAGTACCTGCCGCTCGGCTTCGAATCCTAAAGTCAGGGGGCAACGCACGTGACAACGAACAGCGCCACCGGCGGTGGCCCGGGCGCGGTCCCGGCGATCGGGGTCGGCATGGTCGGCTACGCGTTCATGGGCCGGGCGCACTCGCACGCCTGGCGGAACGTGACCGCGTTCTTCGACCCGCCGCTCCGGCCGGTGCTCGCCGCGCTCGCCGGCCGTACCAAGGAACGCGCCGAGGCCGCCGCCGCGAGCCTGGGCTGGGCCGCCGTGGAGACCGACTGGCGTGACCTGGTCGCCCGCGACGACGTCCAGATCGTCGACATCTGCACGCCCGGCGACTCGCACGCCGAGATCGCCATCGCCGCGCTCGAGGCGGGCAAGCACGTGCTGTGCGAGAAGCCGCTCGCCAACACCGTCGCCGAGGCCGCGGCGATGGTGCGGGCGGCCGAGCGGGCGGCGGCGCGCGGGGTGCGCAGCATGGTCGCCTTCAACTACCGGCGGGTCCCGGCGATCGCGCTCGCCCGCAGGCTCGTCGCCGAGGGCCGCCTCGGCGAGCTGCGGCACGTGCGCGCCCAGTACCTGCAGGACTGGATCGTCGACCCGGAGTTCCCGCTGGTGTGGCGGCTGCGCAAGGAGAAGGCGGGCTCCGGCGCGCTCGGCGACATCGGCGCGCACATCATCGACACCGCCCAGTACATCACCGGCCGGCTCATCACCGGCGTCTCCGCGATCACCGAGACGTTCGTGACCGAGCGCCCGCTCGCCGAGGAGTCGGCCGGGCTGTCCGCCGCCGCGGGCACCGCCGCCAAGGGCCGGGTGACCGTGGACGACGCCGCGCTGTTCATCGGCCGCATGGAGGGCGGGGTGCTCGCCTCGTTCGAGGCCACCCGGTTCGCCACCGGCCGCAAGAACGGCCTGCGCATCGAGATCAACGGCTCGCTCGGCAGCCTCGCCTTCGACTTCGAGGCGATGAACGAGCTGTGGTTCTACGACAACACCCAACCGGGGGCCGAGGGCGGGTTCCGGCGCATCCTCGTCACCGAGCCCGACCACCCGTACGCGGGGGCCTGGTGGCCGCCGGGACACGGCCTCGGGTACGACCACACCTTCACCCACGAGGTGAAGGACTTCCTGGAGGCGATCGCCGCCGGGACCGATCCCGCGCCGTCGTTCGCCGACGGCCTGCGGGTGCAGAAGGTGCTCGCCGCCGTCGAGCGCAGCGCCGCCGACGGCAGCCGCTGGACCAGCGTCGAGGAGATCGAGGAGGACGCATGAGCACCCGGCCCGTGACCCTGTTCACCGGACAGTGGGCGGACCTGCCGTTCGAGGAGGTGTGCCGGCTCGCCGCCGAGTGGGGCTATGACGGCCTCGAGATCGCCTGCTGGGGCGACCACTTCGAGGTGGACAAGGCGCTCGAGGACGACTCGTACGTCGCCCGCAAGCGCGATGTCCTGGAGAAGTACAACCTCGGCGTCTGGACGATCTCCAACCACCTCGTCGGCCAGGCGGTCTGCGACCACCCGATCGACGAGCGGCACAAGGGGATCCTGCCCGCCCGGATCTGGGGCGACGGCGACCCGGAGGGGGTACGGCAGCGCGCCGCCGAGGAGATGAAGAACACCGCCCGCGCGGCGGCGAAGCTCGGCGTCAAGACCGTGGTCGGCTTCACCGGCTCGTCGATCTGGCACACCGTGGCGATGTTCCCGCCGGTCCCGCCCGCGATGATCGAGGCCGGGTACCGGGACTTCGCCGACCGGTGGAACCCGATCATCGACGTGTTCGACGAGGTCGGGGTGCGGTTCGCGCTCGAGGTGCACCCGAGCGAGATCGCCTACGACTACCACACCACGGTGCGCACGCTGGAGGCGATCGGCCGACGCCCGGGGTTCGGGCTCAACTGGGACCCGTCGCACATGGTGTGGCAGCAGGTGGACCCGGTCGGCTTCATCCTCGACTTCGCCGACCGCATCTACCACGTCGACTGCAAGGACGCCAAGGTACGGGTCGGCGACGGGCGGCGCGGCCGGCTCTCGTCCCACCTGCCATGGGCGGACCCGCGCCGCGGCTGGGACTTCGTCTCCACCGGGCGCGGCGACGTGCCGTGGGAGGACTGCTTCCGCGCGCTCAACGCGATCGGGTACGACGGCCCGATCTCGATCGAGTGGGAGGACGCGGGCATGGACCGGCTGCAGGGCGCGCCCGAGGCGCTCGAGTTCATCCGGCGGCTCAACGCGATCACCCCGCCCGCCGCGTCGTTCGACGCCGCGTTCGCCTCGGAGTGACGCTCCGCCAGGGGGCCTCGGGTGTCGGTCGTCTTTCGTGAGGCGCGGCGGGAGGACGTGCCGGTCATCGTGGCCATGCTCGCCGACGACCCGGTGGCGCGTACCCGGGAGTCGGCGGACGGGTCCGACGACGACGCCTACTACGCCGCTTTCGACGCGATCCAGGAGGATCCGAGAAACGAGCTGATCGTGGCCGAGTCGGACGGGGAGGTGGTGGGCACGATGCAGCTCACCTTCATCCCCGGGCTGTCCCGGCGCGGCGGCGAGCGGCTGCAGATCGAGGCGGTCCGGGTGGCCGCGTCCATGCGCGGCCAGGGCCTCGGCCGCATGATGATCGGCTGGGCGGTCGACCGCGCCCGGGCCCGCGGCTGCCGCCTGGTCCAGCTCACCTCCGACAAGTCCCGCACCGAGGCACACCGCTTCTATACGTCCCTCGGCTTCACCGCCTCCCACGAGGGTTTCAAGCTCCTCCTGTGACCGCCCCGGGAAGCGGTGCCGAGCCGGTCGGCGCAGGTCAGGGGCGGGGACCTGCGCCGGCCCCCGCCCACGGCCCGGTACCCGAGCGGGTGGGTACGGCCGGCCGCGGGCTCAGCCGTCCGATGACCCGCCGAGCAGGTGGGCGTTGGGTTCGCGGGCGCGGTCGGCGAGATCGGCGATCTCGACGAGGGTGACCCCGGCGGCCTCCAGCCGGGCCGCGCCGGTGGCCTCGACGAACACCGACGGCTCCCGCCAGGCGTACACCACGCGGCGGATGCCCGCCGCGATGATCAGCTCGGCGCAGGTGCGCGGCCGGGATTTGCGCCGCCCGCACGGTTCGAGGCTGCTGTAGATCGTGGCCGTGGCGAGCCGGGGGTCGGCGGGGTCGATCTTGGCGAGCGCGGCCTCCTCGGCGTGCACGTGCGGGTCGGTCTCCCGGGAGTAGCCGCGGGCCAGCTCCTCGCCGTCGGCGGAGACGATCACCGCGCCGACCGAGAACGCGGTCTGCGAGGGCGGGCAGAGCCGGGCGAGGTCGCAGGCGATCGCCAGCCAGTGGCGGTCCCGGTTCGGCTCGTCGTTGCCGGTCATGGCGGGCCGCCTCAGCGGAGCCGGTAGCGCAGCAGCGCCACGTCGCCGATCTTGACCACCTCGGTGAGGTTGAGCCGCCCCGTGGGCAGGTCGCCGCCGGACACGAACCGCGGCGCGGCGGGGTCCCCGACGAAGAGCGGGGCGACCACGAGGTGCAGCTCGTCGGCGAGCCGTTCGGACAGGAACCGGGTGTGCAGGCCGCCGCCGCCCTCGACCATGAGCCGCCGGATGCCGCGCCGCCCCAGGTCGTCGAGGACGAGCCGGAGGTCGACCGTGTCCCCGGGACCGCCGGTGTGGATCACCGTCGCCCGGTCCTTCAGCAGCGCGGCGAGCGGGCCCGCGGCGGAGGCGGACGCGTACACGAGCTTCTCGCCGTCCCCGGCGGTGAAGAACGCGCACTCCGGGTCGAGGTCGCCGCGCGCAGTGACGGTCACCTTGACCGGGTCGGGCGGCAGCCCGCGCGCCACGCGCCGCCGGCGGCGCTCCGGTGAGCGGATCAGCAGCCGGGGGTTGTCCCGGCGTACCGTGCCCGCCCCCACCATGATCGCGTCGCAGGAGGCGCGGACCTCGTCCACCCGGTCGAAGTCCTCGGCGTTCGACAGCAGCAGCCGCTCCGGGCCGTTGTCGTCGATGTGTCCGTCGATGGACATGGCGCAGCTCAGCAGCACGTACGGCCGCACGCACCCTCACTTTCCCTCGGGGCGCCCTTGCCGGGCGCCGGAGCCGGCGGGTCCTCAGTCGCCGAGGCCGGCGTCGGCGAACAGCACCTGCTCGACGCTGTCGTGCACCTCGAACTCGTCCTGCACCCCGCTGACCCGCAGCAGCATCGCCATGCGCTCGCTCACGCCGGAGAGTACGAGGCGCCGCCCGCTCATCCGCATGATCTTCAGCGCGAACAGCAGCGCCCGGATTCCCGCCGCGTCGCAGAAGGTGACCCCGGAAAGGTCGATGATCACGAGGGGAGTGGAGCTGCGCGCCCACACGTCGGCGATGCACTCGCGGATGCGCGGGGCCACGAAGGTGTCGATCTCTCCGCTGAGATACAGGACCGTGCAATCGGCCTGCGGCTCCACCTGACCTCCAGTCTTCGGATTACGGACGCGGCATATCGCCATACCCGAGCGTTCCAGATCTCGGGCGCCGAATGCCACTCGATTAGCCCGTGGGCGGGCGGCGGCCGCCCGCCCGGCCGGGCCCTCGGTCACTCCTCGATGGTGAGCGCGGCCTTGGGGCAGGACCGCACCGCGTGACGCACCTTGTCCCGCAGCTCGGCGGGCGGCTCGGGCATGAGGATGTGCAGCCGCTCGTCGTCGTCGAGCTCGAACACCTCCGGCGCGAGGCCCACGCACACGCCGTTCGCCTCGCACACCAGTGCGTCGACCGTCAGCTTCATCGTGTACTCCTCGTACGGTACGGCTCGCCGTTGAACCACCTGAACGCTACCCCGCGGACGGCCCGTGCGGCTTGCGATGATCCCAACTGGTCACCCGGGTCGGGTGGACGGCGAACGCGACCCGCTTGCGGGCGGTGTGCTCGATCGCCTCGCGCGGCGGCGCGGTGCCCCCGGGCCCGGCCATGCGCTCGGCCACGGCGAGCCCGACCGCGAGCACCCGCTCCGGGTCGGTGATCCGCTCGGCCGTGCCGTACACCATGACCCCGTGCAGCTCGTGGTACGCCTCGCCGGCCTCGACCAGGCAGGTGAGGCGCGGGTCGCGCTCGAGGTTGCGGGCCTTCTGCGACTTGGCGTAGGTCCAGAAGCAGATCCGCCCGTCGAGCAGGGCGTAGAACATCGGGACCAGGTGCGGCGTGCCGTCCCGGTTGACCGTGGCGAGCTGGAGCTTGTGCGACTCGGCGAGGAACGCCGCCACCTCGTCCTCGGTCATCGCGATCCGCGCGCGCTGGTGCATGCGACGAGTAGAACATAGTTCTGGTGGGCGGGGCAAGGCCCGTACGAATAGTGTTCTGCCCGGGAGGGACGATGATCGATCGCACGGCCGCCGCACCGCCGCGGATGCCCGCCGACCTGCTCGCCGCGGCCGAGCAGGCCAAGGGCTTCATGCCGACCGCCGAGGGCCTCGCGCTGTTCGAGACCGCCTGCCGGTACGGCCCGCTCGGCCCGATCTGCGAGATCGGCAGCTACTGCGGCAAGTCCGCCATCTACCTCGGCGCCGCCGCCCGGCTCGTCGGCACGGTGGTCTTCACCGTCGACCACCACCGCGGCTCGGAGGAGATCCAGCCCGGCTGGGAGTACCACGACCCCGAGCTGATGGACCCGCGGTTCGGCCGCATGGACTCCCTGCCGTTCTTCCGGCAGACGATCGCCGCCGCCGGCCTCGAGGACGAAGTGATCGCCATCGTCGGCCGCTCCGAGGTCGTCTCGCGGTACTGGAACACCCCGCTCGCCATGCTCTTCATCGACGGCGGCCACTCCGAGGAGCCGGTCACCCTCGACTACGAGGGCTGGGCCCCGCACGTCATGCCCGGCGGCGCCCTCGTCTTCCACGACATCTATCCCGACCCTGCCGACGGCGGGCAGGCGCCGTACCGCGTCTACCTCCGCGCCCTCGAATCCGGCGAATTCCACGAGGTCCGCGCCGAGGGCTCACTCCGCGTGCTCGAGCGAAAGCGCGAATCGCGGTAACCGGGAGTACGCCGCGAATTACGATTTACACGGCCCCCGATCGAACGGCGTCGAGGAAAGACCGCCAGGCGTCGGGCGTAAACGGCAGTACCGGCCCGTCCGGATTCTTGCTGTCCCGTACGGCGACGACGCCCGGCCCGTTTCCCGCCTCGACACAGTTACCCACGGCATTGCTGTGGGTACTCTTTCGCCACACGGCGACTTCTACGCGGTGACCTTCGGCGGTGCTGTGGCTGCTTTTCCGCGAAGGAGAGGCGGCCGGGGGAGTGGAGCGCACGACAGATTCTCCTCAGGATTGTCACAGGCCCCCTGGTGGAGGCCGAAGGAACCTCGAACGAGGACGCCATCTCGCGAGGCCGCCCGACGAGCCGCCTATTCGCGAATAATTCTCGTTGACCCCAGTATGAGGCGTGCGGCCGTGATGTCCAGATCGTTCGCGGTGCACAATCAATAACTCCGACCAGTGAAACCTGACTTGCCATTTGCGGGGGAAGCCTCTCGCCATGGCCGGGCGACGGCGAGTTGACCTTCTCAGGCGATGGTGGCCTGCCACCGTTCGCCGCGGAACGGCCTCGTACGGGTGGTCCACCAGCGACCGGCGTCACCAGGCCGGATGCGCCACGGAGGACCATCCTTCCTTGACGCCGGACGAATCATGACCGCGAGGATACGTCGGTGACAGGTTTCGCAAGCTCGGCGAACTGTCAGGCGGCAAACCCCATTCGCCGGGCGATGCCGCGTAGCGACGACGGCGGCCGCCGCCGGAGGTCGAGGAGCCGGACGACCGTCTCGCGGGCCATGGGGTGGTAGCGGTCCAGGGCTCGCGTTCGGTACCCGGGCCGCGACGTCGGGACCTGGTGACACCCCGCGCCTTTGCGGGATGCCTTCCCCGAAGATTACAGAGCGCGTTCGCCGTATGACTCTTGTATGAAGGAAAAGGTCTCCGTTTTCCTCTGTGGCGCGCGGTCTTTACCGTGGTTTGGCCGATTACGGCCGGGAGCGGGGAGGGGCGACCGACCCGCTCCCGGCCCTGCGTCAGGGCGTGGCGTACTGCGGCGAGGACTCCGACCGGTCAGGGATGCGGACCCGGTCAGGGCAGGCAGGCGGGCTGGTGACCGGCGGGTTCGCAGCCGCAGGCGGTGGTGGGGAGGGCACGGGTGGGGATGTCGCGGAAGATGCCCGCGGCGGGGGTGGCGTCGGCGAGGGCGTCGGCGGCGAGGATGACGGCGGCGGCGGTGTAGGCGGAGCGTTCGTGGGGGAAGTGGGCGCGGTTGGCGAACTGCCAGCCGGTCCAGTACGAGCCGTCCTCGTGGCGCAGGTGCTGCATGTCGGCGAAGACGCGCAGGGCGCGGGTGCGGTCGCCGAGGGCGTCGAGGGCGAGCACGAGCTCGCACGACTCGGCGCCGGTGACCCAGGGCTGGTCGGAGACGCAGCGCACGCCGAGGCCGGGCACGACGAACACGTCCCAGTCGCGCTCCAGCCGGGCCATGCCCTCGGCCCCGCGTACCGCGCCGCCGAGCACGGGGTAGTACCAGTCCATCGAGAAGCGGCTCTTGTCGGCGAACGCCTCCGGGTGCGTGGCGATCACGTGGCCGAGGCGGTCGGCGGCGAGCTCCCAGTCCGGCCGGGGGTCGCCGAGCCGCTCGGCGAGTAGCGCTCCGCAGCGCAGGCCCTGGTGGATCGAGGAGCAGCCGGTGAGCAGCGCATAGTCGGCCGGGCGGCCGCTCGCCGTACGCTCCCAGACGATCTCGCCGCGCGGGGTCTGCAGGTCGACGACGAAGTCGAGCGCCCGGGTCACCACGGGCCACATCGCCCGGGCGAAGTCCTCGTCGCCGGTGACGAGCAGCTCGTGCCACACGCCGACCGCGACGTACGCGGCGTGGTTGCTCTCCCCGCCGTGCTCCACGGCCTCGCCGCGCACGAGCTTCATCGGCCAGGAGCCGTCCTCGCGCTGGTGCCGTACCAGCCACTCGTAGCCCTTGCGGGCGGGCTCGGTGAGCCCGGCGACGGTGAGCGCCATGAGGCACTCGACGTGGTTCCAGGCGTCCACGTGCCCGTCGGGCCAGGGGATGCCGCCGTCCTGCTCCTGCATCGCGGCGATGCTCTCGGCGGTCTGCACGACCTGCGCGGCGTCGAGCACGCCGGGCACCGCGGGCACGCGCGGCGAGGCGGGCGCGGTCATGCGGGCTTCCGCGCGTACACGACCACGCTCTTGCCGATCAGCGGGTTGAGCAGCCGCTCGGCGATCCGGGTCACGGCCGGGCGCTTCATGATGTCCCAGACGAGCAGGTCGTGGTACCGCTTGGCGAGCGGGTGGTCGTTGTTGTTCACCCCCACCGCGCACTTGATCCACCAGTACGGCGAGTGCAGCCCGTGGGCGTGGTGGTGCGGGCCCACGCGCAGCCCGGCGGCCTTGAGCTTCGCCTTCAGCTCGGCGAGCGTGTAGATCCGGATGTGCCCGCCGGGGGCGGTGTGGTACTCCTCCGACAGCGCCCAGCAGATGCGCTCGGGCAGGAAGCTCGGCACGGTGACGGCGAGGAACCCGCCCGGCTTGAGCACCCGGACGATCTCCGCGATCGCCTGGGTGTCGTGCGGGATGTGCTCGAGCACCTCGGCGGCGATCACGTGGTCGAAGCTCGCGTCCGGGAACGGCATGGCGAGCGCGTCGCCGCTCACCGTGGTGCCGGTCGCCCCGTCGGGGATCTCGCCCGCCTTGCTCATCGCGGCGAACATCGCGGCCACGCCCTCGAGCTCCTTGAGGTCCTGGTCGAAGGCGACCACGTCGGCGCCGCGGCGCAGCACCTCGAACGCGTGCCGGCCGCCGCCGCAGCCCAGGTCGAGGACCCGGTCGCCGGGCCGTACCGGAAGCCGGGAGAAGTCGACGGTGAGCACCTACGCCGCTCCCTTCCGGGCGGTGCGGGCGGCGCGGGCGGCGATCGCCTCGCGGTACGCCTCGACGGTGCGCTTGGCCACCACGCGCCAGGTGAACCGCTCCTGCACCCGGTCGTAGCCGGCGCGGCCGACCTTCTCCCGCAGCTCGGGGGAGTCGTGCAGGCGGCGCAGCGCGGCGGCGAGCTCCTCGGCGTCGCCGGGCGTGACGAGGATCGCGGCGTCGCCGACCACCTCGGGCAGCGCCCCGGTACGGCTCGCGATCAGCGGCGTGCCGCACGCCATGTGCTCGACGGCCGGGAGCGAGAAGCCCTCGTACAGCGACGGCACCACGGAGATCTCCGAGGTGGCGATGAGCTCGCCGAGCTCGTCGTCGCTGATGCCGTGCACGAACCGCACCCGGTCGCCGAGGGCGAGCTCCTGAACCAGCTTCTCGGTCGGCCCGCCCGGGGTGGGGCGGCTCACCACGGTGAGGTTGACGTCCCGCTCGGTGGCGAGCTTGGCGACCGCGTGCAGCAGCGTGGCCACGCCCTTCATCGGGGAGTCGGCGCTCGCCACGGCCACGATCGAGCCCGGGCGCTTGGGCAGGTGCGGCCGGGGGTGGAAGTAGCGGGTGTCCACGCCGAGCGGGATGAGCCGCATGTTGCGCTGCGGCACGTTGAAGTCGCGGTGGATGTCGGCGAGGCTCGACTCGCTCACCGTGAGGATCGGGTTGAGCCGGGCCGCCACGTACGCCTGCATGCGGACGAACCCGTACCAGCGGCGCAGCGAGTACCGCTTCCAGCCCTCGGCGTTCTGCAGCTCGATGCGGCGGTCCACGCTGATCGGGTGGTGGATGGTGCCGACCACCGGGAACAGCCGCTGGATGCCGAGGATGCCGTACCCGAGGGTCTGGTTGTCCTGCACCACGTCGAAGTCGCCGGCCCGCCGCTTCAGCTCACGGTAGGCCCGCAGGCTGAAGGTGAGCGGCTCGGGGAAGCCGGCCGTCCACATCGTGGCGACCTCGAGCACGTCGATCCAGTCCCGGTACTCGTGGAGCTTCGGGGTGCGAAAGGGGTCCTCGTCCCGGTAGAGGTCGAGGCTCGGCACCTTGTTGAGGATCACGCCCTCGTCGAGCTCCGGGTACGGCTGGCCGGAGAAGACCTCCACGTGGTGGCCCAGGGCGACGAGCTCGCGGCTGAGGTGGCGCAGGTAGACGCCCTGCCCGCCGCACGTCGGCTTACTGCGGTAGGACAGCAGGGCGACCCGCAGTGGCTCCCCCTCCGTCGGCTCGGCGTCGGTGCGGTCAAAGCCGCGCTCCTTCAAGGGCCACCCCTTTCGTCCGGACTGTGGTAAGTCGCGGGACATATACCCGAAGATGACCTTAACGCGCCCCTATTACCCTTCGGTAGCGGAACGCGGACTGAGCGGCCACCCTACTAGAACCATGTTCGGTGTAACAAGTTCCAGTGCAGGACCCGGATCCGCACCCCCTCCGAGAGGGTGACGCGGGGGTCGTCGCGGTACATTCCAGATCCATAGGCGATAATCCGGGCGCCTGTCGGACGGGGGCCGTACCCGAAGAGCAAGGAGAACCTGTTGGCCAGGCGTGCGCTGATCACCGGCATCACCGGTCAGGACGGCTCCTATCTCGCCGAGCACCTGCTGAACGAGGGGTACGAGGTCTGGGGCCTGGTGCGCGGGCAGTCGAACCCGCGGCTGTCCCGGCTCGGCTCACTCCTCAAGGAGGTGCGGCTCATCCGGGGTGACCTGCTCGATCAGGGCTCCCTGATCGCGGCGGTGGAGAAGGCCCAGCCGGACGAGGTCTACAACCTCGGCGCGATCTCGTTCGTGCCGATGTCGTGGGAGCAGGCCGAGCTGACCGCCGAGGTCACCGGCATGGGCGTGCTGCGCATGCTGGAGGCGATCCGGGTCTGCTCGGGCATCACCGCGTCCCGCGGGGCCACCACCGGCCAGATCCGCTTCTACCAGGCCTCGTCCTCGGAGATGTTCGGCCAGGTGCGGGAGACGCCGCAGACCGAGCGCACCCCGTTCCATCCCCGCTCGCCGTACGGCGTGGCGAAGGCCTACGGGCACTTCCTCACGCAGAACTACCGCGAGTCGTACGGGATGTTCGCGGTCTCCGGCATCCTGTTCAACCACGAGTCGCCGCGGCGCGGCGCCGAGTTCGTCACCCGCAAGGTCTCCCTCGGGGTCGCCCGGATCAAGCTCGGCATGGCCAAGGAGCTCCGGCTCGGCAACCTGGAGGCGCGGCGCGACTGGGGGTTCGCCGGGGACTACGTCCGGGCGATGCACATGATGCTGCAGCGGGACACCCCCGAGGACTACGTGATCGGCACCGGCCGTACCCACTCGGTGCGCGAGCTGGTCAGCACCGCGTTCGCGGCCGCGGGCCTGCCGTGGGAGCCGTACGTGGTCTCCGACGAGTCACTGCACCGCCCGGCCGAGGTCGACCTGCTCTGCGCCGACCCGAAGAAGGCGCGGACCCAGCTCGGCTGGGAGCCGTCGGTCACGTTCGAGGAGCTCGTCCAGATGATGGTCGAGTCCGACCTGCGCCTGCTGTCGAACGGCGAGGACCCGCACCAGCACTCCTCCTGGCCCTGACCGGCCCCGTCACGCCCCGCCGTCGATGCGGCGGCCGCGCAGCAGGCGCCACATCAGCCACGCCAAGAGCAGGCTGGCGAGGGGCGTCAGGAAGAAGAAGGCCTGGGTGAGCCAGTCGGGCACCGGCAGCCACACGGCGAGCGCGATGAGCGGCACGGAGATCGGCATGGCGACGATCCAGGCCACGAACGCCGTCGGGGCGTTCCACAGGTCACCGGTGATCTCGGGCGGGAGATGGGGCGCGGCGATCTCGGCCAGGGTCACCAGGACGACGATCGCGGCGTACCCGGCGGCGACGAGGAACGCCAGGCGGCCCCTGCGGTACGGGCGGTGGACGCGTTCGATCCGGCGCGTCACGGCCGTGGCCGCGGCCCGGCCGGCGGCGATCGCCTGCCGGACCTGTGCCCGGACCGGGCGGGAGGCCGGTGCGGTCGGCGGGTTGCCCTGCGTCATGATTCCCCCTCTGGACTCGAGCGCTTCCACAGGGTTTGACGCCGGAACCGCGCAGGTTGTTGGGCGTGCGAGGGATCCGCGGCCGGACACCTTTCCGGCCGCGGGCGACCCGCCGTCGCCGCCCGGCCGGGCGGTGGTCGTACCGCCGCGCCGGGCGGACGCGTCAGACCGCGACGGGCAGGTTCTTGATGCCGTTGATGAAGTACGAGCGCAGGCGGCGCGGCTCGCCGGCCTGGCGGATCGTGGGCACGCGGCGGGCGAGGGTCTCCAGCAGCACGCGGAGCTCCAGCTTCGCCAGGTGGCTGCCGAGGCAGAAGTGCGCGCCACCGCCGCCGAAGCCGAGGTGCGGGTTCGGATCGCGGGTGATGTCGAAGGTGAACGGGTCGGTGAAGACGTCCTCGTCCCGGTTGGCCGAGCCGTAGAACACCACGACCTTGTCGCCCTCGCGGATCCTCTGCCCGCCGATCTCGGTGTCCTGGGTCGCGGTACGGCGGAACAGGTTGACCGGGGAGACCCAGCGGATGATCTCGTCGGCCGCGCGCCCGGCGAGCGAGGGGTCGGCGGTGAGCCGGGCCCACT
>Ga0207874_1001328_pt1 | contig 28752 bp, 16 predicted proteins | sample HigsolmetaAR201D_FD_184833 | JGI IMG/M metagenome (GOLD analysis project Ga0207874, IMG submission 184833) | Ionic liquid and high solid enriched microbial communities from the Joint BioEnergy Institute, USA - AR20-1-D (SPAdes) (version 2) ...
GCATGGCGTAAGAGCACGCACAGCGGCGGAAACATGGGCGAGTGCGTGGAGGTTGCCACCAACATTCCCGGAATCGTGGCGGTCCGCGACAGCAAGAACCCGAACGGCCCCGTCCTCACCTTCACCCGAGACGAGTGGCGCGCCTTCCTCAAAAGCATTAAGCATCACGCATAGGAGCGATCCGACTCGACTGTCGTTGACGTTTCGACTGCTACCCGGCCGAAGCCGAGAACGTTCCCGTGTGTTGCCCGCGTCTGCCCGCTTGAGCACGCGGGCAACAGCGTGTCTTAGCCCTCTGTTAGGCGGGGTTATCTCGGCCTCGGCCTTGGATGCGTTGTGCAACGGCGCCTTTGCCAAGCCCTCTCACAGACTCGAGATGCCCGGCATGCCCCGGGCATCACCGCACCGGGACACTGCGGGTAGACACCGGCTTGCAAGCGCCACCGTGAAGTTCGACCGGTTGACGGCTTCGCCTCCCATGCACCCAGGAACGCCGCTGCGCCCGCTGCCGGCCCGGCGATCAGCGACTGATCCCGCCAGACGGCGTGGCCGTCTCGTGGAACGATCGGGGCTCGTCGGATTGATGTTCCTGGCCGGGCGCGGAAAGCACCACGCTCAGACGCCGCTGGTCAACCGTTCGTGCACTGAAGATCGCTCAGCTGGGGAATCTGAAAGATTTGAGAATTTCCTCCACCTGCGCTCTCCGCTTGGCCGGCATCTCGTCGATGGAAATGGTGAGTCCGGTCACCGGGAGGATCAGCATTTCGGCCTCGACCGTTGTGCCGTCCCGGCAGTAACTTCGAGCCTTCCAATAATAGGCTCTGCGATTTCCTATACGGTGGAGACCGGTCTTGAGGAATCGTGACGGCCGCACGGGCTCACCGATCTCGCCGCATGCGCCTTCGGGACCGTAGCGGACGGTGACGCCGTCCGGCTCGACCTCCTCCGGCCTGAAATTGGGATCGCCACCATCCGGCCAAGGGTGAATCGACATGCCGAACTGGTGGCAGTACCAGTACTCGTCGTTTCTTTTGTCCTTGGGGCGCAGACACATGCCCTCGATGTTGTGTGTGTTGTCAGGGTAATACATCCAGTCATCCGGAAGGATGAAGGAGTATCCCCTGACCATCGTCACCCTGCGTCCTGTGCGCGTGGGCCTCGGGGACGCGGACGCCGTGCCTGCTGGTGACGCCGTGCCCGTGGAATCCCCCTGTGCCGCGGTCGGCCGGTCGCCCGTGGGCGTCGGGCTCTGGGTGGCAGAACCGGCGGGTGAGGCCGTGGACGGCGTCCTGGGTGCCGCCACACCGTCCACCGACCGCCTGGAGACGACCATGGCGGTCATGGCGATCAACCCGGCCGCCACCACCGTCACGGCGGCCGCCACGCCGAAGTCCCTCCAGCGACGCCGCCGCGGCGGGACGACCCACTCCACCTCCTCCGGCGCGGGCATGACCCAGGTCCGGTCGAGAAGCCTGGTGACCTCCTCCTCGACGCTTCCGGATACCTCGGCGTCCGGCTGCCAGATCCGTCTGAGGGATTCGAGGATGTCGGCCGCGTCAGGGCGCTCCTCTGGGTTCTTGGCCAGCGTCTTGACGACGAGGTCCTTGAGGGGGTCCGGGACTCCGTCGACGTCGGGCTCATCGGTAAGCACGCGCATGGCGATGACCTCCGGCCGCCCCTTTCCGAAGGCCAGGCGCCCGGTGGCGGCGTACAGGACGAGCAGGCCCCAGCTACACGTCGGCGGGCGGGCCCACCTCCGCGCCGCGGTACTCCTCCGGGCTGATCCAGCCGGGGGATCCGACCAGCACGCCCGTGCCGGTGAGGCTGGTCTCGTCGACCTGGAGGGCGATGCCCATGTCGACGAGGCGCGGGCCGTCCGGCGAGAGGATGACGTTGGACGGCTTCAGGTCGCCATGCACGACTCCGGCCGCGTGCGTGGCCTTGATCGCCTCGGCGAGTCCTGCCGCGAGGGCCATCAGATGGTCGCCGGTGAGCGGTCCTTTCGAGGTGACCTGCTCTTCCAGCGTCGGCCCGGGGACGTACTCCGTCGCCAGCCACGGCCGCTTCGCGTCCGCGTCCGCGTCGAGTATGCGCGCCGTGCAGGTGCCGGCGACCCGCCGCAGGACCGCGACCTCGCGGGCGAACCGGGCACGGAACTCCGGGTTGTGCGCCAGTTCGGGGTGGACGAGCTTGACCGCGGCACGACGGCCCTTCGCATCCACGCCCGCGTACACCACGCCCATGCCGCCAGCTCCGATGCGGCGCACAATGCGGAACGGTCCGACGCGACGCGGCGCGTCGTCCATGTCGGGGGAGGCAGAGGAGGAAGCAACACCCATGGCTCACACAACTTCGAGTCGGTTCGGGAACCGGGTCGCCGCGACGGTTCCTACTCCATGCCGAATGAGCCGACGATGAGGTTCATGTCGGCTTCGTCGACACGCCGTCCGATGATCAGCCTGTGGAACAGGTCGAAGTACGCGGTGTACGCCGTGAACTCCCGATCGTCCGAGCATGTGACCCGGTACTTCCGGTACTCGTAGGCGTATCCGAGGTTGTTCTTGCGCAGCTCACGCTCCTGGACGAACGCGCCACGCGTCTCCGGGCAGTAGGTTCCGCCGATGTTGTGCGGGTAGTCGAGGTCGTACTCGCGACCCACGTCGACTCCGTACATGATGAGCACCCCGCGTCTGTCGCAGTCCGGCGAATCCGCCGGCCGGGCGCACGTGGCTCCACCGCTGGCCCCCTCCGTGTTCGTGGCCGTCCACCCTGCCGGAAGCAGGTATTTCGGCCCCAGAGCGCTCTGTGCCACTCTGGCCGCCTCGGTGACATCGTTCTTCGGAGAGGAGGTGCGGCCTGCGGACGGAGTGGCGTTCTCCGCGGCCGTCGGCGAACTCGTGGCCGCCGTCGGACTCGGGGAAGGCGGGGCCGTCGTCCGGGTCTGAGACTTCGCCTCCGGAGTAGCCGCTCCACTCGGCCTCCCCAGCCCTGCCAGAACGGCTCCGCCGAGTGCCCCGGCTCCCAGGACGACGGCCAGTGCCAAGACCATCAGCCGGCGGCTACGCCTGGCCGCGGGGACCTGCCATTGCGGCTCGTCCGTCACCGGCATGACCCACGTGCGTTCCAGGAACCGGGTGACGTCTTCGGCCTCCTCCTCCGACTCACGCCAGGCGCGCCGGCATCCCTCCTGGATGTCGGCGAGGCCGGGGCGCCGGTCCGGTTCCTTGGCGAGCGCGCGGCGGACGAGTTCGTCCAGCGGGGCGGGAACCCCGGTGACCTCGGGCACCTCGTTGAGCACCCGCGCGGCGAGCACCTCCGGCCGACCGGCGCCGAAAGGCGGTCGCCCGGTGGCGGCGTAGAGCACGAGCAGCGCCCAGCCGTACACGTCGGCGGCAGGGCCCACCTCGTCGCCCCGGTACTCCTCCGGGCTGATCCATCCCGGGGAGCCGACCACCATCCCCGTGCGGGTGAGGCTCGTCTCGTCCAGTGCGCGGGCGATGCCCATGTCGATGAGCCGGGGCCCGGTCGGCGAGAGGATGAGGTTGGACGGCTTCAGGTCCCGGTGCACCACGCCGGCGTCGTGCAGGGATTGGACGGCCTCGGCGAGCGCCGCGGCGAAGCCGATCACCTCTTGCTCGCCGAGCGGGCCGTGTTCCGCGATCCGCTGGGCGAGCGTCGGCCCGGGCACGTACTCGGTGGCCATCCACGGCTGGGCGGCCTCCGCGTCGGCGTCCAGCATGCGGGCCACGAACTCGCCTCGCACGCGCCCGAGCAGGGCGATCTCTCGCCGGAACCGCTCGGTGCACCAGCCGGTAGGGGCCGATGACGCGCGGATCGTCCTTGCGCAACGGCGTGATGGTCTGATCAGCCATGGGCTACTCGACCGCCCCGGGCAGCCGACGCTCGTGCTCGCGCTCGCGAACGGGCAAGCCCAAGTGCGTTGTTCCGTCTTCTTCCGACTTCGTGATCACGATCTTTCAGGCATACCGTAGCAGCACATATGTGAAGTGACAACACATGCTTTTCTTTTGGATTCTTCGAACACCACACGTTGTGATCGGAGTCTCCATCAGCCCGTCGGGACTGACATGCCCTCCACACACGCGCTGTAGCACGCCGCAGATGACGAGATGCCGCCAGGCCACTCGGAAGCCATCGCGCGACATGCCCTTGCACGCCACGCCGAGGCCTTGGGCGTCGTCGACGGTGATGGCCGACTGGGTGCGGTACCAGACGCCGATCTGGGGCGCATCCGCACGGTGCTCTCGATCGACACGAACTATGGTGCGCTCGGCCCTCTGACGGATCGCCCGCGGGACGAGCCAATGCACGTTCACAGGCCCTTCTCGTCGAGGCGCACACTCGAGCATTCGACGCGCCTCGCGTCACCGCGCGCTCCGCCCGGCCGATCGGCCCAGCTCATGGACGGCCGACCCTGGAAGCATCCAGCCTGCGAGATCGCCTGCACATCTCCCTAAGCGACTTCCGAAACCAAAGGATGTCCGTTTATTCCGTTACGGCACCATGGCTAGGATGTCGCGCGGTGATCAACTCCCACACGCCGCCATCCGCCCGGAACTTCATCGACGCGATAACCTGACTGTTTCATCTTCGCAACAGCAAGATGACTTGTGGGCTGGCCTCACAGTAGGCTCTCGCTGCACAATCACGACAACTCACCCATCGTTACAGAAGGCCCATGCGCGCGACTCTTCCCACCCGACGCCCTGTCGCCCGAGTAACCGGACCGGTCGAGAAGCGGCGCCCGCGCCGAGGCTGCCGGTGAGCACCGCCGTACCGCTGCCGAGTGGACCGAAGCAGCCGCGCCGGTCCCCCTGAGGACCGCTCGGCGCAGACCTGGTTCCTCCAGCCACGGTCCGGTCCCGGCGGCTGATACGCCGGTCACGACGAGGAAGCGGCGCGCCAGCGAGTTCCGCAGCGCACGGAGACCGGGCGCCGGCGGTTCCGGCGCGCGGCCCAGGGACACGACCGGGTTCGCGCGACAGGCATCGTCGTTTTGAGAATGAGGTAGGGCCCTGAATCATTCGACTTCCCGAGCCGAGCTGGTCGCGGCGTGGCGCCGGAAGCGGGCGGCGCAGCTGGCGGCGCGTAGGGGTGCGAGCCCGCGGGATCACGCCACCGAGGCCTGGGCGGCGCTCGGAGTTTTCGGACAGGACACGATCACCTGCCTGCGTGACGCCCTCCGGGCGCTGGCCGAGGACTGTGACGAGCGGAGCGAGCATACGCGGGTGATCGCGGAGGCACTGGACGGCCCGCCGGACCCCTCACTCCCCCAAGCCGTCAAGTCCGCCCTCGCCGCGACGCAGCCCGATCGGCTCATCCGGCACCTGCACGACCTGCTGCAGGCCGGGATGCCGTGGATCACCGAGATCGGCTCGCGGCGAGTCCAGTTCCTCGCGTACGAGTTTCCGCGAGCGGGAGAGGTCCGGCTCCCCGGGAACGACATCGTGAACGGCACGAGCGCATGGCGGCTCTATCTGGCGGCCCTCGGGCACCCGGTGGCGGTTCAGCCCGAGGAGCTGGTCGAGGTGGTCGCCGAGCTTCCCCTCCCCGTGGTCGACGACCTCATCGAATTCGGGCATCTGGGCCGCAGGGATCAGCCGTGGAGGCTGCGCCGGGACGAGCACGAAAGCCTCTACCTGCGGGCCCGGCTCCTTCCGCGGTCGGTCGGCCCCGACGAGGCGAACCGGCTCAGGTGGGCCGAGCTGGAACGCCGCCACGCGTTCCTGCGCGGCGAGGACCTCGACGGCGATGACGTGTACGCGCTGCTGTGCGCGTGGTGGCGGGGCGAGCACGACATCCGGTTGCGCTCGATGCTGCCCGCCGAGAAGCGGCCGCTCTTCGACCAGATCATGCACGGCAGCCAGGTCGGCCGCTGGCCCCAGCACATCCAGGCCGATCGCGGGCTGTGGCGGCTGCTCGCCGCCATCTGGCGTACCGACCAGCCGATCAACGCGACGATCAGTGAGTTCCACAGCAGCCTGGCGCTGACCCACTGCTACCGCATGATCCTTTCCGGCGAGCCGGACAAGGCCCGGCCGCAGCTCGACCTCCTGCTGTCCGCGGCCCGCAAGACCGAGAAGCGCAAGGGCCACGTGCTGCCGGAAGTCCTCCGCGCGGAGATCCACAACATGGCCGCGTACCTGGCGCAGGGCACGAACGATCTCAACCGTGCGATCGGTCTGCTGGAGGCGGTCCGTACGGCGCATCCGGCGGTCGCCGAGAACCTCCGGATCCTCATCGAGCGCAAGGCCACCAGGATCAACGACCGGGAGCACTGGGAGAACCCCTATCTCATGCTCGGCGTCCCCCACGGCGATCCCGAGTGGAAGGAGCGGTGGCGGGCCCTGCGCAAGGAGTACCACGCGGACACCGACCGCCGGGTCCTCATCAACGCGGCCAAGGCCCGCATTGAGCACGCCGAGCTGCACGGCACGCCGCTGTTCCGGATTCCGCTCGATCCGGAGTCCATCGGCCTCCCCCAGGAACGGTCCGCCGCACTGCTGCCCGCGGTTCGTCCCCTCGACCGGCGGACGCTCCCGAGCACCGCGGACGACCTGCGCGCGCTACGGCACGGCGCGATCCTCTCCGTACTCGACGAGTTGGTTCCCCCCGAAGCGAGACAGCACAGTGCAACGCAACAGAGCCGATAAAGGAAAGAAGCCCCGGCGTCGCACCGGAAGGACGCCCGCCGACGAGTCGGCACCCTGGCCCGCGCGAGAGCCGTACGAGGATCTGCATTCCGATCTTCCTCGACCGGCCCATCAGAACCCCCTGGACCCGGCCGAGCGGCTCGCGGACCTCGTCGACGCGCTGCCGGCGCGCATCGCCGAGGTGATCGAGAACGGGATCCCGGAATTCGTGCGGCACGAGGTCAGGCGCGAGCTCGAGGGGCCCCTCCGCCGGAAGATCAAGGAGGAGCTGCGCGCGGAGTTCGAGGAACGGATCGACGGGATCAGGCGGCAGCGGATCATGCTGGATCCGGCGCGGCTCGTCAGCTCGTTCCTCGACCAGGTCTCCCGGCTCCTCGAGGAGGAGATCGCGGACAAGGCCGAGGTGCCGTCGCCGCAGCAGATCAGCAACATGATCAAGCAGGGCGTCCTGGAGGCGATGCGCATCAGGCGGATGCACCTGGCGCAGCTCGCCGAGATCGACCGCCTGGTGCAGGACCGGCGGCTCGACGAACTGCCGCTGTTGCTGCGGGGGTGGTTCGTGCGGGCCGGGCTCACCCAGTCCTGTGACGTGTCCGGCCATCCCGAGTACTTCACCGCGGTGAACGGACCCGAGGAGGGCGACCACCTGGAGGTGATCGAGCCCGCCTACATCGACGAGGCGACAGGACAGGTGATCCGTGCCGGCCGGATCCGGCATACCGAGAAACCAGCGCGCGCCGACCACGTCCCCTCAGGTGAACTGCGATGACCACCGGAATCGACTTCGGCACCACCAACTCTGTAGTCGCCCAGTGGAACGGTGACGACGTGCAGGTGCTCGCCCTCGACAGCGAGCATCTGGAGGACGAGTGGCTCTACCCCTCGTTCGAGTACCTGTTCCCGACCGTCATCGGCGAGAGCAGCCACCGGCTCGGCACCCTGTTCGGCTGGGAGGCGAAGCTCCGGTCGAACCGGGTGATCGAGGCGTGCAAGCGCATGCTGCGCGACGACGGCGGGATCGCACTGCGCGATCGCAGGATCACCGCGACCACGGCCGCCGCGGGCGTGTTCCGGGCGATCCGTGAGGGCGCGGAGAAGAACCTGACCTCCATCGACAGCGCGGTCATCACCGTTCCCGCGAACGCCAAGGGCAGCGCGCGCTACCGTACCCGGGCCGCCGCCCGCGCGGCGGGCATCGAGGTCAAGGCCCTGCTGAACGAGCCGACGGCCGCGGCGATCTCCTACATCCACGACATCCAGGAAGACGCCACGATCCTGGTCTTCGACTGGGGCGGCGGGACCATCGACGTGACCGTCCTGGAGCACAGGGACGGCCTGTTCGAGGAGCGCGCCTCCCGAGGGATCACCCAGCTCGGCGGGCTGGAGATCGACAAGCGGCTGCGCGAGCTCATCATCCGGAAGATCGGCCGTCTCCCCGAGCTGTCCCCGGTCGAGGAACGGCAGTTCGCGTTGGCCGTGGAACGTACGAAGATCCGCCTCTCCGCGGAGGAGTCGGTCATCACCCGGCTCCCCGGGGTGAACCGTGTGATCGAGATCTCCCGGCAGGAGCTCGAGTCCGTCATCGGTGATCTGGTCGAGGAGGCCCTGCAGCCCGCCCGCGCCTGCCTCAACGACCTCGGTCTCAGCCCGGCGGACATCGACGACGTACTGCTCATCGGCGGCACCAGCCAGATGCCGTGCGTCCGCCAGGCCGTGGAACGGTTGATGGACATCGAGGCCGTACCGGCCGAGCTGTGCCATCCCCTCACCGCGGTCGCCCGGGGCGCGGCCATCGCCGCCGCCATCTTCGACAACGAGATCGAGAGCTACCTGCAGGTGTCCTCGATGTACGCCCTGGGCACGACGGTCGCCGCCAAGGGCGGCACCGGATCGGACCGCCTGGTCTTCAGCGAGATCATCAAGCCGCGTTCTCCGCTGCCCGCCAGGGCGAAGAAGAACTACACCCCCACGAAGGACTACCAGCCGAAGCTCAGCATCGAGATCTGGGAGGCGGACCCGGACAAGCCGCTCTCGGATCCGGAGAACTTCCATCTGACCACGCTGGACGTCCCCTATCCGGAGCGGCTACCGCGCGACCAGGCGTCGTTCACGCTGGAGTACACCTACCAGGAGAACGGCCTGCTCCATGTGCGTGCCACGCTCGACCGCGACGGCCGGGTCCTGGTCGACCAGGAGATCAGCGACTTCACGCAGGGTGGCACCACCACCATCGCCGAGATCCGCCGGCAGATGACCGCGCTGGAAGGCCTGCCGCGCAGCGCCCCCGCTCCTCCCCCGGCCGGTCAGCGGCCCACCCCGCCGCCCGCGGAACGGCCGGCGCCGGCGGGCACCTCGTCCGCCGCTTCCTCTCCGTCTTCTCCGTCCTCCGCATCGGACGGTGCCGCCCCGCCGTGCTTCGTGGTGGACGGATCGAACATCGCCTGGCTCGGCCGGGATCACAAGGCCGGGGACGTCCCCAGCCTCGCCCAGCTACTCGACGCGGTCGCCGCGTTGCGGGAGCAGTACCCCGGGGCCGAGGTCCACGTCATCGTGGACGCCAAGCTCGCGCACCAGCTCGCCGAGCCGGAGCGGGCGGAGCTGGAAAAGCACGAGCGCGCCGGCCTGATCTCCCGAACGCCGGCCGGGACCATCGGGAAGGCCGATCGCATGGTCGTCGAACTGGCAGCCCGGAAGAACGCGACGATCGTAACCAACGACAACTACAAGGAGCTCCAGGAGGACTTCCCCTGGCTGCGCGACGAGAACCGCGTGCTCGGGGCCAACAACCCGGGAGGGGTCTGGATCTTCCTGGCGCGGAAGCCGGTCCGGCCGCGGCCGTCCCCCGGCGGGCCCTGACCACCGGCGTCGGCCGGGACCGTGCCCGCCACGTCCTCGGGTCCGGTCTCGGCCGTCGGCGGCCGAATACGTCCGCGGGAGGGGACGACAGCCGGTTCGGAACGGGTGGTGGCCGGCGGCGGAGGCCCTGGTGGCGATGGGCGCTGGACCGAGAGGGCGCCGGTTACCGGGGGTGCGTGATCGAGTCCGTGATCGGTTACGCCATGCTATTGGGTTATGGTGAAAAAAATGATCGGGACTTCGGTCCTCGCCGCCTCGCTGGTGGTCTCCGGCGCCACGGTGGCGTCGGCCCAGGCGAATCCGACGCTGGGGCCGTACGGGTACGGTGCCGTCAAGCTCGGCATGAGCGCCAAGAAGGCCAAGGCGACCGGCGCGCTGGTGCTGAAGTCCCCGGGTGGCGGTGGCTGTTCCGGCTGGGACCTGAAGAAGTTCCGGAGCCCCAAGAACCAGGTGGGCGTCTGGATCTCGCCGCGGCTGGGGGTGGCCGCCATCTACGCCCGGAAGAACATGAGGACCCCGGAGGGCATCAAGGTCGGCTCCACCTTCGCGCAGTTGAAGGCGGCCTACCCGGGCGTCAAGAAGAACTTCTACGGCATGTACACGGCCAGGGTGCCGGGCAACAAGAAGGCCCTCTACACCTTCGGCGTCGAGAAGGGCAAGGTCATCGAGTTCGGCATCATGCTCCGGAACCAGGACTGCTTCGGCTAGTACCCAGCCTTGGCGGACCACGGGTCTCGTACGATGGCCGCCTCACGCGATCACCATCAGACCGCCGGGACGGCCGCTCTCCGAAGGTCGCGTGATCGCGGTATCCGAGACGGGATCGACCGGTTCTCCGCGATGCAGATGTGACGACCCACAACCGGGCGGCGAGCCCTTCCATCTCCTTCGGGGGAGGGCTCCGCTCGGTGCCCACCGCAGCCACGTGATCAGACCAGGCCCGGCGTACATGGCGCCGGCCATCACGTGACCGCGTGGACGCCGCACGCGCACCCGAACACGTGACGGCCAGGCCAGAACGGCGTCGGCCGCCTCCGGGCTCCGCGAAGCCTTAAACCCGGTCTGCCGCCGCCCCCTTATCCGGCCGGCGCTGTCCGTGCCGGTGCTCCGTCACTCCGGTCCCACCCCTATCACCGGCCCCGCACCGGCCCGTGACGTGGCAGGCCTCGAACGGCTCACGACGACGTTCCGCAAGGAACGTCGTCGCGGCTTCGCCACCCGAATGGACCTGACGCTTGACTCGGAACCCGCTTGCTGATCGTCGGGATGCGGGCTTCCACAGGGCGCGTCGAGATGGAAGCGACATCGAGGTGCCACTGACCGCGGCGTGGTCGGCCGAGGCCTGCGGCAGCATCCACACCCGATCTGTACCCCTTGTACGATTCGACCCTCGCGGAATGTCCTTGATGCGAGGAAGGTTGAAATTCGTATGAAGAAGATCGGGTTCCTGAGCTTCGGGCACTGGTCGCCGTCGCCGTACTCGAAGGTGCGCAGCGCGTCCGACTCGCTGCTGCAGTCGATCGAACTGGCGGTCGCCGCCGAGGAGCTCGGCGCCGACGGCGCCTTCTTCCGCGTCCACCACTTCGCCCGGCAGCTCGCGAGCCCGTTCCCGCTGCTCGCGGCCATCGGCGCGCGCACCAGCCGGATCGAGATCGGTACCGCGGTCATCGACATGCGGTACGAGAACCCCTTCTACATGGTCGAGGACGCCGGTGCGGCCGACCTCATCGCGGGCGGCAGGCTCCAGCTCGGCATCAGCCGCGGCTCGCCCGAGCAGGTGATCGACGGCTGGCGGTACTTCGGCTACGCGCCGGCCGAAGGCGAGACCGACGCGGACATGGCCCGCCGGCACACCGAGGTCTTCCTCAAGCTGCTCGAGGGCGAGGGCTTCGCCCAGCCGAACCCGCGGCCGATGTTCCCCAACCCGCCCGGGCTGCTGCGGCTCGAGCCGCACTCCGAAGGGCTGCGGAAGCGGATCTGGTGGGGTTCCGGCTCGAACGCCACCGCGAAGTGGGCCGCCGAGCTCGGCATGCACCTGATGAGCTCCACGCTCAAGAACGACGAGAGCGGCAAGCCGTTCCACGTCCAGCAGGCCGAGCAGATCGCGGTCTACCGGGAGGCGTGGAAGAAGGCCGGGCACGAGGGTGAGCCGCGGGTCTCGGTGAGCCGCTCCATCTTCCCGATCGTCAACGACACCGACCGCGCGTACTTCGGCCACGAGCGCCGCAGCACCGACCAGATCGGCTTCATCGACGAGAACACCCGGGCCATATTCGGCCGCACCTACGCCGCCGAGCCCGACGTGCTCGTCAAGGAACTGGCCGCCGACGAGGCGATCGCCGCGGCCGACACGCTGCTGCTGACCGTGCCCAACCAGCTCGGCGTGGAGTACAACGCCCACGTGATCTCGTCGGTCCTGAAGTACGTCGCCCCCGAACTCGGCTGGCGCTGACGGCTGCGCGGTACGGCACCGCCACCGGCCTCGGCACCGTCCGGGATCGTGCCGTCGCCACACCCGGGTGGGCGGACCGCCCGAGCAGCTCGATCCCGTGATCCTGATTCAGGCCCTTCGAAGCAGTTTGTGAGGCTTCACCGCGCACCACGGCCGTTTCGCGTATACATGGATGCTGATCACGTACGCCTGGGGCCGGGAAGCGGGGTGGCGATGGGGGCTTTCGGGACGCTGCACGTTGATGATCCGCAGCACGTGGGCCCCTTCCGGATCGTGGCGCGGCTGGGTGAGGGCGGCATGGGCCGCGTCTACCTGGGACGGTCGAAGACCGGGCGCGCGGTGGCCGTGAAGGTGGTACGGCCGGACCTGGCCGGCGATCACGACTTCCGGCGGCGGTTCACCCGCGAGGTGGAGGTCGCCCGCACGGTGAGCGGGTTCTTCGCCGTGGAGGTGGTGGCCGCCGACCCGCATGCCTCGCCGCCGTGGCTGGCCACGGCGTACGTGCCGGGTGTGCCCCTGGACGAGGCGGTGGACGAGTACGGGCCCTGGCCGGAGGCGTCGGTGCTGGCGCTCGGGGCGGGGCTGGCCGAGGCGCTGGAGTCGATCCACGCGGCGGGCGTCGTGCACCGGGACATGAAGCCGTCAAACGTGCTGTTGTCCGCCGACGGGCCCCGGGTCATCGACTTCGGGATCTCGGTGCAGGTCGAGGCGAGCAGGCTGACCCAGACGGGGGTCACCGTGGGGACCCCGGCGTTCATGTCCCCCGAGCAGCTGGTCGGGGATCCGGTGGGGCCCGCCAGTGACGTGTTCAGTCTCGGGGCGGTTCTGACGTTCGCCGCGACCGGCACGGGGCCGTTCGGGGCCGGTTCGTTGCCGGCGCTGGTGTACCGGGTCGTGCACCAGGAGCCCGATCTGTCGACGCTTCCGCCGACGTTGCGTTCGGTGGTGGCGCGGTGCCTGGACAAGCGGCCCGAGTACCGGCCGACCGCGTCGGCCCTGCTGGACGAGCTGGCCGGAAGGATCACGGCGAAGGGCAGGATCATCGAGTTCTTCGCCGAGTCCGCCTGGATGCCCGCCAGGGTGGGACAGGCCGTACGCGACCGTGCCGCCACTCCCCTGCCCGACCCCGCCGAGCCCGTCCCTGGCCCGGCGGGAACGCCATCCCGTCCGGGGCCGGCCGAGAGCCCGGGACTGCTGACCGGTTCCGCCCCCGCATTCGTGGGGCCATCGCCCAGGGGAGGCCGTGCCCAGGGGCGCGGTGCGGCCGGCCACCCGGCCGATGGCCACGGCGCCCACGGCCTGCCGTACCCGTCCGACGGAGGTGATCCCGGTCGCGGGGTGCGCGCCCGTGACGCGGTGGACACCCTGCCGTCGCGGACGTCACGGCGCGCGCTCCTGCTCGGCCTCGCCGGGGTCGGAGCCGCCGCCGCGACCGGCGTCGCCGCCTGGCGTATCTTCGGGGGCGCCCCCGAAACGAACGGACCCAGCGGGCCGACGGCGCGGTCCGGCCCCACTCCGGGGGACCTTCGCTGGTCCTATCGCGCGGGCACCGCGATCGACTCGTCGCCCGCGGTCGCGGACGGTGTCGTCTACGTGGGTGGCGACGACGGCAAGGTGTTCGCCATCGACGCGGCAACCGGCCGGGAACGCTGGTCCTTCCCGACCGGGGAGGGGCCCGGCTCGTCGCCCGCGGTCGCCGACGGCGTCGTCTACGTGGGCAGCGGCGACCGCAAGGTGTACGCCCTCGACGCCGCAACCGGGCGCAAGCGGTGGACCTACGCCACGCGCGGGGTCGTCGCGTCGCCTGCGGTCGCCGACGGTGTGCTCTACGTCGGCACCGGCGACGGCAACGTGTACGCCCTCGACGCGGCCACCGGGCGGAGGCGCTGGTCCTTCCCCACGGGCTCCTGGATCGGCTCGTCGCCCGCGGTCGCCGACGGGGTGGTCTACGTGGGCAACGGCAAGGGCGGCGTGTACGCCATCGAGGCGGCCACCGGCCGCGAACGCTGGTCCGCCGGCATCTCCGACTACGTCGGCTCGTCGCCCGCGCTCGGCGACGGACCGTTCATATATGTGGGCGGTGGCGACGGCAAGGTGTACGCCCTCGACGCGGCCACCGGCCGGGAACGCTGGACCTTCCCCACCGGGCAGCCGGTCGGGCCATCGCTCACGGTCGCCGACGACACGGTCTACGTGGGCGCCGGCGACGGCAAGGTGTACGCGCTCGACGCCGCCACCGGCCGGAAGCAGTGGGCGCTCACCACGGGTCGCGGGGACAGCGCGACGCCCACCGTCGTCGACGGGGTGGTCTACGTGGGCGGCGACGGCGGCAGGGTGCACGCCATCGATGCCGTCACCGGCCGGAAGAACTGGTCCTTCGCCGCCGGGGACGACGTGAGATCCTCGCCTGCGGTCGTCGACGGCGTCGTCTACGTCGGCAGCCGCGACGGCAACGTGTACGCGCTCACGACCGGCCCTGCGCCCGGCCGTACCGGTGGATCCTGAGGCCCGCTGAACCTCCCCGCGCGCCCATTGCCACTCCGGCCAACGGCCGTCGAGCTGAGCGTCGCCCGGTCGAGGGCTTCCCGGCGGCCGGATCCCGGATGCTCCGGATCGGCGCCGGTGCAGGCCGGCAGCGCCATCCGGCTCGGCGTGGTCCTGTTGCCTGGCGACGAGGTCGTTCAAAGCGGCGACGATGCGGCCGCGTCCGGGCGGCCGAGGGTCGGCCGAGGAGGGGGTTTCGAGGCTCGCGAACGCCGTCCCGCACGGCTCACACCGCGGCGGTTCCGGTGCATGGGCCACGCCGCCGGAACGCACGGCGAGGGGCCATGCCGGTCAGGCCGCCAGGTCCGTCGGATCGGTGTTGGCGCCGCAGATGACGACGGCGAGGCGCTCGTCCGGTCGCGGTTTGCAGGCGCCGGTGAGGAGGGCGGCGAGGGCCGAGGCGGTGCCGTGCTCGATGGCCAGGCGGCAGGTGTCCCACAGAAACCTGCGGGCCTCGCGGATCGCGTCCTCACCGACGAGGACGGACTCGACCCCGGTGCGGACGGCCACCTTGTAGGCGATCTCGCCGATGACGGTGGCGCCCAGGGAGTCGGCGGCGACACCGGAGACCGGGACCTCGACCGGGCCGCCCTTGGCGAGGGCCGCATGCAGGGTGGGGGCGTGTTCGGGCTCGACCGCCACCACACGAGCGCGACCGTGGAGAGCCGTCGCGACACCGGCGAGCAGCCCGCCACCGCCCACCGCCACCAGCACCGTGTCGACGTCCTCGGCCTGTTCGAGCAGCTCGAGGCCCAGCGTGCCCTGCCCGGCGCAGATCTCGGGCTGGTCGTAGGCATGGCAGAAGAGCGCGCCGGTCCGCTCGCTCTCCGCCACCGCCACCTGGTACGCGTCGTTGTAGATGCGTCCGGTCTGCACGACCTCCGCGCCGAGCTTGCGCAGCTTCTCGACCTTCACCCGCGGGGCGGTCTCGGGAACGAAGACCCGCGCCCGGACTCCGAGGCGGTTCGCGGCGTACGTGACCCCCAGGCCGGCGTTTCCCCCGGACGCGGCCACGACGCCGGCCTCGGGGATTCCACGCTCCTCGGCCGCCTTGAGGATCCGGTTGAACGCCCCGCGGGGCTTGAACGATCCCGTGTGCTGCAACTGCTCGAGCTTGAGCCACACCGGGCCGCCGCGGAACAGGTCCTCGTGCTCCAGCTCGAGGACGGGTGTCCTCCGTACTCGGCCGCGGATGCGCTTGGCGGCTTCGAGGACGTCCGTCAGCGAAAGATCCATCACCTGCTCGTTCCGTACGGCGATGCCCACTGGGGCCTGGTCATGGTCGGCACGATGTCGAGGGATCAAGAGTACCTGTGGCACTCCCGCCGTACCGTGCGTGACTTGCCACCCGCCGCGTCCCCGACCGTCGTGCAAGGGACGCCGAACCGGTAGGAGTGCAGGGCTAGGGACGGCCCACCGTGTGATCTTTCGTCATCGTCCAGATCACGATCGAAGGGCAAACGAGGCGATGGTGGTGAACCACCCTGTGGCCTGACGTCCTGACGGCGAGCGGTCGAGGCTTCGGCGAGCCGAATCCGCCGGAAGACCGATCAGCGGCGACGCATGGGCGGGTCCTCGTGGGCCGTGCGGGTACGCAGGCGGACCGCCTCCGTCTCGAGGGTCTCGGTCATGTTGGCGACGAAGTCGGCGATGACGCGCAGGGCGGCCTCGTCGTAGCGGCTCATGACGGCGGCGACGCGGGTGCCGAAGTCGGCGAAGATCCGGGAGAGCTCGCGATAGGTGTCGCTGTCGGTGATGGGGTGGACGACCGTGCGGCGGCGGTCGGTGGGGTCGGGCTCGCGGCGGATGAGGCCGGCGCGTTCGAGGCGGGCGAGGACCTGGGCGGTGGCGGCGGTCGACATGCCGGTCAGCTCGGCGAGGTGACCGGGGTGGGTGGGGCCGGTGCGGAAGAGGATGTCGGCGCACTTGTAGTCCGTGACGTTGAGGCCGACGCGGGCGGCGACCGCGGAGTGGAAGAGGACGACGGCGGTGCTGAAGCGGCCGCCGACCTCCCGGCCGACCTCCATCAGTAGCCGCTGGTCGGGGTTCGTCACGGCGGCCTCGCCTCCTTTCCGAGTGGACATCCTAGCCGGATCGTGTTAGGCATTTAGCTAAAATCTTTAGCAAACTTCTTAGGCAAGGAGTCTCATGGCCGCTATACCGTCACGGGTTCTGATCGCGGGAGGCGGGATCGGCGGGCTGTGCCTGGCGCAGGGGTTGCGCCGGGCCGGGATCGAGGTGACCGTCTTCGAGCGGGCGTCGTCCCCGGAGGAGTTCCGCGAGGGCTACCGCCTGCACATCGATCCGGAGGGCAGCCGGGCGCTGCACGACTGCCTGCCACCGGACCGGTTCGACCTGCTGCGCGCCGCCTGCGGCAGGCCGCCGCTCGCGTTCGCCTTCCTCACCGAACGGCTCCGGACGCTGATGTCCGTGGACGTGGTACGGCCCGGCGCGAGACCCGACCCGGTGGCGGCGCACCGCTCGCTCAACCGGTACACGCTGCGCCAGGTGCTGCTCGACGGGATCGAGGAGCACGTGCGGTTCGGCAAGGAACTCGTCCGGTACGAGACGGACGGGCGGCAGGTGGCCGCGTACTTCGCCGACGGCACCGAGGCCTCCGGCAGGGTGCTCGTCGGCGCCGAGGGCGGCCGCTCGCGGGTCCGCGCACAGCTGCTGCCGCACGCGGAGCGGATCGACACCGGCGTGGTCAGCATCGGCGGACGCCTGCCGCTCACCTCCGGCGTCCGGGCGCTCCTCCCGGAGCGGCTCGGCCGCGGCCCCGTCATGGTGCTGGCCCCCGGCGGGATCAACATGTTCCTCGCGCTGCACGAGCAGGAGGAACCGGACGACGGCGCACGGCTGCCCGAACGCATGCTGCCGCCCGACCGGGGCGACTACCTGGTGTGGGCGCTCACCGGATGGCCCCAGGCGCTGGGGCTGGCCGGGACGTCCGGCGGCGAGCGCGGGGCCGTGCCGTACCGCCTCGCCCTCGAGGCCACCCGGGGCTGGGACGATCGGCTGCAACGGCTCGTGGCGATGACCGACCCGGCGACGGTGACGACGCTGACGATCCGCACCGCCGCCGCGGTGAAGCCATGGCCGACGACCAACGTCACCGTGATCGGCGACGCGATCCACAGCATGCCGCCGTCCCGCGGCGTCGGCGCCAACATCGCCCTCCGGGACGCGAGCCTGCTGGCCCGCAACCTCGCCGCCGCCTGGCCGGGCCGCGACCTGCTCCCGGCCATCGCCGACTACGAGAGGCGGATGCGCCGGTACGGCTTCGCCGCGGTGCGGGCCTCGATGAGCACGCTGCGGATGTCCGTCACGGCGAACCCCCTGGCGTTCGCCCTGGTCAAGGCGATGTTGCGCGGCTCCCACGCCATGCTCCGGCTCACCGGCGGGTTCTCGCGCTGAGCGAACCGGCCACGGATCACGGGAGGCATCGTGAATCTGACCGTCATCGGATCGACCGGCCGTACCGGCCGGCACGTCGTCGACCAGGCGCTCCGCCGCGGCCACCGGGTCACGGCGTTCACCCGCCGTCCGGACGCGCTCACCGAGCGGTCCCGGCTCGCCGGCGTCGTCGCAGGCGACGGGCGGGACCCCGAGGCCGTGGCGACGGCGGTGCGCGGGGCGGACGCGGTCATCGCGATCGTGGCCGCCGCGTCCCGCCGCGGGCCCCACCAGGCCGCCGAGGTGATCCGCGTCGTCACCGCGGCGATGGCCCGGGCAGGGGTCCGGCGGCTGGTCGTGACCAGCGCGTACCCGATCGTCGGCGTCCGGCCGCGGCTGCCGCTGGCCATCCTGCGCCTGCTGTTCCGGGACGCCTACGCGGACGCCCGGGACATGGAACGCGAGCTGCTCGACAGCCCGCTCGACTGGACGATCGCCCGCCTCAACCGGCTCACCGACAAACCGGCGCAAGGCCCACTGCAGATCACCACGGACCTGCTGGACCGCCCGCGGCCGATGACCAGGGCCGACACCGCGGCCGCGCTGCTCGACATCGCGGCCGACCCTCGCTTCGCCCGACGCGCGGTCAACCTGTCCGGACCTGTCCCGGTGCGCTGAGACGCCGCCCCGCAGGGCCGGATAACGGGTTCCGATCGCACCGCGGGCATTCCGGCGGTTGTCACCGCGAGGTGACGGTTCCCGTACGGTGCCATGCGAGCGGCCGCAAAGTCGGCGATCAAGGGCTTCCCGCGCGGCTACCATCTCCCCGGGCGAGTCGGCGGAGCGGGGTCCCGATGTCGCCCGCGCTGTGCTCTGCGGGCGAAAGGAGCCACGTGGACTGGCGGGACGAGGTCGCCACCGCGCTCGACGAGTGGATCGCGCTGGCGGGAGGAGCCGCGCACAACGCTCGGTGGCGGCGTGTCGGGGCCGCGCGGGCGACCGGTGAGCCCGGCGTGTTCGTGGTCGACATCCGGGGCTCGGAGCTGAGCGCCGACCAGCTCAACGAGCTGCGGCTGGCCGGCGCGGACGAGGGCAGCCTGCGCAGCGGCTTCACCGTGATGGAGGCGACGGTCGAAGGCCCGCTGCTGCGCGTACGGGTCGCCGAGTTCGCCAACCCGGACGACCCGCACGTGTGGATCCTGCGGCAGCCGCCCACGTTCCTGCTCACCGCGCTGCGCGACGGCATCGCCGGGCTCACCGACGGCGGCCTCGCCAACCTGCTCGCCCGCGGCGAGATCGGCGGCAGGCCGGGTCAGGTCCCGGCGCCACCGGGGCTTCTCCCGTCGCAGGCCGAGGCCTACCGGGCCTGCTTCGGCAGGGGCGTGTGGCTGGTGTGGGGACCGCCGGGAACCGGCAAGACGCGCATGCTCCGGGCCGCCATCGCGGACCTGATCAAGGAGGGCCGGCGCGTCCTGCTGGCCTCGAGCACCAACATCGCCGTGGACAACGCCCTGCTCGGCGTGCTCAGGGAATACCGCCCCCGGCCCGGGCGGATCGTCCGCGTGGGCCCGCCGCAGCTCCGCGAGGTCGCCCAGGACCCGAACGTCTCCCTGCCGCTGATCGTTCGGTCCCGGCTGCGGGACGTCGAGGAGCGGCGCCGGGACGTCGAGCGGGAGCTGGTACGGCTCCGCGAGGACGAGGAGCGGCTCCGCCACGTTGAGGCCCGGATCGACGGCTTCGACGCCGAGGCGTACCGGGCCGCGGCCGCCCGGCTACGGACTCCCGGGCTCTCCCCCGCCGAGCTCGCCGACGCCCTCGCCCGGTGCGATCGGGAGGCGGCGGACGCGGCGACGGCGCTCGTCGACGCCGGGCGGCAGGCGGAGACGGCCGAGGCCGAGGCCGCCGAGGCGCGGCCGTGGCGGCGCAACTGGGAGCGCATCGCCGCGCTGCGGCGGGAGTGTGAGGAGGCCGAGCGGGCCGCCGCCGAGGCGGAACGGCGGGCGGCGGACGCCGAGGAGACGTGCGCACGGCTCGCGGACGGGCTCGCCGGTCTGCGCACGCGGTCCGGCAAGGTTCGGGTGTGGAACCGGCGCAAGGCGGCCGACCTCGCGGCCCGGATCGCCGAGGCCGAGCGCGATCGCGACGCCCTGCGTGACCGGGCCACGGCCGCGCGGGCCACGGCGGAACAGGTCCGGCGGCACAACGAGCGGCGCATCGAGGAGATCGAGTCCTCCGTCCCGGTCACCCTCGCCGAGATCGAACGCCGCGAGGACGCCGCCCGGCAGGCCGCCGACCGGCTCGCCTCGCTTCAGGCCGAGCAGATGGCGCGGCTGGACCGCCTGGAGTCGCTGCGGCGCGAGCAGGAGGCGACGCGGAAGGCGGCGGAGCTGGTCGACGAGTGCGAGCGGAACGGCTGGCCCGCGCTGCACGCCGAGGCCGAGAGCCTGCGCCGGCAGGTCGCCGACGCCGCGCCCCGCCGCGCCGAGCTGGAGAAGCAATACGGCGAGATCCAGGAGGAGTACGACCGCCTCGCCAAGGACGCCCAGAGCGAGATCATCAAGGAGGCGCGGCTCGTCGCCACCACGCTGGCCAGGTTCCGCACCACCAAGGCCGTGCTCGCCGGGCCGTACGACGTGGTGCTGGTCGACGAGGCCGGGGCCGCGACGCTGCCCGAGCTGCTGCTCGCCACCGCCAAGGCGGATCGCTGCGCGGTCCTGCTGGGGGACTTCATGCAGCTCGGCGCGGTGATCCCCAACGAGATCAAGGAGCACCGCCGCCCGGACGTCAGGCGCTGGCTCGTCCCGGACGTGTACGAGCACTGTGGCATCACCTCGGCCGAGGAGGCGATGGCCAGGTCCGGCTGCCTGGTCATGGACACGCAGCACCGCTTCGGGCCGCAGGTGATGGACCTGGCGAACCGGCTCGCGTACGGCGGGCTGCTGCGGGCGGGTGCCGGGGTGCGCCCGCGCGCCGCGGACGATCCGGAGATCGTGTTCGTCGACACCGACGGGCTGCACGAGCTCGCCCAGGTGCGCCGCACCGGGAAGAGCCGCGGATGGTGGCCCGCCGGCGTCCTGCTGTCCCGGGTGCTCATCGACCTCCACCACGACGACCACGAGGTGACCGGCGTCGTCACCCCCTACCGTGACCAGGCCGAGGCGACGCTGGAGGCCCTGCGCGACATCGAGGGCGGCGGGCGGGAACCGGCCGAGGTCGGCACCGCGCACCGGTTCCAGGGCCGCGAGTTCCCGGTCGTCGTGTTCGACATGGTCGAAGGCCGGGACGGCGACGGCATGTGGATGGCGAAGGCGTCGGCGCGGCCGGGCGCCGGCCGCTTCGAGCGGGAAGGGCTGCGCCTGTTCAACGTCGCCGTCACCCGGACGCAGCACCGGCTCTACATCATCGGGAGCCGCGAGCGCGTCGAGAAGGCGTCACCTCGCAGCGCGCTGGCGCACGTCCGCGACCTGCTCAAGGAGCGGCGGATCCGCCTGTTCCCCGCGTCGCACCTGATCGCGGCACCCGCCGGATTGCCGGTGGACCTGGGGCCCGTCGGGTCCCGGCTGGCCGAGGTACTCGCGCGGCACGTGGAGATCTCTGCCATCGACGACGAGCGCTCCTTCTACGAGACCTTCGCCTCCCGCATCGCGGAGGCACGGTCGTCCATCTGGCTGTGGTCCCCCTGGGTGGCCAAGCGCGTGTACGGCATCCTGCCCGCACTGCGGGAGGCGGTGGCCCGCGGCGTGCGGGTGACGGTCTTCGTCCGCGATCCCAGTGACACCCTCCAACAGAAGGAGCGGTTCGCCGAGGCCCTGGCGGAGCTCCGCGAGGTCGTCCCCAACGTGGTCCAGGTGCACGAGATGCACCAGAAGATCGTGGTGATCGACGAGCGCCTGGTCATGCTGGGCAGCCTGAACACGCTCTCCCAGAGCAGGACCCGCGAGGTGATGATCACGGTGCACGGCCGCCACTTCGCCCGCAAGCTGCTCGAGCACGAGCACGCCGAGGTGTTCGGCCGGCCGCCGCGATGCGAGCGCTGCGGCCTGAACACGGTGGACCTGCGGCGCACCGAGGCCAAGGGGTGGTACTGGCGCTGCTACAACAGGGCGTGCCCCGGCCGGAACGGCGGCAGAGCCTGGACGATGGTGGTCCGGTTTGACCGGAACGGCGATCGCGTCCGCTCCGCCGGTCGGGCCGTACGGTGACTCCGATCCTGCCGGTTTTGAAACTTCCCAACACCAGAAGTTGACTTGTGTTAGACATTCACAGAGTGCCATACTTGCCGCACTCGCTCGGCTTGCGGCCGTGGCGTGGGCACACCGGCACGACGGACCGTAGGCGTGAATCGTAGCCCCGCGGTACGCGCCCTCGTCCCCGGGCGCGTGACGATGACGCCGGTGGGCGGCTTCTCGCGCCCGAATGGTCCCGTGGCTCGGGGACCGTACCACACGTCACCACCGCCGGTGGTCAAGCGAGCGCATCGCACTCCTTCGCCTGCCCCCGAACCGCCGCCAAGGAGGACGAACAGATGAGCGTGGCTTCACGAGCCCGCGACCCCAAGCTGATCAGCAGCACCACGCGGCTGGTGGAGTTTCTCCGGGACCTGGCCTCCGCGCGGCGCACCCCCGTACGCGACGTCGCCGACTACGAGAAGGTGCTCTGGCTCGCGGACCTGCCCGAGGACATCAAGGTCAAGCCCGACGCCACGCTCGGCGGCATCCTCTTCTCCATCGACTTCGTGCGTCTCGTCCCGCCCCCGCCCTTCCCGGAGGAACTCGAGGGATGGCTCGACCCCCAGGAAGTGGAAAACCCCCGGCTGGACGCCCCGAAGCTCGCCGCGACCGGCCCCGAGCGCATCCGGGTGATCGACGAGAACCACGTGGAGGACCGGCGGTACGAGACGCTCGAGGACCGGCCGGACGTCCGGGAACTGTACGAACTCTGGCTCGACGACTGGCGCGCCTGGGCCGAGCGGGAGCGCAGGCACCTCCGGCAGCGGGAGTGGCATCGCGACCTGTTCACGATCGCGGGCCGGCTCTCCCAGGCCGACGACGAGTGGGAGCTCGTGCTCGCCACCGGCCTGCTCGCCTGGACCACACCCGACGGCACCCGGATCCGCAACCACCTGCTCGTCACCCGGGTCCACGTCCAGGTCGATCCCGACACCGAGCGTGTCGACGTGATCCTCGGCGACACCGCCCCCATCCTGCAGGACCGGGAGCTGCTGGGGGACCTGCCGGAGTTCTCCCCCTCGCGCACCGACCGGCTCCGCGAGCGGGCCCGGCAGGACGACATCGCCTGCCTCGGTGCCTCCGGGGCCGAGCTGCTGCGGACCTGGTGCGACCGCGGCGTCGAGCCGCCCGCGGCGTACCTGGACGACTGGGCCCCCGCGCAGCAGCGGGCGGGCACCACCCCGCAGGTACGGCTCGCGCCCGCGCTCGTGCTGCGCAAGCGTGACCAGGGCGCGCTGCTCGGCTACTACGACGCCATGCTCGACGCGCTGACCGGGGCGGACGCGCACGCGCCGCTCGGGCTCGCCCAGCTCGTCGAGCCCCTCGACCGGGACGAGCGCATGGCCTTCCTCGGCGAGCGGGACGGCGGCGACGCCACCGCCTCCGCGGGCGAACCGCTCTTCCCGCTGCCCGCCAACCCCGAGCAGCGGCTCATCATGACCCGGCTCGCCCAGGACAACGGGGTGGTCGTGCAGGGCCCGCCGGGCACCGGCAAGACCCACAGCATCGCCAACCTGCTGTCGGCGCTGCTCGCCGAGGGCAAGCGGGTGCTCGTCACCAGCCAGAAGACGCAGGCGCTGCGGGTGCTGCGGGACAAGCTGCCCAAGGAGATCGCCGACCTGTGCATCTCCATGACCGACCTCGGCCGGGGCGGCTCGGCGGAGCTGGAGGGCGGGGTCAAGGCGCTGTCGGCGAGGTTCTCCACCTACGATCCGGCGCTGCAGGCCGAGCAGATCGCCGCCGCGCGCAAGCGGCTCGACGAGGCCCGCCGTGAGGTGGCCCGGCTCTCCGAGCGGATCCGGGCGCTGCGCGAGTCGGAGACCTACGTGCACGCCGACGTCGCCCCCGGTTACCGGGGCACGCTCGCGGAGATCGCCCGGCGGCTCAGGCAGGAGGAACCGGCGTGCTCGTGGATGCCGGTGCCGATGCCGCCGGACGCGCCCGCCGAGCCGCCGATCGGGGTCGGCGAGGCGGCCGAGCTCGCCGAGCTGCTCGCCGAGGAGACCCCGCAGCGCCGGGCGCGGCCGGGCCAGCACATCCCGGACGTCGCCACGCTGCCGTCCGCCGAGCGGGTGCAGACGCTGATCGATGAGGAGCGCGCCGCCCGGTCCATCGCCGACGAGGCGGGGACCGAGATCTCCGCCCGGCTCGAGATCCTCGACACCGCGCAGCTCACCTGGCTCGAGAACGTCGCGCGCGCCGTCGACGGCGACCTGCATCGGCTCGGCCTCGCCGACGCCGACGCCGCCCGGGGCGAGGACGAGTGGACCGCGCGCGCCCTCGCCGACCTGCTCGCCGGACGGGACACCACGCTGTGGGAGCGGCTCGACGGGCTCGCCGAGCGGCTCGCCGCGCTGCAGGAGGCGGTCCGGCGGATCAACTTCCGCCCCGTCGTGCACCCGCGGCTCGACGGCCCGGCCGAGATGGGCGCCTACCTGCAGGCGATGCGGGCGCTGCGCGACCACTTCGCCGCGGGCAACCGGCTCAAGCGCGGCCTGCTGCGCCCGGCCGTACAGCGGCAGGCCGAGCCGTACCTGAAGCAGGTGTCGGTCGACGGGATCGTGCCGGACAACGCCGAGCTGCTGTCGATCCTCATCGACGACCTGGAGGCGCGGCAGATCGTCGAGCAGCTGCGCCGCGGCTGGCGGACGGTCGGCGTGGAGTTCGCCGCCGACCTGTCGCTGGACGAGATCGCGTCGAGCATCACGGACGCGTACCAGCGGCTCGCCGTGGTGCGCCGCATCCGCGAGGCCGTGGTGACCACCGCCGGGGAGCTCGCCAAGCTCGGCGTGCACGTCCCGATGCGCACCCTGCCGGAGTGGACCGCGTACGCCACCGCGCTGCGAGCGGTGCGGCTGCGGCTCGAGGCCGAGCAGGCCACGGCGGCCCTGGAGGAGCTGCGGGAGTCCCTCGAGCGGCAGGCCGAGACCGGCACGCCCGCGCCCGAGCTGCGGGAGGCGATCCACGCGGTCGCCACCCGGGACGCGGTCACCTACCGGCTCTGCCTCACCGCGCTCAGCACCGCCCACCAGGAGCTGGCCCGGCAGCGGCGCTGCGACGAGCTCGCCGCCCGGATCCGGGCCGCCCATCCGGACCTGCTCGACGTGCTCGCCGACCGGGAGAAGTGGAAGCGGCACCGGTCCACGTGGGAGCGGGCGTGGGCGTGGGCGAAGGCGTACACCTTCTTCGACGAGCAGCGGCAGCCCGGGCTGGAGCAGCGGCTCGAGGCCGAGCTGGAGGCGGCGACCGCCCGCGTCATGCGGATCACCGCCGAGCTCGCCGCGGCCCAGGCCTGGGATGCCGCGCTGCGCCGGATGACCGCCGAGCAGACCCTGGCGCTGCGCTCGTACGAGCAGCACATGACCGCGCTGGGCAAGGGCACCGGCAAGTACGCGGAGCGGTACCGGAAGCTGGCCCGGCAGGCGATGTCGAAGGCGCTCGACGCCGTCCCGGCGTGGATCATGCCGATCCAGCAGGTGCTCGAGACGATCCCGCCGGACCGCGACTCGTTCGACGTGGTGATCGTGGACGAGGCGAGCCAGGCGAGCATCGACGCGCTGTTCCTGCTGTGGCTGGCGCCGCGGGTCATCGTGGTCGGTGACGACAAGCAGTGCGCCCCGTCGGTGGTGAGCCACGGCGAGCTGGAGCCGATCTTCAACAAGCTCGCCACGTACCTGCCGGACATGCCTCCCTACCTGCGCGACGCCTTCACGCCGAAGTCGAGCCTGTTCGACCTGCTGCGCACCCGGTTCGGCGGGCTGCTGCGGCTGCGGGAGCACTTCCGGTGCATGCCGGAGATCATCGAGTTCTCGTCCCGGCAGTTCTACTCCGACGAGCCGCTCGTGCCGCTGCGGCAGTTCGGCGCCGACCGGCTGGATCCGGTCCAGGTCGTCCACGTCGAAGGGGCGTACACCGAGGGCTCCTACACCCGGCTGCGCAACCCCGTCGAGGCGGAGAAGATCGTCGAACGGATCCTCAAGTGCATCGGGGATCCGGCCTACGACGGCAAGACGTTCGGCGTGGTCGTGCTGCAGGGCACCGAGCAGGGCAAGCTCATCCACAACATGCTGCTGGAGAAGCTCGACCCGAAGGAGTGGGAGCGGCGGCGGCTGCGGGTGGGCACCCCGCCGGACTTCCAGGGCGACGAGCGGGACGTGGTGTTCCTCTCCATGGTGATCGCCGAGAAGCGGCCGGCGGTGACGAGCACCGAATGGCAGCGGCGGTACAACGTCGCCGCGTCCCGCGCCAGGGACCAGATGTGGCTGTTCCACTCGGTCAGCCCCGACCTGCTCTCCCCCGCATGCCTGCGGCGGTCGCTGCTCACCTACATGCTCAACCCGCCCGTGGCGCTCGGCGGGGCGATGCCGAAGGACGTCACGCCCGACACGCCGCATCCGGCGTTCGACTCGCTCTTCGAGCAGCGGGTGTTCCTCCGTATCCGGGAGCGCGGCTACCACGTGATGCCGCAGTTCGAGGTGAACGGGCGCCGGATCGACCTCGTGGTGAGCGGCGCCCGGGGGCGGCTCGCCGTCGAGTGCGACGGTGATCACTGGCACGGGCCCGAGCGGCTCGAGGCCGATCTCGCCCGGGAGCGGGAGCTCAAGCGCGCGGGGTGGCGGTTCTGGCGCGTCCGGGAAAGCGAGTTCTACTTCGATCCGGACGCCGCGCTCGCGCCGCTGTGGGAGGAGCTGGAGCGCCGCGGCATCCACCCGGGCGAGGTGCCGGTCGCGGACGGGAACGAGGCGGGCGCCGCCTGGAGCGCTGTACCGCTCTCCGCCGAGGACGGATGGGACGGTCTCGGCGAGGACGACGACGTCGAGGAGATCGTCCCGGTCGACGAGGAGGCGGACGGCTTCGCGTCGGCACCGGTCGCCTCCCGGTCGGCCGCTGGGGCCGCCGGGGCCGCGTCGGCTCCGGGCAGGGCGGCCGCCAAGGCGGGGCCCGCCGCCGGTATCCGCGAGTGGGCCCGCCGGAACGGCTACACGGTCGCCGACCGGGGCCGGCTGCCCGAGGAGGTCATCCGGGCCTACCAGCGGGCGCATTCCACGGACTGACATAACGCCATCGCGGCCGACCCGATGTGCCGGGTCGGCCGCGATGTTCGTTGCGGCGGGTTCGCCGTGCGCCGTTGCGGTCCGGTGCGCTCCGGGTTCTCCGGCCCGCCCGCAGGCCGGTGAGCACGGCGGGCCGGGCCGTTCATTCGCCACAGGGTGTGCCGGTCATCGCGAGCCCGCGCCCACCCCCTGCGCCGCGCCGGCCTGCGCCGTGTCGCCGGCGCGCGTCGCCGGGTTGAGGAGAAACGCGCGGAGGTCGGCCATGGCGTGCAGCAGGATCACCGGGATCAGGCTGCCGGTCCGCAGGTAGAGCATGGTGAACGCGAGCCCGAACAGGGTCACCGCGATCATGCCACGCGGCCCCTGGTAGAGGTGCCCGATGGCGAACAGCGCCAGGGCCAGGCCGGCGGCGACCGGGAGGGGCAGGCCGAGCACGTGGACGCCCACGGCGATGAGCAGGCCGCGGAAGACGATCTCCTCGCACACCCCGGCGGTGACCGCCAGCGCGGCGGCGTACCACCGCTCGGTGCGATCACGGGGCATCAGCGCGGAGAACACCTCCCGGCCGGGGCCGACGACGACGCCCTTCTTCTTCTCCATGACGAAGGCCAGGGCGCCGAAGGCGACCGCCACGACGATCATCCCGATGAGCATCCCGGCGAACACCACCCCATCCTCGGGGACGGCCAGGCCGATCCGTGCCAGGTCGAGGTCCGGGGAGAGGGCGACGAGCAGGAGGGACACGGCGGCCAGCGCCCACAGCTCGCCGACCCACAGGGACATCATCCGGATGAACAGCGGGCGGCTGCGCTCCCGCTCCAGCTTCCGGTAGGAGCGGGTCCCCCACCAGGGGCTCACCGCCGCGAGATAGATCACCAAGCCCGTGAAAAGCACCGCGAAGATCACGCTCGCTCCTTTCGCCGCTGCGCTACCTAGAGCGTAGAGCGAGATATGTAGTTATGCAACCTATATGGTGGGCGAACCTATGTAGGGGGCACACGCTGCGCCTACGCCCGAAGCCCCATCGCCGCGCGGCCGTTGGTACACGCCCTGCCGGTCGGCCGGCGCACCGACCCGACCTGGCCGGCCCTCAACCGTCGCCGACACCGGTCGCGTCGCACCGCCCCGCCGCGTCAGGCGCGCCCGCTCGCAGGCAGGCGGCACCGCTCGGCATCACGTCGCGGGCGACCGAGGCGAGCCCCGGTTCGCCACGGGCGATCACGCGGCGGGCCGGGCATACCTGGAGCGGGTGACGTTGGATGGGTGGGCGCCCGGTCCCCCGGCGCGCTTCGGGCGACCCGTCACGCGGCCCTGCGGCGCGGGCCCCGCCGTGGGCCGGTGGCGTGAACGGCCGCTTCCGGCGCGTACGGCACGGCGTCCGATGACGTGAACGCGCCGGGCATCCCTCCCGCGGTATCGCGGACGGCTCCGTTACGGGAGAACCGCGGCAACCGCCAAAGAACGGGCGCGTGCCGACCGCTCGTTCACGGTCCACCGGCCGGCCGGGGTGTGCTCGGCGGCGACGGCGCGCCTGGTCCGCCGCCGCA
>Ga0207874_1001335_pt1 | contig 28656 bp, 19 predicted proteins | sample HigsolmetaAR201D_FD_184833 | JGI IMG/M metagenome (GOLD analysis project Ga0207874, IMG submission 184833) | Ionic liquid and high solid enriched microbial communities from the Joint BioEnergy Institute, USA - AR20-1-D (SPAdes) (version 2) ...
CTCGGCGCTGGCGGCGCCCATAGCGCTGCTGGCAGCCTCGCCGGCGGCGGCCATTAGCCCACTGGGCGTCGGCAGGTCATTTAGCGCGCCCTGCAGCCCGCCGCCGAGCGCACCCGCGCCGCGGCCCGGCAGAGCAAGATCAAGCTGCGGCAGCGCCGCGCCGTACGCCGAAGATGCGGCGGCCTGATCGAGTCCTCCGAGCGCTCCGAGCGCCATCTGCGCGGGCCCCATGCCCGGCAGGCCAAGTCCTGGGGTGCCCGGCAAGGACACGCCGGGCGGCGCGCCAAACGGAGCGGCGCCCTGGAAGCTGGGCAGCGGCAGCTCGGGCGGCTGATACCCGCTGGCAGCAGGCAGCTCGGTGGGCACCTCCGGCACGTCCGGCATGGACGACGGCAGCTGCGGAGCCGATGGCAGCCCGATCTGCGGCGGGTTGAGCTCCGGCCAGGGCACGCGCTGCAGCGGCCCGCGCTCCGCGGCTCGCGACAGCGGCGCCCACCCGGCGCTCAGAGCGAGCGTCTGTCGAGACAGCACCCGGCCCGCGAGCGGCAGCCTGCTCCAGCCAGACGAGGCAGGCGCATCAACAGCCAGCAGCGGCGTCCCCGTTGCGGTGCTGCCTGGCGCCCGCTGCGCACCGGGTTCTGCCGGCGTGGGCGTCTGCGCCACAGCGGCAGGGGGCGATTCGTCGGCCTCACGGTCGATCAACGGCGCCTCCGCACCTCCGGCGAGGCGGTCGAGCAGAGGGGTGTGACCTGGCGCGCGCTGGCTGTCTTGAGGCGCGGCGGCGGTGTCTTCAGCCGCGGTGGCGCGCAGCACAGGATGATCCGGGGCAGCGGCCGGCGCGGCGGGTGACGATGCCGGCGCTTGCCACGATGTGGCCGAAGACGCAGCCGTCGAGCCAGACGAAGCCGCAGCCGAAGACGTCGAGCTGGGCGCATAGCGCCGCGCGATTGCTTCCGACAGCGATGGCTGCGGCACGCGTGCCACGTCGGTACGAGATTGCGGAGGCGCAACGGGCGTCGCGGAACGGCTCACGGCTGTCGCCCCCGGCATCTCCGTCTGCGGCGCCTGTGTGCGCGTGCTGTCGGCAGGGACCCGTGCGATCGTCGCCTGTGTGCGCGGGCTATCGGCGGGGACCCGTGCGATCGTTGCAGCGTGGCGGGCCACCGGCGTGCCCTGCGCCAGCTGAACGGCGGCCCTCGCTACCAGGCCCATCCGGCGGAGCGGGTCGGACAGAGGCCTGAGAAGCCCTGCTGAGCGCTGCACCGCCAGGTTCAGCGGCTGGGTGGCGAAGGATGCCGGAGCTGCCTGGAAGGCGTCGCTCACAGCAGCCGGAGAGCCGCCAGGAGCATCTGAAGAGGCGCCAGCGAGGTCTGCCGGCACAGGTGTCTGAGCAGCTGAGGCGGGGCGCGTCTCCCATACCCAGCCTGCACCCTCCAGATCGAGCGGCGGCGCGTCTTCGGCGGGCTCATCGAGGTAGCCGGGCGCCAGCGCCCCCGGCGGCGTGGCGCTGGGCCAGTATGAACCCAGGGCGCGCCGCACGGGCCACCTGTAGATGAACGGCAGGTCGATGGCGGGCAGCGCGCGCTCGGCGCTGGCGAACCGCTGCGCCACCTGCGCCGCCCATATCCCCGGCGCGGCGCTGATGTGCATGCGGCGCAGCAGCGACGGGCCGAACCTCGCCGCGCCCGGCGGCTGAGTTCGCCGAGCTATCTGGCCGGCCAGAGCGCTCGAGCTCGCCGCCGTGGCGGCGAGCCTCCTCGCCCCGGCCGCCGCACGCGGCACGCGCAAGATAGCAGGATGTGCGCGCCTATCGCTGCTCATCGGACGCACCTACTTGCTGCGGACGAACCCCTGATGCACCAGCTCGAACGTCTCGATCGCCGCCTCAGTCGAGCCGCTCTTGAACGTCGGCCCCGACCATTTGATCGGCAGAGCGCCGGTGACGTTCCAGCGGACTTCTGGCTGGTCGGAGTAGCCGTACAGCACGATCGACAGATTGCGCCGCTCCAGCGCGCCGTTGATGACCTGCTGATACCACTCCCACAGATTGATCGTCGCAATGCCGCGCTTCAGCACCAGATTGGGATACTTGGTACGGACCGGCAGGCGGTGCTTGAAGCTGTTCAGACCGCCCTCTTCCCACTCGAAGACCTCGGTCTCGGCCTGGAGGCCCGAGCACTCGCTGAACATCGCCTCGGCCAGCTGATCGATCTCCACACAGAAGCGGTAGGCGCTATACACCTGACGCGCTGCTGCCATCTCTACCCTCCGCCCTTACTCCTCAGCGCTAATGCGCCGGTTGATCGCGGCGATCTGCTCGGTCCAGATCTGCCGCTCGCGGTGCTCGAGCGCGAGAATCGCATCGAGCGACCAGTGAAAGTGATAGGCAAGGTAGGCTACCTCCTCGTAGAGCCGGTCGAGGGGGTAGCCTACGACCCCCCCATCTGGCCGACATCGACCTCGAAGCGATGCTCGCAGGCGGGGCAGCGCGCCTCAACGGTGCTGGTGCCAGTCTCATTGATCCGGCGGTAGAAATCCTGCAGGTAGGCCAGATCGGCCGAGAACAGGTTCTCGATCACCCCCGGGTTGACGTCGGGCAGGTCGCCGAGCCGGGTGATCACCCGCGCGAGCAGGATGATCACCAGGTAGGCCTGGTTGGCACGCACGCGGGGGTCGCGCATGGGGGCGATCTCATCCATCGCCGTGGCGAGGCGCATGACCCCGTGGCGATGAAGGTTGCCCTCGCGATCCACGTAGCCGCGCGGGAGCGTGAATTCGAACTCGGTCTGGAGTGACATAGCTCTCTCTGTCGTCAGGCGCCCGCAGCCGGTACTCAGTAGCCAGTCGCGCAGCGCGGTCAGCGCCATCGCCGTGCGCTGGCTACTGAGTACGAGCTACCGCCGGCTACTTCACCCGCTTCAGGCCCTCGTGCGCGATCGTGATCTCCTCGATCGCGATATCGTTGTTGTTGGCGTTGAGCTGCGGCCCCGTGATCTTGGAAGGCCAGCCGTACTCGAAGTTATAGCGCGCGACCTCCTCGTTCATCTGGTTGTAGAGCACGATCGAGCCGTTCTTGCGCGCGCTCTCGACCTGGCCGTCCTCGATCTGCTTGCGCCACTCCCACAGCCGCATATCGCCGGTGATCCCGCGCTTGAGCACGATGTTCGACCACTTCAGCTCGCCGGGCACCTTCTTGATCACCGTGGTGCCGCCTTTGCCGGCCTCCTTGTACTCGATGATGTTCGACTCGGAGTCCAGGCCGCTGCACTCGCGGAACTGCGCCTCGGCAATGCCGTCGAGCTCGAGGTAGAAGTGATAGCCGGTGAGTGGTTCGCTTCGATTGCCGGTAGCCATCGAGATCCTCCTTGTGTATGCTCAGAAGAGATGGCGCGGCGGCCGCTCGGGCGACGAAGATAGCCGCCGCGCGGCTTCACCTTACTCCGTCACCTCGCCGCCGCCGCTCATCTGCCTGAAGCGAAAGACGACGAACTCGGCCGGCTTGACCGGCGCAATTCCGACCTCGACGATCAGCTGGCCGGCGTCGCGCACCTCGGGGGGATTCAGCTCAGCGTCGCACTTGACGTAGAAGGCCTCCTCGGGCGTCGCGCCGAAGAGCGCGCCGTCGCGCCAGACGCGCGTGAGAAACGCGGTGATCGTCCGCTTGACGCGCTCCCACAGGTCCATGTCGTTGGGCTCGAACACGACCCACTGGGTGCCCTCGTAGATCGACTCCTCGATGAAGTTGAACAGCCGGCGCACGTTGATGTAGCGCCACTCCGACGACTCCTCAGCCAGTGTGCGCGCGCCCCAGACGAGGATGCCGCGCCCGGGAAACTCGCGGATACAGTTGACGCCGATCGGGTTAAGCTCTCTCTGCTCGCTGTCGATCAGGCGGCGCTCCAGCCGAACCGCACCGCGGATCGCCTCGTTGGCCGGCGCTTTGTGAACACCCCGCTCCTGGTCGACCCGCGCGTAGATGCCGGCGATGTGGCCGCTGGGCGGGAGCGAGATAATCCGGCTCGTGCCGTTGCCGTTGCTGGACGCCGGATTGACGACCTGGATCCACGGGTAGTAGAGCGCGCCGTACTTGCCGGTGTCCGTGTCGAACTTGGCGATGTTGATGCGGTAATCCCGGATCTCCGACACCGTCATTCCGGGCGGGGCGTCGAGGATCGCAAAGCGGTCCTTCATATTTGCGCAGTGCGCCAGGAGCTCCTTCTGCAGCCCGGCCAGCACCGCCAGGTCGTCGGCGGTCCTCCGGCTGCGCTCGTAGACCGCCATCAGGTCGGGGCAGACCATCATGGTGATCTCGGGGATCTCCTCGAACGCGCCCAGGCCGGTGCGCTCGGTGACGTCGCCCTTGAAGGTGTCGGCGGTCGCGATCGGCTGGGTGTACACCGGCGCGAGCTGATAGACGCCGTTCTTCGGCCGGCGCTCGGCCGCGCTTCCCGATGCGTCCAGCTCGGCGACCTGCACCAGCTTCGAGTCGCGCAGCGCTTCGACGACATTGCGGGCGCCCTTGCTGCTCCTGCCCATCGTCAGGTTGGTGTACATCTCCTCGACCTGGTCAGGGCCGGTGATCGTGAGCTTGAACTGATCGCTGGACGGAGCGGCAGACTGGGCAGCCGCCGCAGGCTCGGCCCCTTCTTGCGCCGCCTCCCCCTTCGGCTGCTCCGCCGGCGGTGTCTCGACCGGGGCATCCTCGATGCGAACAGTGATCTGCTTGGCGTTCGGGCCCTGGAGCCTGCTGCGCAGCTCGAGCGCTTTGGCGCCGGAGACCGCCGGCAGCGTCGTCAGGCTGACCATGCTGGCCGCGGCCCGGTCGGCATCCTCGACCGTCGCCAGGCTCTGGACATAGCACGACTGGCCGCCGTTCAGAAAGTAGCCGTAGACCGCATACGGCAGGTAGAAGCCCGGCACGAAGGGGTTCATGTCGATGATCTCTTTCCCGTCCGCGCCCACCCGGCGCCTGGTGCCGAAGTACTCGACGAACTGATTCCAGCTCGCGACGAACACCGGCTGGCCCGTGTTCCCCTCCGGCCGCGTATAGGTGAAGCCGATGAAGGCCGGCATCGCCGTGCCAACTCCTTGGATGGGCCGGCTGCCGGAGGGGATCTCCTCGATGTAGACTCCAGGGACCTTGTACTCGACGGGCATGACTTCCTCCTTGTGTCATCGGATCGCCGTGGTGTGGGCAACACGATCACTGGCCGGCCTGAGCATCTCCGTCTGGCAGGACACCTCCGTAATTGAGCGCGAGTGTGTAGCCGGGGTCGCGAACCGTCACCTGGCGGCGCTGGCTCCACCCGTGGAAGTGGATACGCAGCGTGTGGCGGCCGGGCGGCAGGTCGAGGGCGAACACGCCGTCTGCGTCGGTCGTCGTGCGCAGCCCCGTGCCCTCGACCTCGATCTCCACCCCTTCGATCGGGCGGCCGTCCTGGTCGCGGACGACGTCGCGCAGGGTGGGGGCGGCGCGCCGCCCGGATGCATCGCGGATGATCACCACCCGGCGATAGACCCGGTCGCCCACGCGGGCTGCGACGACGTAGCGCCCGGGATCGAGGCCCGCCGGCCTGAACCTGCCCTGGTCATCGGTGCGCGCGCTGAACGCTGTCCCTTCGATCTCCACCGGGATGCCCTCGATCGGCGTGCCGCGCGGGAGCGCGAAGATCCGGTCGATCCGGAAGCCGAGCTTGCCGGTCGAGTCGGGCAGCTGGATGCCGATGCCGGTCGAGAGCACCGGCTTGCCGGCGGCAACCGCCTGGCGGTTCATCGCCAGCGTGACGGCGTAGCTCAGCGAGGGTTTGAGCTGGTTCTCGAGCGCGGTCCAGAACTCGCCGGGGCTTTTCAGCACGCTCTCGGGCTGCGCGACGATGGTGGTGATCGCGAAGGGGTGATCGATCAGCGCGCCTACCAGGCAGTCTGTCAGCGGCTGGCTGCCGCCCCTGCCACGCTCATCCGCATCGAGGAAGACGCTCGGGTCGTTCAACACCGGGAAGCGCGCCAGCGTGTGCAGCACCTGCCAGAGCAGTTGGTGCTCGTCCTCGACGAGCCGGGTCCAGGCGGTGATCAGATAGGTGATCTTGTAGTAGATCGGCGGCGCGTGCCGGCTGGCCCGGTCGGTCCCGCGCCCGTTGATCTGCCAGCCGTCCTCGCGCAATCCCATGCTCTCGCGGATGTCGAACAGGTAGCAGTTCAGCGTCGGCTTCTGGATGCCGCTCGACCACTCGCGGGTAGGGATATCGAAGCTGATATCGACCTCGGCCGGGTCGAACTCGCCGGCTCGGATCAAGATCTGCCGGATCGTCTCGTCGAGGTCACGCAGCATGACGCCTTCCTGATGCCGAATTCAGCGAATCGCATAGCGTGGGGTCGCGCGGCGCACTGCCGCGACCCGCTCACAGAGGCTCTGGGCTGAGCCTACAACCTGGTTCTGCTTAGCTCAGAGACGGCAGCGAAGTGAGCGCGATGCCTGGGCAGCTACTCGGCCTGCTCTTCTTCCTCCACGTCGCCCTCGCGCTGCGCCAGCATGCGCTGGGCCTGCTCCTCGGCCTCGCGCTGGGCCTGCGCGGCCGCGCCCGAGGTGACCGCCGTCGAGGCGGCGTCGGCCTGCAGCTCGTGGCTGTCGCCGGCCGGCCCGACGGTCATCCCGCCGCCGCTGCTCCCGCCCCCCGACCGCTGCTGGACCACGTGGGTCAGCTCGTGCGCCAGCAGGCCGTGGTCGCCGGGGCTGGCGTCGTTGCGGAAGAAGATGTCGGAGCCGGTGGTGAACGCCTTGGCGCTGATCGAGTGGTTGAGCGCGTCGGCCTCGGCGTCGGTGTGGATGCGCACGTCTTCGAAGCTAGTGCCGAAGGCCCGCTCCATTGTCTCGCGCGTCCCGCTGTCGAGCGCCGCGCCGCCGCCGCGCTGGCTGTTGATCCGCCCCGACAGCTCCGAGCTGATCGGGCCGCCCTCCAGCCCGACCTCGGGCTTGGCCTGGATCTCCTCCTCGCCCTCGCGCTGTGCGACGTCGTGCTTCGCCTGGACCTCCTCTTCCTCCTCCTCGCCCTCGCGCTGTGCGACGTCGTGCTTCGCCTGGACCTCTTCCTCCTCCTCCTTGCCCTCGCGCTGCGCCAGCATGCGCGCGACCTGGGCGTTGCCGATCTGGCTCTGCAGCGTGAGCAGCGGGTGGGGCGAGGGATCGGCGTCGACGCTGTGGGACGCATCGGCGGCAGCGCGGCGGCGTAGCGCCGCGGCGCGCTCAGGCGTTTCGACCGTCCGGTGTTGTGACATACGCAGCCTCCGCGGTCTGTTGACGTTCCACGAACTCGCCAGCATCACACTCCCCAGCTCACGGACAGTCCAACAGCGCCTGGAACGGATCGATCTCACTCTGCTGAGCCTGGTGCTGTTCGATCCACTCATCCCACCTTTGACCAACTAACTCCCTGGCTTGCGCCGCGACCTCCTCGCGGCTGGCGGCGGTAACTGGTATCGACAGCTTCCGCAGCCGGCCCAGCAGAATGCGGCGCCAACGGTGCGCGATCGCCTCATGCCGGCGCTCGTGGTCGCGCAGCGTACGATACATGCGCTGCCAGGCGGCGCGCAGCTTCGGGTTGTGCGGCTTCCGCTGCGGCATATCCACATGCGGGCCATCCATCGTCACCTGAGGGTTGCTGAGCCGCAGCTTGAAATTGGGCGCCCTGCCGGTGATCCGCCAGGTGGCGCTCCACGAGAACGTCACAGTCGTCGCGGCCGCGTTGCCCTCGCGGGCGTAGGGGTTGCTCGTCTCCATCCACTCGCGCACCTGGTCGCAGCTCGCATCCTCGGGCACATCGACCGGGTAGCGCTGGGCGACCTGGCCCGCCAGCATGCGCTCCACTGCGGCATTGCCCACCACGCGCTGCAAGGCGATCACCGCCGCACCGTGCGCGCTCCGGCTCGCCCTGGGCTGGCGCAGCGTCTCGAGGCTCTGCGCCGGCGACGCGGCGGCCTCGTCGTACGCCGCGACAGGCGCGGCGGCCTCATCGGCGGCGCGGCGCTTGCGGTGTCGAGCTGTGGCGCGGTGGGTTTTCATCGGCACTCCTGCGCTTTTCATCGCTGCCCGATGCCGGGCATCGTTCTGCGATAGGCTCGTACGGGCAAGCGAGCCATCATTCATCGAGTGCCAGCGCGTTCGCGAGTGGCAGATGGGCCGCTCTTACCGATGTCTGTCGTTGTACGCGATGAAATACCAAAGTCTTGTCGTAACGTGTTTCCAATCCCGCTGCGAGCGGTGAGTTTTAAACAACCCCTCCCACAACACATGAATATCACAAAGAGATTTCAATCATCTAAATCATCTATGCGTTCTATGACAATATCAGACACTCCTTCTTCGTGAGTGAAATAGAGATCAAGATGGACGTGCACAAGACCAAAATGTGACGGATCATTATCGTTAGCCATATTCATAAGATTATTGGATAGTGTGATCAGGTTTTCTGAATCAGCTAACAACTCAACTCCACCTTGAATTTTCCTAGCCATAAATACCCTCTCTTTTGCGAGGAGTATATTCATGACGCCCGAACCAATGTTTACTCTGAGAGGTGACCTTCCATTTGCCACCTCCACCACCAATGATGCCAATTTCCGAAAATCCAAAGGATGCAATCCAAACTGATAATAGTCCCCATCATTAATAAAATCACCGCTCAGATTGACTTGCCAGTTCATTTATAGGCCCCTTTCACTGCGCCCTTCTCACGATATTAGTTATATACATTGTATCAGTCGTCGGATCATACATCCAAGTTTCTTCATGGTAGTGATACTTATTCGGCTCGCTACTCATCTCATGCTTCCCAAAACGAATGCTCTTCCAAGTGTTAGGACCTGTTTGCACAACTATTCTATCAGGATCGGGAATACCTTTACGCGGATGTATATTTGTTCTCGGACCCGAACCTAAAAATTTGTCCCACTCTTGTGTGGCTTTTGCAGCCGAGACATTAGGGCCGAATGTCTCTGGATATACTACTTGCTTAGTTGTAGGTGATGGCCCAGTGGTTGTAGCGGGAACATGGCTCTTCACCGACATCCGACTGATCTCACCATGAACAGCCCAATACCCCTCCTGCACCACCGGCTCCAGCACTCCCAACCTGTACCGTAGCCGCAGCCCGCCTAATATTGGCCAGATCATGCTCTCTGTCACGACTCGGCCCTTGAGCTTGTTCACTGCCGCGACACCAGCCATCACCCCTGCCCGCAGCCGCTCCTGCTTATCCTCCTCGCTCTCCTCCTTCCCTGCCTTACCCCTCAGCCCTTTGCCAATCTTCGCCGCAAACGCCTTGGCCTTCCCCAGCACCCAGCCGATCGCCTTCTTAACCGGCGCCTGGACCTTCTCGATGATAGCGCGGATCTTGCCCGCCAGGTTGCCAAGCCCGAGCAGGCTGGCCAGGAAGCCGATCGCCAGCGGCAGCGCCCGCGCCAGCGCCTCCTCGACCTTCGCCGCCGCCACGCCGAGCGATCCGCTGGCGATCGCCGTGATCGAGTCCAGCACCGCGTTCACCAACCCTATCATGCGGCTGCCGTTGTTGACGAACCACATGACGATGTCGATGATCATCTTGACGGCCTTGATGAACGCGCCCGCCGGCCCGCCCAGCACGCCGATCAGCCACTGGATGCCGGCCTGGATGACCTGGGTGATCACCAAGTCCTTGATGCCGTCGAGCACCACGGCCTTCAGGTCGCCCAGCTTGTCCTTGATGAACCCCCACAGCCCGCCGATGCCCTGGTCCCTGATGACCTTGAAGATCTCGAAGGTGCCCTCCAGCGCCGCCACCACCCGCTCGCCCAGAACCTTGACCGCCTGCGCCCGGATGGCCTGCCAGGTCAGCCCCAGCACCTGCATCACCAGCGTCAGGATGCCCTTCAGGTCGAAGCTCCTGGGGAGCTCGATGCCCGCCGCCGCCAGCTCGCCGAACAGCCAGGACATCAGGCCCTTCTTCAGGTGCGCGCCGATGTTGCTCAGGAAGCGGAGCAGCCCCTGCTTGACGCCGCTGATCAGGTTGCTCAGGAAGGCGATCGGGTCCTTGATGATCTTGTCGATCGCGCTGGCCGCCCGCCCGAGCGCGCCCAGGAGCATGTCCTTCAGCTCGAGGATCGTCTGGAGCGGGCCGGCGAGCAAATCCGTGGCGCGGTCGAGCAGGCCCTTGTTGGCCTCCTGCATCTCTTTGATGCGCGCGTCGACCGCGCTGACCGCGTCGGTGTACTTCTGCGCCAGCCCCTGCGCCAGCTGGTCGGCCCTGGCGTCGACATCCTGCTCGAGCTGGTCGAACTTGCCGCCGATCGCGCCGGCGGCCTCCCTCGCCAGCGCCTGCAGCGCCCTCGGCTGGGCCTGGACGAAGCGCTCGACCTCGGCCCGACCCTGGGCGATGCGCGCCTTGGCGCGGTTCAGCTCGCCCGCCACTAGATCGGCGATGCGTCCGATCAGCGCGCGCATGGCCCTGAGGTAATCGGCGCGGCCCTTCTGGTAGAACCGGTTGACCTCGTCCGGCAGGCTGGTGATACGCAGCGTATCGGTTAAGGAAAGGCCCCTGCCTAGGAGCCCGCTGTAGCGCCTCTCCTTGTAGGTCGCCATCTGGGCTTGGACGTAGTTCTCGAAGGCGGCGCGCGCCCGCTTCTCGCCCTCGGCGAACACGGTGTCGACCTTCGCGGTCAGCCCGCCGAGGATCGCCGTGACCTCGGTCTTGGTCGCGTTGAAGATCGCCTCCAGCTTCTGGGCGAACTCGGCGCGCTTGGCCTCGTCCCTGCTCTTGGCGCGCTCCTTATCGCCGCCGACGCGTGCGAGCGCCCCGGCCCGCCCGGCGTGCATGCTCTGCAGCCCCTCCGCCACCGTGGCGGCGGCATCGCCCCGCGCGCGCGCAAGCTCGGCCTGCTCGGCCTTCCGGAACTCCTGCGGCGCCTGCCTGGCGTGGGCGTCGGCCTCCCTTTTGGCCTCGAGGGCTTTCTCGAACGCCGGCTCGTTCGACCGCTCGAGCTGCTCCTCGGTGACGCCGGCCTCGGCCATCTGGCTGTCGGTCACGCACTTGGTGTGCGCCAGCGACACTTGCTCGGCCGGCCTCGGGCCCGGCATCCCCGCCGCGCCGTTCACGCCGCCTGGCTGGGGGCCAGCCTGCTCGGGCCGCATCGGCGTGAACGGCTTCGGCTTCACCTTGCTGGTGTCGGGCCTGGCCTCAGTCTTCTCCTTGATAGCTTTCTCAGCGCCCTCCTTGCTCTGCTGGACCATGCTGCTGACCTGGCCGGCCACCTCGCCGACCCTGCCGCTCTCCTTGAACTTGTCGGCCTCGGCTTCGCTCTTCGGCGTGATCGCGGCGACCGCCTGCTCGACCTTGGCGATGAACGCCGCCTTGTCGAAGCTGCCCGGCTTCTGGCGGCTCATCTCGCCGACCTGGTTGGCCGAGGCTCTGCTCTCGACCTCGTTGGCCGGCGGCACGGCGGCGGCCTGGGCCTCCCGCGACTTCGCCGTCGCCGGCGGGTGCTTCTTCTCCCTGGCCGCGACCGCGTTGGCCTTGGCGAGCACGCCGCGGAACCTCGGGTCCTGCTCCGGCGCGATCGGGGCCGGCGCTGTGGGAGCCGGTGGGCAGTCGCCCCGCCGCTGGATCTGCGCCATCACCCGCGCGACGTGGCCGTTGCCGTAGCTGCGCTGGAGCTGCTGCACCAGGCGGATGCGCTGCAGCGCGCCGGCCTCGCGCAGCCGGGGGTCGCGCAGCATCGCGGACTGCCCCGCCGCGTCGCCGGGGTCGCCGCCCGCCGCGGTGAGCGCAGGCTCATCCGCGACTAGCGCAGCGATCTCCTCAGGCGTCTGCGCCGGCTTGGCCTGCCGCTGCGCCTGCGGCGCCTGCGCAGCTTTCTTTCGCGCCGATTCGGTCATGCTCGATGCCGCCCCGCCCTAACCGCGCGCCAACGCCAGGTACCCCCCGAACTCAGCCGCCGTCACGAGCTTGCCGATCTTCTGGTACTCGCGCCGGATCGCCCGAATGATCTGGTCCATCCCGATCGCCGTGCCGTCCTCGGCTGCCAGGAACGCCGCCAGCAGCGCCGCGTTGCGGATGTTGCCGCCGGCCAGCTTGAACTGCCTCGCCAGGAACAGCAGGTCCACGTCGTCGGCCAGCGGCGCCTCGCGCGGGAAGACCTTGCGCCAGATCCGCAGCCGGTCCTCCTCCTCCGGGAACGGGAAGTCGATCGCGACGTGCAGCCGCCGCACGAAGGCCTCGTCCATGTTCTTGCGCAGGTTGGTCGCCAGGATGACGATGCCGTCGTACTCCTCCATCTTCTGCAGCAGGTAGCCGACCTCGATGTTGGCGTAGCGGTCGTGCGCGTCCCGGACCTCGCTGCGCTTGCCGAACAGCGCATCGGCCTCGTCGAAGAACAGGATGGCGTTCGCCTCGCGCGCCGCGCTGAACACCTTGTCCAGGTTCTTCTCGGTCTCGCCGATGTACTTCGAGACCATCGTCGAGAGGTCGATCTTGTACAGCTCGAGCCCCAGGTCGGCGGCGATGATCTCGGCTGCCATGGTCTTGCCGGTGCCGGACTGGCCGGCGAACAGGACGTTGATGCCCTTGCCCATCGCCAGGTGCCTGTCGAAGCCCCAGCGCTCCAGCACCGTCTGCCGCTGGCGCACCTGGATGCAGATCTCGCGCAGCCGGCTGATCTGGTCGGGCGGCAGCACGATGTCGTCCCAGCTGTAGGTCGCGCGGATCTTATGCGCCAGCGTGCTCAGCCGGCCGCTCGACTGCGCGCGGCAGGCGGCGTACAGGTCCTGCGCGCACAGGGCCGGCCGGTCGTCGGCGACGCGCCAGCGCGCCAGCGACCGCGCCATAGCCACGGCATCGCGGATCTGCCCGCCGCTCAGCCGGAAGGTGCTGGCGAGCGCGCTCAGCGTCGCGTCGTCCGGGCCGTCGCCGTTGAGCCGCGCGCGCCACAGCCGCTCGCGCTCGCTGTAGGTGAGCTGCGGCAGCTCGACGCGCAGGTAGCGGCAGTGCGGCAGTGCGCCGCCGGCCTCCCACGGCTGCTCGATCAGCAGGATGCTGCGCCCGCCGTACGAGTCCAGCGCTGCCATGGCTGCGGCGCGCCAGGCGCCCAGGGCCTCGTCGTGCAGCACGCGGTCGGCGCCGCACCACAGGATGGCCGCGCCGCGCAGCAGCGCCTCGCGGGTCACCCGGCGCATGCACTCCACCGGGGTGTGCGGGATACCCGGAACCGCCGGCGCCTCGGCGTCGATCAGCCCATCGAGATCGACGCTGAGCAGCGGCAGGCCCGCCTCCGCGCACAGCGCCTCGGCGATCGCGCGCCGGCCGCTGCCGTATCCCCCCTGCAGCGCCATCACGGTCCGGTCGGCGAAGCTGCGCCGCAGGCGCGCGGCCAGCCCGCCCGGCAGCAGCAGCTCGTCGAGCGACCGTGCCGGGCGCGACAGCTCGACGAACGGCGCGATCGCCGCGTCGACCGGCGGCGGCGCCACCGGGCTGCGCAGCTCGGCGGCGATGCGGTCGTCGAGCTTGACGAAGCGCGCCAGCAGCGCCGGCCGCCGCTGGCCATCCTCGAACAGCGCGATCAGCCGCTCGCGCAGCAGCGGCGCGTCGTGCTCGAAGGCCGCCAGGCACGCGAGCCGCTCGGCGGGCGTCGCGCACAGCAGGCGCAGCGCCAGGTCGACTGACGGCCGCCGCCGCGAAACATCGTCCTGGATGTAGGCGTAGAGCCGCTCGAAGCGCAGGTCCAGCTCGGGCGCCAGCGCCAGCAGGAGGACATCCTGCTCGAGGAGCGACAGGCCGAACAGCCGCGCCACGCGGCGCAGCGGCAACTCGGCGCCCGCGCGCTCGGCGTTCAGCGCCGCCGCCTCGAGCGCCCGCCGCTCCTCGGCCAGTGCGGCGCGCTCCTCGGCCAGATCAGGCGGCAGCTCCCAGCCCCCGGCGCCGAGAATATCGACCTCGGCACGCGGAATGTACAGGCCGCGGTAGCTGTCGTCCGCCAGCGGGCCGTAGGTCTGCTGGGTCACCTCGACCTGCCAGACGAGAAGCCGGCGGAGCCAGTCCAGCAGCAGAGCGAGGTGTTCCATCGCCAGGTTTGTCTCGCGCTCGATGTTCCGCACCTCATGGCCTCCGTGATGCGACTGGTGCCGGGAGGGATGACTGTACGATCACTGGCAAAGCAATCAGATCTATCTCTCTGGCCAGCGCCCCGTAGACGTCGCCCATGTCCGAACCCCGTTCGCTGCTGCGGACGAAGGCGATGATGTCATCCATGCCGTCGCCATCGAAATCCCCGACGTCGCACACCTCAGCGCCGATGCAGAAGAAGGGGTGCAGAACTAACGGGAGCTGCTGCAGCTCGAAGCGCCCGCCGTTTGCGAGCGCCACCAGCACGGCGATTACATCTGCGAAAACCCTCGGCCAACCAGCGCTATTGAACATCCCACGGCCCCCAGCAGGCGCGACACACTAGGCGTATCCTCCTAATCAACCATAGTGAGGATACGCCGATTGCCTTGCTCGCTCCCCGGCCTAGAATCGGAAGCGCGCAGTCGGTCTTGATAACCCGCATTGTTTGCCGCGCGCGAGCAGCTCCTGGCTGCGCTCGGCCTGGCTCAGTTGACGTGCACTGTCAGAGTACTGCCCAGCGCAAAGGCAGCGTTAAGGCGGCGCAAAGTCGCACTCTCATGCGGTGATCCTGCCCCGATGCGAGCCTACAGCAAAGCAGAGCCAGGTTGTCTCAGCGCTTGGCAGCGCGGGATGGAGGTTTGGTATAATCCTGGCTACCGCCCAAGTCACACTCAAGTCAGTGGTCAGACAGCTCGCTATATCCGTGTACTCGGATGGGGGTAGGTCATGACACGACATGTGCTTTCTCTACTCGGGCCGATGCAGGTATCGCTCAACGGGCAGACGGTCGCTGGCTTCACTAGCAATAAGGCTCGCGGGCTGCTGGCTTATCTGGCGCTTCACGCAGGACAAAAGCACGCACGTCAGGAACTCGCCGATCTGCTCTGGCCAGATGGTAAGAAACCCCTCAGCAATTTACGTGAAGCGCTTTCCAATCTACGAAAAGTGCTCGATGACAAGAAAGCTTCACCATCATTCTTTATTGTCGATGATGACTTTGTGCAGTTTAATTTGACGGAAGACGATGAAGTTGATGTCAATAACCTTGAAGAACTGCTGAAGGCGTGCAGGCAACATCCCCACCGTCGCTTACAGTCCTGCCACTCGTGCAAACAGCGCCTCGAGCAGGCGGTGGACCTGTATCGAGGCGGGTTTTTGGAGGGCCTCGTCATTGAGGGAAGTGAGCGCTGGCAAGAGTTCCTAACGCTGAATCGCGAGCACTACCGGCGCTTCACCTACGAAGCGCTCATGAATCTCGCCACGCACCACGAGTTGCTTCAGCAGTACGATGTGGCGGAGGCGTACGCACAGCGCTGGATCACCTTGGAGCCCTTCGATGAGGACGCGCATCGCCTGATGATGCGCGTCTTAGCTTTTCAGGGAAAGCGCAGGGCTGCGCTCAACCAGTACGAATTGCTCCGTCGCGCCCTCGAAATTGAGGGATTTGATCTGGGACCCGAGCCCGAGACAGTGCTGCTGTATGAGCAAATCCGCACCAATGCGCTGGTGCCACCTGCGCCGATTGTGGTGAAGCTCCCGGTGCAGACGACAAGGTTTATCGGGCGCGAGCGAGAACTGTCAGAGATCACGTCGCTCCTCGAGGACCCGCGGCACCGCCTGATCAGCGTGCTTGGACCCGGGGGAGTTGGCAAGACGCGGCTGGCCATCGCAGCCGCCGCTCGCCAGAGAGGCGTCTTTGCCGACGGCATCTACTTTGTCTCCTGTGTCGCGATCCATTCATCGGAGACCGTGGTGATAACGATCGCACGAGAGTTAAATCTCGCGCTTGAGGGCCCGGAGGATCCCACGGTTCAATTACTCCGTTACCTCCAAACCAAGGAGGTTCTCATTGTTCTCGACAATCTTGAACATCTGCTCGATACGGCCCTCGTTGACTTACTCGTCCAGATCCAGCACCGGGCGCCGCACGTGTCGATCTTGGCAACATCGCGGGCGCGGCTCAATCTCGCATCGGAGCGGCAGATCCTCATCGATGGGCTGGAGGTGCCGGCGCAGAATCAGCTCGCAGAGCTTGATAACTTCAGCGCAGTGCAGTTGTTTGTGGAGCAGGCTCAGCGTGTAAGGCCGGACTTTGTTTTACAAGATGCTAACAGAGCGTCCGTCGGCAACATCTGCCGAATGCTTGAAGGAATGCCTCTGGCATTGGAGCTTGCAGCGAACTGGGTTTGCAGCGCGCCGATCTCCCGAATCGAGCAGGAGATCGCAGATGGTTTAAAGCAAGAGCCGCGGGCCGAGCTCCAGCGGGCTGTCGGTGAAACGCCTGCTCATGTGGCAACGGATAGTGGTGCAGCCAAGAAAAATGTGCTGGAGTTTTTAAGGAGCTCCGAGCCCGATCGACTCGAGAGACATCGCAGCATGTATTTCGTCTTTGACCACTCGTACCGTCTCCTCTCAAAAGAGGAACAGTCTGTCTTTCGTCAGCTATCAGTTTTTCGCGGCCATTTCTCGTTTGAAGCCGCGGAGCAAGTTGCGGGGGCGACACTGCCCGTCCTGAAGTCACTCGTGGATAAATCGCTACTACGATTGCGCGTGAAGGACGACCGATACGAGCTCCATGAACTGCTCAGACAATATGCCGGAAGAAAGCTCAGAGCAAGTGAGGCAGTCGCGCTGTGTGATAGGCACCTTAGCTATTACACGAATCTCGCCAAGCAATTCGGCGGAAAAATCACAACCTCAGAGATGTTTGACGCACTAGCTCAACTTGATTCCGAGCTCGATAATCTGTACGCTGCACTTGATTGGAGCCTGACAGACCCGAAGAGAGCCGAATCTGGAATAGAGATCATAGGTGGAACATTCTTCTACTGGTATTTTCGCAATCTGTGGCACGAAGCGCGCGACTGGGCAGAGAAGTTCTTTGTGCTTCCAAACGTGGAGCGAGAGACTGTCAGCTGGGCCCGTGTTCTTGCAATAGGTGGTGGTTCGGCGTGGCTACAGGGCGATAACCATGTGGCGAACGCGCGCCTCAAGGAAAGCGCAGCGATTCTTCGCCGAAACGCAGACATCAATAATCTCGCGTACGTTCTCACGATTCTGGGCTACAACTCGCTTTCCCAGGGCGATATCGACAGCGCGGAGGAGTATATCAAGGAGGGCGTCGCACTCTTTCGGAAGAGTGGTGATGAGTGGGGCCTGGGAATGTCAGTGACTGCCCTTGGGGAAGTATTCGTACAGAATGCCAAGTACAATCTCGCTCGAGAGTGTTTTAATGAGGGGATGGCCCTTTCGGTCCAACACAATTATGTGGGAACCGGGTATATTCACGCCTATCTCGGCAAAGTGCTGCGGTATCAAGGCGATCTTGCGCGAGCCAAAAGCGAGTCAGAGAGCGCCTTGGCGCTGGCCCGCACATATGGGATAAAGCGCTACATGGCGTTGGCCTTAGAGAATCTGGGCAGAATCTGCAATGCTCAGAACGAACCAAGAGAAGCCGCCAAGTTGTTTGCCGAAGGCATTACGATGTTCCAAGCTGTTGGCGACCTCGAGGGTGTCGCCATGTGCATCGAGGGAAGCGCCACTACTCAGGTGCTGCTTAAGAAAGCCCCTCTTGCGAGCTGGCTGCTGGGCTCCGCAGACGCGTTGCGGAAACGCATACAGGTGCCGCTCCCCGCGCCCGATCGGCCTGACTACGACCACACTCTGAGCGATATTCGCGGTCTTATCGACGGGGCCACGTTTGCTTCTGCCTGGCAAAGAGGAGCTATGACACCAACAGAGGATGTCATTGCTGTGCTCACAGGCGCGGCGGAGGAGCCCGCCTTGTGAAGGGATGTGCCACACGACGCTGGCCGCGTTCAGCAGCGTGCTCGGGTTGTTCGCGCTGCCGCTCTTGAGCTTCCCGAGACGCTCGCTCGAAGTCACCCTTGCACACCGCAGGCCAGGGCTGTCCCCATTGCGGCGGGTGAGCCAGCCTGGTTGGGCGACGCTCCCGGGTGGGCATGCTCGTCGTGCCAAACGAACCGCTCCATGGTCTCGCGGCGCTCCATCTCTCAGGCGAATGGCTGGTCGAGCGAGCGCGATTCAACCTGCGCCATCGCTCAGCACGCTCACCCCGCTTTGCGCGATGAGGGCACCTGTGGCTCCGCGAGCGCTGCTCCTCGGTTGCAGCACCTTCGATGGCCGGTGAGCGGCCCCATGTCGCCGGCGAGCTCGCCACCGTGGCCGCCCACACCCGCGGCGCAGACAGCCCACGTCGACCTGAGCGATGGGGACCTCTGGCTCGCTGGCATCAGCCGCCTCCAGCTTGGCGGGAGGCTGGTCGTGGTCTGGCCCTGTGATGGAACCAGCGCCTCAGCGCTGGCGGCCTCGCTCCCGCACCCGCTGAAGGGGTTTGCTGAAGCTTCGCCTCCCCAAGGGGCCCTTCTTCCGCCGCGCCGCGGCGAGAAGGAAGAAACACGGCGGGCTGCGGCCCTCACCACACCTCTCTGCGGCAGATGGCGCAGCGCCGTACAGTGCAGTGGAAAACGCATACCGGCATTACTGTGCGGATTGTGACCGGTCACTTGACGCTTATTACCAACTCCGCTATAATGCCAGTGCTATCCCTTTGACCCCAATTCTACTATTCGCCACCGCGCGTATTGCAGGTCTCGACAATGTCGTCGTCCAAAGCCATAACCCGATACCGGAATATCGCGCCGCAGGCCTCCGCTCGCGGCGTGTCCGGGGGGTTTTCCCATCACCGCGTCGTGGCCTCCTTCCCATATACATCCCACCAGCTGCGCACAGGTGGCTCGTCCAGCGCGTGTGTCGGTGCGGCGGCTCGATCGCGCCCCATCTCAACCAGCCTGAGACGCGCATCTGAGCGGAATACAGGCGAGCGTGCGCGCGTGTGCGAGCGCGCTCATTGGCGTCTCGACGCCTAGAAGGGGGTGATCGGCCCGGCCGAGAATCGCTAGCCGCTTGCAACAGATGCCCTCGCGGTACGGGGTACCGCAGCACGGTTCAGCAGGTCTTCGGCGAACTGAAGATCTGGCCTCTTGACGGCGACGTTCTCAACGAACGCGGGCCCGGGGTGTGCCGGGCGCGCGACGGCGAGAACAGAACACCGGACTCCAGCGCAGGAACAGAAAGAGGACAACAACCATGGCAAGCAAACTCTCCCGGCGCAGCTTTCTGCGCGCGGCCGCCGCGATGGGCGGCGTCGGCATTCTCGCCGCGTGCGGCGGCGCCCCGGCGCAGCAGGGCGGCACGGGCGGCGAGCAGCCGGCGGCGGAGGCGCCCGCGCAGGGCGGCCAGGCCGTCACCGAGATCACCTTCTGGTGGTGGGATGCCGCCGGCCAGATCTGGGCCGATGAGTACTCCAAGGTCAACCCGCAGGTCAAGGTCACCTTCGTCAACACCCCCTTCGCAGACGCCCACGACAAGCTGCTCACCTCGTTTGCCGCCGGCTCCGGCGCGCCCGACGTGGCCTCGATCGAGATCGGCCGCATCGGCGGCTTCACCGCCAGGGGCGGCCTGGCGGACCTGAAGGCCCCGCCGTTCGACGGCGGCCAGTTCGAGAAGGACATGGTGACCTACAAGTGGATCCAGGGCTCGACCGAGGACGGCCGCCTGGTTGCCATGCCGTGGGACATCGGCCCGGCGGGCGTGTGGTACCGCGTCGACTACTTCGAGGAGCTGGGGCTGCCGACCGAGCCCGAGGAGATCGAGGAGCTGATCAGCCACACCCACGGCCGGACCTGGGATGACTTCTTCGCCTTCGCCAAGCGGGTGAGCGACGCGAGCGGCGGCAAGACCAAGCTGTTCGCGGACGCCGGCACCGACATCTACGGCGCGACCTACCGCCAACAGGGCGAGGGCTACCAGCAGGGCAATAAGATCCTGATCGAGGAGAAGGCCACCCGGCCGTTCCAGCTCGCCGCGCAGGCGCGCCAGCAGGAGCTCGACGCCAACATCGCCTGGTGGGGCGCCGAGTGGCAGACCGGCCTGTCCGAGAAGGCGTTCGCCGGCATGGTGATCGCGGCCTGGATGCAGGGCGGCCTCACCCGCGACCAGCCGGACTCGGTGGGCAAGTGGCGCGTGGTGCACGCCCCCGAGGGCAACTACAACTGGGGCGGCTCGTTCGTGGCGATCCCCGAGCAGAGCCAGAACAAGGAGGCGGCCTGGGAGTTCGTCAAGTGGGCCTGCTGCTCCGCCGAGGGCCAGAACGTGATGTTCAAGCAGACCGGCGTCATGCCGGCCTACAAGCCCGCCTGGGAGGACCCGCTGTACGACGCGCCGGTGGACTTCTTCGGCGGCCAGCGCACCTACCGCATCTGGACCGAGATCGCCGACAACATCCCGGCCATCCTGCGCACTCCGAACGACCTCCAGCTGGACGACATCGTCGGCGCCGAGCTGACGAAGGTGCTGCAGGAGGGCAAGGACCCGGTGCAGGCAGCCAAGGACGCCGAGGCTGAGGCGCTCAACCGCATCAGGGACGTGACGGCGTAAGGGGTGTCGGTCATGCAGGCGGCGCGGGCCGCGGCCCGCGCCGCCTGCACCCGAGAGGAGAAGGCATCGATGGCAACGCAGACCATCCCCGTCACGCGCGACAAGGCGGCCGACCGGCGGCTCATGTTCAGGGAGATGAAGCGCAACGTCTGGGCGTACGTCTTCATCTCGCCGTTCTACATCCTCTACGCCGTCTTCGGCATGTTCCCGCTGCTGTACGGCCTGTGGCTCTCGTTCCACGAGTGGGACGGCATCTCGGCCATGCAGTGGGTCGGGCTGCGGAACTACGCCGACCTGATCGTTGACGACATCTGGTGGTACTCCATCTACAACACCATCTGGCTTTTCTTCGCCGCCACTGTGCCGCAGATCATCCTGGCGCTGATCCTGGCCTTTATCATCAACTCCCCGTATATTAAGGGCAAGGACTTCTTCCGCGCCGCCTTCTTCGCGCCGATCGTGGCCTCGGCCGTCGCCGTCGGGCTGGTGTTCACCTGGCTGTTCGGCGAGCGCTACGGCATGCTGAACTACTTCCTCGGCATGCTCGGCATCGCGCCGATCGACTGGCTCGGCGACCGCAACTGGCTGAAGCCGTCGATGGCGATCGTGACGATCTGGCAGTGGACCGGCTACACCATGATCATCTTCCTGGCCGGCCTGCAGTCGATCAACACCGAGCTGTACGAGGCCGCGCGAGTGGACGGCGCGCAGACGCGCGATATCTTCTTCCGCATCACCATGCCGCTGATGCGGCCCGTGATCTTGTTCCAGGTGGTGCTGTCGATCATCGGCGCGATGCAGACCTTCGACATCCCCGTCATGCTCGCCGGCGGCACGCAGTCCTCGGCGCCGGGAGGCACCGACCGGGCCGGGCTGGTGGCGATGATCAACCTGTACTGGACAGCATTCAAGTACACCGAGTTCGGCTACGCGGCCGCGATGTCCTTCATGCTGTTCATCCTGATCATCACCTTCAGCTACCTCTACAACCGCTGGCAGGGCGGCAACCCGACTGACTAGGAGGAGCGCGACGATGGCAACCACCACACAGCGCGGCTTTGCTGCACGCCGGAGGGTGCGCTTCAGCAGGCGCGACCAGCTGATGGGGCCGTTCGGCATGACGGTGCTGTACGCCGTGCTGATCGGCGGCGCGCTCGTGACCGCCTTCCCGTTCTACTACATGCTCGTCACCTCGACCCACCGCTCGGCGACGATCCTGAAGATCCCGCCGCCGCTGTGGTTCGGCAACGCGCTGGTGACGAACTACAACGAGCTGCTCGCCAACCTGCCGTTCTGGAACTCGCTGTGGAACAGCCTGGCGATCGCGACGATCGCGACGACGCTGACGCTGTTCTTCTGCTCGCTCGGCGGCTACGGCTTCGCGAAGTTCCGCTTCCCCGGCCGCGACGGGCTGTTCGCCTTCCTGCTGGCGACGCTGATGGTGCCGGGCGCGATCGGCCTGATCCCGTCCTTCATCATCATGCGCAACCTGGGCTGGATCGACACCTGGAACCCGCTGATCATCCCGGGCATCGCCAACGCCTTCGGCATCTTCTGGATGCGGCAGTACATCGCCCAGGCCATCCCCGATGACCTGATGGACGCCGGGCGGATCGACGGCGCGCACGAGTTCCGCATCTACTGGAACATCGTGATCCCAGTGATCGTGCCGGCGCTGGCCGCGCTCGCCATCCTGACCTTCATCGGCAGCTGGAACAACTTCCTCTTCCCGCTGCTGATCCTGAAGGACACGGCGAAGTACACGCTGCCGGTGGCGCTCTCGACGCTGCGCTCGCTGCGTGGCACTGAGATCGGCGTGCAGATCCTGGGGGCGGCGGGCGCCATCCTGCCGATCCTGATCGTGTTCATCGCCGCGTCGCGCCAGTTCATGTCCGGCCTGACCGCCGGCGCGGTGAAGGGCGGGTAGGACCGAACGCCGGGCGCGGGATGCTCGCCGGCACCCCGCGCCCGGCGCTCAGCACCGAGGAAGCGCAATGCGCCGTACACGCCTGGTAGCCATCCTCCTCGCCGGCCTGCTCGCCGCCTGCGCTGGCTCCCGCGCCTCCCCGACGCCGTCGCCGAACCTCAGCGCCGACGCGCAGGTGCGGCTGCGGCCCCTCACGCCGCCGGTCCAGCCCTGCAACAACACCTTCGTCACGCGCCCGCTCGACTACACCACCCTCGCCGCCGTCCGCCCGGTCGGCCTCTATGAGAGCAACGGCGCGGGCCTGGCCGTGGGCGACCTCGACGATGACGGCGACCAGGACATCGTGATGGCCAACCTCGGCGGGCCGAACACGATCCTGTGGAACGAGGGCCGCTTCCGCTGGCGCGCCGAGGAGCTGAGCCACGGCGGATCGCGCGGCGTGACGATCGTGGACGTCGATGGCGACGGCGACCTGGACATCGTCTTCACCCTTCGCGGCGACCGGCCGAGCTTCTTCCGCAACGTCGGCACGCCGGAGGCCCCGCGCTTCGAGCCCGGCCAGCTCCCGGATGTGAACAACCCGTTCTACACCATCAACTGGGCCGACCTCGAGGGCGACGGCGACCTGGACCTGGTGGCGGCATCCTACGACGCCGACCTGCTCAAGCAGCAGGGCCTGATCTTCACCCAGCGCGGCGGCGTGGGCGTGTTCGTCTACGAGCGCGAGGGCGAGACCTACCTGCAGCACCGGCTGGCCGACGCGGCCGACGCGCTGGCGATCGCGCTGCCCGACATCGACGGCGACGGCCGGCGCGATATCTGGGTCGGCAACGACTTCATCCGGCCGGACGGCGTGTGGCTGTGGCGCAACGGCGGCTGGGCGGCGGCGACGCCGTTCGACTCGATCACCGAGAACACCATGAGCCTCGACCTCGGCGACGTGGACAACGACGGCGTCCCCGAGCTGTTCGCCGCCGACATGAAGCCGTACGCCAAGGACGCCGCGACCATGGCGCGCTGGCTGCCGATGATGAAGAAGATGACCATGCCGATGAGCGCCGATGACCCGCAGCACGCCGAGAACGTGCTGCTGGTGCGCGGCGCCGACGGCCGCTGGCGCAACCAGGGCTACGAGCGCATGGTCGACTCGACCGGCTGGAGCTGGTCCGCCAAGTTCGGCGACCTGGACCGCGACGGCTACCTGGACCTGTACGTGGTCAACGGCATGATCGCCGAGGGCCTGTTCGACCACCTGCCGAACCACGAGCTGGTGGAGGCGAACATGGTGCTCCGCAACAACGGCCGCGGCACGTTCCACCCGATGCCGGAGTGGGGCCTGGGCTCGACCTCCAGCGGGCGCGGCATGAGCATGGCGGACTTCGACGGCGACGGCGACCTGGACATCGTGGTCAACAACCTGGAGTCGCCGGCGCAGCTGTTCGAGAACCGCCTCTGCGGCGGCGAGAACCTGCTGGTGGACCTGCGCTGGCCGGAGAGCGCCAACACGCGGGCGATCGGGGCGGAGCTGCGGCTGCACACGAGCGCGGGGACGTTCCTGCGCGACGTGCGCGCCGCGAGCGGCTATCTCTCGGGGGATAGCAGCCAGGTGCACTTCGGCATCCCGCCCGGCGCGACGATCGAAGGGCTGACGATCACCTGGCCGGACGGCGCGGTCTCCGAGGTGACCGGCCTCGTGCCGCAGACCCAGGTGACCGTGACGCGGTGACGCCGCCGTCTCCCGCGGGGACCCGGAGACGCGGTGGGCACCGCCTCATACCCGGCGGCGTGGCCGGCCTGCGGCCCAGGAACGTTTTCTCTCGCCGCTCCGCCGCTGCGCGGGAGGTGCGAAGGGCCGCAATCCTTAACAGGAACGTTTTCTCTCGCCGCTCCGCGGCTGCGCCGGGAGGTCTGGAGGACCTGCGGCCTTCCAGGAACTCGCCGCTCCGCGGCTGCGCCGGGAGGTGCGAAGGGCCGCAATCCTTACCAGGAACCATTTCCCTCGCCGCTCCGCGGCTGCGCCGGGAGGTCTGAAGGACCGTCGTCCTTACCAGGAACGTTTTCTCTCGCCGCTCCGCGGCTGCGCAGGAGGTGCGAAGGACCGCAGTCCTTCCAGGAACGTTTTCTCTCGCCGCTCCGCCGCTGCGCAGGAGGTCTGGAGGACCATAGGCCCTCCAGGAACTCGCCGCTCCGCGGCTGCGCCGGGAGGTCTGGAGGGCCGCAGGCCCTCCAGGAACGTTTTTTCTCTCGCTGCTCTGCGGCTGCTTCGCAGCCGCAGAGCAGCGAGAGATGAGAGACTCGTAGGAGGCTTCGCCTCCCCAACCCCTCCGGGGGTGCGGGGGCAGCGCCACCGCACACAGATACCAACGCCACCACAGGAAGCGAGAGCGCCCTATGAAAGCACTTGCCATGCGCGCGGAACTCCGCAACAGCCTCACCGAGAAGCTCCCGCTGCTGGAGCTGATCAACCCGCGCGAGCAGCTCTGGACGCTGCTCGGAGTCTTGATCGCGGGCATCGTGTTCGGCACGATCGCCGTGCAGGTGTTCGGCGTGAAGCTGTGGGTGGCGAGCGCCGCGGTGCTGGCGGCGATGCTGCTTCCGGCGATGGTCAAGTGGCGCGAGGACTACCGGCGCTTCGGGCTGACGGCCACGGTGCTGGGCGTGCTGATCGCGCTGCAGGGCTTCCACACCGTCGAGCACCTGGCCCAGTGGTTCCAGTACCACATACTCCGCTGGCCGACGTTCGTCTCCTCAGGCCTGATCTCGGCGCTGAACGCCGAGTGGGTCCACTTCGTGTGGAACTGGGGCTTCCTGGCGGTGGCGATCTACCTGGCGCTGGCCGGCGTCCGCAACTGGTGGGCCTGGGCGCTGCTGGCGTGGGCCACCGCGCACACCCTCGAGCACACCTACATGATGTGGCGCTACCAGCAGACGCTCGCCGAGCTCACGGCCCTGGGCGCCACCGGGGTGTCGCCGCAGGGGCTGCCCGGCTTCTTCGGGCGGGACGGCTGGCTGGCGACGGCCGATGTGACGCAGGGCACCTTCCTGTGCCGCCTGCCCGGGTTCACCACCGCCCCGCGGCTGGACGTCCACTTCTGGTGGAACGTCGGCGAGATCGCGCTTCTGCTGCCGGCGGCCAACGTCTACATGGCCGAGCGGTTCGGCCGCCGGGCGGCGCCGACGCGCGGGAGCGACGAGGATCTGCTCACCAAGCTGCTCGCGCCGGCGCAGCCCTCGGCGTAGCCAGCGGCAGCCCACCCCGCCAGCTACCCGCTAGCTCCCCCTTCGTCGCCACAGCGTGACGAAGGGGGAATTCTTTTGAGACTGCGCCCAGCTCTCCCGGCGGCGCGAAACGCATGAGGAGAGTCCACGTGACAGTCACTAATTCTCCAAGAGCCGCGGGCACGCCGGCCGTATAATGGCCCGGAGCGCTGGAAGGCCGCGCTCCCTAGAACGCCGCACAGAAAGGCCCCGCAGTATGGCGAAGATCACATTCATTGGCGCCGGCAGCACCGTGTTCGCGAAGAACCTGATGGGCGACATCCTCAGCTACCCGGAGCTGGCGGACTCGACTCTGACCCTGTTCGATATCGACCAGGAGCGCCTGCGCACCTCCGAGATCGTCGCGCGGAACCTGGCGCGCACGCTCGAGGTCAACCCGACGATCGAGGCCACGACCGACCGGCGCCGGGCGCTGGACGGCGCCGACTACGCGATCTGCATGATCCAGGTGGGCGGCTACAAGCCCGCCACGGTGGTCGACTTCGAGATCCCCAAGAAGTACGGGCTGCGCCAGACGATCGCCGACACGCTCGGCATCGGCGGGATCATGCGCGGCCTGCGCACCATCCCCGTGCTGCTCTCCATGTGCCGCGACATGGAGGAGCTGTGCCCGGACGTGACCTTCCTGCAGTACGTCAACCCGATGGCGATGAACTGCTGGGCGATCGCGCGGGCCACCAAGATCAAGACCGTCGGGCTGTGCCACAGCGTGCAGGGCACTGCCCACGAGCTGGCGCGCGACATCGGCGTGCCCTACGACGAGATCAACTACGTGTGCGCCGGCATCAACCACATGGCCTTCTACCTGCGCTTCGAGCGCAACGGGCAGGACCTCTACCCGGAGATCCGCCGCGTGCTGGACGAGGGGCGCGTGCCGGAGTGGAACCGGGTGCGCTACGAGATGTTCAAGCGGCTCGGCTACTTCGTGACCGAGTCCAGCGAGCACTTCTCGGAGTACGTGCCGTGGTTCATCAAGCGCGACCGGCCGGATCTGATCGAGCAGTTCAACATCCCGCTCGACGAGTACATCCGCCGCTGCGAGGTGCAGATCGCCGAGTGGGAAGAGATGCGGCAGGCGCTCGAGAGCCCGGACCCGGACGCGCTGGCGCGCTACGAGCGGAAGCGGATGGAGGAGCGCCTGGCGCACATCGCCGCCCAGGACCCGCAGCGCGCCGCGCAGCTCCGCGCGGAGTGGGAGGAGGCACAGCGCACCAGCAAGGTGCGCCGCTCGCACGAGTACGGCTCGCTGATCATCCACAGCATGGAGACCGGCCAGCCGCGCGTGATCTACGGCAACGTGCCGAACAACGGCCTGATCGACAACCTGCCGCAGGGCTGCTGCGTCGAGGTGCCGGTGCTGGTGGATAAGAACGGCCTCCAGCCGACGAAGATCGGGTCGCTCCCGCCGCACCTGGCCGCGCTGATGCAGACCAACATCAACGTGCAGTCGCTGGTGGTCGAGGCGGCGCTCACCGGCAAGCGCGAGCACATCTACCACGCCGCGATGCTCGACCCGCACACCGCCGCCGAGCTGAGCCTGGACCAGATCTGGAGCCTGGTGGACGACCTGATCGAGGCCCACGGCGAGTGGCTGCCGGAGTACCACTGATCCACGGAGGGCACGGAGGACACGGAGGAAGATCCACGGAGGGCACGGAGGGCACGGAGAGAGGACTCTGTGTTCTCCGTGCCCTCCGTGGATTATCGACCCAGCGCGCGCTCGTTGCTACGCCGCAGCCGGTCGGCCAGCACGCGCATCACCATCACCGCGAAGTACGGCGTCTCCTGCACCAGGAACTCGAAGCGCGCCTCGTCGATCGGCGTGAGCGTGCAGTCCGTCCGCGCGACGGCGGTGGCGCTGCGCGGCTCGTCGCCGATCAGCGCCATCTCGCCGAAGATACCCCCCGGCCCGACCGAGTCCAGGATCTCGCCCCCGAGCGAGATGTCGACCCACCCCGATTTGACCAGGTACATCACGTCGCCGGGGTCTCCGGCGCGAAAGATCACCTCGCCAGCGGGAACCACGTGTATCTCGTCCTCCCGGCGCGTCGGCCGGAGGATGCTGATCCGCTTCGCCACAGCGCTGCTCCTTGCGACAGATGACTAGAGACATGGACGCCAATCGTTGAGACGAGCGCGCGGGGCCGCAGGTTTCGACCCACGCGACAAATGTCACAGCGCTGCGCGCCCCGGCCTGCTACAGTGCAGGTGTACGCCGGAGCAGGTCCGGCGGGAGCATGTGAAAGGCATCCGACCGATGACAACTGCAGAGACGACGATATTCGACGCGCAGGAGACGCTGAACGCGATTGTGGCGCGCGCGCCGTGGGCGCTGGAGGTCCTCGCCGGCTTCGGCCTCGACACCTGCTGCGGCGGGGCACTGCCGCTCGCCGAGGCCGCGGAGCGCCACGGGATCGACCCGCAGCAGATCCTGGCCGCGCTCCGGGAGCGCGCGGAGGCGCCCCGATGACCAGGAGCACCCGCGCGTGGTTCGCGGCCGGGCTGGCAGGGCTGGTCGGCGCGACGGCGGCCCACACGGCGGTGCTGCTTGGCGCGGGCGCGTGGGCCGCGATGGTTCACCTGACGATATTCGGCTGGATCACCGCGCTGATCGTGGCGGTGAGCTACCACACCATGCCGGTGTTCTCCGGCCGTGACTTCCCGCAGCCGCGCCTGGCGTGGCTGCAGCTGGGGCTGTTCGCGGCCGGCCTGGGCGCCGTGACGATCAGCGCGGCGGGCGCGGGCGCTGCGGCTCAGGTGGCCGGCCTCGGGCTCGAGCTAGCGGCGGCGCTGGTGTTCGCCGCCAACACCGCGCTGCTGTTCACGCGCGGCATCCCGCGCGGCGGCCCGCCGCCACGCCCGCCG
>Ga0207874_1001339_pt1 | contig 28600 bp, 18 predicted proteins | sample HigsolmetaAR201D_FD_184833 | JGI IMG/M metagenome (GOLD analysis project Ga0207874, IMG submission 184833) | Ionic liquid and high solid enriched microbial communities from the Joint BioEnergy Institute, USA - AR20-1-D (SPAdes) (version 2) ...
CGCGACCTCGGGGCCACGGCGGGAGCCGGCCTTCACCACGGGCCGTCGGCCCGGCGGGACACTCCGCGATCGCAGATAACGAGTCCATAACGTTGCTGGACCGTTCCGAGCGCCCACCCGGTCCCGTACGTCATGAGGTTGACTAAACCGCTTTACCGGAAGTCGAGGGATTGGGCATGGAACGTTCCCCCGCTCGGGACGCCGCCGGTTCCACCCCCGCCGGGGCCTCGCCGTACCCGGGCCCGGTGCCGCCGGACCTCGCCGAGGCGGTGGCACGGTACGGCGACGGGCTCGGCGACTACTGCCGCATGTGGCTCGGGGACGTTCCGGCCGCGGCGGTCGCCGAGACGGTCCGCGCGGCGCTGCTCCTCGCCCGGGACCGGGACCCCGGTGGCGGGGCGCGGGACGGCCGGTACGGCAGGGCCCGGCTCTACGCGCTGGCGAGGGTCTGCTGCCTGATCCGGTTGACCCGCTCGGCCCACGGGGCGGCCTCGATCGCGGGGGCGCCGCCCCGGAGCCGGGCGGCCGACGCCGTCGAACCGGCCCTCGCCGGGCTGCAGGCCCTCGACCGGCGGCAGCGGGAGGTGCTGGAGCTGTCCTTCCGCCACGGCCTCGAGCGCGCCGAGATCGCCGCGGTGACCGGGCTCGGCGACGAGCGGGTCGAGGCGCTGCTCACCGAGGCGCAGGACGCCTACGAGGCCTGGGTGAACACCGTCCTGCTCGCCCGGGCGTCGCGGGCCAGGTGCGCCGTGGGGGCCGAGCTCGCCGCCGCCTGGGAGCGGAATCCCGGGCGAAGCGCCCGTACCCGGCTACGGGTGCACGTCACCGGCTGCGCCACGTGTTCGGCGCCCGCCAAGCTGACGGTGGACGCGGGCGCCCTGCTCGGCCGCATACCGGTCACGCCGCTCACCGACGAGCAGCGGGCGATCGTCCTCGACCTCGACGCCTCCGCGCCCAGCGGCGTCGAATGGCGGGCCGACGGCTTCCCTGTCCAGCCCGACCCGGAACGCCCGGCCGCACCCACCGAGCCGCTGCACGCCCCCGTGCTCACCGCCGGGCTGACGGCGAACCGCACCACCGGCTTCTGGGACGACGACCCCGACACCCCTGTCGACGACCTCGACGTCACGAAACCGATCCGCATCCTCAAACACGTCCCCGGCCCCGGCGCGGGCGCTTCCGGTGCCGGCGGCCGCCCGTCTCTCCCGCCCGCCTTCGGCTCCGGCGGGCGAGCCGTGTCGCCGGGAGCCGAGGGTCCGTGGCCGGACGACCGGCCCGGCGAAGTCGGCGATTCGGGGGACACGGTGGAGGTGGCCCGGCCATCCGGATCCGGGGCGGGTGAGCGGCGTGGTCCTGGTGCAGCGCGTCGCCGGAATCCGTGGTCGCGGTCCGATGATGGCGTGCCCGGCGACTCGGGGGACACGGTGGAGGTGTCGCGGCCGTCCGGGACCGGCTCGGATGAGCGGCGTGATTCGGATGCGTCGCGTCGCCGGAATCCGTGGTCGCGGTTCGACGATGGCCTGCCTGGCGAGGTCGGCGATTCCGGGGACACGGTGGAGGTGCCGCGGCCGTCCGGAACCGGCGCGGGTGAGCGGCGTGCTTCGCGTAGGGAGAGCCCGTGGTCCCGGTTCGACGACGGCCTGTCCGGCGGCGATGGCCCGGGGGAGCCCGAGAAGTCGTTCCTGTCGTCCAAGCCCGGTCCCGGCGGACGGCGTGGGACGTCGGACGCGTCGCGTCGGGAAAGCCCGTGGCGGCGCTTCGACGACGATCCGTCCGGCGGCCTCGGTGGTCCACTGCGACTGGGTCGGCGTACCGCGCCTCCCCTCGGCGACACCGAGGCCCCCGACGGCCTCACCTCGGGTATTGGCACGTTCCAGCAGCGCCGACGACCTGACCCGGGCGATCTCCTCGGTTCCGGTCTCGGCTCGCATTTCGACGCGGGTGGCCCGGGCCGCTACCCGAGGCGGCGTCGTCACGGAAGGGCACTGGTGATCGGCAGTGGCCTCGCGGTCGCCGGTGGCCTGCTGTGGGCGGCGTACGGGGTGGCGAGCCGTACCGACATCCTGGGCGTGGCGAACGAGACGCCCGTCGGCGCGGCGCCTCCGGCCACGCCCTCCGCCTCGCCATCCGCCACGGCGAGCGCGAATGGCACGGACTCTGGGCGCGGCGGCGACTCCGGCCGTACGCCTGGTGCGGCCGCATCCTCCGGCGGCGTACCGGCCGACGCCGGGTACGGCGCCGCTCCCCGCGGCGGGGGAACCCCGGAACCCACCGCCACCGCCGGTGCGCGGGCGGGTGCCGACGCCTCCGGCTCGGGGGGCGCCGGTGGAAGCGCGACACCCGGCGCCACCCGTTCCCCCGGCGAGGCCGCCAAGGAAACCGGGGCCGCCTCCCGGCCCGGCGGCACGGCCACCCCCGCCGCGCCGAAGGGCGGCGTTCCCGACACGAGCTCCACGACCGCTCCGACGATCCGCCCGTCGACCAGCCCGAAGCCCACACCCACCGCCCGGCGAGCCGCCCCCCGCTCCCCGTCGCCGACCCCCACCCGATCCGCGGCGAAGCCGGCCCGGCTCGTCGTCACCGTGGCCGATGGGGGAAACCAGGGCCAGCGGACGCTCCTGCTCCGCGCCGTCAACGGCACGGTCGCCTGGCAGGCCACCGTGTCCACGCCGTTGCTGCAGCTCTCGGCGAGGCAGGGCATCACCGCGAACCAGGAGCGCGACCGTCTCCGGATCCGGCTGACCCCGCACGAGGTCATCGCCGCCCAGGGCGGCAAGGCCGTTGACCAGCTCTTCCGTACCTGCGGCAGCGCGCAGACGGCCACCCTCCGCATCACCTGGCGGGGCGTCAACGCGGCCGGCGCACGGAACCAGGGCGTCACCCCGTTCCGGATCCGCTTCGTGGCCCCCTGTCCTTGATCGGCAAGGAACGTCCGGGCAGCGGGCCATGGGTGGGCGGCCGGAACGCCGGAGATGCGGATGGCGGGCGAGCGGCCTGAACCTGACGCCGCCATGACGCCAGGTCGAGTCAGCGGACGGCGGCCGCCCAAGCGAGCAGCAGGCCGATCCGGAACCGCCCGACCTGTCCGGGGCTCCACTGGGATGAGTTTCGGATGCGAGTACGGCGGCCTACTCGACCGGCCCTGCCTGATCAAACATCTCAGGCCGCCCGGCACAACCGGACCGACGACTCCGGTGACCTGACCCTCTCCGGCGGCGGAGACGACGATCGCGCGGCTCGTCGTCGCGCCACCCCGGTTGTCGGGCCGCAAGATGCCCAGGCGTGATGCGGGCGGGCTGTAACGCGCTTTTCGAAACGCCCGGAAGGTGGGAGATGAGGGTGGATCCGGGTGTCATTTCCATGCCTTAGAGGATGTCCGAAAGCCTCTCGGATTTGGACATGAATCACAGTGGATAACCGTGGCCAATGGAGATTCGTGTGCGGATCGAAAGCTCTCTAGTGATGTCGGACCACCAACATGACAATGCTTCTGACTTTCGTTGACAGGCTATTGGGCCGTGGTCAGAATGCTTGTCAAGCAATCGAAAAAGGCTGGCCGAGCGCCGGTTGAAGGGAGTGTGTGGCGATGGGCGGAGGGACCATTACGGTCGACGAGATCTGCCCACACCTATTCCGCGGGTATTCCCCTTAGCGTCACCCATATCGACCGGGAATAACTCCCGCGAGTAGGATCGTCACCCTTTCCCCGCGCCCGCCGGCACGCCACGGGCCGTGAAAACGGCAGGGGCTTCGGATAAGCGGGCTTCACACAGCGTACCGAACCGGCATTGCCGTGCCCGGCCATCGGTCACTTTCGATATGGCCGTATCCGACCGATCGGCTCGCCGAGCGAACGACCGTGGTGGTGACCCGTGCCGATACTGTGCAAGCCCGCAGTCGCCGTACCCGAACACGTGGTCACGTGCGAGCAGACCCTCGCGCGGTACGCGGACCGGTACCGCGACCATCCGCGGCTCGGCCTCGTCCTGCGGCTCGTCGCCGAGGCCGGGGTGGCGCGCCGGCGCCTGCTGCCGCCCGACGAACGTACGCCCGGCATCCCCGGGCGGGACGCACGGGAGCGCCACGAGGAGCAGGTGCGGTCCCGCCTGCCGGCCGTGGTGCGCCGGGCGCTGGCGAACGCGGGCCTGGGCCCCGGCGACATCGACGCGCTGGTCTGGGCCTGCGCCGACGCGATCGCCCCGGTGCCGCCCGCGCGGATCGCGGAGTGGACCGGGATCCGCCCGGGCGTCACGCGGCTGCCGGTGGTCCCTGCCGGCGGCACGACGGGGATCGCCGCGCTCAAGCGGGCCTGCGCGTTCCGCGCCGCGCACCCCGGCGCCAACACCCTCGTCGTGACCTGCGCGTTCGACTCCCTGCGGCCGCCGGCCGCCGACCCGGGCGTCGGCGACCTGCTCGCCCGGGCGGTGCACGGCGACGGCATCGCCGCGGCCGTGGTCCGCGGTCACGGCGGCACCGGCGTCGACGTGCGGTACCTGAGCCCCGGCCCGCGGCTCGCACCGGTGCCCGGCATCGCCGGCCGTACCGGCGCGGGCGGGCGGTCGCGCCGCGACGGCCGATGGCCGTGCACGCCGGGCCGTACCCTCGCCCGTCACCTGCTCGGCCACGGCTGGACGGCGGCCGACCTTGACCTGTGCGTGCTGCACGCCGACTCCCCGCGCGCCCTGGACGGCCTCGCGGAAAGCCTCGGCCTCGCGCCCGAGACGGTCCGGGCGAGCCGGGAGACGCTCGGCGAGTACGGCGACATCGGCGGCGCCACGATCCTCGACGCGATCCGCCGGGCGGCCGAGTCGGTCGTGCCGCGCGACGGGGCGAAATGCCTGGTTGCCGGGTTCGGCCGGGGCGTCGCCGAGGTCGTGCTCGGCACCTGGGCGACGGCGCCCGCGCCCCGCGGAGTCCGGCCGCCGGTCCGTGCCGAGCCCGCACCGGTGCGGCTCGTCGGCGTCGGTGGAAGGGCACCGGGCGACCGGGTACGCGCCTGCGCGGGGCATGCGTCGCGGCCGCGCGGCCGTACGGGCGGCCGGCGGGCCTGCCACGAGCGGGACGACCCGCACGGACCGCCCCGCCCCCGGGCCTGAGCCGGCACCACCGACCGAACCACACTCACAGGACACGGCATGACCCTGTTATTTACAAACCACTTGACAAGTTTGTTATGGATGTTGGCCGGAATCGCGTCGGCCGAATCCCGGCCGAGACGTCCATACGCCGTGGGAAAGGCGATGCGAGGATGAACGAGAACAGACGCATCTACCGGCTCGCCGAGCCGGAAACGGTCCCTGCCGGAATCGACCCGAGCCCCGCGCTCTGACCCCGGCCATGGCCTGGTTCCTGCTCGCGTGCGCGATTCTCACGGAGATCGCGGCCACCACCGCGCTGAAATACACGAACGGGCTCAACATCTTCACGCACACGTTTCTCACCATCATGGTGGTGGTGCTGTACATCACCTCGTACGTGTGCATGGCCCAGGCGTTGAAGCTCCAGCTCGAGGTCTCCATCGCCTACGCCCTGTGGTCCGGAATCGGCACCGCGGCGATCGCCGTGATCGGCGCCATATTCTTCCGTGAGTCCGTGCACCCGGTGAAGATCGGCGGCATCGCCCTGATCATCGTGGGCGTGGCGATGCTCAACCTCGTGCCCGACGCCACCCACGGCACGGCCGCGAGCGACCAGACCGGCGCGGTCCGTCCCGCCACGAACGTGGCCCTCGCCCAGGCCCTCACCGGCCTGACCGTCACCGTGGGCCGCCACCGCGCCTTCATCGGCTCGGCGTACCGCACGGGCCCGGTCCGCCCGGACGGCGACGGGTACGGCCGGCACGGCCGCCACGCCAGGACCGCCTGGGGCGGGCACGCCACGGCCCGGACCGCGGGCCTCGGCGACCCGGCCACGACCGGCGTCACCGGACGGCACCTGCTCCGGCCGCGGGTACTCGCGCTCCCGGCCCCGCCGCCCGACGACCACGCGCTCCCCGTTCGGAACGTTCCAGACCATCCCGAGCCCACCCCCGTGGGCCGTCACCGGGCCTTGGCCCCGGCCGCGCACGGCCACGACCTCCACGGGCTGGTCGTGGGCGCGGGGTACGAGACGGCGCACCTGGCCGAGGCCGCCGCCCTCCCCGCCCCCGCGCCGGTGTACTCGCCGCCCGCCGCGTGCGCCGCCGACCCGGTGCCGCACCGCCGTACCGGCGCCGCCTCCGGCCACGACGACGAGGTCGTGGTCGAGCCCGCCGCCGTCCAGCCGCCCGCCGCCCCGCTCGCCGCGCTGCCGCCGCGCCGCCGTGACCCCATCAAGGGCGTCACCCTCCTGCACCCCTATCCCGACCGCCCCGCGGTCCGAACCCGTTCCGCCTAGCCAGGCACGACCGGCCCACACCGTTCGGCTTGAGCGGAAATTTCGGAATTCGACCCCCTGGGCCCGTACGACGTCGTCGACGGGTCCCGTTGTTTTCCCGCGAATTGTCTTCCGGTAATGCCATCATGGGGCCGGGCAAAGAATCGGGAAGGTTTCCCTCTGGCCATCGGCTGGTTCCGGCGGGCACGAAGGCGGGAGTGAAATGGGAAAATCGCCCAAGCCGTACAGGGTCGTCAAAGTCGACGACTTTCCGGCGTACGTGATCGGGTTCGCGCTCCGGTGGTGGCGCAGCGATCTTCGCGGCCTCACCCTGCAGGCGGTCTCCGAGGCCCTCCACCGCGACTTCTCCCAGATCGCCAGGTGGGAGCGGGCCGAGTGCCGCCTGCCGGACGGCGTGATCAACGAGTTCGACAAGCTGTACGGAGCAAATGGCCTCCTTGTCAATCTTGCCGACGCCCTCTCTGATTTGCGGCGATACGGGAGTACCGTGAAGGTGCAGCCCATCCAACGACGCGAGGACCAGGACATGGAACGCCGCCTGCTCATGCAGCTCATTCCGCTCCTCGGCATCCAATCGGCCATCAACCCCGAGGTCCTCAATCGCGTTTTCGACGCAGCCGATAAGGCCGCCGGCGTGAATTCCCGCGATCCGGACGAATGGGCATGGACCGCGTACGAGCGGTGGCACTACTACACGACCAACCCGCCCGGTGCGGCCGTGCCCCTGCTCGCCAACGACCTCCTCCAGGTGACCGGCCAGATCGAGAAAACCGAGTCGCCCGGGGTACGCGACGGCCTTAGCCGTGCGGCCGCGCAGCTCGCCATGCTGATGGCAAGGGATCTCGCCGACATCGGCCAGGTCGGAGTCTCGGTACGGGCATTCGCCACCGCCCGCCGCTTCGCCGACGCCTCCACCGACCGACCCCTCGCCGCCTGGGTCCGGGCCAACGAAGCCTGCCACTCTTTCTGGCTCGGGCGCCCCATCACGGTCATCGAACGCCTCGCTGCGGAAGCCGAACAGATCGCCGATGGCAAGACCTCGCCCGGCCTCATGGACGCGTACAGCGTCCGAGCGCTGGTCGGAGCGCTACGCGGCGACAAGGCCGTGACCCACGACGCCGTGGCCAAGATGATCGATGTCTGGGATCGTCGTCCCTACAAGGGTAACGCCGCGTCCGGCCCGGCGACCTGGACATGGGCACGCGGACCGCTCGGCACCCGCGGCTACGCCCTCGCCCTTCTCGGCGACCCCACGGCCGCCCGCGAACTCGACACCGCCCACGAGTACCTAACCCGCATAGGCCATGAGGGCGGTGCCAGGTCACTCCGCCTCATACAAGCACTCCACATGGTCAAGAACCGCGACCCCGAAGGCCTGGCACTCGCGGTCGAGATCGGCGAGGAAACCTCCTTCAGCGCCCAACGCCGCCTGATCGCCAAGCAGATCCTCGAGGCGCTTCCGCGGGACCCCAAGGTGTCCGACCAAGCCCACCGCCTCCGCGAACTCATCGACCAGTCCAGTCGGCCCATCTTGCCATCGGTCCGATGAGCGGGGCCTCCCGTAGGACACACATCCGACCAGAGAGCATCACGCGTGGTCACCCCGGCATACGCCCACTCGCGAGCTGGTTAGAGTCCAACCACCGATCACTCGGGCGGTCCTTTCAGATCCGTAATGCCGCCGGAATGCGCCTTTTCAGATCTCCTCGCCCTGCACGAATGATGGACGTTCGCAACTTAAGGCGAGATCGGCGTGTGTTACATGAGTGGCCTCAGATGCGTTTGAAGGCTTGATTAAGCTTAGCCCACGGTCGAGAGGATGCCGGTTACAAAGCGGGCGGGTCGATGGAGCCAAGCCACGCGATGCTATATGCCTTCGCGACCAGTTGACGACTCACCCGTCATCCATTCGGGAGGTTCGGTAGATGTGGCCTCCCGCCATGCGTCCGCGGTCTCTAAAGGCTGATCTCTGTAGGCCTCTTTGAGCAGAATTATGGCTGCCAGAACCAAACGCTCCAGGTTTCGTTCAATGGCGATTGCGAGTCCTTGCGCAATTAGTCTCACAGCGTCTGCCGAGGGCACAGGTCTGATCAGCATTCGGCTGTGCACGATGTAGCTCATAGCTAGGTCGGGGAGGTAGGCGTCGGGGTTGGCTGCGGCGAGCTGTTCGCGTATTTCTACTGCGCGTTGGATGGCGGCCAGGCCTTCCTCGCGTCGGCCCAGCTCGCCCAGCCGGTTGGACAGGTTGTTCAGCGAGCGGGCGAGGTCGGGCAAGTAGACATCGGAATCTAGGTGGGTCAACCGCTCATAAGCTGTGGTGATCTGTTGCAGGAGAGTGGCTGCAAAGTGCGCGAGTGCCTGAGTTTGATGCGGCACTGCATTCGCGATCACCTTCAGCTGATCAATGGGAAGGTGGTTGCCTTCGATCAGTTGGGTCAAGGCGGTCACCAAAGGCGCGGGGTGGTCGCTTTGGGTGGCGACACCGATTGCAGGCAGCGCCAATCCCGGTATTTCGGCCAGCAGGTCCACCAAGATTGGGGCAAGGCCTGCATGGGTCGCCGACGCCCGTGCCAGTACGGTGAGCGCTTGACGGTCCTGGTCAGGCGATGTCGCAGCCAGCAGGCCGGTCAGCAAGTCCGGTCGCTCGGTGACAACGCGACTGACGAGGTGTTCGGCCAGCCGATCAGGCTGCAAGGAACCCCAGTACGGACCGCTCGAGGCGGATGTCCTGAGGCGGGGATCGGAGAAGGCCGGGGGATACAGGTCTCGCAGCCACCGTGCGACGCGCAGCTGCATGTCCTCGCTTTGGTCACGAAGACCCGGCACGCGCGCGAACAGGCCGCAGGCGTCCCGTTCGTCGGCAGCGCTGCACAACGCGGCTACTGCGACAGCGCGTTCCAAGGTCACATCGGACAGGTCGACCCGATGCTCGGCCGCGGTCTCCTTCCAGTACCGGGATTCATGAAAAAGGAGGATTTCCTCAACCGGATCGTCTGCTCTCGGGTCCTCTCCCAGCAGGCCGACCAGTGCGGTCATCTGCAAAGTCAGTGCCGCGCCCGGACCTGCGAACCGGCCTGTGCGAAGATCGGGCTCGGGCACGTCTGTGACAGGGACATGCGACCGGCCGATTCGCTCGAGAGCACCGGCGAGGTCGGTGAGCGCATCGTGAAACGCGGCTCTGCGCCCCTCAAGGGTGTCCTCTAATGGAGGCAACTCCTCAACCGTTGCCCCGCGTAGGGTCTGCTTCAGCGCGAGGCTTCGGTCGCTGAGTAAGCGCCTCCACCAATCGCCTGCGCTGCGCGCCAACAACAACACCCGCACCGGTGTGGTCGTGCTGCGTTCCAGCGTGGCTGTAACCACATCCCGCACGGTTTCGGGGCGAGTCTCGGCGTAGTCGATCACGATAAGTATCGGCCGGGTGATCGCGCGTAAGGGGTCAGGGCTCGTGCTCTCCTCCCACCAATGGGTCACCCAGTCGTGCTCATGATCGGCTTGTATCCGTCGGCAAAGTTCCCGGGCGAGCCGGGTCTTTCCTTGGCCACCCGGACCGGTCAGTAGCCTCACAGAGGTACCCGATCCCTCGCACCAGGCGGCCAGACGGGTGAGTTCCTGGGTACGGGAGCGAAATCGGACCGCTTCCACATCCGCCCGTAGCAGGGACGCCGGCGAGGCGGGCTGGACGACGCGGCGCTCTCCGCCCAATTCCACTGCCTCCGCTACCGCGTCCGATCCGACCAGGTCGCGGAAGGCGGGATCGGCCAGCAGGCGGGTCACCGGCTCGGCGATCAGACGGCGTGACTCGAACGCCGGAGGGTCTTCCACGACGACGCCGACAAGCAGCGGTCCGCAGAACAGGGCCGCCCCGGACATGCCCACCCACATGCCGTGCCTAGGGGCGCCGCGGGCGACGTGGACATACAGACGCGCGCTCAGCAGGCCCGTCCCCGGATTGATCTCCCCTCTTAGGTGCTCGGTATCGCGCAGCCCTCCGGCTTGTTCCATCGCCAGGGGAAACCCGACCGCCTCGCAGGCAACCCCAGGCATGGCGGTGACGAGCTGCCCCCACCGCACCCGCTCGCACCTAGGGCCATCGGAATCGGTGACGCGGAGCAAAGCCGCATCCACCCCATCCGACCCAGCCCACGCCAGCTCACAGGCGAAAGGCCTGCCGTCGGCGAGAAGCCGTACGGTCAGGTCCTCGAAGGGCGTGCCGCCGCTGTCCGCCACGACATGCCGAGCGGTCAGTACCAGATTCGGCGCGATCAAATACCCCGAACCGAACGACCATGCGCCAGTCGAGGAACGCCCGCAGACATCGACGACTCGAGCCCAATCCATTTTGGCCGGCCCCGCTTGGTTATCCCTGTCCGTTATCCCTGTGCGCTAGCGGCCCTGCGATGGCAGGCTGGGACGCGGCGGAGGACCATCGACTTGGTCACTCACGCGTACAGTGCGTCCGGTTTTCACGTCCACCGGGTTCAGCACGACCGTCAGTCGATGGGTCGTCCCCCGGGAAAGCGTCCCGGAGCCGCCGGCCTCCACCACCCAGACCTTCACTCCCGCCTTGGCCTCGGTGTCCCGTCGAAGCTCCACGGCGAACTCCAGCTCCACCGGTCCGACGTCGAACCGCAGTCGCTCGCCTTCACCGGCCTCCATGGCCTTCGCCAGCTCCTCGCGGACACCCTTGATCGCTTCGGCCAGCCCGACCCACGACCCTTCAGCCGCCATTCAGGACTTCCTTTGGTTCGCCTTCTTCGACTTGGAGGTCACGTTACCAATGGCAAGTATCCGGTATCAGGAGCGTAAGGCAATGGCCGTGTCTCCTGTAAAAGAGAGGAGAGTGCGTTGCTGATTTGGATTATTAGAAGTGCAAAAAGGATAAAAGCGCCGTAATCGGGATCAGATGGGTTGAAGTTGGTGAAGTGGCGCTTCTCGAGATCGGCACGTCGCATGCTCGCTCTGGCCAGTGGGTCACGGTCCATGGCGATCCAAACGTCCTGCATCGAATCGATGATGCCTAGATGGCCGCGCCCGGCGTGCGGTCGTCCTCGGCCGGCGCGTTCGCCTTGCGTGGCCAGACAGCGGGTGGCTCGGCGGCGCCGGGGTGGGCTGGCGATGCGTCCGGCGGGGTGGCGGGCGGTACGGCGAGGCGGTCGATGGCCTGGAGGAAGCCCGCGGCGGCGGTACGCAGGTCGCCTTCGGCGCGTTTGCGGCTTCTCGCCCTCCGGTGACGCCCGGACCCGGTGCGGCGAGAGCGGGAACGGGAGACCGCCGGGATGGGGGCGGTCGGTGCGGAGGACGGCGGGGGAGGCGGGTGATGGGGGCCGCTGATGCGCAGGATGACGGTCGGGGCCTCGGCGACGGCGGGGGACTGCACAGGCAGCGGGCCGGTGTCCTGGTACGAGTCCGGGGGTGCCGGGTCGTAGTCGCCCGGGACGGGGGCGGCGAGCGGCATCGCCGGTACGGCGCGCGGAGGCACGGGAGGCGGCAGGAGGGCCGGGGCCTCCGCTGCACGGGGGAGCTCGCGCGGGGACTCGGCGACGGCGGCGGGGCGGAGCAGCAGCGAGGCGAGCGCGGCGAATCCGGCCGCGACCATGCAGCCGCCGAACACGACGAGGTGGCCGGAGACGCCCTCGCCGGCCAGGGGCGGGAGTACGGCCGCGCCGGTCGCGGCCACGCCGACGGCGCCGCCGATCAGTCCGGCGGCGGTGACGCCCGCGACCGCGGCGGCGGGGTCGGCCGCCGGGGCGAGCCGTACCGCGGCCATCGCGACGCCGGTGGACATCGTGCCGAGGCCCGCGCCGAGCAGCAGGCTCGCGGGCAACCACGCGGTCAGCAGGCGGGGTTCCGGCTGGAGCACCGCGGTGGCCGCCCAGCCGCACGCGGCGGCGGCGCCGAGGGCGCCCGGGTAGATCACCGCACGCGGGCCGTACCGGATGCCGGGGCGGCCTGCCGCCAGCGCGGCGACGAGTGCGCCGCCCGACAGCGAGGCCATGGCGAGGGCGGCGGCCGCCACGCCCTGGCCCCAGACGCGGGTGAACAGCAGCGGGGCGGCGACCAGCGGGGCCGCGGCAGCCGGGCCGAGCAGCACGGCGACCGCGACGGCGGCGCGGAACGCGGGCGTGCGCCGTCCCGGGCCGCGGGCGAGCCGGGCCGCGACGATGAGCAGCATGAGCAGCCCGGCGGCGCACAGGGCGAGGGAGGCGGCGGACCAGCCGCGCCGCTGCACGTCGGCGATCACCCCGGTGGCCGCCACGCCGCACGCCAGGGCCGCGAGGCCCGCGACCGGGTCGAGCCTGCGGCGCCGCCGCGCGGTCCGCCCGTCCGGGACCGCCCGCCGTGCCGCCGCATCGCCCCGCCACACGGCGAGCGCGAGGCACGCCAGCACCAGGCCGAGGGCCGCGCTCGGCAGGAACGGTCCAGGCAGGCCGTGCAGCCCGGCGAGGCGGGCACCGGCCGCGTGCGCGGCGGCGGCGCCGAGCCAGGCGGCCACCGGCCAGGCCACGGCGACCCCGGCCGGGGTGCGTACGGCGGAGGCGAGCAGGCCGAGCGCCGAGGCGGCGGCGATCCCCGCGCCCACGCCCTGCACGGCCCGGGCGGCCAGCAGGGCCGGCAGGGACGGCGCGAACGCGGCGGCGGTGGCCGCGGCGGCGAACAGGGCGAGGCCGGTCGCGAGCGTGCCCCGGCCGCCGCGCACCCCGGCCGACCCGGCGAGGGTGGCGAGCACGGCCGCGAACGGCACGGCGTACGCGGTGACGAGCCAGACCGGGTTCGCCCCGGCGAGGCCGGGCACGGCGAAGGCCGGGGGAGGGACGGGCAGCAGCAGCGTGCCCGCGACCGCGTCCGCCGTGGCGACGCCGATCGCCCCGGCGCACACCGCGACCCGCGCCCACGCCCCGCGCCCCCGGGCCGCCGGTGCGGCCTCCGGCAGGGGCCCGGCGGGGGAGACCGTCACGGCCGGGCGCGCCGGGACCGCCCGGCGCCGCGGCCGGTGGAACCATGCGGGGCCTCGCGCCACCCGCTGAACCCGGGGTCATGGTCGGCGGCCGGGCCGCCCGCGGCGAGGCCGGCCGGGCGCGGCGGGGCCGGGCGCTCGTCGAGCTCGGACGCCAGGTGCGGGCGGAGCGCCTCCTGGATGGCCACCTGGCGGGCGGTCTCGCTCGACATGTGGGCGGTGCGGCGGCACTTCCAGAACACCTCGACGGCGGTGCGGGCGGCGGCGAGGTGCTGGTCGCACAGGTGGCGGACCTCGGCCTCCAGGCGGCGGATGTGGTCGAGCTGGGCGGCGATCGCGGGGTCGTGGGTGGAACGGTCGAGGTCGCCGACGTCCTCCAGGCGGGCGGGCCAGCGCAGCTCCCGGGCCACCTCGTTGCGCGCGGCCTCCAGCACGTCCTCGAGCGTGGTGGGATGCCCGGCCTCCAGGTGGCGTTCGGCGCAGGCGATCGCGACGTGCACGGTGTGCTGGCGCTCGTGCCGGAGCATGCCGCAGGCGAGCAGCAGGGTGCGCAGCCGGTAGGCGAGGTTCTCCCGGCTCCAGCCCATCACGGTGAGCGTGTGCTCGCGGCCCTCGATGACCTTCCAGCCGAGCAGGGTCAGCTCGCGCCGCGCCTGCTGCTGGGCGAGCCGCTGGTCCATGTGCAGCCGTGGGTGGCCGCCGACCATGTCGAGGCGGACCGAGCCCCCGTCGCCGGCCAGCCGCTCACAGATGCGCTGGATCACTTGGACTCTGCTGTCGGTCATCGCGCTCGTCCCTCCCTGTCCAGGGATCGGCCCGCGATCCCTTGACGGAGCGATTGACTCACCGGTGATCGGCCAGTCAATTCCGATCGCAGCGTAGGCATGGCACGGCGTCGTCGTCACGATCGAATGTATGCCCATTTTCCCTGGAAACGGATCTGTGGCTCCACGGATAGCGCGGGAATGCCGGTCCGTGCCCGGATGTCGTATTTCGGCCGCCAACCACTCTAGAGAACTTCGCTAATCCCGATCGTTTGCAGGTGCCGAATCTCGGCGGCTCGGGCGAGGGGTTCGCCGGGTGCTCGGCGGTACGGCCGGGCCGGTATGGCCGGCGTCCTTACAGGTCTGGTCAAAGATGTCAGTGGTGGTGCATAATCGCACTTCACAGGCTGGGTGAACACCTGTCGGGAGGGTAGCCGACCCGATTCGCTGGGTGATCGAGGGGTGAAATTTACAGATCACCTAACAGATAGTTGAATCTTTTGTTGCGATCCGCGTTTGTTTTGTGCTACCTAATCGACGGTGGGACAAGACCTGGCCCTCGAGGCAGTACCGAAAAGGCCTGGCGGACGCGACGGCACACGTCGCGGGCCCGATGACCCGAGCGTGGAGATTCCGCGCGCCGCGGCCGTGGCGCAATTGGACCCCGGCATCGGCGTGCCGGAGATCGCGGCCGCTTTCGAAATGAGCCGCGCCACGGCGTACCTGCGGCGGGCGATCGCCGGTGGCACGCCCGCGGACCAGGCGGACGAGGACGGCCCGGCCGGCGACGCCGTACCCTCCGCCCTCCCCGGACAGCGCGTCGCGGCCGAGGCGATGCCCGCGGCCACCGGACCGGCACTGACGCCCGGGCACGCCGCGGCGCTGCGCGCGATCCTGCTCGGCGAGCGCGCCGAGGCGACCGTCGGCCGGCTGTGGACGATCGAGGCGGTGCGCGACATGCTCGTCGGCGAGTTCGGCGTGCACACCACCGCCGACGGCGCCCAGGCCGCGCTCGGCGCACTCGGCCTGTGGCCGGACCGGCCGCCGCGCCGCCCGCACCACGCAGGAGACGCGGCCTGGGCCGCCACCGAGCTGCCGCGCATTCGCGAGCGCGCGGCGGCCGAGGGCGCCCGGCTGTACCTGGTGGAGGACACGCTCGTCGGCGACGGCACGCTGTGGCTGTTCACCGCGTCCCCGATGTACGGCCCGCTGCGGTTCGCCCTCTACGACCCGGCCCGCGAGGGCGGCGACGACCACCACCGGTTCCTGGCCGACTTCCTCGAACGGCTCGCCCGGCGGCCCGGCCCGCCCGCGCACGTCGTCCTCGAGCCGCTGCCCGCCGAGGACGCGCGGGCCGTGACCGCACTCGCCGACGCCTCCCAGGGGCGGCTGCGCGTGCACTTCCTGCCCGACGCCCTGCTGCGGCTGGAGCGCCTCACCGCGCTGTGGCGCGCGTCCCACGAGGCGACCGACCGGCGGGCCCGGGAACGCGACGAGGCCGCCCGCGCCCACCGGGACGCGAAGGCCGCCGAGGAACGGCTGCGGCTGGAACGCGACCGCGCCATCCGCGGCTGCCGCGACGCGGGCATCCCGGTCGCCGAGCTGGTCGAGCACACCGGCCTCGCCCCCAAGACCATCTACGACGCGCTCGACCGGACCACCGCGCCCGGCCCGGACGAGGAGGCCGGGACCAACCCCGTCACGCCGTGGCGGCAGCGGCTCGCCCGCCTCGACGCGGCGTTCGCCGCCTGGCGCCGCGCCGCCGACGCGGTACGCGAGCACGCCCGCAAGCGGGAGGAGGCCGTGGCCGCCTACCGCACCGCGCGGACGGCCGAGGAACGGCTGCGGCGCCGCCGGGACGACGCGATCGCCGCCTGGCGCGCCACCGGCGTCGCGGCGACCGCGATCGCCGCCCGCACCGGCCTGTCGATCGGGCTCATCTCCCAGATCGCGGGCAGACGCCCGGCGGCCGAGGCCGCGGCCCGGCACGGCGTGGCGAACCGCCTGCTCGCCGAGCTGGAGCGGGCCGGCGCGCGCTGGCGCGAGGCGACGGCGGCCACCGAGGAGCGGGCCCGCGCCCGCCGGGAGGCCGTCGACGCCTGCCGCGCCGCGCGGGCGGCCGAGCAGCGGCTGCGGGCCCGGCGCGACCGGGTGATGCTCGCCTGCCAGGCGGCGGGAATCCCCGCCCCGGACATCGCGCTCTGCGCGGGCCTCGACGTGTCCACGGTCTACCAGACGCTGCGCGTGCACCGGATCGAGCCGCGCGACCTGTCTTCCGTCGACCGGGTACGGCTGATGAGCCGCCTGCGCGAGGTGGCGCGGCGCTGGCGGCGCGCCGCCGACGCGGTCCGCGAGTCGGTACGGCTGCGCGACGAGGCGATCCGGGCCTGGCGGGCGAGCCGCGCCGACGAGGAGGCGGCGCGCCGGGAGCGGGACCGGGCGATCGCCGAATGCCGCGCCGCCGGGATCGGGGTGAACGTGCTCGCCGCGTGCACCCGCCTCGACCTGAGCACCGTCTACGCGGTCTGCCAGGCCGCCGGGGCCTGACCGTCACCCCGCTTCCGGATTGTCCTGACCATATTTGACATCATTGGTTAATCGGGACCTGACTAAAGAGGTTGGGTTTTGACTTAACGGAGCCGGGCCGAACACAATCAGAGAGCGATCGGCAACGCTCACCTCTATAGAGAACTCAACCCCGCCATCACCTTTCTGAGCTGGGCACTTGCATAAATTCCGGTGATCGTGCAGCATGCGTTCCGTGGGGATGCCAAGCGTCGCTCAAATACAGCCCGGCCGACGGACGAAAAACTTCCCGGACCCCTGTGTGAGTTCCGAACGGAGACGGTTCTCGTGCGATTAACGGGGGTACCGGTGAGCCATCGCCGTGCCGCCGTGGCGGATGAGTAAGGAGTAACGGCGATGAGCGACTGGAGGTCGTCAGAGGGGTGGAGGTTGATCCCGGACTCCCGGACTCCTGACCCTCCGGACGGTGAACCCGGTCCGTGGCGGGACCGGTCCGGCGCCGTGATGCACGGCGTCTACGAGCGCGTGTTCCGCGCGGTCGAGTCCGGCCGTCCCGCGTACGTGGAGGGCGTGGCGGCCTGGCACGGCAGGCGGGTGTGGAGTTGGAGCGGTCCGGAGATGCCGCGCTTCCGCGACCCGCGGGTGAGCCCCTGGAACCCGATCCTCGCCCAGGGCCTGCGCGCCGAGGACGCCGAGCACACTCCCTACCGCACCCCGTCGTGGTGCGACGAGTGGATCGCCGACGCGCTGCTGCGCAACCTCAAGCCGTACGGCCGGTTCGCCCTGCCGTACAAGGCGGCGATGGACTGGTGCGCCGAGGCCGGCCGGGCCGGGCTCGTGTACCGCGCCACCCCCGAGACCGCGAGCGGCGACGCCTCCGACGGCGCCGACCGCCGGTTATACATCGTCGCCGCGATCACCCAGACCTACGGGGAGGCGTTCGACCTCGACGCGCTCATCGCCGACTACCAGGACGCGCTGCCCGAGGAGCTGGCGGAGCCGCAGATCGACGCGCTGCAGCGGCACCGCGACGAGTCCATCGCCCTGCGCTACGTTCTCGCCGACGACGCCGACGAACGCTTTTGGGCGGCCCCGCGAGCGGTGCGGGGTCTGACCCTCGGCTACCCTCCCACCGCAACCGCCGCGCGCATCCTCGCCGAGGCCGAGCCGGCCGCCGGGTCCCCCCACCCCCGGCGTCCGTACGGTCCGGTCGCCACCGGTCCGCTCGGCGGTCCCGGCCACCCCCTCGGCAACGGCAGAACGAACGGACCGCAGATGATCAGAGTCCCCGAGTGCCGGCACCCCGGGCGCCCGCACGCCCGTGTCGCCGACATGACGCCCACCACCTTCGCCACCATCAGCCGCTGGATCGACCGCAGCTGGCCGGTCGACATGCCCCGGGGCACCCACCCCGGCAGCCCCGCCGAGCTGGAGCGCTTCGGCTACCTCATCGCGATCGCCTACCGCGCGTACGTGAGCAGCGATCCGGTGCTGCGCGTGCCGATCTCCGACGACCCCGACGCCGAGGGCGAGCTGCACCGGTACGTGTGCTGCCTGCTGCGCGGCATGTCGAAGGACCCCCGCGAGATCCATCTCGACGCGCTGTACGCCCGCAGGATGGCCTGGAGCTGACCCGCGCGGCCCTCGCCCGGCCGCCCCACGGCCCGCCGGGCGAGGGCCGGAGTCAGGCCGCGGACAGGCCGCTCGCGTGCGCCACCCCGCGGCTCGCCTCGAGCTGGGCGCACAGCGACAGCAGCGTGCCCTCCTCGCCCCACCGGCCGGTGAGCATCATCCCGATCGGCAGGCCCTCGGCCGACCGGTACAGCGGCAGCGTCACGCTCGGGCGGCCGGTCAGGTTCGCCTCGGCGGCGAACGGCGAGAACGCCTTCATCCGCGCGAACGTCTCCGCCGGGCCCACCCCGTCGGTGAACCAGCCGATCGGCGGGGGCTGCTGCGCCAGCGTCGGGGTGAGCACCACGTCCACCGCGGCCTCCTGGAACAGCATCGCGTCCCGCATCGCCCGGTCCAGCTCGGCGTGCGCCCGGACCACCTCCAGTCCGGCGGCGAGCCGGCCCATGCCGCGCAGCCACGAGGTGAGCGGCCGCAGCTCGCGGGCGTGCGCGGCCCGCACCGTGTGCAGCCGGGCCATGGTGAACCACAGCACGTCGAGGAGGCGGTCGCCCTCCGGGCCGAGCACCGGCGAGGTCTCCACCAGCTCGTGGCCGAGCGACTCCAGCAGCCGGCAGGTGCGCTCGAACGCCGCCCGCACCTCCGGGTCGGGCGTGACGCCCGGCACCGGCGACACCGCGGTGACCCCGATCCGCAGCCGCCCCGGGTCGCGGGCGACGCAGTCGAGGAACGACCGCCCGTCGCGCGGCGCGGTCCACTCCGGGCCCTCGCCGCCGCCGGACAGCACGTCGAGCAGCGCGGCGGCGTCGGCGACCGTGCGGGCCACCACGCCCGGCACGGTCAGCCCGAACGGGTCGGGCGTGAAGATCCCCGCCGGCACCCGGCCGCGGGACGGCTTGACCCCCACCACCCCGCACGCCGAGGCGGCCACCCGCACCGCGCCGAGCCCGTCCACGCCGTGCGCCGCCGGCGCGAGGCCCGCCGAGACCGCCACCGCGGCCCCGCCCGCCGCGCCGCCCGCGGACCGGCCGGGCGCCCACGGGTTCCGCGCGGGCGGCGCCACGTCGCTCTCGGTGAAGCAGGCCAGCCCGAACTCGGAGGTGGTGGTCTTGCCGAGCAGCACCGTGCCCGCCTCGCGGAGCCGTACCACCACCGGGTCGTCGACCGGGGCGACCAGCTCGCGGTAGGCGGCCGAGCCGAGCGTGAGCCGTACGCCCTTGACCGGGGTGAGGTCCTGGACCGGGACCGGCACGCCGAGCAGCGGCGGCAGCTCGTCGGGGGACGCGGCCTGCAGCACCAGCCGCTCGGCCCGCCGCGCCTGCCGCAGCGCGAGCTCCGCGGTGACCGTGACGTACGCGCCCGCGGTGGCGTTGAGCGCGGCCACGCGCGCCAGGTGGTGCTCGGCGATCTCCACGGGGGACAGCACGCGGGAGCGTACGGCGGCGGCCAGCTCGAGCGCGGACAGCTCGTGGATCTGCGGCATCTCGGCCTCCGGTGGAACGGTCAGCGCGCGCCCGCCTCGGCGGGGGACGGGTCGGACGACAGGGGATCCGGCAGCTCGGCCGGCTCGAACGTGTGCGGGTCGGCGACCTCCTGGCGCAGGAAGCGGCCGGTGGACGGCTCGATCAGCCACACCCCGCCCTCGGCGTCGCGGACGGTGAGCCGGGCGAGGTGGCGCAGCGTGTGGCTCGGCGGCAGGTAGCCGTCGTCGAGGCTGCGGCGCAGCGCGAGCGCCGCCAGGTAGAGGGTCTGGAGCTGGGGGTGGATGAGCCGCTTGCCGGTGCGCGGGCTGGTACGGGCACGGGACCGGGCGGGCTGGTGCGGCAGCCACCAGGCGACCACGAGTGCGGCGGCGAGCGCCACCGCGGCGGCCACCCAGGCGGCGACGCCGAGCGCGTGCGCGTACGCCGCGGTGCTCTGGGCGAGCAGGTCGGCCGCCTCGGTCTCCGGCATGTGGGCGGCGAGCCGTACGGTGACCGCGACGTTGCCGAGCGCCGCCTCCCGGCCCTCGGCGGGCACGAGCGAGGCGGCCGGGGTCATGCCGCCCGCGTACACGATCCGGGCGAGGCAGCCGAGCACCGCCACGCCGAGCGCGCCGCCCGCCTGCCGGGCCGCGTCGCCGATCGCCGCGGCCACGTTCGCGTGCGCCAGCGGTACGGCCCGCAGCGTGGCCTCGGTGGTGGTGCGCATCGCCATCGCCATGCCGCAGCCGCCGACCGCGAGGGCCACCGCGAGCTGGCCGTACCCGGAGGCGGCGGTGGTCGAGCCGAGCATCGCCATCGCCGCGGCGATGAGCATGAGGCCGAGCACGGCCGGGGTCTTCTCGCCGTCCCGCCCGGCGAGCCAGGCGGCGAGCAGCAGGCCCGCGAGCAGCCCGGCGGCGAGCGGGAGCAGGTGGAGCCCCGCCTCGAGCGGCGCCATCGCGAGCGTGGTCTGCAGGTGCTGCACCACCACGAACAGCGCGCCGAACAGGCAGAACCAGGTGAGCGCGATCGCGGTCATCGCGGCGGCGAACCGCGGGCCGTGCAGCAGCCGGATGTCGACCAGCGGCCGGGGGCCGCGCGCCCGCAGCGCGAGCCCGATCAGCGAGACCGCGGCGGCGCCCGCGATCCCGAGCACCACCGGATCGGTCCAGCCGCGCGCCGGGCCCTCGATGATCACCCAGACCAGGCCGGTGAGGGCGGCGATGCCGAGCATGACGCCGAGCGGGTCGAGCGCGCCGATGTCCGGGTTGCGGGAGGCGGGCACGAGGATCGGCACGATCACCAGGGCGAGCAGGCAGATCGGCACGTTGACCAGCAGGATCGAGCCCCACCAGAAGTGCTCCAGCACCCAGCCGCCCACCGCCGGGCCGGCCGCCACGCCCACGCCGATGCCCGCCGACCACACGCCCACCACGCGGGCCCGCTCCCGCCGGTCCGGGAACAGGTCGACGAGCAGGGACAGTGCCGACGGCATGATCATCGCGGCGCCGACGCCCATCGCGGTGCGGGCGGCGATCAGCGGGCCGACCGAGTCGACCTGGGACCCGGCGAGGGAGGCGAGTGCGAACAGGGTGAGGCCGAGCACGAGCACCGGGCGGCGGCCGAGGCGCTCGCCGAGCCGGCCGGCGGGCAGCAGCAGCGCGGCGAGGGCGATCGTGTAGGCGTCGATCGCCCACTGCGCCTCGCTCGGGTCGGCGCCGAGCCGCCAGGTTAGCGAGGGGACCGCGATGTGCAGCACGGTCTGGTCGAGGCCGACGATCACCTGGGCGAGGCAGAGCACGGGGAGCGCCATCCAGCGGCTGCGGCGCGGCGCTGCGGATCGGGGCGGGGCAGTGGCCGGATCGGTCATCGTGGCGGCTCGCTCCGGGGCTCGGGGTTCGGGGACGGGTCGGCGGGGCCGGTCGGCTACGGCGTGCTCCGGCGGCGGGCGTGGCCCGGGGCCGGTACGGCCGCCGCGGGCTGCGGGGGACGGCGGCCGTACCGGCCTTTACCGGGATCTTTACAAGTGGTCATGTACGGCACGTCCTGCGGGTTTCGCTGATCGACCTGACGTTCGCGCCGCGGTAGCCCTCGTACTTCCAGGGGAGCCGGAAGGTGTGCTCGCGGCCCGGGGGCAGGCAGGTGCCCACGCGGGTCTGCGGGCGGTCGTAGGTGACCTTCACGTACCTGCCGGTGGAGCACCGGTTGCGGACCACGGTGAGCCCGGCGGCGCCGCCGGCGGGCGGGACGTGCCGTACCAGGTGCACGCAGGCGGGCGTGGGTTTGCCCGCCTTGGGGGCGGCGGCCGGGGCGGTCGCGATCAGCGTGCCCGTGGCCGCCAGGGTCAGTCCCAGCGCGGTGCCTGCCCTCGCCAGGTTCCGACTGGTCATCGTCGCTCTGTCCTTGCCGTCGAAAGGGTCGTGGCCGGGTGCCGGGAGCCCGGGCCGGTCGTCGGGACTCGGGTTTCCGGGATGGTCGGGACGCGGATGGCGCACGCAGGGGGTCGGGGGAGGAGGGGCGGATCCGCCGGCGGCGGGACCATCCCGGTGATCCGCTCCGCCCGGGCGCGTGGCCCGCGGCGGAGTGCCGGCCGGCGGATCCGCGGCTCCGCGGGAAGGGGCCCTTCGCCGGCCCCCTCCACAGGGGTGAGTTCCGCGAGGCTTTCGCCGATTTCGCAGCATAGGCACGGTCGATTATCCGGGGAATAGCCGTTATCAACCCGTGACCCTGACAAAAAGTTATGGATCGGGTTTTCGCTGGAAGCGGGCTTTGGGTCGGTCCGGGGCCGGAGGAACCGCTGCGGGTGAAACCTGGTTTTCGGGTCGGCCGTATCCGAGGGTATCGCCGGGGTCACGTCCGTGAGCTGCGGTTAGTCACAGGAGCATCAGTTTCCTCACTACTTGTCAGAAGACTTGTAAGGACGCGGTGCAGGTATTACGAATTGGTCACGACGGGGTCGGCCTATATCATCTCGGGCTTGATTTATTTACTCTCGACAGTGGGTTGACAAACCCAGTCAAGAAACTTGATGACCTTGTGATGTGCTGCCGGGCCGGGCGGCCGCGCCGCCGTACGGCGTCCTGCGCGGCCTTCGGCCGGGCTCCCCGTGCCCGCCGCCCCCGTCGAGGAATATCGGCGCGGTCCCCGACGGGGGCGGCGTTCCCCGGCACCGGGCCCACCGCGGACGACCGGCCGTGCGACCCGGGGGCGGCGATCCCCCTGGCCAGAGAGGACGGAGACCATGGCGATCCTGCCCATCGACCCCTACGTCATCCCGGACGACCTGCCCGAGAACCGGGTGGCGTGGCGGCCCGATCCCCGCCGGGCCGTACTGCTCGTGCTCGACATGCAGAACTACTTCCTGCGGGTGTTCGCGCGCTGGGGCGCGCCGTGGCGGGAGCTGATGGCGAACTGCCTCGCGCTGCGCGAGCACTGCGCGGACAACGGCATCCCGGTGGTGTACTGCGTGCAGCACGCCCGGCAGACCCCGGAGCAGCGCGGCCTCACCCGCGACTTCTGGGGGCCCGGTATCGGCGCCGACCCGGCCGACGCGCAGATCGTCGACGAGCTCGCGCCGCGCCGGGGCGACATCCGGATCAACACCTGGCGGTACAGCGCGTTCCAGCGCACCGGGCTCGCCGGCCTGCTCGAGGACCTCGGGCGCGACCAGGTGATCATCTGCGGGGTGTACGCCCACCTCGGGGTGCTGCTGACCGCGTGCGAGGCGTTCATGCGGGACCTGGAGACGTTCGTGGTGAGCGACGCGGTCGCCGACTTCTCCGTGGAACACCACCGCATGGCCCTGCACTACGCCGCCCAGCGCTGCGCCGTCGTGCTGCCGACCCGCGACGTCATCCACACCCTCGCCTCGCAGACCGCCGCCGCCGAGGCCTCCGACCTCAGCCTCGCCCGCGCCCGCCAGGCGTCGCTCGCCCGCCGCGAGGCCGCCGCCCGGCAGGAGGCCGCGGTACGGCGGGAGCGCCAGCTGCGCCGCGAGGCGCTCGCCCGGCAGAGCCGCCTCGTCAACCACGACATCGTCGTCCACCGCGGGGACTTCTCCGCCGAGGGGCGCAACGGCCGGGCGCTGCAGAGCGCGGGGCCCGCGTTCCACGGCCGCCCGCCGTACCTCGACGACCAGAGCGCGTGACGCCCGCCGGGCGTCGCGTCCGGCGAACACGGTGCGCGGGCGGGTCGCGGGCGTCTCGCCGCCCGAGGCCGATCGGTGTCCGAACCGGCCGCGCTCGCACGCCGGGTCAGGGCGTACGGGGGCTGCGACGCGCCTGACCACGCCACCGGGCATCGGCCCGGCGGTGCCCCCGACGGCGAAGGCGGGTGCGTACGGGGGAATCGGGTTTCGTGAAGGTCTTGCCACGCCCCGTGGCGCGCGCACGGGGCACCGTCCTCACCCGCCGGTACGGTCACCGACACCGCCACAAGGAGAGGCCATGACCACCGCCGCCATGCCGGCCGCCGATGTGGACCTGTTCGCCGACCCCGTGCTGGCCGATCCCTACCCCGCCTACCGCGTGCTCCGCGACGCGGGCCCCGCCGTGTACCTGCCCGGGTACCGCGTCTGGGTCCTCGCCCGTGATCGGGAGGCACGGCACGCCCTCGACCACCCCGAGGTCTTCGCCGCCACCCGTCCCGCGGGCCTGTCCGACGGCCTCACCTCGGGTGAGGCGGTTCGAGCGCCGGCCTGGCCTGCGTGCGGTCACGCGCGATCCGAGTCTGTCGAAGGCCGTCCCGGCGACCCGGCTCACCTTGCAGCGGGAGGCCGCCACGGCGGTGCCGTACCGGCCCACCGCCTCACGGGTGATCCGGCCGAGCGGTTGACCTGTGCGCCCGGCGGAAGCACCTGGGACGAGTCACTCCGCGCCATCGCCGCCCACCCGAGCCTGCGTACCTTCGCCGGCCTGCAGGCATTCATCACCGACCAGGCGGAGCGTCTGGTCGACGACCTCGTCGCCTACGGCTCCTTCGACGCCGTCACCGAACTGGCGCACCGGTTTCCGCTCAAGACGATCGGCACCCTGATCGGCCTCCCCGCCGAGAGCCGACCCGACCTGCTCCTCTGCGCCGAGGCGTCACTCCAGGCCCATGGCCCGCTCGACGAGCACACCGTCCGTACCCTGCTGGACCTTGAGCACATCTTCGCCCTCCTCGTCGCCGAACTCGCCGCCGCCCGCGCCCCGGAAACCGCGGTCCTCCCCACACCCACCGCGTCCGTCACCGCCCCGGTGCGCCGCGGCGGCGGCACCACTCCTCCCGACACCGCCGGCGCCTTCCCCGGCACCTTCCTCGCCCCGCCCCCCGGCGGCGTACTGGGGCAGGCCGCGATCGCACACCTGCTCAGCTCGTTCGCGATGCCCTGCGTCCACACCATCGCCGCCGGCATCACCGGCATGCTGTGGCTCCTCGCCACCCACCCCGGGGCCTGGCACGCCCTACGCGCCGACCCGTCCCTGGTCCCCGCAGCCGTCGAGGAGTCCCTCCGCCTGGAAACCCCGGTTCAGACCTGCGCCCGCACCACCACCCGCGACGTCCGCATCGGCGACGCCCTCATCCGCGAAGGCGAACGCGTCCTGCTCCTCCTCGGTGCCGCCAACCGCGACCCCCGCAAGTGGCCCGCCCCCGACCGTTTCGACCCCCACCGCAACCCCACCGACCACTTCGTCGACGGCGCCCAGCCCACCTTCGCCAGAGCCCTCGCCAAGGCGCACCTGTGCGCCATCCTCGACGCCCTCGTCCGCAGAGCCTCGCACCTCTACCTCGACGGCCACCCCCGCCGCCGCCTCACCGGCGGCACTCGCACCCTTGCGTCCCTACCGCTCTACGTCTCTCCCGGTTGACGGGGCGGGGCATCGGTGCGGCCAAGGGTGTACTAGACGCCGCCGCACTCCATCGCCCGCTGAAAGGCCTCCCTGCTCTGCTCCTGATCCCCGAGCGCCTGCCAGACCTCTGCGGCCATCAGCCACACCTCGGCCGTCATGCGATTCAGCGGCTCCTCAGCCAGGGTGTTGGCGGCGATGTTGAGTGCGGTCGCGGCCTCATCGTTCCGGCCCAACATCTGGTATGCCTTGGCCAGGAACACCTGGCAATCAGCGAACGTCACGCCGTCCGTCTCTCCGACCAGGCGGATCGCTTTCAGCCCGTACTCGACGGCCGACTCGGGTTGGCCGAGCTCGATCTCCGCCCGACAAAGGAGGTAGTAGCAGTACGCGAGATCGAAGGTACTGGCCGCCGAATTACGAAGTTCATGTTCCGTCTGTAACAACTCGTCACGACACTCGGCGGCCTCTTCGGGACGGAGACGGAGCCGTATGTGTAGATATTCGGAGTGAAGTCGAGCACGATTGCGGGCATCGCCGCTTACCGACTGAATTGCCCAGGCGCGTTCGATGCGCTTGAGCGCTTCCTCGCGCTTTCCCAACATGTCGGCGACGACCGCGGCGTTCCAGTTGACGGCAACGATGGCACGTGGCGTCCCAAGCTCCTCTGCCGCGGCGAGCAGCTGAGCCGCATATTGTTCGGCTCTTAACAGGTCACCCCGCTCGTAGAAGACGGACATCAAAGTCGCGCCCAACTCGATGAGATGATCGGTCCACCCCTTCCCGATCATCGCGGCGATCTCGTCCTCCGCGGTCTGAGTGGCGAGCTCGAAGTCGCCTCGGTCGCGGTAGCAGCGAGTCAGCGCCAATGCGGTTCCGATGCGGAGCTCATCGCTCAAGGAATCACGATGATTCGCACGGAGATCGGAAAGAATGCGAACCGCCTCTTTAAGGTCGCCGCATGCCTCGATGGTTAGCGCCAATCCATATTTCGCAGAATGCAGGAGCTCCGGCAAGCGGGAGATGTTGGGATCGGAGGTTAATCCTTGATAGAGGAGTAGGGCCTCATCCTTGTTGCCGGATTCCAGTTCCGCACGCGCTGACTGTAGATCGTCTTTTAGTCTCCTGATCTCTTCGGCTTCGATGCCATGAAGAAGGTAGTCAACCGAACTGTTGAGCTTCCGGGCGATGGTCTCCAGCACCGTTGACGATGGTGTTCGGTTTCCACTCTCGATCAGTGAGATGTAACTTTCGGAGAATTCTGGGCGTGCGAGCTGTGCCTGTGTAAGTCCCAGCCGCAGACGGAGTTCCCTGATCCGCCTGTTCACCTCGCTCTGGCCGGACACTCAACCCTCGAAGAACCGCTCTTACCTAACACCAGACGACATCTATGACCACAGACCGTCGGATGAGGGCGGGGCCTGGTTCGCCATGGGCGAGATCCACGACTAGAGCCCGCCGCACTCCATGGCCCGTTGATAGGCAAGAATACTTCTTTCCGGCTCGGCCAGCTCCTCCAGCAGGGCGGCTGCGGCCATCCAGGTCTCTGCCGTTATCCGCGACGACGGCAGGCGGTTGAGCAGTTTCTCGGCCTCATTGATGTCCGTCAGGGCCTCGGCCCTCCTCCCGAGAAGCAGGTAGGCATGTCCGCGCATGAGATGGACGTCAGCGCGGAGGTCGGGAGTGGTGTCGTCGAGAAGACCGAGGGCTCGCGTCGCGTAATCAACGGCCTCCTCGGCGCGGCCGAGTGTTATCTCAGCGTGGGCCAAGTGAAGGAGGCAGTCCGCCAGATCCACCGTGCTGGCGGCAGACTCCCCGAGTTCGCGTTCGGCGCGCAGGAGGATCTCGCGACAGACGGCTGCCTCATGCGGACGCGTGCGAAGGCGAATGAACGCATAGTCGACGCGTAGGCGAGCGAGATTGCGTGGTTCACCCGTCTCGGACTGTACCGCCAGTGCCCTTTCGGCGAGCGGTACTGCTTCTTCACCTCTTCCCAAGAGATCGGCAGCGGCTGCGGCGTTCCAGCTGGCTGCGACGATTGCGCGTGGACTGCCGAGCTGTTCGGCGGCCTCCATCAACTGACCGGAAAAGTGATGGGCTCGCAGCAGATCCCCGCGCAGGATGTATGCGCCGAGCAATGTTGCTCCGAGCTCGACGAGATCGTCGGTCCATCCCTGCTCGCTCAGCGCGCTCATCGTCTCTTCGGCGACATCCACCGCCATGGTGAGATCGCCACGCTCGCGATAGCAACGGGACAAGGCAATGGCGATTGCAATGCGGCGCTCCCGGGTCAGGCTGTCGCCGGCCGTGTCCTGGATGCGCCTGAGAATGACTATGGCTTCATCTAGATCGCCGCAGGCCTCCGTTGCGAGTGCCATGCCATACTCGGCCTCTTGCCGATGAGCGGGTAGCCGCGCGATGTTCGGGTTGTCGAGCAACTCGGCGTATCGCCGTTTGGCTTCCATAACCTCGCCGTTGTCCAAAGCCAGGCGAGCGTAGCGGAGATTGAGCTCCAGGTCCTCCAGCTCTTCGGCTGTGACACCGTGGACGAGATAGCTCACTGAGCAGCCCAGTTTACTGGCAAGGAGTTCCAGCACGGCGGGAGTGGGCTTCCTGCTGCCGCTCTCGATCAGCGAGATGTAACTGTCCGACAGTTCTGGATGCGCGAGCTGAGCCTGGGAGAGGCCGCGCTGCAGACGCATTTCCTTGATCCTTTTGCTAATCGGGTCCTGACTACTCACTTGCACCCCTAAAATGCTGGGCTAAGAAACGACTGTTACAGGAGTAAACCGATGCGCCGAATCTTGACGCTGGCTCTCATAGCCATCCTGCTCCCCCTCACGGTGGTGGCGGTCGTGAACCTTACGAGCGACAACGGGGAGCCGGAGGCGGCTGTGTCGCGCTATCGCCTCTGCTGCTAGGCCTCGTTCAAACCGTCGACCGATCGCACAATGCAACAACCGGCCCGGCTCGTCGACCACGCCGCCGTAGACAATGCACAGGGGTCCTGCGGGTTTGAGAGATAGGGTCGAGCCATATCCCCTGGTCATCGGACAGGCC
>Ga0207874_1001354_pt1 | contig 28439 bp, 32 predicted proteins | sample HigsolmetaAR201D_FD_184833 | JGI IMG/M metagenome (GOLD analysis project Ga0207874, IMG submission 184833) | Ionic liquid and high solid enriched microbial communities from the Joint BioEnergy Institute, USA - AR20-1-D (SPAdes) (version 2) ...
TGGCGCGTATACAATTGGCAGGATAGTTTGGGTTGCATTGTTGCGACTCAGCTTACCAGCACGTTCTACGAGTGATGAATGGACATAGAACATGTCACCTGGATACGAGTCACGTCCCGGGCTTACACCAGCAAGCAATGAAATTTCTCGATATGCCATTGCATGACTTGTCAAATCATCATAAATAACCAATGTATCCTCACCCAAGTACTGCCACAAGTATTCACCCATTGCCGCCGCCACATACGGCGCCAAATAGTTCAGCACTAGCGATTCAAACATCGTCGCCGCAATCACAATCGTCTTATGAAGCGCACCATTAGTTTCGAGCCGATCTACCAGCTCTATCAAATCTGCTCGACGCTTACCTATCAGCACGTATATCGTCGTAATATCAGTACTGCGCTGGTTAATAGCAATTTGAGTTGCTAGTGAGCTTTTGCCGCTTTTACCATCACCAAGTAGCGCCATACGTTGCCCGCGTGCCAAAGAGTACAGAATATCAAGCGTAATAATCCCCGTTTCAAGCGGTGTATCAAGCAGTTCACGCTCATACAGCATCGGTGCATTATGGAAAATCGGCCACGTTCCATCCGGTTCAATCGGACCCTTGCCGTCAAGCGGTTCGCCAAGTACTGAAATAACCCGTCCTCGATAATTCTCGCCAACACGTGTCACCAATTTCTCATGCTGTAATACTGCTATCATGCCAATCGTCACACTCGTTGACCCAAGATGAAGCACCACCACATAGTCTTCGTAAATGTGATGCACATACCCCTTGCTGCCGTCTTCAAACATAACTACCGCATGTATGTTAATCGGCTGAAGACCCCGAACACGCACCAAAAACTTATCAACGCTAATAACTTCGCCAATCGGCTTACCGCTCGCAACCAGTTTTTCAAACTGTGTATGTGCCATCTACTGCCTCGCTACTACTGATTTAATGGCTTGCACCAGCGCTGGCCGCTCGTCCTTAAATCGTTTACGCAAACTAAAGTCATAAATATGGTCAGGTGTACGTACAACACAACCGCCAATAATCGCCGGCTGCAAACCAATTGTTATCAATGCGCTTGGATGTAAATTCTGACGAATCCACGTCACTAACTGCCCCGTAATATTGGGCGCAGGATCAACTGCAAAAGTAACCTGTATATTTGGCGCTTTTTCCTTTACCCCTCGTAAGGAGTTCAGTAGCCGTTTACGTTCATTGAGATTAGTAATATCTATATTGTTGAGCGTAATTACCTCTACAAGCGCCCGACTCATTGCCGGAATAGTAAGCGGCTGATCCGGTGTGCGAATAGCCTGCTCCTCCAAAGCATAATCTACCTGCTCAATTTCACGTAACACTCGTGAAACATCAGCCCGCCCAATCAGTGCAGGCGGGAGTCCAAACCGCGTGTCACCGTCGATTTTTACCGCATGACTCATAGCCACATATCCCTTCGCATCGATTCTTTTTGAGCTTCCATTTCGCGCAAGATAAGCGGCATTTGATCTTTAAGATCGATCTGCTGACCAACAGCTTTCAGTACATAATAACTAACGATTTCCGCCATATTCGCTTCAAATTCGGCAATCATCTTGGTCTTTTCCGCTTCTACATCCTTCTTCAGCTGCTGCATTAGCGCTACTTGCTGTTCCTGCGCAGCCGCCACCGTCTTATTTAAGGAATCAACCGCAGCCTGTTGCACATCTTTAATAGACTGTTGATATGCAGCAAACTCTTCTTCCAGCTTGCCGCTGATTTCTTTTTTGAGATATTCATTAATTTCAGAAGTAGTTAAACGCAAATCCTGCTGCAAGAACATTGCATTTTCGCTAATAACCTTCTGGAAATCAAGCCGTGCTTTATTGCGCAACTCTTCATGAAATTCCTTACTGAATATGTGGTATATGTTGTCTTGCATGAGCTTTTCATATGACTCAGCAAGCTCTTTTTTAGATTTTTGCTTGTCTTTACCGTCTTTCTTTTTGTCGCCTGAAGCTAGCACCGCTACCAAAATAATCAACGCCACACCTATAACTGATGCGCCAATTATTATAATGAGAGTCTTATCCATAGCTAGCCCACCACTCTTTCAATAATCATAACCTTAATAACAAATATACCGTAAACAGTCCGATTATCAAAACCAAGATACTCGTCAAAATAACCTGTAAAAGTCCGCGCAAAATAGATTTTTTAGAAAGCGGATTACGTCCGATTGAGATGATTGCACTGCGGACACCGGCATACAGCAGTACCAGCGCAATAATAATCGTAATGGTTGTAATAGCCACACTCAAATACAGCCGAAACTGACTTACTGGCTTATTGGCAATTTGCTGGCCTACCCGCTCGAGTAGTCTTGGCACATTAGCTTTTGTACTGATGTCTTCGGGGTTTTTACGTATGTCAATTGCAATAGGTATCACACCAATACCAACTTGCTTGAATACATTACCGTTTGTATCTTTTAATGTCGTACTGCCTATGAGATTATTTTTGCCGTCAAAGCTTGCCAACGCTTTACCAAATAAGATTTTCTGTTTTGGACTAGACTTCATTAGCGTACCGTTCAATGATGAAATCACTAATGTATCACCTGCCTCTATTGGCCCATTCTCATTAGTCACCATCGCATCGTACCGGCCAGTTGTTGCCACAAACACCTGATTCGCTGCAGTGTTACTAGAGATAGTAATCGGCAAATCATTTGTGCTAACTACTACCCCAAATGCCTTATTAAGCTGTTTTTGGGTTGCAGTTACTACTTTTGACGGTTCTTTTTCATCTGGCTGTACAACTGTACCTACCCGAAACCGAACATCAGCATAATATGGCTGCGGCGTAAGACCGTCTTGCTCAAGTGTTTTTACCTCTTTGTTCTTGTTTTGGCTGTTTTGGTCCTCAGTTTGTGCAGACACTACCGCACTACCAATAACACCCACTACCAATGCACAAACCAAAGCAGAAAATATCTTTATCTTTCGAAACATAATTTTCAATTCAGCAACCTCAGTGAGACGCTTATGCTTTAAGTATACAAGATTTCACGCAAGGTTTGTACGGTATAATCTATATCTTCTTTAGACGTATCTTTTCCTAATGTAAAGCGCAAACTCGCTCGGGCATCCTCATCAGAGACACCCATAGCCTTAAGCACATGACTCGGCTCCTCATTGCTTGCACTACATGCTGACCCCGCAGCTGCTAAAATACCTCTCTCGTCCAACGCAAAAATAAGCCGCTCATTATCCTTGCCAGGCAGTGTCACATGCACATTATTCGGCAAACGATGCTTACGCGACCCATTTATAACAATCTCTGAAAATTGCTCGCTCAAGCGTTCAATAAAATAATTCTGAAGTTCACGCATATGTTCAACGCTTTCATGACGCATGCTTTGTGCTTTCTCTAAAGCTGTTGCAAAACCAATTGCTTGCGCAACATTCTCCGTTCCGCTCCGAATGTTTCGCTCCTGACCACCACCCTCTATTTGCGGCTTAAGCTGGACGTGGCTCGCCACAAACAAAGCACCTGACTGCTTCGGACCGTAAATCTTTCCACCATTGACCGTCATCAAGTCCACACCAAGCCGCGACACATGCAAATCTAAATAATTTCCCGCCTGACATGCATCAGTATGCAAAAATAGCGGCAACAAATTACCTGTTTTACGACGTTCTTCCCGAACACGCTGCACAAGCTGCGCCACCTGACGAATCGGCTGAATTGTACCCACCTCATTATTTGCATACATGACACTAATGAGTACTGTCTTATCGGTAATAAGACCAGGCAACGCTTCAAGATCAACTGTTCCATCAGCAGCAACCGGAATGCGCGCATGAGCAAAATTCTCCGCAGGAGCCAAAACTGACTCATGTTCAATGCCGCTTACCAAAAGCTCAGCATCAGGGTACTGTTGAAGCACCCCCTTAATAGCCAAGTTATTTGCTTCAGTACCACCAGCAGTAAAAACAATCTCACTTGGCCGAGCACCGATAGTCTGCGCCACCTTGCTACGAGCTGCATCCAAATCCTTTTTTACAGCCTGAGCTGCAAGGTAAGTTGCCGAAGGATTATGAAATTTATCAGTAAAATAGGAACGCATTGCATCAAACACCGCTGGATCAAGCGGTGTAGCCGCAGCATAATCAAGATAAATTGTCTTACGAACCATCTACTAATAAGTATAGCGCAGCAAGGTTTAGATCATGCCAAGCATGCGTCGGTACTCAGCATCTACACGCTGTGTATAGGCGCGTACCGCTTGCTTAAAGTTGCGCAATTCTTCTGGTGAAAGCGCCTGATACGACGCGGCACCTTGTGATTTTACAATGCCACTTGGCCGCACATCATAACGAGTAGTAACAGCCTGGTGCTTACCCTTCTCGTCAAACCACTCTTCATGCCACACCCACGTATATTCATCCAAACAGAAAAACTCACGACGATGATTCTTTGGCAATGGACCAAATAACTGCCCACCAATACGTGCTTCAAAGTGGATAAGCGCTTTCTTAAAACGTGCCTTCCTATCGGCCGCACGCTGTTTTAAAAGGCTACTAAGCGGATTGATCATAATCTGGAGCCTCCTCCGCGTTCGCTAAAGCACGCAAAACTTGCGACCTGCGTTCTTTTATATCAGGTATATATTCTGGCGAAACAGCTGCTTCGTGGTTAAACTCACTCATAGTCTTATATGTTAAACAGTTTTCGAGCGTTGGTAGTGGTCGCTTCGGCTAATTCCTGTAATTTATCACCTCTTAATTGAGCCAGAAACTCCCCTACTGTACGCACGTGTTTTAACTGACAAATTGTACCACGGTACGGAATTGGTGTCAAGAATGGCGCATCTGTTTCAAGGAGTAACCTACCCAAAGGCACCTTTTTTGCCGCTTCCAGCTGTTCTTCACGTTTCGTAAACGTCATAATACCATTCAGACCCACATACAGACTCTCTCGCGCTAGAACCTGTTCTAAGTCTTCCTTGGTACTACTAAAGCTGTGTACCACCCCCGTAACCCCTGGATACTGATCAATAATTGGCCAGAAATCCGAAAACGCCTCTCGAACATGAAATATCACCGGTAAATTATGTTTCTGTGCTAAATCCAGTTGAAACTTAAATATCTCTATTTGTGCCTCTTTCGGAGAATGGTTGTAATAAAAATCCAACCCACACTCACCAATCGCCTTTACTTTCGGCTTTTTCAGTAAGCTTTTGAATAGATCTAACTTCTCAGGATTATCAAGATGATCTTGCGCCTCGTGTGGATGAATACCAATACTTGCCCACAACCCCTCTCTATCCTGCACACACTCAACTGCCAATTCGCTATCTGGTGCAGTAGTACCTACACACATCGCTCGAGTAACACCAACTGCCTTGGCATCGGCCAACACCGGTTCAATATCGGTTATTCCACCTTTAACCCATTTTTCGTGAACCGGTGTCGTGTCCCGCAAAATTTCATGAATATGACAATGCGTATCAAAAAATTCCATACTCATACACTACCCCTGGGCTAGAGGCTGATCGTACTTTGGGAAAAGTGTTTCTTTGAGTGGACGAACCACGCCTTCTGAGAAGATATTGCGGATCTTTACCGCAGTATCTGGCATAAACGGTTCAAGCAAATTGGCAATTTCCAGCAAGTAACTCGCCTGGTATGCAAGCACTTCGCGCAAGTGGTCAGTATCGTTTTCTTTAGCAATGACCCATGGTTTTGTGTCGTCAATGTAGCGGTTCAAACCACGGACGCTATCCCAAATACTTTCGAGCGCACGATCAAAGCGACATTCACTGATAGCTTCTTCAATCGGCCCCGTATCGTGGCTTGCCGGCGGAATCTCCCCGATGATACCGTTTTGATATTTCATAATCATTGCAGCTGTTCGCTGTACAGCGTTACCAAGTTCGTTGGCAAGCTCATTATTGTAGGCAAGCTCAAACTTCTCCCATGTGAAATCACCGTCTTCATACGATGGTATATGGCGCAAGAAGTAGTACCGAAAAGCATCAACACCATACTTCTCAATAATCTCATGTGGCGAGATGACATTGCCAAGACTCTTGCTCATCTTCTGGCCATCAACATTGATAAAGCCATGCACATACAGTTTTGATGGAAGTGCCACACCCAAACTCATCAGCATAGCTGGCCAAATTGCGGCATGGAAGCGAATTATATCTTTGCCGATTACCTGCACATTAGCCGGCCAGAAGTTTTTGAAATCCTCATGCTCCGGATATCCAAGCACTGTAATATAGTTCATTAGCGCCTCAAACCAAACATACATCACCTGCGTGTCGTCGCCCGGCACTGGAACACCCCAAGACAGCTTATCTTTCGGACGACTAATACTTATATCCTCAAGACCTTCATTTAGTAGCGACAAAATCTCATTTTTGCGGGTCGCTGGCACAATTTCAAATTGCCCAGATTCGATTGCCTTGCGAATTTGGTCAGTATATTTACTTAATGCGAAAAAGTAGTTTTCCTCTTCAAGCTTCTGATACGCCTGCGGATGATTAGGATTGGTACGTTCAGGATCTACCTGCCCTTCAGGCACAAACTCTTCCTGGCGAACATCATACCAGCCAGTATATTTAGCCTTATATATATCCTTCTCCAACGCTTTCCATACTAATTGCGCCCGCTGCTCATGCCCAGGATCAGTCGTGCGGATAAAACGATCATTACTAGCATTGAGCAACCTACAAAGCTCACGGTATTTCTGACTTACCTCATCGGTAAACTGCTTCGGTGTTTTTCCAAGACTAGCCGCCTTTTCAGCCACCTTTGTACCATGCTCATCAGTACCTGTACTAAAGATGACTGGCACTTTTTTCGCACGCGCATGACGTGCCAATACATCGGCCATAATTAACTCCATTGCAAAACCAATGTGCGGATCACCATTTACATAAGGAATTGAAGTTGTAACGTAGTAATTATTCGCTTTCATCGTTAAGTATTGTACCCAGTTTCATTAAATAGTAGAAAACAAAACCCGAGAGAAACGAAAAAGAGCCTGCCCTTAGCAGGGCATCATGAGCAACAGCTTTTGATAACTTGAAGTTTGCATTACCTATTAGTATACCTTACTTCAGTAGTTTTGCGACTTCTTTCGCTTCAGTTTCGTCCAGATCAGTAAACAAATCAGCTTCAAACTGCTCCGAAACTTTATATAGATAATCCTCAAAATACCGAGGATATACATGAAAATGCACGTGATCTATTTTAAGTCTGCTTTGTTTCAAAAACGGTCGATAATTTTGACGAATATCGCAGCCGTCTCCGAGCTTACCAATAATTTTCTTCTCAATGAAAAAGATCAAATCAAAAATATCAGCAAGTTCTTCTTTAGTAAGCCCCCACGGTTCTTCGATATGACGTTTTGGAATCACCAAAAAATGCCCCGGCACCTTTCGAGGATTACTCAAAATAGCGTGCGCAGTCTTATTTTCTTTCAGTATGCGATCTTTTACAGCACAAAATGGACAACTTTTCATATGTATAACTGTACAGAAAATAACACATTTCCCAAACAAAAAAGTCGGTATTATACCGACTCTTTCGTTGGTGGGCGAGGAGGGACTCGAACCCTCAAGCCTTATTCAGGCAACGGATTTTAAGTCCGTCGCGTATACCAATTCCGCCACTCGCCCTAAAAAGTAATAAACAAAAACTCCACTTTCATCTAAAAGTGGAGGCACCTACGGGATTCGAACCCGTGTACGCGGTTTTGCAGACCGCTGCGTAACCACTCCGCCAAGGCGCCCTAACCAACACAATACTACGCTAGTATAACAGATAACTATCCCTGTTTGTAGATACTCTCTCTAGATTAATTGTTAGAAAAAAGATAGCATAGCAATATAAACGCTTACGACAACAAGGAGAACAGTTTTGCAAAAGAAAAGTTATTTTATTGCAGGCATCGGTGCTGGTATATTAATCACCGTATTTATACTTAAATTTTTTGCAATTTCGTGGCTTTTAGTGAGTACAGGAGCACTGCTGCTAATTCTTAGTGGCACCGGCACTAAGCTATCTAAATAAACATTAGACATCACTTGAGTTTTACTAAGTGTCTAAACCCAAGCAGTGTCAGCACGGCCATAACACCAGCACCAACAAATGAAACTATTGCAGCAATCTTAGCTAACATACCAAATACCCAGTATGAATAGCCACTGCCAAGCAGAATACCGCGCAATGTCTCGCCTTGGAACAGGGTGGTTTTTTGCTGCTGCAGTTTTTCGTTTGTTGGATTTTTCCTTGCCTCTTCGCTCACTTCAGCGTAAGTTTTACCGCCTGCAACCTGCTCTAGGTGCACTTTTATGTAATGATTGGCATACACCTTGGCCTGCTCACCATTAACCAGTTGCTGTCCAGCGTATTTGAGCATTTCTTTCTGGTCTGCTTCCGGCAGTGCAGCCAACGCCGGACTGTCCTTATCGGGAAAGAAGATCTTTTGTGCTGATAATTCTGTCTGCACCTGATTGGTCGCAAATTTGTAGCCGTACCACATTAGACACCCAACAACCACTAAGACAACTGTTGTTGCTATACCCAGTAAAATAAACACTTTATCAATTGCTTTTCTTTCTATTTTTGTCTTTGTTGCCATATTTATTTCCTACACTGTTACTTCGAAGATAAGTATAACCGCTTTACCGCTTACTACACAATGCTCTTGCTTGGTATCAATTTTTACAAACTACAGCTTGACACTTTCTTTACCAATCTAAATGCTCTAGTGCAGGACATATTTTTTTCGTCCCCAAAAGACCAAGAAGCTTCGATACCTTTTCAGGACCAGTACATTCTATAGTTCTCTGTGCAGCGTCAGCATATATCTTCTGCCGTCGTTTGTCGCCTATCGAGTTTTTATTATGTCTTCCTAAGATAATTGTTTTAGATGACTGACCATCTTCTGATATATACCGAACCGCAAGAGTAAGGCCAGGCTCCCCAGACGCAGCCCTAGCCATATATTGCTCTCTAATTGCTTTCTCAATTGGAAAGCCCATTAATGGACAGTCTTCACAAGGACTGAGCCTTAGGCTAGTATCTACATCCTCTATCGTAGCCTCATCTTTTGCTATTTCTTCCTCTATTGCCCGTTCCAAGGCGTCATAGTAAGCTGGGTTATAATCTTCCATACATTTTAGCTAACACTACCCGACATCCATTTGCAAGCATAACAAGCATAAACATATAACACCCTACAAGCCACAAAAGCTAACACTGCACTAAAGTCGAATTAATTAGAATACACCGTTCGAATTTGGTGAATCTTTGATATCTTCTTGGGAAGCTTCCCACGATTCAATAATTTTGTCGCCTTCAAAACGAAAAATATGTATCAGAGACCAGTCGTTATCAGATATTCCCGAAACTCTGCAATGCACTGCTACTAAGTCGTCATCTTCTAGAGCACGAAGTACCTGAATTGTCTTGCCAGGAAAATCTTTAGCATTCTTCTCCATCTCTTCTAGCAACGTTTCACGATCACCTTTAAAGTAAGCGTTGTGATGATAGAAGTCAGGATGGATATATTTACTAAACGCCTCCCGCACTTTATCCGCTGAAGAAACCATTGTAAGAAAATCTACCGCGATAGCTTTTCTGTTCATATGCATATGATAGCACATCACCTTATATACACATTCAATACACGAATACGCAGAATTACATTAGGGCACAACCAACTTAGCAAAACAATGAGCAAAGCAAACAGCACAAACCTCCATAAAACAAAAAAGAGCCTTTCGGCTCCTAACTCTCAAACCTGGTGCAACATCGTTGACGCATTGCAAACGTCTGCTGTTGCGGCACTCAATGATTATAAACTGAAACACCTCGTAGAACAATTCCAGCTATCGGGTAATTTGATTTAATACACCCCTCGTTTCAAACTTGGGCAAGAGTGGTACAAGTGTAGGGCAAAAATGCCCGTTTTTTATGTCTGATATTTTGATGTTTTATACAGGGGGTCTGGTATATATACCTCTGTTTTGTCTTGCCAAGCGGCGTGAGTGGGGCTATTTTCAAGGATTGAAAAAAAGTAAAAACAGCACAGCTATGGCGGGGTAGTCGCCCTCTATTTCTGCAAACCTACACTCCGCCGTGTATATGCCTAATTTGTCGGAGTAATTTCGCCAGCGTTTTTTAAGACAGTTACTTGAACCACTCTATGACACGAACCATCGGCTTTATATGAAACTCGCGTATGTAGCCTCGCAACAAGGACTTGTCTTTAATAAAGTCAGCTGCAACTGGTCCGACTTTGTAGTAACCATCTACAAAACTACCACCAACAGCATTTGTTTTGAGGTTGTTATCTCTAAAATCACGTAGCACATCTAGGTCATGCGTTAAGTGTGTGCCGTATGCCGCTGTCGCTATAAAGCAATCGCTATCTTTTTTCTCATCAGACTTTTCAACTGCTGGCTTCCATTTCTCATCACCAGCATATTTACCGACTTGCGGATGCTTGTTGTCGGTAGAACCAAACCACAAGATATTATATGCACCATCATCCTTAGACGCTTCGCCAGTATCGTAATTAAATCCGCCAGTATATGATGCCACTAAATGCACATCCTTTTTGTCAAAAACTTCTTTTTGTTTGGCTTTGAATGCGTTAACGGCTTTTCTGTAGGCTAACTGCTGGGAATTAAGATAGGAGTCGGGTATATCATTGTTCAGTGCCGTAAGGGACTCTCTAAATCTATCTTCGGTACTACCAGAAAAGTAGTCTTTGTCCTCTGGCATACCCTTAATGCCAGTATCGTACTCCAGCACTTCCTTGTCAGTATAAATAGTAGCCCCAAATTCAGGCTTGCCCTCTTTTTTGGCTATGTCGGTTAGTATGCTTTTGACGGTATCCTTAAAAGCTTCGCTAGATAAATCAACAGGGTCAATCAGTACGTAATAGTCAGTGTTCTTGGCAACGCCAACATTGTCTTTAGTCTGTACAATCTCGTATTTTGGCGTATCTGCTTGGGCATTTAAGCTGGTATTACCTAATGCAAACGCAAAGCCGTGTAAGCCAACAATCATTAAGGCAGCTACCATGAGCCGCTTACGCCAACTTCTAGGGTTTTTCTGTTGCTGTTCTGGCATAATCTCACCTCCTCACTACTTTATTTGATTGCTAACTATTTGTTAGCAAATGTTCTGTTATCAAAGATACCATATTTGTCTGTTACTGCTAACACAGTGTTAGTGGTCTAACTGTCCTCACACACGTAGTTTGGACAGTGGAATGAAACGCAATTCTAGGGAGCTGCACCTATTGCAGCTAAAGCTCGGCAAACGTGTGCAAGATATACGTAAACGCAAGAACCTCACACAAGAGGGTCTTGCTGCTATCTCTGGGCTTGACAGAGTTTCAATCGGCTATATTGAGCAAGGTAGACGAGCACCGCAATTAAGTACGCTGCTGATACTTTTAAAGAGTTTGCAAGTAAAACTATCTGAGTTTTTTGACGGCATTTAGCCTTGTTGTTTCTTTAGTAAGTTCATAATGTCTTCACGCCTGTACCGCCTATCTCGGCGTGTGCCAAAACGCACGGCTACTAGGTAGCCTTTTGCATCCCATTTTCTGAGCGTGTTCGGATGGCAGTTTAGTATCTCGCTCGCTTGCTTGAGCGTCAGTAACTTCGGCTGCTTTTTCTCAGATTGTGTCATACTATAACTATACACGACTTGCTACGGCAAGACTATGAGTGAAGTGATGAAGAACAGTGAAGAAAAGAATGATAAACAACGTAAAAAGCCGCAAAAACGAGCGGCAGATAAAGCACGCCGCCCAAAAAATACAAAAGGCAAAAAACCTACAGAAATTAAGATACTCAACGATGATGGCACAGTAAAAAGAACTATCAACATCTCTAATAGCGGCAACAGTCTTACCTTTGGTCAATACAAAGAGCTTAGAAAAAAAGACCCCAATTTACTGACCGCCAAAGAAAAGAAACAGCTAGAAGAAACTCAGAAACAGTTACGCAAGATGACTGAGAGCCTAGTGAGTAAGTACGACTTTAGTGCAATGACCAGTGCAATACAGGGCATTTACAAGCTGTCGCCAGCCTTTCAGACATTACAAGCCATTGACACATCACCTATTTTGAAAATAGCGACAGACGCACAAAGACTATCTATTGCAACACAGCCAGCATTATCAAAGGCACTTAGCATCCAAGCAACACTAGCACCCGCATTAGAGGCAATCTATAAAAGCACTCTATTCACGCAAAACCAATTTACCGCACTCGCTGCTATACAAAAGTCGTTAGCAGGCTTTCCGACAGAGAGCACAATAGCTGCAATCAAGAGCATACAAGACGCTTTTCAAGCACCGCTTATAGCCAAAACGATGTTTGCGGATTTTCATACTGCACACGAACGCATACTACGCAGCCTAAGGTTTGATATTGGCTCACTTACGGCAAGTATTGAGTTTAGTAGGCTTGAAACAGTAGATGTTGCACTAGATGATGTTGTAACTGATGATGACAACCTTAGAGCGTCAGCAACAGCCACCCAAACCAACAATGCTGGCAACATAACATTTGTTGATAACGCAAACCTCGTACTTGCCTTTAACGATTTAAAGCAAGAAGTACACGATTTACGGCAGCAGCTGCTTGCCCGTGATAATCAACAAGGGCAGCGACTTATTGCACCATCAACGGTACACTTCAAACGCTCAACAACCACAATACAGATAGGTAATTTCAGGGTAAGTGCCACTCTTAGCTCCAAGCAAACACAATTTGCCCGAACAGTTATCGGCTCGCCAGACAATATAGGTAAGCGATGGGATATTGACGACCTGATATTTGAGGTATTCGGCGAACGGATTGATAACAACGAGCTTAACTGGATAAAAAAGATACGTAGTTATATTTGGCAGTTCAATCAAAAAGTTATGATTGCCTCAGGCGGCACTATGCCTGATTATCTCGTGCTTGATGGCATTGAGGTTTACGTCAATCCAGACTATCTCTAATCAGTAAAAACTGAGTTTTCCACAGATTTAAATAACTTAAATAGACGTTTCTTTGTAATGGGTATTGTGCAAGAAAAGCAGAATAACCACCAGCAAAGAAAGGCTACGAAACCGCAGGCAGCGGAACTAAGCGAGCAAGCAATTCGTAACTTGGTCGGTTTCTTTGACGTGCTTATTCAAATGGACTTTGCACAGAAACATAAGCAAAAGCAACGTAATGAAAGGAACGATGAAGATGACAACGATATACAAAATACTCCAAGTGTCGCTGCGTAAGCTAATTGACTGGCTTATGACGGCTTGGCTATGGGCAAACAAGCACGAGAAAGCCGCTGAGGAGCGTAAAAAGTATGGTCGTAAGTGAAGTAAACATTACGCCAGTCAAACCGACTGACGGGCTTGTAGCCTTTGCAAGTTGTGTGATTGGCGGGCAGCTGTATCTTGGCTCGCTCGGCATACACCAACGGCTAGACGGTACAGGGTATCGCATAACGTATCCGACTAAAAAAGTTGGCTCAAGACAGCTCAACTTTTACCACCCTCTAACCAAAGAGGCTGGCAAGTTAATTGAACAAGCGATAGTTGCCAAGTGCAACGAGCTATTTGAAAGAAGTGATGAAACGTATGGTAGACACAGTAAAAATACTCATACCCGTACGTAACCCGCTTCTCTTTGACAACGGCAGGTTTTCGCCTAGCCTTGAGATACTCGTAAATAGCAGGGGCTTTGGCAAGTCAATGCTCAACCCCTCGCCCACGTACGCCAAGATGGGCAAGTATATGCCACGTCTTACGATGTACAAGCGAGTGCGAAAGACCGTTGAATACCAGTTAGCAGTTGAGTTTTCAGCACCCAAGATGCTGTTCGGCAATAACTTTGACGAACTGCAAGAAAGTGATTTTGACGCACTGCTCACGGCACTGCAATCAGCATTGTACGAGCTAACTGGTCATAAGTTCTTCAAGCCACAGCTTGCCCACGCCGACATTGCGGCTTGGCACCCATCTAAGAACATTGTGTTTCTTGACTACACCTCGTGCCAAACCATTTTGAACACGATGGGCAAGCTGGACGTTAGCAAGACGTATGACCTGCAAAAAACTGACTTTCGTGATGGACACGTGGTACACATTCACGCCAACTCACTTGATATAGCCTTTTACGACAAAATGGCTGACCTGCTAAAAGCAAAGAAAAGCGGCAAGCGTGCTTTTGAGAACGACAGCACCGTGCAGCTCAATTTACTTGAGGGTTTATCTGAATACCGACCAATGGAAGTATTCAGGTATGAAGTACGTTTTGTCGGTAGAGCCTCTATCAAGCGAGCCTACCCCGAACTAAAGGAATGGACGTTTGAGAACCTATACAAAAAGCAGTTATGCCAAGACACGCTGCTCAAGCATTGGAACAAGCTGACAAGCAATGTAGATATCCTGGCACTGGACGTAAAAGAACCGTATGAGCTACTGCAAAACTACATTGAGGCAAACCAAGATGCAACACCACAAGCTGCACTCACGGCAGTAGCAGGGTTGCTCATTATAAGTCAGGCAGGTGCGGTTGGCTTACGCAACACGCTTGAAGCTCGCTACGGCAAGCAGGCATGGTATCGCATAAAGCCGCTACTAAAAGCACCGCAGGCATACCGCTTTCAATCATTCGTACGCATTGATGAGGCATTGCAGCGGTTTACCCCTACACGTATGTCTGACTTTATTAAAAACATTGAAAATAGTGGTAAGTAATGTTAAGTTAGTAAGGAGTAAAGATATGAAAACAATGTTAATCCTAATCGCACGAGTATCAGACATTGAGCAGCGTAAAGCACTACCCGCTCAAAAGCTACGGCTAGAGCAATATGCAAAAGTCAAAGATATGCCGTACAAGTACCACGAGTTTGATGAAAGTGCGTACAAAGACGCTCGGCATAAGTTCTCACAGTTGGTTGAGAATATAGCGGCAATGAAAGAACACGCCATAGTTGTGTTTGATAAAATAGACCGCTTTACCCGCGACGCATCACAGCGAGAAGTACGGATAATGGGCAAGCTCGTAGAGCAAGGCAGAATTGAAATGCACTTCCCGTCAGACAACCTGTTTATTACGCAAAACTCGCCTGCCACTGATTTGTTCAGGCTCGGTATTGGTATGCTGCTTGCAAAATACTATTCCGACACCAGCAGGGATAACGTCAAACGTCGCTTTGAGCAGATGTTGAACGATGGTATATGGGTTCATAGAGCACCCATTGGCTACAAGAACATCATAATAGGCGGCACACCGCAAAGACCAATCAAAGATATTGAGGTAGATGATGCAAAGGCACGCTACATAGTAAAAGCATACGAGATGAGAGCACGTGGTATGTCCTACGCTGTCATTGCCAAAGAGTTGCACAAAATGGGCTTTCGTAGCAACATCTCAAACAGTAAAGCACCAAGTAAGCAGTTTCTTGAGCGTATATTAAGCAATCCGTTTTACTACGGCGTTATGGTACATTCTGGCAAAGAGTACCCACACAAGTACAAGCCACTTATAAGCCGTGCTTTATTCAATCAGGTGCAGCGTGTCCGTGATGAGCGTAAGCACACCAAAACCAAGTACGATAGCAAAGACTACACGCTCAAAAAGATAGTGAAGTGCGGCAGGTGCGGACGTGCCGTATCACCGTTCAAGGCTCGCAATACGGTTTACTTGCGTTGTGCAAACGCTCAGTGCGATAATCCTAATACAGCCGAGAGCCTAGTTATTGACGGCGTAACGGCAGATATAGGGTTTATAGACGTGCCTGAACAATGGTTAGACAAGGTTATAGCTGAGCTGCGTAGGCGGCACGATGACCAGCAAACGTACTATACGCAAAACATTGAACAAACTCGTACTGAATACGATAAGGTCAAAGAAAAAATGCGTAAGGTTTACTATGACCTGCTTGACGGACGTATTACACAGACCCTACACGATGAAATTGCAACTGACCTAGAAAAACGGCAGCAGGAATTGAATGACCGCCTAAAGTTGCTAACAAGTGATAACAAAGACTTTCAAGTAACCGCCTCTTATCTGTTAGATTTAGCTCAGCGAGCAGAACAGCTATTTAATGAGAGCGATGAAGCGTTGCAAAACAAACTTTTGGAATACGTACTTTCAAACATTGAGCTAAAGGACAAAAAGTTGTCTTACATACTAAACGACCCCTTTAAGTCCATCGTTGAGGCAAAGAAAAAGAGCCTTTCGGCTCATAATTCTAACATTTGGTGCGGGTGACGGGACTCTAACCCGTGGCCTCATCCTTGGCAAGGATGCGCTCTAGACAACTGAGCTACACCCGCGTAACAGGGATGAATTATACCGAAAAGAGGCCACAGAAACAAGACTTTAATTACATCTTGAAGAATATGCACTTTTCTCTTAAAATAAGTGCTATATGGCTCTTTAGCTCAGTTGGTAGAGCAGAGGCCTGAAGAGCCTTGTGTCCCCAGTTCGAGTCTGGGAGGAGCCACCAGGAAAAAACCCGATCTAAAGGATCGGGTTTTTTCTTTGGTTTCTCTCTGTTTCACCGAAATACTACTTTTCGCTGTCGCGGTCTTTACCCATTCGCTCTTTCATTTCGTCGGTAGCTTTATTTTTTGTCTTTTTCATCTTGTCTTTCATATCACCCATAGTAATCTCCCTTCGTTTAGGATGTTTTTATTATGGGCTTATTAAAAGAAAGACGCTGTTAGCTATTTAATACCCTAAATACGCTTATCAATAAATTCCTGACACAAACGCTCAAAAATTGCATTAGTCCAACCAAATCCAACTTGCGATGGATATACACCACGTACCGGCGGTTTTTCAGGGTTTACAACATTGTATTTTTCTAGAAACACTGCATGATTATTAAACCAATCCAGATTGGTCTTTAGCCATTTTATTGCAATCCTTTTCGCATCTTCGTTGTAGCCATAGCGCTGCAAACCTTTGATAACAATAAAGTGAAGCGGCGCCCAGCCATTTGGATGTGCCCACTGGGTTGGCAAAGAACCTGGTACATATTGCGCCAGCGGCAGTGCATCGGTCGTGGCAAGCCCACCTTTGTTCTCAAAACGACGCAAAGCTTTAACCATAAGCTGGGCCTGACGACCGTCTACCATACCAGCCCACATCGGGAAATAAGCAGCAAGCGAACTTACGCTTCCGCGTTTTTTCTTTACATAGTTATAGTCATAGTAAAGCCCGCGACTTTTATCCCACATGAGTTTATTCATCGTTTTAGCACGCTCTTTGGCTGCTAGCTCCCATTTTGCCTGTTCCCGCTTGTTGTCAAAAATCCGCGCTGCTGCTGCAAAATCCATTTCGTACTTGTACAGCAATGCGTTTAAGTCAACTGGCAAATAATCCAGTGCTCTGCGGTTAAACCGCGGCGTCATATCCCAGCCACTTTCAGCTTCTGCTAAATCATGTAGCATATTTATGTCATAGTAGCGGCTCAACCCTTGATACACCTGACGCCAATGTGGCTTGGCGGTGCCCATCCAAACTGTTTGATACTCTTGCTTGGCAATTTCTATATGGTCCTTAAGCCAATCACGTCCTAGGTTGTACGCATGATAAACATCAAAAATATAACTGGTAAGCAGCGGCGGCTGGGAACGTCCCATCAAATAATTTCTTGAAGCGTTGGGCACAACATGAAAACGTTCAAGCATACTCTCGATGTTCTCCAACATGCCTATTACGAGGTCTTTATGCTCCGCATCGAGCATACCCTGCACCATAAAGTACGTATCCCAATAATACATTTCATTAAAGTCAAACTCGTGACCCTCTTCACTCGCAGGTACTAAGTACGGGTTTGGCAATCCTATAAGACTGCCTTCGTCTTTTGGATTGTAGCGCTCGAGCTTCTTCCAATACGCACGTATATACGCCCGCGCTGGTTTTACCTCCTCAGCAGTCAACTCGTAATTACGACTCAAAGAGAACAGCCCGGTTTTGGTTTTCTTAACTATTTCTTTAGCTTTTCTACCTAGCATATATGGTTTTAGACTAGGGCGTAGAAAGAGCCAAGTCAAGAAAAAGCGCAAACTTTTTTATATACTGGCGAGATGCCATAAATGACAATGTTGACAACGATATGACTTTACGCGACTACCATAGCGATGGTATGTCACTGTCGCAGCGGTGTCTGCTGCTTTTTTCGTATCAAAAGCCAACTTTTCAGCACAAGGCAAAGGAGCATCTTCTTCTACTACCATCATGATGTAAGTATACAAATTTATGTAGACAGCTTCACTCGCTCATAGTACTATTTAGGCAATAATAAGCATAAGCATTAAGAGGTAAGAAATGCGCAATCAATCTAAAAGCCAACGCAAAAAACTTATACCTATATTTATCGTGGCACTGCTTTTGGTAGCAGGATTTGCAGGTTGGCACTTTACGAAAAAAGACTCTAGCCCTGCTAGCAAGGCCATCAAGGAAGCTATGGTTTCATGTAATCAAAACGATAAAGACCTCTGTAAATTTATTGCCAGCTGGAAAGAAAATAACTATTACACCATCACAGCTACTGTTGAAAGCGAAGGCCAAAAACAAAGTTTCACCTTGCGCACCATTGGTAATGACCGTACTCACATGATCAGTAGCGGCAGGAATAATGAAAGTTACGAAGTAATCACTATTGACAATACGATGTACACTAAAGACCCATCAGATGGTACCTGGTGGAAACAAACCTTGGCAGACGATGAGTCAAAGCCAGGCAAAGACTTTAAGGTAGATTTTGACGACCCAGACAAAAATACTCCTGAAGCAGATAAAACTATCTATAAGAAAATCGGCAAAGAGCCTTGTGGAAAGCTTACCTGCTTTAAGTACCAAATTATTGATCCAAATGCAAAAGACGAACAGCATTTTATATGGTTTGACGACAAAGACTACCAGCTACGCCGCATGACTACCGAAGGACCAAGCGGCAAGAGCGAAATGGCATTTAACTACGACAAATTCACCATCGAAGAACCATCACCAGTAAAAGATATGCCGACCGCAGAGGTAGGCAGTGTTCCGAGCGAGGCCGAAATCCAACAGCTTATGCAACAATACGGCGGTGAACACCACCACTAAACCGACTTTCATTAGTTATCGTCAGAAACTTTGCCACCTTTACGACGAGCTTTATCAAGCCCGACTGCTATAGCCTGATCCTTGTTTTTAAACTTTCCCTTGTGCTTGTGTTCGTGCATAGTCTTCTGCACTTCATCCTGTGCTTTTTTACCATACTTTGCCATTACTGCCTCTTCTTTCCTTTACGTTTCTTCGACTCTTTTCTGTGAGCGCCCTGTACTTTGTGATTGCCTACTGCTACCGCTAACTTATGATTGCGATAACGTCGTTCCCGACGATACATGTGCATGTTTTCATGTGTATCTTCGGGATCAAGGCCATAATCTGTCATACCTCACCTCCACATGTCATACTCTTTATTCTGAAACACATAAGGTAGAGGAACTATGGACTTTCTTACACAACTTATTGCTTCTTAATTCTTTGCTTTATCAAAAAATATTGTAAAAAATATTAATTTATTCTAAAATCCTTCCATGACAACTGAGGCACTCGGCCAATTAACACCGACTATATTTCCAACTGAAACATCACATGAAACCCAGCCTAAACAAATGCTGGTAACTACACACGGGACCGAACTTTTTGCACAACATCCTGATTGTAGAGATGTATTTATAAATCGCGCAAGAGGTTTTATTGATCCCTCACTTACACGCCCTGCCGATTGTAAAATGATCGGTAACGGTAACTGTGGCCGGGTTTATGAATTACCAGGCTTTGCAGAGCAGTGCTTTAAGATAAGCACTCCTGACACTATGCGTATTAGAAAAATAGACCTGGAGCTTTGTCCACCGCCACCAAATCTCATAAGTGAACTTAGGTTTATGAGTGCTTTACAAAAGTATTTTGCAAAAAGACCTGAAACCGGCATACATGTTCCAAAACCATACGCAGCAATAACATTTGAGAACGGCACTGCACTCTTACAAGAACGCATACCGCAGCATTTTGAATCATTAAAGAAAATTGCGACAAAAGATATTTTTTCTCCTAATGAGCTATACGAACAAGAAGAGTTGCTTATAGCTAGAGTTCAGAAATCTCTCGGAGCAACAGCATTACGCTTAGGTATAGGAGATTTACGCGGAACAGGCAAGAGACTCAACGGCGGTAATATATTTACCGATCAGCCTGAAAATCCTGCCCAAGGCAATCTTTATATCATTGACCTCATTGGGAATAGTAAACTACGAAGAATCGTCGCCTCTCTCATTGCAAGGGCTTATCCAAACGATTGTTAATAACTTCACTGAAATAAGACCTCCTAAGCAGTACAGTAGACAGATATTAAGGAGGTTTAGTGTGGGATACTTTAAGCACTCATTGCGCACAGTAAGCTATCGGACCTTGGTAGGGATTGTTGGCATATCACTAGCGCTCGGTAGTATGTTGGGTACGGTTACCACTCACGGCTTGAGTATAAACTCTGCCCGTGATTGTGATGCCAATGCAGTCATTCGCTGTGGTGCACTGAGCACTGAGGAGCTACGGCAAAAATACAATAATGATCACAGTATACGCACCATTTTCAATCACTTTGGAATTAGCAGAGAAGATATCCGCCGACTTGACGCAACAGTGGTTGCTGGACACGTAACACGGGACGGACGCGTCATAGTAAATGGCAAAACAGTTGCAACAAACGCTATGACCGCTGGTCGACAACACATGCCGGGCAGCACCCGAGTTAATAGAAACGGTATACAGTTTTACATGCGCCCACCAAGGGTATCTTTTCAGTCTGAGCGACTTGCAGCCTTTATAGTAATGACCAATAACTCTAATTCCAACACTAGTGCAAATTCAAATAACACAAACAGTAGCTCCTCTGTAGCAAATCAGCCCGAGAATTCCTCCGACACAAATACCAACACTGACACTGATAGTACGGTCAACTCTAATGACCGTACAAACAACAGACAATTTGCATTTGCTATCATCGCAAGCTGCGGTAACCCTGTATCTGCCCGGCCAGTACGCCGTCCTGTGGCTCAGCCGAAACCACAACCAGCACCTACCCCTCCTCCGGCACCAACTGCCCCAACACAGCCGCAGCCAAAAGAAAAGCCTCAGCCAAGCGCTTCGGCAACCGCCGAAGCAACAGCTAACGCGACCGTAACTATTAATCAACCTGAGCAACCTGCTCCAACTCCAGCGCCACAACCGCAGCCACAACCACAACCCGTTGCAACCGCTCCACCGATACCAACCGAAATCACACCGACTCAAGAAAAGGTAGAAGTCGAAACCCAAGAACTCCCTAAAACCGGCATGACAAGTGAAAGTATCAGTAAAATTGCCGCAATTGCAGGACTTACCGCACTAGGCAGCTCTATTATTCACATCCTCTACGCCCGCAGAAAAGCCCGAAAAGAGAAAGTAACCAACTTCTATTAACACGTTAGCAAGGGGGCTTATATGGCGGACACATCAAACGGCACCACCAATACAAAAGTAGCAGTCATTACCGGTGCTTCAAGCGGTATTGGACGAGCAACCGCTATTGAATTTGCGAAAAATGGTTACGATATAGTGCTCGCCGCCCGTCGCCAGAGTGAGCTGCAAAACGTAGCTGAAGTATGTGAGCAATTTGGCATACGTCCCATGATAGTCGTTGCCGATGCAACTGACGAATCAGCGGTACAGAAAATCGCAGATGTCGCTAATGTGACTTTTGGTCATTTTGATATATGGGTCAACAATGCGGCAGTATCGCTCTATGCAAAATTCGAGGATACGCCACTTAAGGATTTCCAACAAGTCATCAACACTAATCTCATGGGATACGTATATGGATGTCGTGCAGCTATTCAGCAATTCAAGGAGCAGAGTCATGGCACACTCATCAATGTCAGCTCAATCAACGCAGCAGCGCCCTTGCCATACGCAAGTGCCTATGTGGCCAGCAAGTACGCCATCCGAGGACTCACTGAAAGCATCCGTATGGAACTAGAGGATCAAGGATTATCAAAACAAATCCGTGTGTGTAATGTCATGCCTGCCTCAGTTGATACAAACCTTTTTCAGAACGCTGCCAACTACACCAACCGGGAAGTAGTCGCCCTAGAACCCGTATATGACCCAGTAACTGTTGCAAAACAAATCGTTAAACTTGCCAAGTGTCCACGCCGCGAAATTATCATAGGATCAGCCGGAAAAATGATGGTTGCTAAACATACAAAGAGGCCGCTGCTTTATGAAAAGATCGTGTCTAAATTTGCAGCAAAGAATAATTTTAGCGACAATTCAGTAGAAAATACCACTGGAAATTTATACGAACCAATCGCTGAACACACCGGAGTCCATGGTGGTTGGCGTGACCGTCGAATGTCTGGCTCCACTTTTAACGCCATAGTTAGCGGTGTAACCATAGCTGCACTTGCAGCTGTAGGTGCAGGCGTGTTACTCGCCCAAAAAGCACGTTCTAAGTCATGAAACGCATCATAACTTTATTTGCAACAATCACTAGCCTAGTAATAGGGCTTCATGTCAACGCAACATTTGCTGGAGATAACACACAGGTAGACATCCAGGGTAACTTATGGAAAGGCGCAAATATTATGTTCGATGGCGAAAGCAAGAACAAAACCAAAGCGCCTGATAACCAAACTTCACAACCGACGAACAATACAGACAATCAACAGTCATTAAGAACCCAGGGCGCATACACAGCACTGGGTGATTCTGTTGCTGCCGGTCTTGGCCTCGGCAACACCACCGATCAATGCGGCCGCTCAAATCAAGCATACCCGCACCGAATAGCCAATTCACTGAGCTATCAGCTGATTCATATCGCCTGCAGCGGCGCAACCGCAGGTGATCTATTCACAAAACAAGAAGATATCGCGCCGCAGCTCGACACAGCATTTACTTCCGGCACCCCAACACTTATCACTATCACAGCTGGCGCCAACGATGTACGATGGGCAGAATTCGCATATAAATGCTACTACAGAACCTGCGGCACAGCAGTTGATACATATGCAACAAATACGCTCCTTATAGCGCTGCAACTAAAGCTTACCTATGCGTTCAACGAAATCCAGAAGCGAAGCAATAACAATCCTCCTACAGTTATCATAACTGGCTACTACAACCCCCTCTCAAACCAATGCATACGACAATTAGACGAAATAACTCAAGATGAAGTCAGATGGCTCAATAACCAGCGAAACGCCCTAAATCAAACCATCCGAAATACTGCAGCAACCTACCCGTTTGTACGCTACATTCCCCTAAATTTCAGTGATCACGGACTCTGTTCAAATAATCCATGGGTGCAAGGATTAAATGATGCCGCTCCACTTCATCCGAATAGCCGCGGTCAAGCTGCTATAGCCCGCACTATACTAAATGGTTTATAAAAGACAAGTTTAGCACTCGATATCGTACTCCTCATCTCAAAACAAAAAAGACCTATCACAACTGGATAAGTCACTTTTGGTGGAGCTGGCGGGTACTGCCCCCGCGTCCGCTGGTTTATCTTGGTTATTCGTCTACAGGCTTAGTTTTGTTCTCATCTTTTCATGAGCCATCTGAACAAAACAAGCTTTGCTCATGAGCAGTCCTCGGACTTAGTAAACACTATGGACAAAAGTGTTCACGCAGCCAGACAAATGTGAAGCGCCATCGCAATATCTGGCGTCTTGCTAGGCACTGCATACGTATCTTAGGCGTATGCTGGTGCAAAGGTTGGAACCTTGAAGAGGTTAGCAACCTTGCTTGCAAATGACTTTGCATTTACTATTTGTCCTGGGTAACGCTCAGGAAGCGGCCTGCGGATATAACCGATAAAGTCCAACGTCGAGCTTAGTATTCAGCCCCTCGTCTTGTATAAGTAGGGTAATTATACCCTATCTTTTCATTATAACATAAAATGGTTTATAATGCTAGTGCCTATAGCTTATTGATAAGTGTTAGTAGCGTTCGTTGTTGATTTTCGGTTAATCGCTCAAAGAAAGCTCGGTGATATTGAGCAAGCAATTTTTCAGCCGTGGCAATAACCCGAGCACCCTTCATCGTCAGGCCTGTTAAGTGTTCTCGCTGGTTATTAGGATTCTTAAATGAGAGCAACATGCCTCTTTGCTGCAACAGCTTTACCTGACGACTCACACTTGCCTCTGTTTGACCCAATTCCTTGGCAATTCTCTTTTGCTGTATATCAGAATATTTTTGTAATGTAGTCAATATTTTGTATTGAGATAAACCGATACCAAGCTGATTCTGCAAAATCACATCAGATTCCCGAGAGAGCAGGGCAACTATATGATGTAGTTGCTTAGCAAGGTCGTTTTCTAGACTCATACTATTATTATAGCATAGTACTTAGCATGTTAAGTATTGTAGCTGCGATAAAGGTTGTACCAATCCGTAAGTGATAACGCTTGAGCGCGCAAATTCGGATCTATGCCAGCTTTTTGCAATAACATTTCTGCATCTGGTTTAGATATACGCAACCCCCCACTAAGACTACTTCTCAACTTCTTGCGTCGTTCACTAAAACCTGCCTTCACAATCCTAAAAAATTGCTTGGTATCGACGTCAGGAAACAGCGGCTCACTCCGATAGCTTAGCCCCAAAATCTGAGAATCTACTTTTGGCGGCGGCGTAAACAATTCTGCTGGCACCACCATGCCGAGCTGCACGTCACAATAAAACTGCACACTTACACTCAAAAGACTCATATCGCCTGGCTTTGCCGCAATCCGCTCAGCCACTTCTTTTTGAATAAGTAGCGCAGCCGTATTAAACGGATTTGGACTTTCACACATCACCCGCAACAAATTACTTGTCAGGTAGTAGGGAATATTAGCCGCCACCTTATAGCCACTTGGCAACTGAGTAAAGTCAAAACGCAAAATATCTTGCTCAATAGCCTGCAGATTCTTATGTGGCACCCGACTTGGCAACGCAGCTGCTAACTCATGATCAAATTCTACAGCGATAACGTTTGCACCACGTGACAGTAATTCTTTCGTCAGCGTTCCTAAACCTGGTCCAATTTCAAGCACAGTATCCCCAGCAGATACCCCAGCAACATCCGCCATAGCCATGAGCGCCTGTTTGTCGTAGAGCCAGTGCTGTCCGAGCGATTTTTTAGGGAAGTTATCTATCATGTATATCACCTACCACCACCGCTTACTCTGCCATGCACTATAGGCGTCAGCCCAGCTACCATATCCACCCTGAGCGTAATCAGAGAAATACCGCAATTGACACACTGGATCGCGCTGCCAATTTGGACACACTGCTGCGAGTTTGCTGACCGGACATGCTTGACCCAAGCCGCCACAACCGCCGGCATTCATTGCGCCAGCCCGCCAGCCTGATTCATGACTGATAATAAAGTCTACATACATAAAATCACTGCGACTAATGCCTGCTGCAGCCATTACTGCCTGTTTATCATGCGGTATATCAACATATGTGCCGCGCGCTATGATAGAAGGCACTGGTTCTTGAATAACAATATCCTGCAGTTTGGTACGCTCGCCGGTTTCGGTATTGATCTGATACGTTACAATCCGTTTGCCTGGTACCCCTTGCTGTCGTACCGCCCGAGAACCAAATGACAAATTAGGATCTTCTACGTATTCAGTACTTGGAGTAATTTCTTCAGTAGCCACCTGTACGGTGATACCTTTACGGTTTACAAATATCGGTTCAGTAGGACTAATTGGTGTATTTTCACTTGGCTGGACCGTTTCACCTTCTGCGAGCTTAATTTTCTTTTCTTTTAAGAATTCGCCAACCGTTTTAGCATGCGTCCGTGCAACCATCGGTGTGCCGTATAAATTCAGATTCACTGGAGTCGCGCGTTTCACCACCAAGCGCTGACCGATTACACCCTGTGTTACAAAATCCTCTGCTGGATCAAGATCAAGACGGTCTTCTGGATACGCCTCTATACCTGATTGCTTAGCCATACTTCGCGGTGTCGCCGCCGCACTCAATGCGCGGATTGTCTTGTCGCCGTCAATAATAGTTACCGGCAATGCACGGTACACATTGACACGAAAATTATCACTGACAATCTCTGTGTCTTTGGCCGGCTCCACAACGTCGCCTTCATGCAGCTGTACATTCATTTTTTTCAATAGCTCGCCAACAGTTTTTGCTCGAGTCGGCACCACATGTTCCTCGCCCTTGATTGTCATAATGACCACTCGCGAATTACGAGTCGAGAGTGTCGGCGTAGGGTCACCTTTGTTAATAATAAGCAGCACAACCACACCAATGGTCAACAGTACGCCAAACGTCATCATAGGCACAAAAAATGCCGGATGCTTGTGTACGCGTTTTACCGCGTGAGCTTTGCGCTGATGCGGCAACACATATTGCTTTTTGAATAATCGGAAACGCTTTCGCATAAGATACGTAAAACTCCCGCCATAAACTGTCTTTTTATTTCTGGGAGAAACCTTGTCTTATTGTACCAGAGGAATCATAGGCGGATAAAGCATAGCGCGCGTCAGGGGATAATCGGTATCGCGCCAGTTCATTCATCGGCACCCACGCTGCTTCAAGCACTTCAGGCAAGCGCGGCCGTATTTTTACCACATCATCAATATGACAGAGATAGTATGAGCAGGTAAACCGCAGTCCGTACTCTTTATGGTTTCGCTTGCCAATGTGTTGCATTGTTTCAGTATTCACCGCAACAGCCGTCTCTTCTTGCAGTTCACGAACAGCTGCTTGTGCTCGGTCTTCGTTTTTTCGAATACCGCCACCGGGGAGTGACCAATCACCCGGTCCATGCCATGCACGAATTAACAAAACTTTATCCCCCGCAACCAAGAGTACCCGCGTGCGTTCTGTGTGTCGCAAATATACATATAACGCCGGCCAGCTTAGCCAAAAGACCATCATCCCTATAGTACGAAAAATCGTCTTCATTTACAGCTTCTCCAGCGGCGCAAAGGCGGTATTAAGCTTTTTAAGCCCCCTGCCCTTAAAAAAGATACTAGCTGTGTCACCATCCAGTTCCACTACCGTACCAACACCAAAGACTTTGTGACGCACACTATCGCCTTCATGCAGCTCTGGAACATATCGAGGCTCGTCTGAGGGCTTATCAACGGCAGTCTGAGTAGTCTCTGGCTGGCGAAAAACAAAATCAAAGCCACTGCCAAAATCATGCTGCACCTGCCCGTCTATTTCACTTAAAAATCTACTAGGAGGATTATGCTGCACACCACCATACAACCGACGACTTGTTGCTGAGATAAGATACAGCTCTTCACGTGCCCGCGTCATACCTACATAACACAAGCGCCGCTCCTCTTCCATTTCTGATTGATCATATAATGCTCTGGAGTGCGGAAAGACTGTCTCTTCCATACCAATCATAAACACCACCGGAAATTCCAATCCCTTCGCAGCATGTAATGTCATCAGCGTTACTGCATCACTCGCAAGATCAACTTGATCCAAGTCGCTAATTAACGCTACTTCCTCTAAGAAACCATCAAGCCCCACAGCCTGATATGTTTGCGCTACACCAATAAGCTCCTTCACATTTTCCTGACGTGATTCGCCTTGAGCTGTACCATCGTCTAAATAACCCAAATAATCTATACGGCGCACCAAGGAATCTATGAGCGCTGCAGGCGGCGTTTCATCGACTAACTCCCGCATTGAAACCAAAATATCGTTTAACTCAGCTAAAGCTTTCCGTGCCCGTGGTGTAATATCACTGCACTCGTCGCTTTGTGTCAGTGCTTCACGCAGTGTTAAACCAGAAGCTCGTTGCCACGCAAAAAACTTTTCTACCGACTTTGCGCCAATACCACGAGCTGGCACATTCACAATCCGCTCAAAGCTTACCCGATCTTCTGGCTGAAAAACCAGTCGCAAATACGCAAGCAGGTCCTTAATTTCTTTGCGATCATAAAATCGTACGCCGCCCACAATACGATACGGAATACCATAATGGATAAATATTTCTTCAATGGCCCGACTTTGCGCATTTGTACGATACAACACCGCATAATCACTGTATTTGCGAATGCCTTGATCTATTCCATCGCGTATGCGTCGTACTACCGCCCCACCTTCAGCCCGCTCGTCAACCAGTTGCAATACCTGTACCGGCAACCCCCCTGCTGCACTCGTCCATAATCGTTTATCTGAACGCTGACGGTTTTTCGTAATGACACTGTGAGCCGCATCTAAAATGTGCTTGGTGCTGCGATAATTCTGCTCCAGCTTAATAACCGTACAATCAGGATAGTCGCGCTCAAAATTGAGAATATTTCGAAAATCCGCCCCACGCCAACTGTAAATACTCTG
>Ga0207874_1001364_pt1 | contig 28235 bp, 25 predicted proteins | sample HigsolmetaAR201D_FD_184833 | JGI IMG/M metagenome (GOLD analysis project Ga0207874, IMG submission 184833) | Ionic liquid and high solid enriched microbial communities from the Joint BioEnergy Institute, USA - AR20-1-D (SPAdes) (version 2) ...
AGCGCCCCGGCGAGCGCGGCGGTTCCCAGGGCGCGCCGGAGGCGGTTCGGCGCCCGCAGGGGCACGAGGCCACCCGCTGGCGGGCGCTGCGCGAGGGCGGCGGCGACCGTGGTGCCCGTGGTGGCGAGTGGGGCGCGCGCGAGCAGGCGCTCGAGCAGAAACTGCTCGTCGGTCAGCGGCAGCTGCGTGAGCAGCTCCTCAAGCAGTGGGTCGCTGCGGTGCATAGCTCCTCCACTCCCTTTCAGAAACGGGGAGTGCGAGGGACTTCGTCCCTCGGAACCACCCCAGACAGCCGCGCAGGCGTCGTCTGCGTGACAGAGCCGCGCGGACCCGCCGGTGCTATCCGCTACCGATTGTCCCACACAGGCCCGTGCGAATCAAGCCCGTCGGTAGGCTGATTTCGCGCTACCACCCGACCGCGCACCCGTCGCAGCGCGACTCGCTGCCGGCGACGAGCGCGCCCGAGGGCAGCCGCCAGATCGCCTGCCCGCGGCCGAAGCTGCCGACCTCGCCCTGGACCTGGACGGCGTGGCCGCGCCCGATCAGCCCCTCGACCACATGGCGCGGCGTCTCGAGCTCCAGGTGGACCGTCGCGCCCTCCACGCGCCAGCGCGGCGCGTCGAGCGCCGCCTGCGGGTTCAGCCCGTAGTCCACGCTGTTGACGATCACCTGCGTGTGGCCCTGCGGCTGCATCTCGCCGCCCATCACCCCGAACGGGCCGACCGCCTCGCCGCCGCGGGTGAGGAAGCCGGGGATGATCGTGTGGTACGGGCGCTTGCCCGGCTCGAGCCGGTTCGGGTGCCCTTCCGCCAGCGTGAAGCCGTACCCGCGGTTCTGCAGTGCAATTCCAGTGCCGGGAACCACCACGCCCGAGCCGAAGCCGTGGAAGTTCGACTGGATCATGCTGATCATCTGCCCGTCGCCGTCGGCCGCGCACAGGTAGACGGTGCCGCCGCGCGGGGGCGCGCCGGGCTCGGGGACGCGCGCCTCGGGGCCGATCAGCGCCCGCCGCGCCTCGAGGTAGCCGGGGTCCAGCAGCCCGCGCACCGGCACCTCGGCGCGCTCCGGGTCGGCGACGTAGCGGTACGCGTCGGCGAAGGCCAGCTTCATCGCCTCGATCTGCAGGTGGTAGGCCTCCGCCGACTCGCGCGGGTGGCGCCCCAGGTCGAGCCCGCCCAGGATGCCGAGCGCGATCAGCGCGGCGATCCCCTGCCCGTTCGGCGGGATCTCCCACACCGTGTAGCCGCGGTAGTCCACGCTGATCGGCTCGACCCAGGTGCTGGTGTGCGCCGCCAGATCGTCGGCGGTGATCAGCCCGCCGGTCGCGCGGGCGAAGGCGTGGATGGCCTGCGCGCTCTCCCCCTCGTAGAAGTCGCGCGCGTTGGTGGCGGCGATCCGCCGCAGCGTGGCGGCGTGGTCGGGGCTGACGAACCGCTCGCCGGCGCGCGGCGCCCGCCCTCCGGGCGCGAAGGTCTGCAGGAAGCCGGCGAACATCGGCTCGCGGCGCTGCCGCATCAGCTCCACGCCCCGCTCCCAGTTCCGCGCGACCGTCGGCGTGACGTGGTGGCCCTGCTCGGCGTAGGCGATCGCCGGCGCGAGCACCTCGGCGAAGGGCAGCCTGCCGAAGCGCGCGTGGAGGTCGGCCCAGGCCGCCGGCGCGCCCGGCACTGTCACCGGCAGCCAGCCGGTCGGCGGCATGCTGTCGAAGCCGGCGCGCTCGACCGCCTCGACCGTGAGCGCGGCCGGGGCGCGGCCGGAGCCGTTCAGCCCGTGCAGCCGCCCGCCGTCCCACACCAGCGCGAAGGCGTCGCCCCCGATCCCGTTCGAGGTCGGCTCGACGACCGTGAGGGTGGCCGCCATCGCGATCGCAGCGTCGACCGCCGACCCGCCGCGCTGCAGCATCTGCAGACCGGCCTGCGCCGCCAGCGGGTGGCTGGTGGCGGCCACGCCGTTGCTGGCGACGAGCGGCAGCCGGCGGACGTGGTACGGCGACGAGTAGAGGTCCTGGAACATGGCTACTTCTCCAGCGCTACAGAACTTCCGCGGTCGCCCTGCTGGTCTCCTGCGCCACCGCGATCTTTATATTCCGCCGCAGAGCGAAAGAAAAAGGGGGGCGGAGATGGAAGAGCCTCCCCCGCATCCCACCCTAGGAGCCAAGCGCGATCCGCGGGATGCTTCGCCCGCCGTCGAGCACGATCGTGTGGCCGGTGGCCATCGCGAACGCCGGCGTGCAGACCAGGCAGACCAGCTCGGCGACCTCAGCGCGCGTGACGAGCCGGCCGGCGGGCGTCGCGGCCGTCGCGCGCGCGGCGAACTCCGCGTCCATCTCCTCGTTCTCGGCGAGCAGGTCGGGCGCGATGGCGTGGATGCGCACCTCAGGGGCCAGCTCGAGCGCCAGCGCCTCGGTCAGGTACACGATGCCGCCCTTGGCCATGCCGTAGACCGAGTGGCTGCGGTGGCGGAAGTCGGTCGCGGCGATGTTGATGATCTGGCCGCTGCCGCGCTGCTTCATGTGGCGCCCGACCAGCTGTGTGAGCATGAAGGTGGCGCGCACGTTCCCGGCCAGCACGTGGTCGAAGTCGGCGAGCGGCAGCTCGAGGAACGGCGTGTCCACATACGGCCCGACGTTGTTCACCAGCACGTCGATCCGCCCGAAGTGCTCCAGCGTCTGCGCCACCAGCCGCTCGGTGTCCGCCTCGCTGGAGACGTCCGCCTGAAGCGCCAGCGCGCTGCCGCCCGCCCTGCGGATCTCGTCGCACAGCGCCTCGGCGGCCTGCGCCGAGCGGTGGTAGTTGACGGCCACCTGCGCCCCGTAGTGGGCCATGCGGCGGGCGATCACCGCCCCGAGCGTCCGCGAGCCGCCGGTCACGAGGCAGACCTTGCCCCCGAGCCACTCCTCGATTGATCCAGACATCTGCAATCCTTCGACAAATCGTTGAGAGGAGGTCACCGGCACCCGTGACCCTCTCTGCGGACGAGCGGGCCCGACGCTGTGAGGTGCCGCGATTGCGCACCAAGTGTACCATGCTCTCGGGCGCGCTCGGTTTCGTGAGGGGGTGAGTGAGGGCGCGGTGTCTGGCTGGCCGCGCGCTTTCGGCGATGCGCCGGCGGCGTTCGGTTCGAGGAGCGGCTTCAGCGGCGCTGCGCCGGCCGCAGGTGAACGACGCCGGCTTCGGTCGTGAGCCAGAGGGAGCCGTCCGGGGCGAAGGTCAGCCCGCCCACCGCCGCGGCGCCCGGGTCGTGCAGCTCCCAGCGGTCGCCATCGAAGCGCGCCAGGCCGCTTCCCACGGGCGCGTCCCCGCTGATCGCCCACAGGTCGCCGTCCGGCGCCACGGCCAGCTCGTGGACCCGGAGCTCCGCAGCCCGGCCGTCGATCGGATACACGCGCCACGTCCGGCCGTCGAAGCTCGCGGCGCCGCCTGTGCCGCCGACCCAGAGCGTGCCGTCCGGCGCCACAGCCACGGCGAGCGGGTTCTGGAGTTGGAGCTGGCTCGTCACATCACGCGTCGCGCCGCTCGGGTCGATCGCCACCAGCCCTGGGTCGGCCGGGTCGAGCGGCGAGCGGGTCACCCAGGCGGCACCATCGGGCGTGATCGCGGCGCGCAGCGGGTAGAAGCCGTCGAACGCCCGCCTGCCCTGGGCGTCGATCCGGTGTAGGGCGAAGTCGGTCGTGAGCCACACCGAGCCCTGCGGCCCGAAGTCGATCGCGTGGGCCCGCCCGGTGTTCTGGCCGCAGGGCGCCGCCAGCTCCCAGCGCCCTGCGCTGTAGCGCGCGGCGTCACACCCTGCGGCGGCCCACAGCGCGCCGTCGGGGCCGCGGGCCAGCACCTGCGCCGGGAGCGGGGAGGCGGTCTCCTCGCGCCACGCGCTGCCGTCGAAGCGCAGCAGCCGCGGCTCGGACCCGCCGGTCGCCAGCCACAGCTCGCCGTCGGCGGTGACCGCCACCGCCGCGATCTGCCGCAGCGGCAGGCCCGCCGCGCCCAGCCCGGCCTCAGCGAATACCGCCAGGAGTTCGTCGCCGGTGGTGGTGCGCGCCGGCGCGCCGGGAGGGAGTTGCCCCGCCGCGAGCCGCGTCGCCAGCGACACGGGCGTGGGCGTGCGCGCCGTCGCGGGTGTGCGCGTCGGCACGGGCGGCGGGATGGGCGTGGCGGTCGGGCTTCCCCCGGCGGCCGCCCCGCAGCCTGCCAGCCACACGGCGGCGAGCAGCGCGAGGCAGAGGGCTCTGGACGCCGCCATCAGGGCTCGCCTCAGTCCACCAGCACGTCGGTGTCGACCACCTGTCCCTCGACGAACATCACGACGACCGCGTCCGAGTCGCCGGCGTCGGTCTTGTGCGAGTACACCGCCATGATGTCGTCGTCGAGCGAGCCGGGCGTGGAGGGGAAGCGCTCGTACCGCGCCAGGCGCTGGTCGACCTCGGCCAGCGTCATGCCGGGGCGGATCTCATACGCGGCGCGCAGGAAGGTCTTGCGCTCGCCGATGTCCAGCCACGGCATCGCGAGGATCAGCGCCACGAACAGCGCGAGCGCGACGATCGGCGCGCGGGGCCTGCGGCGCACCACGATCAGCAGCCCGGGCAGGGCGCCGAGCGCCGCGTAGACCAGGCCGAACCACGGGTGGAGTGAGATCGCGAAGCTGTAGTCGATGAAGACGTAGTAGATGGCGAGCGCGGCGTAGAAGACGAGCAGCACGACCGTGACCAGGCGATCGAGCCGCTCCCCCGGCTGCCCTGCGCGCGGCTGCGAGGGCCGGGTCTCCTCCGTGAGTGTTGTCATGAGCGAGAGCCTCGTTTCTCCATGGATGTGCTCCATGGTGCTGCGGCACACGTTCCGCTAGTTGGAACGATTCGTCGGCGCATATGGTAACACGAGCGCTCTGCGCGTGGCGTGGACGGCCTCAGCCCCGTCCTTCGGCCCTGCGCAGTGGCTCGAGGCAGCGCGCGATCTGCTCCAGGTGGTCGACGTCGTGCAGCCCGACGTTGATCGCCATGTCGAGCACCGTCCCGGGGCCCTGCTCTGGGTGTATGCCCTGGCGGCGCCACTGGTCGTCGGACAGGCCCTCGAGCCGCGCGATCAGCTCCGCCCGCCGCGAGCCGAGGTCGGCCAGCACCGCGCGCAGGTCCTGCTGCGCGTAGGCACCCCGCCGCGCCAGCTCATCGTTCGGGACGACCGTGAAGGTCGGGCGCTCCTGGGTGAGCGCGGCCTCGATGCGCTCGCGGTAGATGATCTCGTAGTCGCGCAGGTGGCAGACGACGAACAGGACGCTCCACCCGTCCGCGCCGTCGCGCAGCGTCTCCGTCTGCTCCTGGCTCACGCCGCGCAGGATGTCGACGAGCAGGGCGTTGGTCTTGCGGATCGTGCGCAGCGCCTTGGCCGGGCTCAGCAGCTGGTGGATCATACGCGCTCCTTCGCTCTGTGACGGCGCGGGGGCCTCACGGGCGGCCTGGGAATCAGGTGGAACTAGGAACGATCGCCCGCGACGTGGGGCCCTATCCAGCGGTAGAAGTCGACGACGATCTGCTCGGGGCCGGCGATCATGGCCGACTCGGTCCCCCAGTCCGTGGGCGCGCGCTCCCGAAGCACGGTTGCGCCGGCCTGCCGGGCGTGCTCCAGCGCCTGCTCGACATCGTCCACCTCGACATGCAAGATTACACCGGCGGCCGGCTGGACTGGCACGAGGGCATCCGGGCTGAGCATCAGGGTCATGGACTTCCCATCGAGCTCGGCGTAGCGCGGCTCGTTCACCCGCAGGGTCAGCCCGACGACATCGCGGAAGAATGCCGCGGCGGCAGGCACATCGCGCACGATCAAGTCCAGCTGGTTGACGTTACGCATGGCTTTTCCTGCAACTCGGCGGGAGGAAGGCTTCGTTGGTCACACCCACATGGTAGCGTACAGGGGCACATTCGCCAAACAGGGCCGCGGGCGCCCAAAGATCCGCCGAAGGGTGGAGCGCGCCGCGTGGCCAGCCGCCTCCGCCGTTCGTTCTACATAATGTGTTATTGGAAAAGGTTTGGAGCTTCTATGCCTTCTGGAGAACCTCGCCCGCGCCTCGCGCTCGCCGCGCTGCTGCTCGGGGCCGTGCTCGCCGGCTGCTCGCTTGTGGGCGGCCCGGCCCAACCGGCGCCCGAACCGACCGCCGGCCCGGTCGTCTCTCAGCCGGCCACCGCCGCGCCCGAAGCGACCGCCGCGCCCATCCCGACCGAGCCGCCGGCCCAGCCGACCCTGGAGCCGTCGCCGGCCCAGCCGTCCCCCGCGCCCCTGCCGACGGCCCCGGTCGCCACGAAGGGCCCGCTCGACCCCGCCCCCGCCCCGCCACCCGGCGTCGAGCGCATCGCATTCGCGCCCGGCGCGATCTCCGGTGTCGTCGAGGGCGCGCTGGTGCGCGGCGAGGAGCGGCGCTACCTGCTCTGGGCCCAGGCCGGCCAGCTCATGGACGTGCGCGTGACCTCGCTGGAGAACAATGCGGTCTTCCAGCTCTACGCGCCCGACGGCAGCGCGCTCCCCGGCGCCGAGCCCGGGAGCGATGCCCGGGCCTGGAGCGGCACGCTGCCGGCCGATGGCGACCAGCTGATCGTCGTCGGCTCAACGCGCGGCAACGCCACCTACCGCCTCGAGGTGACGGTCACCACGCCCGCGCAGCCCGGCGGCGACACCTCCATCCGCTCGGCGAACTGGGACGTCGTGCTGGCGAACGACCCGGCGCTGCGCGTCGAGTACCGCGGCAGCGACCGCTACGTGACGGTCGACGACCCCGCCGCGCCGATCTCGGGCATCCCGCAGCTCGATCAGATCGTCTACGTCGACATGGACGGCGACGGCGTGGAGGAGGCGGCGATGCCGCTCTTCTCCGGCGGCACCGCCGGCAACATCGGCGCCCTGATCTTCCGCATGGGCGCGCGCTCGCCGGTCCTCGTGGACAAGGTGGGCGGCTACAAGCTGGCGGTCGGCGTCGAGCAGGGGCGGCTGGTAGTCAGCAACGCCCTCTACGCCGGCTGGGAGCCCAACTGCTGCCCGAGCGGCCGCTCGTACGATACCTACGTGCTGCAGGGCGGCCGGCTGCAGCTCCTGGCTCACCGCGACGAGGGGATCGCGGAGGCGCAGCCGCTGACCGTCGAGCGCTTCTACGAGCTGATCCGGCGCAAGGAGCTCGCCGCCGCGTACGGGCTGCTCTCGGCCGCGCAGCAGGCCGCCAACCCGTACGATGCCTGGGCGGCCGGCTTCGCCAACACGATCGATGTCCAGGCGACAGTCTCGGTCGACCCCTCGGCCCCGAACACCGTCAGCGTCGCGCTGACCGCGACCGACGCGACGCCGGAGGGCGGGCAGGTCACGCGGCGCTTCGCCGGCACGTGGCGCATGGTGTGGGATCCCGCGCGGCCGGGCTGGGCGCTCGACGCGGCCAATATCACGCCGGTGCCGTAGCGCTCCGCACCGGGGCGGCGCCGAGGACACGTGTGGCAGGCGGGCTACCCGTCTGCCACTGCTTTCTGCCCCGGCGCTCCCGCGCCGCTGCCGGCGCCGTACCGCGGCAGCGCTCCGTTCTGCTATCATAAGGTGCGTTCCCTCTGCGATGTGATAGCGAGGATTCGATGAATGCGACACCGCCGAACACTGGCACCGCCGCCTATCTCGATCCATCCCTTCCGCTCGCCGACCGCGTCAACGACCTGATCGGTCGGATGACCCTCGAGGAGAAGCTCAGCCAGCTGACCCACACCGCCGCGGCGATCCCGCGCCTCGGCATCCCGGCCTACAACTGGTGGAGCGAGGCGCTCCACGGCGTGGCGCGCAACGGCCGGGCGACGATCTTCCCGCAGGCGATCGGCCTGGCCGCGACCTGGGACGTCGCCCTGGCTCAGCGCGTCGCCTCGGCGATCGCCGACGAGGGGCGCGCCAAGTACCACGAGGCGCTCCGGCGCAACGGGCAGACCGGCTGGTACCAGGGGCTCACCTTCTGGACGCCGAACGTCAACATCTTCCGCGACCCGCGCTGGGGGCGCGGGCAGGAGACCTACGGCGAGGACCCGTTCCTCACCGGCGAGATCGGCGCCGCCTTCGTGCGCGGGCTGCAGGGCGATCACCCGCGCTACCTCAAGACGGCCGCCTGCGCCAAGCACTACGCCGTCCACAGCGGCCCGGAGAAGGATCGCCACACCTTCGACGCCCGCGTCTCGGCGCGCGACCTGCACGCGACGTACCTGCCGGCCTTCCGGAAGCTGGTGGTCGAGGCCAAGGTCGAGGCGGTGATGGGCGCCTACAACCGCACCAACGGCGAGCCGTGCTGCGCCAGCCCGACGCTGCTGGGCGAGATCCTGCGCGGGGCCTGGGGCTTCGAGGGGCACGTCGTCTCGGACTGCTGGGCGCTCAACGACCTCCACCTGCATCACAAGGTCACCGCCGACGCCGTCGAGAGCGCGGCGCTGGCGCTCAAGATGGGCTGCGACCTGAGCTGCGGCGAGACCTACGAGTTCCTCGGCGAGGCGCTGCGCCGCGGGCTGGTGGAGGAGGCCGATATCGACCGGGCGCTCAGGCGCCTGCTCGTCACGCGCTTCAAGCTCGGCATGTTCGACCCGCCCGAGATGGTGCCGTTCGCCTCCACGCCGATGAGCGTCGTCGGCTGCGAGGAGCACCGGGCGCTGGCGCACGAGGCGGCGCTCAAGTCGCTGGTGCTGCTCAAGAACGACGGCATCCTGCCGATCGCGCCGGACGCCCGAACCGTCCTGGTGGTCGGCCCGAACGCCGCCAGCGCCGACATCCTGCTCGGCAACTACTTCGGCATGAGCGACAGCCTGTGCACGCTGCTGGAGGGGATCGCCGGCCGCGCGCCGGAGGGGATGCGCGTCGAGTATCTGCTCGGCAGCAACCTGACCCATCCGAACGCCAACCCGCTCAACTGGTCGGTCTTCAGCGCCTCGCACGCCGATGTGGTCGTGGCCTGCGTCGGGCTGGCGCCGCAGCTCGAGGGCGAGGAGGGCGAGGCGATCGGGTCGGCCGCCCACGGCGACCGCGAGGACATCGGCCTGCCCGCCGCCCAGGTGGACTACCTCAAGCGGCTGGCGGAGCGCGGCGTGAATCTGGTGCTGGTGGTGGCCGGCGGGAGCCCGGTGGCGCTCGGCGAGCTCGCCGAGCTGGCGCGCGCGATCCTGTTCATCTGGTACCCGGGGCAGGAGGGCGGCCGCGCGGTGGCGAGCGTGCTGTTCGGCGACGAGTCGCCCTCCGGCAAGCTGCCGATCACCTTCCCCAAGTCGGTCGAGCAGCTGCCGCCCTTCGAGGACTACGCGATGGACGGCCGCACCTACCGCTACGCCGACGCGGAGCCGCTCTACCCGTTCGGCTTTGGGCTGAGCTACACGACCTTCACCTACGATGCGATCGCGCTCGACCGCGAGCGGGTCTCCGCCGGCGAGCCGGTGCAGGTGCGGGTGAGCGTGACCAACTCCGGCGCGGTCGCCGCCGAGGAGGTCGTTCAGCTCTACATCAGCGATCTCGAGGCGAGCGTCCCCGTGCCGAAGCACGCCCTGATCGGCTTCCGGCGGGTGCGCCTCGCGCCGGGCGAGACGGCGCAGGTCGAGTTCAGCGTGACGCCGGAGATGATGGAGCTGGTGGACGACGACGGCGCGCGGCGGCTGGAGCCGGGAGTGTTCCGGCTCACCGCCGGCGGCTGCTCGCCCGGCGCTCGCGGCGAGGCCCTCGGCGCGCCGCGGCCGGTGAGCGCCACCTTCACGGTTGTGTAGCTCTATTGGCCTTCCGGCGCGGCTCGCGCCGCGCAGATGCCGCCGCCGCACCGCAGAGGCTGGCCTCAGCGCCACCTGCGCTGTGCGGCGGCGCGCCGGAGGGCAGAGGAGAACCGAGCGATGGAGCCGACGCGCACGGTGCTGTTCCTGTGCACCGGCAACTACTACCGCAGCCGCTTCGCCGAGCTGCTCTTCAACGCCCGCATCAGCCCCGAGGCCGGCTGGCGCGCCGAGTCGCGCGGCTTCGAGCCCAGCCCGCTCAACCCCGGCCCGATCTCGTCCGCCGTCCTCGAGCGGCTGACGGCGCTCGGCATCCCGCACCCGCCCACGCTGCGCATGCCGCTGCGCGTCACCGAGGAGGACCTCCGCAGCGCCGCGCTGATCATCGCGCTCGACGACCAGGAGCACCCGCCCTATATCGCCGAGCTGTTCCCCGAGTGGCGCGATAAGGTCGTCTACTGGCAGGTGCGCGACCTCGGCTACATGTCGGTCGACCAGGCCCTCGGCGCGATCGAGCGGGCCGTCGACGCGCTGGTGCAGGAGTTGTCCTCGTAGCGCCAGCGGCCGAGCGCGCCGCCGCGGCGCAGGAGGCGGGGCTAGCGCTGGCGCAGCCAGAGCGACACCTCGGCCGGCTGCAGCGTCTCCTGCACCGTATCGACGAGGTCGGCCTGCACTGTGCCGAGGTCGGTCGCCACGCGCATGCGGCCGCCGAACGCCTGCAGCGTCTGCGCGGCGTCGTAGCGCTGCCGGTAGAAGCGCTTGTCGATCAGCAGCTGGATGCGCTGGCGCAGGGGGTTGAACAGCGCCGCGACGCCGAGCGTGGAGACGATCACCGCCGCGTCGGACAGCCGCAGGCGGAAGAGGCCATCGAGCAGATGCTGGACGGCGGTCACGCTCGACACATAGACCGTGACCAGCGCCAGCGTGAGCAGGGAGTACACCAGCGCGCGGTTGATCAGAATGTCGATGTCGAACAGCTGGTGGCGCAGGATCGCGACCGCGAGCGCCGCCGGGAACGGCAGCGCGATCAGCCCGAGCAGGTTCGTGTCGACGCGCGTGGGCTCGGACAGCGCGGCCGGGAGCACCCAGAGCAGCAGCGCCCCGCCGCCGGAGAGCAGCGAGGCGGCCACCACCCAGCGCGCCCTGAGCCAGGCCTCCCGGTCGCGGCTCGCGCGCCAGTTCCACAGCATCGCGCCGATCCCGGCCAGGAGGTAGAGCGCCGCCAGGATGTCTTCGACCCAGACGCAGCGCCCGAGCCACTCGAGCACGGTGGCCGACGTCGGCCAGAGCGCCGCCGCGCAGGCCGCGTACAGCGCGTACGGGGACACGTAGAGCGCCGGGATGAGCCAGGGGCGGCCGCGGAGCAGCGGGTGGCGCTGCGGGAAGATCAGCGCGAAGTGCAGCGCCGCCACCCAGTAGAGCATGTACGCGCCGAAGGTGCCGATCTTGTAGAGCGAGAACAGCCGGGCGTCGGCGAGATCCCAGACCTGGATGCCGAAGAACCACGGCACCGCGCCGAGCGCGCTCGCAGCCCACCGGAACAGAGCGCGCGCCGCCGGCCTGGCGGGCCGCCGGGCCAGGACGAACCCCGCGACGAGGAACGCCGTGAGCATGAAGAGCAGCGGCCCCCACGCCTCCTGCAGCAGCGCGCCCAGCGGGTAGGGGCCGGGCGGCGGCGATACGACGAGTGTCCTGCCGTCCCGTATAATGGTGTACGCCGGCCGGCCACGTGGCTCGCCCTGCGGCTCCTGCCACGTCAGCAGCGACATCGGGAGCGAGGCGACGCTGCGCCCGTCGACCGCGATGATGCGATCGCCGTCCCGGAGGATGTGAGCGCGATCGCCGATCGGCTCGACCACCACGCCATCGGCGCGCCAGCCGCCGGCGCCGCCCTTCACGCGCGTGCCATCCGACGGGGAGGTCGCTCGCAGCCAGATGAACGCGGCGGCAAGCGCCACAAGCAGCAGCGCGGCGGCAAGCGCGCCCTTCTCGCGGAGCGCCGCATGCTCGCCGCGATTGTCGGAGGCTATCCTCAATGTCGTGTGCGTGACACGAGCTGCGCGGTCGTGCCGCCCGTCCTTCCTCCGGGGAGGCTCGGTGGCCTGTGGGCCCACCGAGATCTTTACTTCTCGCCGCAGAGCGGCGGAAAGGGAGAGCTATCGGGGAGCAGCGAAGCCGCCCCGCACCCCCCCACCGCGTATGTCGTGTACGTAATACACCGCGCGCGCGGCTTCCCCAACAGTCTCGAGGCTGAGCCGGCCGGGCTGTTGCCGAAGACGCGCCCGGCGAGACGCGTTCGCTGGCCAGTGGCATGCGGCTTGCCTCCGTGAGAGCGCGAGCGAGTCGCCTTCGGAGTCAGGGGGCGCCGTGGCTGATATCACCCTTCCGCAGGCCACCTACCTGGCCATCCTGACGATCGCCTTCGCGCTGCTGCTCACCGAGCGGCTGCGCAACGACATCGTGGCCGTGGGGATCATCGTCGCGCTCGCCGTCTCGGGCGTGCTCGAGCCGCGCGAGGCGCTCGCGGGCTTCAGCAGCGAGCCGGCGATCGTCGTCGCGGCGATCTTCGTGCTGAGCGGCGCGATCCACCTCACCGGCCTGGCGGACACGATCGGCGCCTGGATCGGGCGCGCCGCCGGCCGCGGCGAGGCGCGGGTGCTGGGCGTGATCATGCCGGCGGTGGCGCTGCTCTCGGCCGTCACCCACCACCTGACCACCACCGCCGTCATGCTGCCGGTCACCCTCAACCTGGCGCGCGAGCGCAACATCCCGGCCTCCAAGCTGCTGATGCCGATGTCGTTCGCCGCCTCGCTGGGCACGACGATCACCATCATCGGCGCGCCGGCGTTCCTGATCGCCAGCGGCACGCTGCAGCAGCTTGGGCGGCCCGGCCTGGGCATCTTCTCGATCGCCCCGATCGGGCTGGCGCTCTCGGCAGCCGGCACGCTGTTCGTCCTGCTCGCCGGCCGCTTCCTCCTCCCGGCCAAAACTGGCGACGACAGCGGCGTCGAGCGCTTCCGGCTGGACGACTACCTCACCGAGCTCACCATCCTGCCCGGGTCGCCGTTCCTCGGCAAGACGATCGGCGAGGTGCGCGCCAACCAGCGCTACCGGCTTGATGTGATCGGCCTGTTCCGCGACGGCCGGCGCATCGACCGGCTCGCCACGTCGCTGCGGCTGGAGGTGGGCGACGTGCTGCTCGTGCGCACCACGCCCGAGGACCTGGTCGCGATCCGCCAGGAGCGCGGGGTCGAGCTGCACCCGGTCTCGCAGTATGGCGACGGCGGCGCCGGCGATCCGGACGAGATCGTCGAGCAGCTGGTGCAGGCGGTGGTCGCCAGCGGCTCGGATATCGAGGGCCGGACGATCGCCGATGTGGACTTCCGGCGCCGCTACGGCGCGATCGTCGTCGGCCTGTGGCGGCGGCAGGGGTGGGTGTGGAATGAGCTGGCGCGCATCCGGCTGCAGGGCGGCGATGTGCTGGTGCTGCTGGGGAACCCCGAGGCGATCGACCGGGTGCGCACCGACCCCAGCTTCCTGCTGCTGGTGCCCTTCCAGGGCGAGCCGCGCACGCGCCGCAAGGCGCTGCTGGCGGGTGCTATCATGCTGGCGACGATCGCTGCCACGGCGAGCGGCGTGCTCAGCATCGAGGTCGCCGCCGTGTGCGGCGCGCTGGCGATGGTGCTCGCCCGCTGCATCACCGCCCGCCAGGCGTACCGCTCGATCGACGGGCGGATCTTTGTCTTCATCGCCGGCGCCCTGCCGCTCGGCGCCGCGATGCAGGCCACCGGCACCGCGGACCTGCTCGCCGTCTGGCTCCAGGGCTCCGTCGGCGGCCTGAACCCGTACCTCGTCCTGGCGGCGGTCTTCGCGGTGGTGGCGGTGCTCACGCAGTTCATGTCCGACGCGGCGACCACCGCGGTGTTCGCGCCGGTCGCCGCCGCGCTGGCGCAGGCGCTCGGCCACGCGCCCGAGGCGTATGTCGTCACCGTCGCGATGGCGGCGGTGGCCGCGTTTCTCACGCCGATCGGCCACCACGGCAACCTGCTCGTGTACGGCCCCGGCCGCTACCAGTTCATCGACTTCGTGCGGGTCGGCACGCCGCTCACGCTGATCGTCGGCGCGATCGTCGTGCTGCTCGCCCCGGTCCTGTGGCCGTTCACGTGAGCGCCGGGGCGGCTCGCGCTCCGCTCAGCGCGCCGGCAGGAAGTAGCTGGCGACGACGCTCATCACCAACGATATGCCTATAACAAGCTCTGAAACTTCCATGACATAACCCCAATCTCCATACTCCTGCCGCTAGGAGGGGCACGTACCGTACCATGAGACGAAGAAGCTCACGCTGCGGCGGGAACAGCTTTCCTCGTAAGTCGTGTCATACATTAGGTTTTCGTATGGGCGCTCACATCTCGCCCCGTGATGCGGCCGCGCTTGCTGCGCGTCATCTCGGCCAGGAAGTTCAGCTGATCGACCGCTATGATTCCGGCGGCGCCGAGGGCGCCTACCGCGTCGTCACCGGCGGCACGCCGGCCGTCCTCAAATACTGGTCCGGTGAGCAGACACGTGCGCTTCGCCTCAGCACGGCGGTCGCCGCCCACGAGATCCTGCGCTCCTGTGGCTGGCCTCTGCCCACCATTCTGTGCTGGCGGCACGAGCCGCACTTCGCATTTGTGCTCGAAGCCCAGATGCCTGGACGGCACGTCGACAGCGTCTCCGACGCGCTGTGCCACCAACTCCTCACGCTCCTGAGCGCAGTCGCTCCTGGCGCCGGCGGGGCGCTCGCAGACGCCAGCGAGTGGGTTGCGCTGCTCGAGCGGTCGCTCCACGAGGACCTGCCGCTCAGCCCATGTCGCCCGCGCTTCTTAGAGCGAACGGCCGTCGGGCGGCGCCTGGTTGCGCAGGCACGCGCGGCGCTGGATGCCGCTCGCCCGAGCCTCAGTGCTGCTCGCGACATCATTCACGGCGATTTCAGCGCGGGCAACATCCTGTGCGATGATATGGGCGGCCTGAGCGCTGTGCTGGACTGGCAGCGGGCGTGCGTCGGCCACCGCGGCTTCGACCTGATTGGCCTCGAGTGGGATCTCGCGCTGCGCCTGAACGTGGGCAGCGCCCCTGCTCTGGCGCGAGTAACCGCACAGGTGAACGAGCTGATCGAAGAGCCGGTCCGCCGGTTTTGCCGCGCCTACTACGGGGTGTGGAACCTGAGCTGGGCGCTCGATACGCCGGACGAGCAGCAGGTGCTGCACGCGGCGGCTGCCGTCGGCGTTCTCTGAGCCGCAGCGGTACGGAACTGGAGCACTGCCGCTTTTCGAACGGCGCTCCTCGCCTTTGCGGCGGGGAAGAGCGCCTCTGGCAAGACAACGTCGTCCTGGCCCGCCGTGGGCGCCGGGACGCCGCATCGCTCGCGCACGTGATCTGTACTGGGAGACACCATGACCAACCTGCGCATCATGACCTTCAACATCCGCGGCTCGCGCTTCGACGACGGCGAGAACATCTGGCCGAACCGCGCCAGGCTCAACGTCGCGACCATCCTGAAGCACGCGCCGGACCTGATCGGCTTTCAGGAGTTCGACCTCGGCAACCTGGCGTTCTACCGCGACCACCTGCCGGGCTACGAGCATATCCTCGGGCCGGGCTACAACGACGAAGAGCCCTACCAGTACCCGGCGATCTTCTGGCGCCCGGAGCGGCTGCGCCTGGTCGAGAGCGGCGGCTTCTGGCTCAGCGAGACGCCCGAGGTCCACTCGCGCTCGTGGGACACCGCCTGCATTCGCTCCGCCGCCTGGGCGCGCTTCGAGCTGCCCGGCGGCGCGCGGCTGCTGCACCTCAACACCCACCTGGACCACGTCAGCGAGCTGGCGCGTGTCGAGGGCGCGCGCCTGATCGCCCGGCGCCTGGCCGAGCTGTGGGCCGACGGCGGCCCGGCGGTCGTCACCGGGGACTTCAACTGCATCCCCGGCTCGGACGCCTACCAGGCGCTGGTCGCCGCTGGCCTGTCCGACGCCTATCTGGCCGCGCACCCGGGGGCGGACCCGGTGATGACCTTCCACGGCTTCAAGGGCGTCGCGTACCGGCTCAAGGAGCACGACATGCCCGGGCGGATCGACTGGATCCTCGTGCGCGGGCTGCAGGTGAGCGCGAGCGAGATCGTCACCGACGCCGAGCCGCCCTACTACCCGAGCGACCACTACCCGGTCACCGCGGATTGTGTGCTATAATCCGCGGCGCACCTACACAACTGATCCTGGTCGAGGTGACCCGTCAGCCCGGATGCTAGGGCGTAAAGGTGGAAGCTGGTGCAAGTCCAGCGCTGTGCCGCAACTGTAACTCTCCGGCTATGCCGCGAGGGAAGCCAGGACGCCTGCCTCGACGACGCGTTCTCAGCCCTTCTCGATGCAAGGAGGTGACGCAGTGATGCCGCAGACGTGAGCGCAGCTCGTGAGCCGCGCCGCACTCGCCACGTACCGCCCGACCGAGAGGTCGGGCGTTCTGTTTTTCGGACTGTTCCTGCCGATGTGGAGATCATCGATGCGACGTCACACATATTTCGTACTGCTCGCGCTGCTTCTGGCGCTCGCCGCGTGCGGCCAGCCGGCAGCGCCACAGCCAACCGCCGCGCCTGCCGAGGCCCCGCAGCCCACCGCCGCGCCTGCTGAGGCCCCGCAGCCCACCGCCGCGCCCACCGAGCCGACTGTGGCGCTCGCCGAGCCGACTGTGGCGCCGGAGGAGGCCGCGGTCGAAGTGACCGACTCCGCCGGCCGCACGGTGTCGGTCGCGGCACCGCCGGCGCGGATCGTCTCGCTCGCGCCGAGCACCACCGAGATCCTGTTCGCCCTCGGCGTCGGCCCGCAGGTCGTCGCAGTGGACGACTTCTCGAACTTCCCGGCCGAAGAAGTCGACCAGCTGCCGAAGATCGGCAGCTTCGGCACCATCAATGCCGAGCAGATCGTCGCCCTCGAGCCGGACCTGGTGCTCGCCGCGGGGACCACCGCGCCCGAGATCGTGCAGCAGCTCAGCGACCTGGGGCTCACGGTCGTGGTCGCCGGCGCCCCCGAGGCGACGGTCGAGAGCATCTTCTCCGACATCGAGCTCGTCGGGCAGGCCACGGGCCAGTCCGAGCGCGCCGCCGAGCTGACCGCGGCCATGCGCGCCCGGTTCGCCGAGGTCACCGGGCTCGTCGCGCAGGCCAGCGAGCGGCCGACGGTCTTCTGGGAGCTGGATGCGACCGACCCGGCCAAGCCGTACACAGTCGGGCCGGGCAGCTTCATCGACGAGCTGATCGGGCTGGCCGGCGGGACCAACATCTTCGGCGAGGGGGACAACCCGTACCCGCAGGTGAGCGCCGAGCAGATCGTGGCCGCCGACCCGCAGGTGATCATCCTCGCCGACGCGCAGTACGGCGTGGCGGTCGAGTCCGTCGGGCAGCGCCCCGGCTGGGACGTGATCAGCGCGGTGCGCGAGGGGCGGGTCTACCCGATCGACTCGGACCTGGTCAGCCGCCCTGGCCCGCGCGTCATCGAGGGGCTGGAGGCGATCGCCCGGCTGCTCCACCCGGATCTGTTTTGAGGAACGGCTGAGTGACATGGTGACTCGGTGAGGGGGTGACGGGGTGACTCGGTGAGGAGGTGACGGGGCGACCTCGGGCAACCAGAAACCCGTGCCGCACCACGAACCATCTTGGTCACCGTGTCACCGTGTCACCTTGTCACCGTGTCACCGTGAAGCATTGGTGTGAAAGTTCTTGGTCGCAGATGGGCATACACGACCGAAGCGTAGCGAAGCTGGCTGGGGGCGCGCGTGACGCCGGGCGCGGGGAGGCCCCGGTCTGGGCGCCGGCGAGCCTGTGGCTGCCCTTGGGCGGCGCGGCGGCGCTGCTCCTCGTCGCGCTGGCGCTCGGCGTGGCCATCGGGAGCGTGTACATCGCCCCCGAGGCCGCGCTGCGCCTGCTCCTGGCGTGGGCCGGGCTCGCGCCGTTCCCCGCCGACCTGCCGGCCTCGCTCGAGCGCATCCTGCTCGACATCCGCCTGCCGCGGGTGGCGCTGATCGCGCTGGCCGGCGCCGCGCTGTCCTGCTCCGGCGCGGCCTACCAGGGGCTGTTCCGCAACCCGCTCGCCGACCCGTACCTGATCGGCGTTGCGGCGGGCGCGGGGCTGGGCGCGATCTCCGTGATCACGCTCCAGTCCGCCGGCGCCCTCATCGCGAGCCCGCTGGCCGTCCCGGCCGGGGCGTTCGGCGGCGCGCTCGTCGCGGTGCTGGTCGTGTACCGCCTCGGCAGCGTCGGGTGGTACGCCGGCGCGACGACGCTCATCCTCGCCGGCGTGGCGGTCGGCGCGATCGCCAGCTCGCTCTCCACCTACCTGATGATCCGCGGCGGGCAGCAGGTGACGCGGGTGCTGACGTTTCTGCTGGGCGGCTACGGCGGGGCCGGCTGGAGCGCGGTGTTCGTCGTCGCGCCCGTGGCGCTGGCGGGGATCGCGGCGCTGCACCTGTGCGCGCGCCCGCTCAACCTGCTGCTGTTCGGCGAGGAGCAGGCGCAGCGCCTGGGCGTCGACGTCCGGCGCGCCCGGCTGGTGATCGTGGTCGCCGCGACCCTGACGACGGCGGCTGCGGTGGCCTTCGCCGGGCTGATCGGCTTCGTCGGGCTTGTGGCGCCGCACACCGCGCGCCTGCTGGTCGGCGCCGACCACCGCCGGGTCATGCCGCTGGCCACCCTCGGCGGCGCGGCGTTCCTGGTGCTCGCCGATCTCGTCGCGCGCACGGCCGCGGCGCCGCAGGAGCTCCCGCTCGGCGTTGTGACCGCGGTCGCCGGCGCGCCGTTCTTCCTGTACCTGCTGCGCCGCACGCGCGGCTGAAGGGGGCGAGGCTGCGCTGGGATGTGGGCGGCTTCGCTTTCCCTGGCCCTCTCGCTTCTGCCGCAGTGTGGCTGCTACCCGGTGGTGGGGTCTGGGGAGGCGAAGCCTCCCCAGGTTCTCCCGCTTCCTGCCGCTGTGCGGCGACACAATCGCCGCACAGCGGCAGGAAATAGATTCGTGGCGCGCTGACGCGGGCGACCCGCAGGGCGGCCGCGTAACTTCAGTAACGAAGATGACGCATCTTGTCCTCGATAACGTGACCGCCGGCTACCGCGGCGAGCCGGTTGTGCGCGGCGTGAGCCTGGCCGTGGCCGCAGGCGAGGTGCTCGGCCTGATCGGCCCGAACGGCGCCGGCAAGACCACGCTGCTGCGCGCGATCGACGGGACGCTCGCGCCCCAGCGCGGGTCCGTGCTGCTCGGCGGCGAGGACCTGCACCGGCTCTCGGCGCTCGAGCGCGCCAAGCGCGTGGCGGTGGTGCCCCAGGGCCTGCAGCTGCCGGAGGGGTTCAGCGTGGCCGAGGTGGTGCTGATGGGCCGCAACCCGCACCTGCCGCCGCTGGGCGCCGAGCAGCCGCAGGACTACCGGATCGCCGAGGAGGCCATGCGCCGCACCGGGGTCCTTGAGCTTGCGCGCCGGCGCGTCGGGGAGATCTCGGGCGGCGAGCAGCAGCGCGTGCTGATCGCCCGCGCCCTGGCGCAGCAGCCGCGCCTGCTGCTGCTCGACGAAGCCACCGCCCACCTGGACCTGCGCCACCAGGCCGCGATCATGGGCCTCGTCCGGCGCCTCGCCCGCACGGGCCTCGCCGTGGTGGCCGCGCTGCACGACCTGAACCTGGCGGCGCTGTACGCCGACCGGCTGGCGCTCCTGCGCGACGGCGAGCTGCTGGTGTGCGACGCACCGGCCGCGGTGCTCACCGCCGAGCGGCTGCGCAGCGCCTACGGCATCGAGGTGGTCGTCGGCGCCCACCCGCGCTACGGGACGCCCGCCGTCCACCTGCTCGCCGAGGACGACGGCGCCGAGGAAGGGGTTCGCTGAGCGGAGAGCTGTATGAGTCTGACGCTCGTGACCGGGGGAGCCCGCAGCGGCAAGAGCAGCTTCGCGCTGCGGCTGGCGGACGCGCGTGGCCCGGAGGTGCTCTTCGTCGCCACCGCCGAGGCGCTGGACGACGAGATGGCCGCGAGGATCGCGCGGCACCGCGCGGAGCGGCCCGCCGCCTGGCGCACGCTGGAGGAGCCGCGCCACCTCGCCGCGGCGCTGGCCGCCGCCTCGCCCGCGCCGGTCGTCCTGCTGGACTGCGTGACGCTCTGGGTCTCTAACCTGCTGCTCGCTGAGGGGGCGACATGGGAGGCTGCCGCAGCCGAGCTCGAGGCCCTGCTCGCCTGGCACGCCGCCTCGGGCGCCGCGCTGATCGCCGTCACGAACGAGGTCGGCCTGGGGATCGTCCCCGCCGATCCGCTCTCGCGCACATACCGTGACTGGCTGGGGCGCTTCAACCAGCGCCTGGCCGCCGCTGCGTCCGAAGTCTACCTGCTCGTCTCAGGCATCCCGGTCGAGCTCAAGCGCCTGGCGTACGGGGGCGGGGATTGAGGGGTGGGGCGGCGCCGACCACCATCGGCAGGCAGGTGGCCGGCTACCGGTGGTCTACGCCCGCCCCTCCCACAGACGGCGCAGATCCGGGTTGCGCTGGAGCCGGCTGAACAGGTTGCGCTTAGCGCGGTACACCGACTCGATCGAGTCGAACAGGCGCGGGTGGCGCGCCAGGATCTCGCGCGAGGCCATGCCGAGCACCACCGAGTCGTAGAGCACCACGCGCTCCTGCTCCGAGCCGACCACGCGGTTCACCAGCTGCCACACCTCGCAGAGCGAGAACCCGTCGATCACCTCCTGCTCGGGGTTCACGCTGCGCTCGGCGCCGAGCTGCAGCTGGAGCCGCGTGCGCGCCGCCTGCGAGCGGGCCAGGTCGATCACCACTGCGCTGACGCACGTGCGCAGGTACCCGAGCACGGCCGCGAGCGACGGGAAGTTGCAGCGCTCGGCGCTCGCGAGCGCCATCCAGGCCCGCGCCAGCGCCTGGTCGGCGATATCCTCACAGGGCTCCGTCACCGCGCTCCGCGCCAGGCAGCGCCGAGCCCAGACCACCAGCAGCGAGCGATAGCGTGTCGCGATCTCAGCCCAGGCGTCGCCGTCGTGATCCTCAATCGCGCGGCAGAACAGCGTGTAGCCTTCCTGGGCCTGGTACTCCTCCGGTAGCGCTTGCATAGGCCCTCCTTCTATCAGATACCGGCGTGAGTCGCCGGTGAGATATCGAGTGGGGTCTCTCCCCGCGCCGGGAACCGCCAATGCGGTAGCCCGGCCGGCGTGTAGGGCACGTCGGCCACGGGGCTGGGGCGGCCGGGTGGGCCGCGAGTCACGCTCATTTCCGGAAATTGCTGGCTTGCGCGTGTGGCTGAACGTTCGGGTCGGTCGCGCTGCGTGGCAGTATACTATCACGCGCGCATCCTCCCCGACGATGAAGTAGATCACACTTGTGCGAGGAATCGACTCGATCGTGCCGGCGCGCTCTCTCGCCGGGGGAGGGGAGGCCGCAGGCCCGTCACATCTCGCCGGAGGGCGGCCGGCGGGCAGCGGCCGCGTAGCTCCTGTGATATACTGCGAGTGAGCCAGTGCGAAATGAACTTGAGGATGAAGAATGGAGCCGATCGGGCCGGAGCGAGTGCGCCAGGTCAGCCTGTTCCGCACGCTGGACGAGGCGCACGTCCAGCGGCTGAGCAAGCATCTGCGCGAGCGGCGCTACCGCAAGGGCGAGCTCATCTTCGACCAGGGCGACCCCGGGGACTGCCTGTACGTCATCGTCTCGGGCCGGGTGCGCATCTACCTCACCAGCCCGGACGGCCGCGAGGCGACGATCCGCATCCTCGAGAGCGGCACGTCGTTCGGTGAGCTAGCGGTGCTGGACCGGGCGCCGCGCGCCGCGAGCGCCGCCACGCTCGACGACACCGTCACGCTCGTGCTGCTGCGCGACGACTTCATGCAGATCCTGCGCGACAGCTTCCCGCTGGTGCAGCACGTCCTCGGCCTGCTCACCGAGATGGTGCGCTACAACACGTCCTACGCCGAGCGCCTGGCGTTCCTCAGCGTCCCCGGGCGCGTCGCCGCGCTCCTGGCGCAGCTCGCTGACGCGGCCGACCCCCGCGACCCGGTCCGCCTCGACCTCACCCAGCAGGAGCTGGCCGCCTTCGCGAGCACGACCCGCGAGTGGGTCAACCGCGCCCTGCGCGACTTCGCGGAGCGCGGCATGGTGCGCCTGGAGCGCGGCGCGGTGACGGTGCTGGACCGCGCCGGCCTGCGCGCGCTGGTCGAGTAGCCCTGCGCACAAACACGCGAGCGGCACCGCCGCTCGGGCAGTGCCGCTCCTCGTCATCCTTTGGTCGCTCTCGTCAGGCAGTTGTGACATCCGGCCGCGCGAGGAGCTCCTCGGCCTCGGCCAGAAGCTGCGAGCGCTCCTGCACGCTCAGCGCGCGCGCCGCGCGGTTGCGCCAGGCCTCGTACTCCTCCCATGCCTGCAGCCCGGCATCGGTCGTGATCCAGCGCGGCGCCTTGGGCGTGGTTCGTGTCTGCTGCTCCATTGCCATACTCCAGTCAACCTACTCTCACCAGGCGCTCTGCCAGTATCGCCGTGCGCGGTGTCAACGCGCTTCGCAACCACACCGCACACGGCTTCGAAAACGAGCAGGCACATAAGCTGCACAATCCGTGCCGTCGCCCATCTGCCTGTGAGTATAGGGCCGCGAGATGATCTCGCTCTGACTTCGGGCGGCTGCGCAGCTAAGAAACGTGTCATCTGCCGCGGGCCGGCGCATCTGTGGTACACTTTGGCTTCCCACAGGGTGTAGTTGTTGTTGTAGAGTGCAAGGAGCGAGCATTGGAGTACCGCCAGCTTGGCCGCTCGGGCGTGCGCGTGTCGGCGATCGGCCTCGGCACCAACCAGTTCGGTGGCAAGGTGGATCAGCGCGGCGTCACGGAGATCGTCGCCGCCGCGATCGATAGCGGCATCAACTTCTTCGATACCGCCGACGTCTACACCGGCGGCCGCTCCGAGGAGACCCTCGGCGTCGCGCTCAAGGGGCGCTGGCACGAGGTCGTTCTCGCGACCAAGGGCTTCAACCCGACCGGCCAGGGCCCGAACGACCGCGGCGCGTCGCGCTACCACCTGGTGAACGCGGTGGACGCCAGCCTGCGCCGCCTCCAGACCGACCACATCGACCTGTACCAGCTCCACCGGCCCGACCCGACCACGCCGATCGAGGAGACGCTGCGCGCGCTCGACGACCTGGTGCGCGCCGGGAAGATCCGCTACATCGGCGCGTCGAACTACGCCGCGTGGCAGCTCGCGCGCGCCAACCTGCTGGCCGAGCTGCGCGGCTGGACGCCGTTCATCACCGTGCAGAACCACTACCACATGCTCGAGCGCGAGATCGAGCGCGAGGTGCTGCCCTACTGCAGCGAGTTCGGCGTCGGCATCCTGCCCTACTTCCCGCTCGCCGGCGGCTTCCTCACCGGCAAGTACCGCCGCGGCGAGGCGCCGCCGGCCGGGTCGCGCGGCGAGAGCAGCCCGTACGTCCGTGCCTACATGACCGACGAGAACTACGACCGGGTCGAGCGCCTGACCGCCTGGGCGGAGGAGCGCGGCCACACCATGGGCGAGCTGGCCCACGCCTGGCTGCTGTCCAAGCCGCAGGTCAGCTCGGTGATCTCCGGCGCCACCTCCGTCGCCCAGGTCCAGGCCAACGCCAAGGCCGCGGAGTGGAAGCTCACGCCGGAGGAGGTGGAGCAGATCAACGCCATCCTGGCCTGAGCGTCTGTCGAGCGCGCGTATGTACTTCAGCCCCGGCGCGATCCACATGCACACCAGCTTCTCGGACGGCAGCGGCAGCGTCGATGACCTGGCGCGCGCCGCCCGAGATGCCGGGCTGCGCTGGATCATCATCACCGACCACGACACGCTCGCGGCCAAGCCGCGCGAGGGCTGGCTCTACGACGTGCTGGTGATCGTCGGCCACGAGATCACGCCGGACCGCAACCACTTCCTCGCGCTCAACGTGGACCAGGTGGTCGACCGCACGAAGCCGCCGCAGGACTTCGTGGACGAGGTCTACGCCCGCGGCGGCTTCGGCATCATCGCCCACCCGGACGAGCGCGTCCGCAACGACTTCAAGGACATCTACCGCTGGGACGACTGGGCGGTCGACGGGCCGCGCGAGCGGGAGGGGCGCCCGGTCGGCATCGAGCTGTGGAACCTGATGAGCGACTGGGGCGAGCGGCTGACGCGGCGCAACAAGGAGCTGCTGTTCTTCTTCCCGCGCCTCGGCCTCAGCGGCCCCACCCCCGAGACGCTGGCCTGGTGGGACCGGCTGAACATGTCCGGCCGGCGCACCTTCGGCATCGGCGGGGTGGACGCGCACGCCTTCCGGCGCCACGCGCCGTGGGGCACGATCGAGATCTTCCCCTACCGCTGGATCTTCGGCACGCTCACCAACTACCTGCTGCTGCCCGAGCCGCTCGACCCCGACGCGTCGCGCGCCGTGCACCAGGTCTACGCGGCGCTCGCCGCCGGCCGCTCCTACTTCGTCAACCGGCTCGACGGCGACTGCCCGGAGCTGCTCTTCTTCTGCCACAGCGGCCCCTCTGCCGCTCCTCCCTCCGTGCCCTCCGTGCCCTCCGCGGATCGCCCCTCCGCGGATCGCTGGAGCTGCGGCGACACCGCCTCGCTCGCCGCTGGCCCGCTGACCTTCGTCGCCGAGGTGCCCCTGGACGCCGAGCTGCACCTGATCCACGACGGCCGCATCCTCGCCAAGGGTCTGCGCGCGCTGCGCCAGACGGTCGTCCGCCCCGGCGTCTACCGCCTCGAGGGCTACCGGCGCGGGCGGCCGTGGCTGTACACGAATCCCGTGTACGTGGTAGAGTAGGGCGGGAGGCGGTGGACGAGTGCGACGACTATGACCGTGATGCCTAAGGGAGAGCTCCGAACCCGCCACGGCCCGCTCCCCCTGCCCGCCTTCCTCCCCGACGCCACGCTCGGCGCGGTGCGCGCGACCGACGCGGGCGACCTGCGCGGCGCCGGGGTGCGCGGGCTGGTGATGAACGTCTTCCACCTGATGCAGCGCCCCGGCTCCACCACGGTCGAGGCGCTCGGCGGCCTGCACCGGATGTCCGGCTGGGACGGCCCGATCGTCACCGACTCGGGCGGCTTCCAGGCCTACTCGCTCATCCGCCAGAACCCGAAGTACGGCCGCCTCACCGACCAGGGGATCACCTTCCAGCCCGAGGGCGCCGGGCGCAAGTACCACCTCACCCCCGAGAAGTGCATCCAGCTCCAGCTGGCCTACGGCGCCGACGTGGTGATCTGCCTGGACGACTGCACCCACGTCGATGACCCGCCCGCCGAGCAGCGCGCCTCGGTGCAGCGCACCGTCCGCTGGGCCCGGCGCTGCAAGGAGGAGTTCGAGCGCCAGCTCCAGAACCGGCGCCCCAGGGGCGGCGGCGCGGTGGAGGATGTGCGGCCGCTGCTCTTCGCGGTGGTGCAGGGCGGCGGCGACGAGCAGCTGCGGCGCGAGTGCGCCGAGCGGCTGCTCGAGATCGGCTTCGACGGCTACGGCTACGGCGGCTGGCCGCTCGACGCCTCCGGCGGCCTGCTGCGCGAGATGCTCCAGCTCACCCGCGAGCTGATCCCGCGCCAGTTCCCCATGCACGCGCTCGGCGTCGGCCACCCGGAGTATGTCGTCCAGTGCGCCGCGCTCGGCTACCCGATCTTCGACAGCGCGCTGCCCACCCGCGACGCCCGCAGCGGCCGGCTCTACGTCTACGCCTCGGACCCGGCCGCGCCCGGCTTCCGCCCCACCGGGCGCTGGTACACCACCCTCTACATCGAGGACAAGAAGCACATCAAGACCGACGCGCCGATCTCGCCCGGCTGCGACTGCTACACCTGCCAGCGCTACTCGGTCGGCTACCTGCACCACCTGTACAAGGTCGGCGAGCAGCTCTACAATCGCCTGGCGACGATCCACAACCTGCGCTTCATGACCACGCTGATGGAGCTGCTCGCCCGGGAGTAGGCCGCCTGGGGAAGGGGTGCCGCCGGCGCCCCGGCCGCGCTTCCGTCTCAGCCTTCGGAAAGAAGAAGGGCGCGCTGATGACGCGTCTTCGACCAACGCCAGCACGCCCGATCCGTGAGGTCCGCCTGTGACCGACCCGCCAGAGGTAGACATCATCGTCCAAGAGGTGCTCGCCAGCGCCAAGTACCGCGCCGTCAGCCCGGAGCTGGTGCGCGACCTGGCCGCGCGCGAGCTCGGCGCCGGGCGCAGGCGCAAGGAGGCCGTCAAGGCCGTCAAGAACCGGCTGCACCAGGTCGCCGGCGCCTACTTCGACGCCCGGCCGGACTACGAGGGCTGGCTGGCGGAGCTGCGGGCGGCGGGCGGGGACCGGGCGTCGCTCGAGGCCGCCTGCCGCGCGATCATGGGCCGCCACGCCTCGACGCGGGAGCGGCTCCCGATCCTGGAGCGCTTCTACGCCGAGACCCTCGCCGGGCTCCCGCCGATCCGCTCGGTCGTGGACGTCGCCTGCGGCCTCAACCCGCTCGCGCTGCCCTGGATGCCGCTCGCGCCCGGCGCCGCCTACTACGCCTGCGACATCTACGCCGACCTGGCCGGCTTCCTCGGGCGCTTCTTCGCCCTCGCTGGGGTCAGCGGCCGCGCCGAGGTCTGCGACCTGGTGCGCGGGCCTCCGCAGCAGCCGGCCGACCTTGCGCTGGCGCTCAAGGTGCTGCCGGTGCTCGAGCAGATGGACCGTGAGGCGCCGCTGCGGCTGCTGCGCGGCCTGCGCGCCCCCTACCTGCTGGTCTCGTTCCCCGTCCACAGTCTCGGCGGGCGCGGCAAGGGCATGCCCGAGAACTACGAGCGCCGCTTCCGCGAGCTCACCGCCGGCGCCGGCTGGGAGATCACCCGCTTCGCCTTCCCCACCGAGCTCGCCTTCCTCGTGGCGAAGCCGCCGGGCTCCCTGCCGTCGTGACGCGCTACCTGCGAAGCGGCTCGTGATCCGAGCAGTGCTCCTTCTCGGGAAGGGAAGTGGCGCGGTGCAACGGCGGAACCGCCTTCGCCCTCCCGGCAAGGCTGTGGCGACGTGATCGGCGGCGAAGCCGCTGTATCACGTCGCCACATGTTTCACCCCTCCCCGCTTGCGGGGAGGGGGAAGCGGGAGGGGCGCAAAGACGAAGGCGGGGCACGGGGGCGCCTCAGCCCCCGACCACCAGAAGCGGCGCCGGCATAAACAGCAGCACGAACACGCACAGCCCGAGCACCGCCAGCGCGGTGTGCCCCGGCCCGAGCCGGCTGATGTCGTTGAGCGGCGGCGGGTGGCGCGGGCCGATCAGGAAGGCCAGCACCGCCCAGAGCAGCCACGTCTCGGACACGAGCACGCCCAGCAGCAGGCACATCGCGATCATCGCGTAGGCCAGGTGCTGGGCGTGCCGCCCGAGCAGCGCGTAGGCCACGTGCCCGCCGTCCAGCTGGCCGAGCGGCATCAGGTTGAGCATCGTCACCAGCAGGCCGATCCAGGCGCCCCACGCCACCGAGTTCAGCTGCACGTCCACGCCCCCGCCCGGCAGCCACTGGCGGAAGACCAGCCACTTGAGCCCGGCGTACAGCAGCGAGTTGCCCTCCTGCATGTAGCCGCCGGGCGGCGGGGGCCCGACCGTCGAGGTCGACAGCCCGTACAGCAGGAGCGGGATGGCCACCGCCAGCCCGGCCAGCGGCCCGGCGATCCCGATCTCCAGCACGGTGCGCCGGTCCTCCATCGGCTCGCGCTGCACGATCACCGCCCCCATCGTCCCGGTGGCCATGATGATCCCGCCCGGCGTCGGGATCGGCGGGAACGGGATGAAGTACGGCAGGCTCACCGGGGCGCGCCGCAGGCGGCCCACGATGTAGTGCCCCAGCTCGTGGACGAGCAGGATCGTGAGCAGCGTCGCGGCGAAGGGCAGGCCCGCGCCGATCATGGCCGGGCTGCTGAAGATGTCGACGCCCTCGTACAGCGCGCCGGTCGCCAGCGTCGTGAGCACGGTGGTGGCGAACAGCAGCGCCGGGAGCGCGACGCGCTGGCGTTGGCGCTTCAGCACGCCCGGCAGCGCCAGCAGCTCGTCCGCGTCCCCCTGCTGCCGCAGGAACGGCGTGAACCCCAGCGCCTCGAGGCGCGCGCGGATAGCGCGGTAGACCTGCTCCGCCGGCGCGCGCAGCCGGCCGCGCAGCGTCAGTGCCCCGTTCTCGTCCCAGGCGTAGCTGTCGAAGTCCATCAGCCCGTCCAGCGCCGCGCGCACCTGGCCCAGCAGCGCCAGCCGGTCGACGCCGGCGGCCGTGTTCTGGCTCATGTCAGCCTTCATCGAGAAACACCCGGTAGTTCAGCTCCGGGAAGGGATTATCCAGCTCCTCGAGCTCCTCCAGGTACGGCAGCGCCTCGTCGGGGGAGTCCGCCTCGGCCAGCGCGCACAGCTGCTCGCAGCGCCGGAGGTGCTCCATCGCCCGCTCGGGCGGCGTCTCGTCCGGCTCGGCCCCCTGCAGCGCCCAGTTGCTCGACTGCGCCAGGAGCAGCT